>Ga0335072_10007692_pt1 | contig 15693 bp, 14 predicted proteins | sample Lox_Sample_21_FD_206725 | JGI IMG/M metagenome (GOLD analysis project Ga0335072, IMG submission 206725) | Soil microbial communities from Loxahatchee National Wildlife Refuge, Florida, United States - Lox_Sample_2.1 | ecosystem: Environmental > Terrestrial > Soil > Wetlands | place: USA... | reverse complement strand
TCTATATACAGAAACCCTTGAGGAGGAACCCATGATTCCAGCTCCGGCGCTCGAAGAAGTGGTTGATCTTCTCTCGGTGGATGTGAGTGTCCATTCTGGGCGGCATGGTCCTGGTCCTCGATGTCTTCTGGAGGCTCTGTCGCCGGCTCTGGGCCGAAACCAGTGTAAGGTGCAGTCATTGTCGAATGGCCCCGGAGATCACAAGAAGTTCAAGCATTCATAATAGCTGCGATGAAGAGTTGAAATGATAGGAAATTTTTTGGGGATCTTGCGGAGGATTTTGCATCAGATGCAAAAATCGGACGCCGGCACAGGAAACGGCGTCATCGCGCTCGATCTTCGTCCCGTCTCAACATGGTGGCTCCCCAAGTCCAATTCAAACAAGAGCCTACTAATGCGACCTGCCCACACGTAGCAATACCCGCTGATGAAATATGCAATGGCTTTACTCTCACGCTGCTGCCACGGCGTCGGAACTCGTGCCCTGGCCCACTCACACGGTCATGAGAGTGGGGGTGTCGAACCTGCATCTTCGTTAGCAGGGCCAATGCGACAACAGCTTGATGGGGACCCGGTTTCATGCTTTCTCTAGATATCGATTGATTCGCGCTTGGCAGCAGAGATCCGAAATCGGACAGTGATCGAGACGTTGATAAAGAGAATTCCGAGAAGAGATTAGGTAATGTGAGATACCACATCATCGTCATCCAGGATTGACAATCTCTTGCTCTTATGACGACATTTTCGACATTTTCAATTGGCAGATGATACCGAGGCGAGGAGCTGCAGAATGGCGTGCGAAGCGTCTGCTTTCCCAATTACGGATTTATATAGCCTGTCCAAATCTGAAGCTTATTCCATCATCCATAAGCACCATGTCGTTGATCTGTTGAAAGGAGATCGAACTTGAGATCTTTGGTAAAAAAGAGGAAACCGAAGAAGGGGGGGATATCTAGGGTTCAGAAACTAGGACAAATGTGAATGTATCTTCCATTAACATCATTGAAATGGCCACCTCTAACGTAGCCAGCACAACCAGGCTCATTCCCACCATGAAGGCAGCACTGCTCTTCGTCGCGGCTCTTGGCCACCACCAGCTTGTAGCTGCAGACTGGCAGTTCCGTTCACGTCCTGACCTTGCGCCTCCGCGGCTCAACATAACCATTCCGCCATCGGACACAGTTGAGAATGGTTACCTCTTCGTCTCCCCTTTTGAGGGCTACCGCGACGTCTGGCAGCATGGTCCTCGCCAGCCTGGGCCGTACATCTTGCGCGACAATGGCGACCTGGTCTGGTCTGGCTACTCCATCTACAGCATCTGGGCGGCGAACTTTCAGGCTGCCCGCTGGAAGGGCGAGGATGTCCTATTCAGCTTCGAGGGCGCCCACAACCCCGGATATGGTCACGGCCACGGCCATGTCACTATCTTGAATCAGCATTACGACACCATCCATGAACTCCGGGCTGGGAACCACAAGATCTCTGACAAGCATGAGTTCCGTATCGTCAACGAGAAGACTGGGCTTCTTCAGGTGTACCAGCCTGTACCGAGGGACTTGAGTGAGTTCGGGGGTAGTCCCCAGCAGCAGTGGATTGTCAATGCCATATTCCAAGGTATGTCGAATTTCAAAAGTCTTTTTGATACTTGTGAAAGGGGAAAAAAAGGAACTGAATAGTCTAACGAAGTGTACACAGAATTGGATATCGCAACCGGGAAACTGCTCTTTGAGTGGGCCAGCCTCGATCACATTTCGCCCCATGGTGAGTTAGTGCAGCTGTGTCCAAACCTAAACTGTACAAGTTGTCTAACGAAATTCGTTCTTGTCCCCCGGCAGAGTCAATCCTCTCCTTGAATCCTGGCCAGGCCGGCTCGGGCTACAACAGTTCCGACGCCTGGGACTACTTCCACATCAACAGCGTCGATAAAGACGGCGCAGGTAACTATCTCCTCTCAGCGCGGGACGCCTGCTCCATCCACAAAATCAACGGCACTGACGGTACCGTCATTTGGCGGCTGGCGGGTAAGAAGAGCTCCTTCGTCCTTGGTCCGGGCGTCAACTTCTGCTTCCAGCACCACGCACGTTGGCTCCCGCACACAGAGGGGGACGACATCGAAATAATTAGCCTGTACGACAACTCGGCCCATGGCACCGAACATGGCGACGGGCGCGAGGTACACACTGCGCCAACTAGCAGCGGCAAGATCCTCCGCCTGAACACCACCTCGTGGAAGGCAGAGTTGATACAAGCGTTCTTCCCGCCCGATGGGCTGCGGAGCAAGTCGCAAGGTTCGACGCAGATCCTACCCAACGGCAACGCCCTCATCAACTGGGGGTCTGAGGGTGCCATCACCGAGTTCTCGCCGGACGGGACGCCGATTTTCCACGCGTACCTGGACTCAGGTGCTCTCGCGCGGGGAGTCGAGAACTACCGCGCCTTCCGGTTCAACTGGACAGGGCTTCCCCACGAGGATCCCGCCATCGTGGCGCTTCAGGGCGAAGATGGTACGGATATCTATGTCAGCTGGAACGGGGACACTGAGACTAAGAAATGGCGGTTCTACGCACTCGACGCTGAAGGCGACGGCTTCGGGTCCAAGCGTTTCCTGGACGAAGTGGAGCGGAGGAGCTTCGAGACCTTGCTCCGTGTGCCTGGGAAGGATGTTCACGGTGTCTCGGCGGACGCCGTCGACGCCAAGGGCCGGATTCTGAGGAGCACCGCCATCGCGGCGGCCGAGCCTAAGATCCTACCTGCCGACACTCAATCTGTCCTCAAGGAGCCATGTCACATAAAATCTGCGGAAGCCGCCAAATACGACACTATTAACCAGCGGGAGAAGGTGTTCGCCATTTCGAAGAGCCGCTGGGAGGAGTATGGACTGCTGAGATTCTTTCGATTCCGTCGGTCGAATGCCATTCAGGATCTGGCATAAGCCACAGCGGCGAACCCTCCCAGCGAACTGCTCAAAAATATAGAGAACTTCGAGAGGTATGTGTAGATTAAATGATTCGATTTTCAAGCAAACAAACGTTCTAGTCGACTATCCAAGCAACAAGGAAGGCGGTGTATTAAGGCGGTGTATTAGGGCGGTGGGTGGGGTAGGCAGGCCGGCAGACAGGCAAGGAGGCCTGGGGAGAATGTTTTGGCACCCCATAGAGCCAATTTTGGAACTCTCGTTAAAGGTTGCCAATTTCTTTGACTCTGCCACGGCATAGTGAGTAGGGTGAGTAGACCTGAGCCGGACCTGACCTGGCTTGAGTAAAAGCGGCATCAGATCATGTGATGTGGGAGAAGGGAGAGTGGAGATTCGGGTGGTGCAACAGTCAAGAACAAAATTCATGCTTGCGGAAAAACGGCAGATGCATGCTCAAAGACTTCAAAATTCCTAGAATCGAGACTTGCAAGGGAACCTGTTGCATGGAATAATGTCAGGCTTCCTCCGATAGTCGGTAGAATCTACTGAGTATTCGTTCATTGTCCCAGAGACCTCAGACGACTAAACAATAAGTTCACAAGAGCCTGAATGCAAAGAGTACTTAGCACACATTCCTTGACTTGGATTGGAAAGACTTATCGAAAAAGAGAAGTCGCTCCTGAGGCCTGACAGTACCCAGGAGCGCCTGTCCTCCGCTTCTCAGATCTTGGTGGCCTCAAACCTGCCAGCCGGCACTTTGCGAAATCGACGAGTCATTTGCACCACCAACCAATCTTCCGTCGCCATAAGCGAACCCAATGTCCATCATAGCTGGCGGTCAATGACAAGGTCCTCGTCGATTATGACTGCACAACTTCTCAAGTCAAGCTTCCCCCAACAACACTGACAGTTCATCCGTAGAATATACCAGGCAAGTATTGAAACCAGACGAGCACAAAGCTCTGATCCTCATTCAAGATGAGGTCCTGGCTCAAGTACTCGGTAACCCCAGTGAGATCTTTGGACTTGCTTTCAACACAATGGTGGTCGTCGAGACGAGAGTATAGTAGGCTAAATGTCTTCCGACGTGTTTGAACCTGGTGGAATCCTACCAAACCTAGCTAAGACATGGGTGCTGTAGCAACAACTGAACGGTGGAATATGGCGGAGATGCAAACGCCCGTAACTCACATCGCACTGTTGAAAAGGAGAGGCCAGACAAAATCTGGTGCTGGAGGACGAAAAGCCAAGAATGAACCCGTCATCGTGCTACTGAACGCATCATCCACCTTAGACCGTCATTCCTTCAGCGGGTACTCTTCACCTCCCAAAAGCTATTCTTTGGCACCTAAATTCACCAGCAATCTTAGAACTGACACTCAACTTCCAAACCCTGCAAGCAGGAAGATTTGCCTCTCTCGTTTGTGATGCAGTGACCTCTGAGACCAAGTTTTTGGTTTCCTCTCCTGAACGGAGGGCAAATGCCATATCTCAGGCGAAGCGCACAAATAACATCTCCAAAAAGCGCTCCCTTCTCCCCTAAAGGAGGGTCATCATGATTGCAGAGACATTGTCAAGCATTCACTAGGTCGGCGCTCACCAGCTCTCTATGTTGAACACAAAGACGGTGATTGACATGGCTGGTCGAGATCTTCCACAGAAGTACACCCCAGTGGCTTTTGCCTTGGTGTGCGCCTGAAGAGCGAGCTACCATCATTGAAATGGTGTAACGAGTAGGATAGGTTGGAGAGAAGTGACAGATATCATCTGTAGCAAACTTACTCAGGTGTCATGACCAAACAGCAGACAGGAGCAGATAACAAAGCCGAGTTTGATGATACATCGACCTGAATTGCAGGCTTTCGCAAATATCCAAGGCCTGGCAACGACGTGACATAAACATCGTATCCGGCCAGTGGACCTTAGAGTATCGCTAGGCCTTACACTTCCGATTGTCCGTTTGTAGGCTGGATATGCTATTGCTCTGAGCTTTTGGCAAGACACCTAATGATCATGAAATGACCCGGTATAGTTCTTCTTCTCTCTCCCATCATCCACTTTCACGCTCAGCATCCACAAAGACATCTCTTTCATGACCACGTATAATGTCCAGCCTTGGTCTACCGACGCGCGTTCCTTGCGGACCCTTACCCAAATTGACGCATAGTAGTACCGTCTTTCGCTGCTTCTTGCGAAGCTCTGGACGTCTCACTCCTTTTCACTACACCCAGTCCTTCCTACTGTCTCCGCCATAGCAGTATACAGTAAGGGAATGCAGGCGAGATATTCAGAAGCTGACAACTCGGCCATGAAACTTGAACCGATAAAGTTCTTAGGGTTAAGTTCCGATGTCCCACCCTATCAACACCTTGATTGTCGGAGTCCCACTGTTTTATGAGGCCATGCTATGAGGCTCGAACGGCGGAAACCAACAGGTGGGATAGACTTGAAGAGCAAAGTGTGCATCGGTAAACTGTATGGAGGTCGAACTGCATGAGAAGCCCATTCAAGGCCGAGAGAGTCGTGGAAGAAGAGGTCAATATCGAAGAGTTGTATTGCTAGTTGCGTGGGAACTTCTGACGTAGCAATTGGTGACTGGTCAGACTGGTATGACATTGGAGGTCAGGACAGGGTGGCGACAAGCGACTGTAACACTGCGATGAGTTTGTTCAAGTTGTGGTTTGGGGGAAGAACGCGAGAAGCTCCAAATCGCGTTCCTTGCCAATGTTTGTTGCCAAGACCAGAGTGGGTGCCAGCCCGCCTCGCGCGCACCTCCCGCGACCAGCCTCCCAGCGACCTACCCAGAACATCAACATCTCGACGCCAGTCTGCAATCTTTCATTATCTCGCTTCTTGGGCGCACGCCCTACCACCATTCAGCAAAAGCGACCACCATGTTCTACTCAGAGTCTCTCTTATCAAAGACCGGGCCTCTGGCTCGCGTCTGGCTCTCCGCGAACCTCGAGCGCAAACTTTCCAAGACACATATCTTACAGTCCGACATCAAGAGCAGTGTTGGTGCAATTGTCGATCAAGGGCAAGCTCCGATGGCGTTGCGATTAAGTGGACAATTACTTCTGGGCGTTGTGCGCATCTACAAGAGGCAAGCGGGATACCTTTTGGACGACTGTAATGATGCACTGGTGAAAATCAAAATGGTACAATCACCGCGTTCTAGCCTTGCCATCCTACCAAAAACTGACCTCCTCATAAGGCTTTTCGTATGACCAGCAACAACGACCTAACAGGACAACCTGCAAATCCGATAGACCTCAACTTACCCGAGGTGCTTACAGAAGCCGACCTCCTTGCCAACCTCGATATGTCAAATCTCCTTTCTCAATCCCTCAATCTCGACACCAACGACAAACTACAAAATTTCGGCACAGATTGGACAAGCACTCTAAACCCAGAAAGCGGCACACAATCTAGACTGACCCCAGAAGACCGTCCGCAGTTGGAGGATGATACTGGACTTGAGCTTGATCTTGGTGAGGATGTTCCACTCGGCGGCGATGATACGGGTGTGAGCATCGAAATAGGAAGACCTGCTCCTCCTGTACGATCAATAGGCGAAGACCTCTTCAGTGATGACAACCAAATTCTCGGGGGCGACGACCTTGACCTCGACCTCGGCGAAGATGTGCCAATGCCAGATGCAGGTGGCTTTGATCTTGCTCCCACAGGCGACTATGACAACACAAACAACGCTTTGGGCAATGACGACGAGATGGCTATTGTTGGGAATGAAACATTACAACTGCGCAAAGCTGGAGATTTTCGACGATCCGAATCTCCGCTCTCTGATGCGCGCTCGGAAGTCATCCGCGATCTTGACCGCACATTTGGTGAGCATGATGAAGTCGAAGAACAAGTCGTTGCTCAACAACGACAACGAAGCAAGAAGCGGAAATTGCTCGTCCTGGACACGGAAACTACACTCCACAATCACCAAATCAAAGAGCAACAGAATGACCGATCGAAAATCCTGAAGCCCGTTTCTTTCCTACCAAAAGATCCGCTATTGCTTACCTTGATGAACATGCAAAAAAATGGAGACTTCGTTTCCAATATCATGGGTGATGGGCGTTCTCGGGGCTGGGCACCTGAGCTTCGCGGTATTCTATCTATTGACGTGGTGCGAAGTGCCGGCGAATTGAAGCGGAAGCGTGACAGCGGAATCTCAGACGTCAGTGGTAATGACCGAACAGAGAAGACGCCAAGATTAGAAGTTGGTGATGAGGGGGAACTTCTAATTGATGAGGGTATCGGGCTTGGTGGCGAATCGTCTCTCAATCGGACACAATTTGAGCTTCCAGCAGACGATGGAATACGCAACGAGCAAGAAGACGAGGATGAAGGCATCGGACCAGGATATGATGACTTTGACGACACAACTGTTCCACTCATTCACCCAGCAGATAATGGGCCTATTTCGTTAGGCACAAAACATGCAGTCCATCTGCTTCGAGATCAGTTTGGCGGTGAAGAAGCAAGCGGTAGTCCAGCGTCACAGGTCAAGAAGTCAGTCCTCTTCCAAGATCTACTGCCCGAGGGAAAAGCCACTAGGGAAGACGCCACCAAACTTTTCTTCGAGGTGTTGGTATTAGCAACAAAAGATGCGGTGAAGGTCGAGCAAATAGGTGGGGACAAGGTATTGGGCGGCCCATTAAGGGTCCGGGGCAAGCGTGGTCTTTGGGGGTCTTGGGCAGAGTCACAAACTGAGCCGGCGTTGGAGGCATGACAGAGCATCGAGACATGACTCGATGGGGCGTTTTTGCGAGAAGTGAATTGGCTTAGAAGCTCGCCAGGATATCTAAAGGGGCCTAATGGGCATTGTTTTGAGTAAGAAGAATCCGGGATTTTGTTGGTGCAGGCCATGGTCTCTGGAGTCATTCGCTTTTGCGTCGCCTACGACGTTGGTTCTCTATCCTGCTTGTCTGACGTCCATGGTAAACTGAAATGTAGCGAATGAGTCGTTCCATAGATTTGGTACAGGGTTATGTTTAGTCTCATACGTGCTTGCTCGCTGCCAACGGCTTCTGTTTAAATTTACTCCTCACTTGGCATAGCATGGAATAAGCTGACTAACATGGCATTGATACTTGAAACGCTGCTGATGCTCAGCTGAGTCTCGCATACAGGAGTCAAGCTACTTAGAAGCGTCTCTCTGGCCGCAATCAAGCTTTATCACAGAACCCAGAGCTGTTCGGAAGACCACAATTTTGTTGGCTATCTCTCATCATTCTTCTCGAGTATCTTTCTACGTCAAGAAAGATGGATTTCCGTCACGACCTTCTTGAAACTCCACCAGGCTGGCTTAAGGAAATGGAGGAACATTTATGTATGTGCTTGCTCCCTCGTTCTACATTAGCTAGCTTGCCTTACGAGTGGCCAACTCGAGGTTAATTGTTCTATTTCATCAGCCCAATGGGAAGTATAGGACCTAAGCTTCTTGATTTCTTTCGATATTATCTACCGTGCATTGGCTTCGTTCAGCTTCGTTTGCTAGCTGCACAACCTTCCGACATTGTTGATATTGCTAACTCCCATAGCTGCCGTACCTTCGAGTGCTCACAAGTCCGAGCAAGAACGAGCAGCACACGCCCGACGTCGTGAACAGGTCAGACGAGCACAACGGTATTTAGATTCACCAAAGAAGTGACCGGAATAGCTTAGGTACGGTCGCTTATGTGACTGGTAGGCTAATGTGGTTCCAGCAATCATCGACAACGAAAAGAGAAGTACATCAAGGACATCGAGGCTGAAGTCATTCGACTCCGTGAGCATGAAGCAGCTTATGAAGAGACACTTAGAATCCGTCAAGAGAACGAAATCTTGAAGGAGTTGCTCGTCGCACACAACATACCGCTACCCTCGAACTTGAGCCCTCGAGTTAGTTCACCTATGTCCGTATCGGTATTCGATCGATCAGATGACAGCCAGGATCTGCGAGCGACGATATCTCCATCAATTGCCCACGTTCATTCAACAGCATTGTCATCGGACTATGGTTCAGAAAGATCTCCAGATGATTCAAGATCCAACACACTATACACGGAACCGCATTCGACAACGTATCAAGCTGCTCCAAGTGACGTAGATTCGGCCCTTCGATATCCGACAGCAGGCTGGGTGCAATCTCAGCAACGCGAAATGGATTGCCAGGTTGCTTTGGATTTCGTGCTCGGGTGCGTACACCACTAATTCCCACAACATAAAAAGTCACTTCGAAGGTCTGTAGACAATCGATCCGCTGACGAACGCAATCTTCACAGCCTAGAACAGCCCTGTCTAAACCACCACCGCACACATAGCTTTCCGGACGGTGAGACCAACGGCCACGTCCTCATGATCCAGTCTCCTATTCTGTCCCGCTGCCCAGCACCACTCTCCACAGATTCGAAATGTGAGCGCATAGACATGCCGTGCACTTGGTCCGCTCCTGCATTAGAAGTCGAAAAGCTCCTGGCTCTCTCCAAAAGACTGACCCTTGACGGGGAGATCACGCCTGTTGAAGCCTGGCGAAGGGTTACACAGCACCCGGGATTTCAGTTTCTGGACAAAGCGAACATCGAGTCGTTGAAAGAGAAGATGTTACCCGAGATAATGTGTTATGGGTAAGTTGATACCTCCGAGGCCGGGCTGAGGACGTGTTGTTAGCTGATCATGTGGATTAGGTTTGGAGCAGTGATTGATGAAGAATATTTTCAAGACATACTTCAACAACATTTCGCTCAGGTGATGTCAAGTTGAATTGCGAAGAGTTGAGCTCTTGTCTATTGCAATAATGAGCTATTCTCATCTACCCAGGGGAGAGATCGAAGGTGACCTCATAGCAAACCGTGAGAGTTGAATAACATCATCGCTTTTGAGCATCATCATTCTCAAATTCAGTCACTTTGTCAATGCAGTCATTTCGACTTTAAAGGCAGACTCGCGAAGCGCTTTGAATTCGTCTATCCATTAACTTTCTCGCCGTCGTCATGTCTGGAGCCTCAATGTCTTCTGCCGGCAACAGTGCCGCCTATGAAGCAGATGACCAACGCAGTGTTCCCGATTCTGAGAAGAACAAGGCAGAACGCTTCAAGACAGGGAAAAAGCACTCACTAGCCTAACGATTCAAGTGCGCACACAGCCGCCGACAAATCTCCGCACACTCGGAGCAGTGGGATTAAAGAATGAGAGGTGATGATGGCAGAGGACGAACGACGTGTAGCCAACCGTCTAGCCAACGAGGAAAAGAAGAATGATGACGATGCAGGGAGAACAAGCACGAAAGGGATAAAGACGAAAGAGAAGCTGGGCGAAAAAGACCCTGCAGCACCGGTATGCTCACTTCGTTTTATTTGTTAAAATTGTCAGATATATCTGGCACTCGCAGTTGCGTTGACTAGAGGACTCTGGTGCCCATAATTCGATCTACCAGACTGAGCACCAGTTCCTGTGTTGCGCACAGCAGACAGGTGTATATGGAATAGATTGTGGAAGCACTGCTTGCTGCTATCTTCCTACCTAAGGAACGAGGCAGATACTTATAGACACAGGAAATATGATCGTCGGATCGTCCTACCTATTCCATCATTCAGCTAGTTCCTGTCCAGCTGAAGTGTACGAGCCTGCGAATCACAACCGAAACGCAACCTGCTCGCAACACTCTGAATTCCGTCCCATGCATTCTCGGCTTTCCCGACAAGGTCAAGAATTCGGGGAAGACATGACTAACGCGATCCTTCTCCAGGCAAAATTGCACGGCAACGAACCAAGGAAGGGTGCCAAGGTGGACAAAGAGATAGCTAAAAAGGCAGAGATCATCGCCAAAAAGGAGGCAAAAAATAAGCGAGAAGCCTCAAGTAAAGGCATGGCATTGTATTCCAACGGTGTGTGTGGGCAGATGGGCAATGTAGCCATCGGATAGGCGTAGATAACCTATCCAATTGATGATGAGCATCTTCCTTGCCAAAACCGTAATGAGGATATCCAGCGGCACTTCTGCCATCAGCACGCAGATCTCGATAGCGCCGCTTTCGCCAATCATGTCTACCATGTCAACATTTAGCCCAAAGAATTCCCCGCATACAACGTACCTTTAGGCCTATGCTCTTGTCTCTCTCGTGCCCAACCTTATTTAGTCATTGGGCCGCACGCTGTGCAAGCTCGTCTTTCTCATCTCCGGACTTCTTTAAAGTACATCGTGTACGTCGTTGGATTGTTCCATTCCTCTCATCCTGTCATTGCTCTACCCAAGCCGTTCTAAAGGATACTCACTCAGTTTGTAACAGGTGATATTTGAGTGCCCTATGATGGTTTGAAATATTTGGCTACCTCCTCTATAGCTGCAGCAAATTTCGGCGCTTCGATTAAGATCATATGACCTTGTGGTTTGATACCCATCTCCTGGAATGCCCTTTTTGAATCCGAGTGGCCAACGTCCTGTTTGGTTGTGTAATCGAACCCACCCCGACACACGGCATGTTTATGGAATACCTCATCCTCCGGATGAAAGTAGAAAGTCTCGGAGCTTGTTGTAGCCTTCTTCTTCTTTTTGGGTCGATCATCCTCCACATCGAGTTCCGATGCGATTTCAGTGTATGTCTTTGAGAGAATCAGATAGTGAGAGAAATTGTATGGCTCCTTCTCTTCCAACGCCCATTTGATCTCCTCCATGAGCATCGTATACATTGGAGGAGTGACTTCCGCGGGTACGTTGATCAGCCTTTCGGTCAAAATCAGTCCGATCGACGGAATTGTGGGTTGTGATAAAAAGGTATACAGTGAGGATAGAGAGACGTTGGAGGCTGCTTTGTGCTTTATGTATTCAACGATTTTGAAGACGAAAGGTTTAGTCTGACGCCCGGTCAGTTCCCACAGTTTCCACGGACGAGGATCGCATCATACTTGATGCTCCTGGAGGTTTATAACAGACAAGAAGGCATATGCGTCGGTCGCATTAGCATTGGTCTCTTCGTCGCCCACTTTCACTGTCGACCCTAGCAGTGGCTGCGCGAGGATGAGATCCGTGAGGGCGGATAGCTCAAAAAGATGAGCATCGACATCAAAAAGCTGCTGTAACAAGGTCTTGATGCCGTGAAAGTCGTACTCTGGCTGTGGATCGAACCATTCGAAGTCCACATCCAATGTGTCAAAGTCCTGATTAGGTCAGTGCAGAAACCCACAGACGTAGACCCCGAGTTTGTGTCTTATGGGTCACGAACCTCATCACTTCCGCTGTCCTCTGCGACGGCGACACCGTCGCTGGGTTCACCATTCAGTACTTTTCTCTTGCCCATCATTAAGTAGCATGAAACAGTTTCAAGGGATAGGCAAGGAGGTAGAAATTTCGTCCTTGTCTACTTTTTTGCGCGCATGCAATCTGGGTGAAAAGGCGCGGAAACTAGATCCAAGTCAAGCGCCGACCGCCGACCACTCGCCGCTTTTATTTGATGGGACTTGCTGTGCCCCTGGGTTATATATTCGTCACATCCCACATCCTCACCAAAGTTGCCAATGCACCTCCTGGCGCAGGCTGCCGTCGCTATCCACCACGCCGCTTTGTCTTCTCCGCTTCTCCTAGCTTCCTGGGTGCCACAGGTTTCACCTCAACCAGAATTGTCTCACGCAATTGGTTTATTCCTTCTCGTTCGACTTGCCTGGCGCTCCGAAGATGATATCGCTAGTTAACTGCGGCGGGGGGGCTGGGCCAAGCGCCTTTGTGCTGTGCATATGAGGATGTCTTGGTCAACGCCACCGGCAGTCTTATGATCGTCCAACTCTCCCACGCCCCATGCTAGTTGTGGAGCCTTGATCCCTTTGAACCCTAGATATGGCCAACCAGCAACCCCCACAGCCTTCGACGATATAGGTAGCGCGACTCCTTCATCCTTGACTAGAGAGAGTGAGAAGGGGCCGATAAAGAAAATTCCGTACAACTGAGGGGAGCCCTATCTCGCAGTCGTCGTAAGGGCCCTGCGGAGCTGAGGCCTCATCTGAGAGATGGAAGGGGACTAATGAAGAATATATTGCAGACCCCAACGGTAGCCCGAGTGTCGCAACTGTCCATCTCGCCAGGAAACAAGTGATGTACCTAACGGCTGGCGCCTTGCCGAGAGGATGGGACGAAGGGCATGAAGAGGCCAATACGAGAGCTGCTGGGTTGCGTCTGACCATCTAGTGTGCAAGAGTTTGCCGCCAGGGTGACACACTGTGCAACCTCCCCAATCAGGGAAGACAGGGAGGCTTGAGGACTCGGCGATTGTCGAGACGAACTCCCACAGGAGCTTACATTAACCCCCTCTCAGGTCTGAATCCGACTGGGCTAATTGGAGAAAATGGCACATCTCTCTTAACAGGGCGCAGCAGACGATCGGCGATTGCATAATGTATGAGTTGCAGATCAGACTTCAAGTGAGGTCGAGTCGTCATTCCGTCTTACACGCGGCTGGCGAGAACGCAACGCGAATTTCCAACTTGACGAGACTTGGCAGAGTTTAAGCTTGCAGCAGGGGCGGGTTCGAGCGTGCCGCGACGTTACATCTAGGTAGCAGGGGAGGATTGGGTGTACGTGGACAATATGATCAGGCACGCCGCGATGATTCATCTACGGTGCAGTGATTTGAGTAAGTGAATATGAGGAGCGCGACAAGATGAGAGAACAGGGCTGGTTTATGCATTTACAGTGTCACAGATGGGTTCAAGAGTTGCTTTCCTCAGCAGGGGCGCGCAGAAGGAGCCAGCTGCATAGAGTCAGGGATCAAGTGCGGCACCCCAGACTATGGTGGATAATCTTTTGAGAGAGCTATCAGGACAGTAAAGCAGCAGCGGAGGCGCTACCAGAAGCCGAAGAAAAGTGCGAGTGAGATTGGCTGAGCAGGAAGCAAGGATGATCTATGAATCAAAGCTGGATATTACAAGTTCGCCTCGCGTTTGTGACAGGGATGCGACCGGACACAAGGCCTATGAGCCATTATGGCCGCCGTTGGTACCTTGATTCTGCCGAGAAGAGGCAACGCTCCGGCCATATAAATCAAGTTGCAAACCCCATATCTATGAGGCTCACTTTTTCACTTCGTCTATCCTTCACTTCTGGCACAGCGTCCCTCTCGCATTGCATGTCCCTCTCGCAATCTGTGAAGTCTCTCCTGTGGACAGAGTGCCTAGTTCTAATGGCATTCGTCTGTGTTCAGCTGAAGACCAACAGTTTTCCCTCTTGCATCACTCTTTAACTGCGGCGTTCAGCCCTCCAGAATTCCTGCCCTGGAAGGCGTCTACCTTCTTGAAAACGGAGAAATCCCCGATTCCGATGACAACGATGACGGTCTTCCTTCCATCAAGAAGATCCTGGCACATGCAAGGATGGTGCCCTCGCTGACAAGGCCGCCAGGGCCGGTGATCGATCTCACCTGTGACAGCGACGACGACGAAACTGAGGTAAGCTGGCAGAGAAACCCCCAGGCGTGCTCAGCATAATCTAAAGCTAACTCACTCCCACGGACAGGGTACTTCAAGCTTCATCAGTCGAGGCGAGGAAAGCCAAGCGCTCTTAAAGGTATCAACGGCTGGATATCGTCAGGATCTAAACCTGCCGTGTGTGTTGTTGCTGACTGCAGAAGAACCATAGCCGCTTTGCTTGATCGAGGTTTGTCGGGAGCCAACGTGCATACCTGGGTAAGGGGAATTCTCAGGTGACGCACATGGGGCAGAGGAACCGCTGGCTGACCGCATTAAGGCACTAGAAGATTCCAGAATAGAATGGACAACCATATAATTGCGCCGTCCCCAGACCCCTCCTGTGTCATGCTATGATAGAAAAATATAGAGGATATAAAATGAGGATGAGAAGGGGCATACTATTCCACTGACTCGAGGAGCTTGACAACGACCTCGTGCCCGTTTGCGACGGCCCACGACAGCGGCGTCCGGTCATAATTATCCTTCGCATCGATCTCGACCTTGTCCGTGTCGAGCAGCAGCTTGACGACGGCCGCGTGCCCATTCTCGGCAGCCCACGCCAGCGGCCTCCGGCCATAATTATCCTTCGCGTCGACATCCACCTTGCCTGTTCCGAGCAGCAGCTTGACGACGGCCTCGTGCCCGTTCTCGGCAGCCCACGCCAGCGGCGTCCGGCCATAATTATCCTTCAAGTCGACATCGACCTTGCCCGTGTCGAGCAGCAGCTTGACGATGGCCTCGTGTCCGTTCTCGGCGGCATACCACAGTGTCGTCTGGTCAGGATTTTCCTTCGCTTTAACATCGATCTTGCCTGTTTCGAGCAGCAGCTTGACGGCGGCCTCCGGCCCGTTCTCGGCGCCCAACGACAGCGGCGTCCAGCCATAATTATCCTTCGAGTCGGCATCGACTTTGCCTGTGTCGAGCAGCAGCTTGATGATGGCCTCGGACTCGTCCCGGGCGGCATACGGCAGCGGCGTCCGGCCATCGTTATCCTTCGCATCGACCTCGACCTTGCCTGTGCCGAGCAGCAGCTTGACGACAGCCTCGTGTCCGTTCTCGGCGGCATACCACAGCGTCGTCCGGCCAGTGTTATCCTTCGAGTCGACATCGACCTTGCCTGTGTCGAGCAGCAGCTTGACGACGGCCGCATGCCCGTTCCTGGCGGCCCACGCCAGCGGTGTCCGGCCATAGTTATCCTTGGAGTCGACATCGACCTTGCCTGTTTCGAGCAGCAGCTTGACGACAGTCTCATGCCCGTATTCGGCGGCATACCACAGCGTCGTCCGGCCAGAGTTATCCTTCGCTTTGAAATCGACCTTGCCTGTGTCGAG
>Ga0335072_10007691_pt1 | contig 15697 bp, 19 predicted proteins | sample Lox_Sample_21_FD_206725 | JGI IMG/M metagenome (GOLD analysis project Ga0335072, IMG submission 206725) | Soil microbial communities from Loxahatchee National Wildlife Refuge, Florida, United States - Lox_Sample_2.1 | ecosystem: Environmental > Terrestrial > Soil > Wetlands | place: USA... | reverse complement strand
TAGTGTCTTGGGATGCTCCTTGCCTAGCACCGTCTCCTGCAGCTCCAAGGCCTGACGCTGCATCTCTTCCGCCTGCTCGTACTTGCCCTGATCCCTCAGCACCGCGGCCAGATTGTTCATGCTCGTCAGTGTCTCGGGATGCTCCTTGCCCAACACCGTCTCCTGCAGCCCCAAGGCCTGACGCTGCATCTCTTCCGCCTGCTCGTACTTGCCCTGATCCCTCAGCACCAGGGCCAGATTGTTCATGCTCGTTAGTGTGTCAGGATGCTCTTTGCCCAGCACCGTCTCGCACAGCCCGAGTTCTTGCCGATGCATCTTTTCCGCCTGCTCGTACTTGCCCTGAGCCCTCAGTACTGTCGCCAGGTTGTTCATGCTCGTCAACGTCGAAGGATTCATTTCTCCAAGTATTTCACTTAGATTCTTGAAATGGAAGTCAAAGATGTCGAAAATATCCAACCATTGGCCTGTTGTGTAGAGAAAATCCCCGATCTGTCGAATTAAATCGAGCCTTTCTCTGTCTCGCAGTTTCAACGCACGGCTCAACCCAAAACTCGCCATAAGATGTGGCCTCAGCCGCAGCTTCGAAGACGGATCGACCCTGACCACTGAGAGATGTTCCACCAAAAGCTGAAGAGCCCCAAAGCTCAGTCTGCTTTGCTCCGCCATATCCAACCGGTCATGGCCCCATGCATGCACCAATTTGTGCATCGAATAGCTGTTTTGGTCCGCTTTCCACTGCACTAGTGAGTAGGTTTGCAGTGTTTCGAATGCCGACTCGAGCGCGTACAGATCCAATGGCGCGTCTGGTGAGACTAACGGTTGCCATGTTGATTCAGCACCAGTCTTCGCATGTGACGACAGACCAGAACCAACGTAGCTTCCACTGAATAAGCCAACCCAAATATCGTCAAAATTCAAAAATGCCAACAAACTGAGCAATCGAGATGCCACGACAGACTGTCGAACAATCGCATCAAAAGACGTCTCCCACGTGCCAAGCACACTCTCCCCGTACTGATGGATATACCGCGTCGGCTTGCGACTCAGCAGTCTCTTACGCTGCGTTCGATAGTCGCTAAGGTATTGCCGGATGTCAGAACGTAAGCGCGGCGTCGCCGCCACGTAGGATCCAGCTAGCGTGATAGCAAGTGCCAGATATCCCAATTCTTGGATAATTGATGCCACCTCCTTCTCAATATCTTGACCTATATGATTGAGTTTGGCGGACTTCTTGAACAGCTCGGCCGCCTCCACAGGCGTCATCTCCCCGACCTCGACCGCTTCCAGGTTTGTCATATCTTTGGCTATGGAACTCCGTGACGTAATAATTATGTGGACTCCGCGGACATCGGGAATGAAGAAGCGAAGGTCGATATAGGAAGGCTGTTCCTCGTTATCGATAGAATCGGCGCTGTCCAACACGACGAGCCACCGACCCGGGTGACATTGAAACCAATTCTTGACGGCTGCCACCGCATCGGCTATCTGGACGATCTCGGAACCCGCAGCTGGACGGCAGTCAACCAGTAGCCGGTAGATCTGGATGCAGTCTCGTTCGAGCGTCTCCTTCTGTCCTGCCTCGATCCAGAAGACGGCCGAGTAGTCATGGCGATACTCTTGGATGTAGTTGAGAACCAGCTGCGACTTTCCCGCTCCACCCAAGCCCCATATGACCAGCACTTTCGCTTCTTGATCGGTATCGCTCAGCGTATCGTGTAATTGTTCCCGAATCTTCGCATGAAGCCCAGGCCGTGGCACGTAGTTGGCGACAGGTCGAACGGATGAATGAGCATAGCGACCTCTAAAGTCGGCTGTGGACGTACTTTTCGTTCCTTGTCGCGTTCATGATTAGTGGAAGCACCTAAACAAAAGGCACTGAGGATGTAGAGCGTAGAGTACCAACGATGACGTCTCCGCCGCCAGTGTTAATGCTAACACCTGCCAGCAACAACCCCCCTCCACTTTGGACGATGTTGTTGAAGAAATTCTCCTGCCGGCTGGTGCTTCCCTCCATCACATTTTGTCTGATCATGCACGTGTGGCAGTTTCGAGGGTTCGCTTGGGGGCGTTTGTCCGCTCTTGCTTGAGTTTGTGGGGATCATCAGCCTTGCCTATGCAGATGCGCTGTCGACGGACTGGCCTAAAAGACAAACGAGGAACTATTAGCGGGGTTGCTGCTTCTTCCCTCTTCACTTCTTTCGCATTGGGTTGACTTGACGAGATGGCGGCCAAAGCAATACCGAAGGGAAATCCGTGTGGAGGCCAAACAAGCCACAGAAATCTGAGGCTACATGTGATTAGATAAGAAATCCCTCGAACATACATTCTGTCTGCCAGCCCTTTTGAAGATCAGTTAATGCCTTGTACTCTTTGCCGTCTTTTTTTGAGCCACTAAAGTTTTGTGCGGTCACCAGGCTCGATCGTAACGAGGCAGTTGTGGGAGGCAGCAGGTAGTCGTGGGAGGTAGCAGGTAGTCATGGGAGGCAGTAGTCGTGGGAGGCAGCAGGTAGTTGTGGGAGGCAGCAGGTAGTCGTGGAGGTACGGAAGGTTGAGCTGTAATACATCGCTAAGACACGGTAGGGGGCGGCAAAATTCTGAGACGTCAGCATTCACAAGCCAATCAGAAATATCACGAATAAGTGCCCTCAGTTTCCTGTGGTGCTCATTCCGGGTTAAACGCATCGCCTTCATTTCTTGAGATTTCTGTTCTCGTCACAGTCGAGCTTGCCAAGGCCGAAAGCAAACCACGTGACCAGCAAGGAAGTAATTGCAACTGGTTGGTGTAGAAATGCATTCCGTGAGATAGAATCTGATCTGCTGGACTTTAAAAGAGTCACTGAAAGGCAGAGGATTCGAAATACGCGTTTGTAGAATCAGAGGCCCAAAACCGGTCCTCGAGAGCCAGAAAAAGGCAAGGAACCCTCAAGTCACTGCTTTATGGCCTCAAGCACTTGTAGCTACCGAGAAACGGAATAGGAACACAGGGCCTGGTTTTGGTACTCTTCTATTCCTATCTGGTCCACAATTGGTCCCCAAAGTGATGCGAGCAGGAAAAGGGACAGAGGTGAATAACTATGCGAGTTTGATTTGCGGAAGGCATCACAGGGGCACCAAAATAGGCCCCAAAAAGACCAGAACCAGCTCCTCGAAATTGGTCCCAAAACTGATCCCTCTTCGAGACACGGGCCCCTGTCTTCTTGCAGGGGAGATATGAAGGTCCTAGTTTGGTTCCACGGCAGCTCGAGCCACAACGACTGATTCCACCAACGGTTTTGTAGTAGAAAAGCTCGGCCCAACGGCTGATCCCACAACGTTTGTTGTACTACTATTCGAGGTACAACGGCCGATCCCAACAATGGAGCAGGATCAGAATTCCTCTTAGAAAGGTTTGTTGTACCACAACTCTGCTCACAACGGCCTAATGCAAAATAACTGGTAGCAGAAGAATTCCTCTTAGAAGGGTTTGTTGTACCATAACTCTGCCTACAACGGCTTAATGCAAAATGACTGGTAGCAGAAGAATTCCTCTTAGAGGGGGTTGTAATACTATAACTCCGCCTATGCCTACGAGAGATGGTAAGGTTACCATACTGGAGAAATGGGAAGGCGGGTTCGGGCAAGTCGACCCTTATGAGATTCATTTACTGCAGTCAACGTAGCAGCAGGCTTTACATAAGCGGGCTGGAAACTTGGAGCTAGAAATGGCTTCGTTCTTGGGTGGTCGATTTTGGAGCGCGGGGTCACGGTCTTAGGCGGGGGATCCCCCACAAGACTCACCTATAACCTCTGGTTGCTGCTATACTTCAGGGGGTGATTACTGCGCTCCCGGGGGTGCCGGCTATTATCCTCCTCCAACAACCTCTACCTCAATGCTTGCAGCCATTCAAAGGCCAGATTGAAAGGCGGTCGATCTAAGACCCTGCCCTTGGTGCCCGAATGGCTGCGTCAGTCCACGCCAAGACCCAACGACTTCGTCTTTCGCGCAAGGCTCCCACGGAATTGCAGACTGCAATGCCACCCCGCGAGTACGGTCTAACAGGCAGGTGAACACTAACATCCAGTAGCAACCAGTGGCAGCCCTTTCTTATTGCGCCCGGGAACTGCTCGTTTATAACACCCTATCAGTGCAAGGCTCTGCGCGAAAGGTCGGAAAAGATGATCATAACACCTGGGTTGGGGCTGCAGCCTGAGGATCGGGGTGCTACTACCGGCCAGCCTCTCCCTTCCCAACACTTGTTTAATTCATCTGACATCACGTTCAATCGCCTGAAAGCTAGGGGCTACAGTCTCAGCCATGTCTTTCGGTGCCAGCCCCAGCGACTTCGTCATGCTTCTCAAGGCTCTCAATAGGCTGGCCAAGATACTCAGTAAAGAGGCAGTGGAAAGCTTCAAGCGATGCGCAAGAACGTATTGGACTGTTGTTGAAGTCGCAAAACATCTCGACAGCTTTGCGGCAGGTCACGATATTCAGGGCAATGACCTTTTTAGACATACTCGACAGGAGATGGAGATGCTGTTGCGAGAATACTTCGACAAGATCGAGGATTTCAAACCTTTTCTCGGCCCACGTCGCGTTCGAAAATCGTTCCGGAATGCGGTCGCCAAAATCAAATGGTCTCGACATGAGAAGGGGTTAGAGAGGCTTCGCCAGGACCTCGAGACCCAGATCAACATAATCAACGTTGCAATTCTAACGTCTCCGAGGTAAGCCGCGACCATCACATCATGGGAGTTTTGCATTATCTCTTAGATCAAGCTTCAGCTAACGCGGAAAACACAAGGCCGAACATTCCAATCCAGGTTCTGCCGAATTTCTCGGAACTAGGGCCTATCCATCGCCTACCTATCGGTGATCGCTTCACCTTCGAAGATGCATGTCGTACGGTTCATTCGATCTCCTTTAGGGATATACCAAATTGGGAGGTTAGTGGCACAGAGCAAGATGGGTGATTGGACTACCATCGAAGGGCCCTGAGCTAACGGATTTGTTAGCACCTTCACGAATTCCTTCTTCGAGTATTCCCCTACAATCGCCCAGGTCACAGCGCCATTGAGGAAAGATCCTACGTCCTACATAATGCCAATACCGGAAAGGACATTTTGCCGAGCAGCCCCTGCGTAAAGCCCTTTCGAGATGTGATCGCGTTGAACGAACGAATCGAGATGAGCGTCATCTTCCCCTATGAGGACTCTCACACTACGAAATGCCCCAGGTGCAATGCTCCTCGCAGGGACACTTCTTGTGTGGTCGTGACGTGGTATGTTAAATCCTGTTGGACACCAAAGTTTCTGGTGTGTCCCTAACCGGCTAACATTGGGATAGTCATCAATGCGGTCTCTGGGTTCGCTTTCAGGACTCATTTGAGGATAAAGCAGATCCTCTCACCCAACTTGCAATCGACGACATCCGCGAAAGCGGCCTGCGGGCGTTTGTCATGGACTTCGTTGCCGAGATCGAAAGGAACGGCTACTTGAATGCGAACCAAAACGAGCACCAGTTGAAGGACTTAATCAGCGGTAACTTTCCACGCTTGAGGACCCATTCTTCGAGAGGAACCTTCCAAGAACGCTCGGAAGTCGGAGACTTTCGACGGGTGACACTTTATCTCCCGCAATGGCCAAGCTTCGGGCAAGATTCGACCTACTGGAAAGGCGACAGGTACTTGGCCAGAGTTATGGATGGTTTGAAACGCACCATTGAGCGTCTCCAGGCAGGCTCGGACTTGCCCACAGAGATCGTCGGGAAGGTAATAGGCTCCCGCATTGGCGGCCGGACCGAAGGTGTCGAGAAGGTTTTGAGATCGGCCTGGTTGCAGTACGACTTGAGGGCCCGACGAAAGTGCCCCTCCATGCAGATTGTTCCTGTCCTTGCGGTCTACTCTCAATGCGCTGAGGAGTCCAGGTGCCAATTTCACCCTTCAGTTGTTAAGGCGAAGTGTCTGCTCTGGACGTTTTCCCAAGTCCTCGCACTCGAGGGAAAGCTCCTCTTCAGCTGCTCGGTAGCTCTCAGTCTCTGGTCCACGCCAAAAGGAACGAAACGCCCGGAAGCCTCTATACTCGATAAGGTGTTCTCAATTTTCCTCATCCCCCATGTTCTTATACGGAGAGCTACTTCCGAAGTCTTCGAGGATGTAGTATCTCACCTCTCTGACACGAGTTCACCTCCGGATGTCCTCGGGGCAATTTTTCGGATACTCAAGGACTCTAGGAGACTTTGCCTTGAGTTTTGCTTGGAAGGAAACTTGGAAAACTGCGACCTTGATCTCGCGCCATCGTGTCTCTTCAATAGAACGGCATTCACGAGCGACACTGCCCTAGAAAATTGGCGGGCGTCATACCGGCGTTGCTTAGAGTCGGTCTTGAGGTCAGAGGGGCACAGTTTACAGACCGACAAGAATCGTCAACTGCTATGGGCGTTCTGCCGATCACTATGATGGGTGCAAGTTACAATCAGACGAACATGTAGGACTGGTTGGCGTTGTATGGCCGGGAGTTGGAGGGTTGGGGACAAATTGTGATGCATTTATACCGTTAGTTACGCCCGTCCTTTAGCTTGATTCCGTGGGTGAAAGATGCGTGTTGGGAATTCTCTCCCCCACCATACAACGCTGCAACCAGCAGAAGGAGCTGATAACCCTGAAGCCATCGCAGCAGGCGGGACAAACCCCGGTAGCAAATTATTGGCTTGGTGTCTTATCACTTTCCTCGAGAACCTCAAAATTTTCCGGCGTTATTCGGACCGGGAGTGGGTAGTAATTATCCTGAGGAGCTGATAACCCTGAAGCCATCGCAGCAGGCGGGACAAACTCCCCGGTAGCAAATTATTGGCTTGGTGTCTTATCACTTTCCTCGAGAACCTCAAAAATTTCCGGCGTTATTCGGACCGGGAGTGGGTAGTAATTATCCTGCTCTCTATCAGTATCCCCAAAGACCTTTCAGAAAGTGGGTGACGTACCATTTGCGCTTCGGGTAGGGGCCACTCTCCTGTAGAGTCAGAGTTGAATGTAAAGATCCGGCCGTTCTTCTTGATTTTAATCGCAAGATAGACATATGCACCACAATCAAGACTGTATTCAAGAACCTTTTTGAATAGATTATCTTTGCGTCGGGTTTGTTGTTGGCGTTTAGCTCTCTTGGTGTCTAATCGTCGCCTTCTCACCACTTTAATTGGCTGAAATGTCATATCTGCGGTGAATCGAGTCTTGACCAATTAACACTTTGGCAGCTGAGAGAATTGTGGATGGGGTCTAGAGGGATTTATGTGTTAGTTCTGGAGGCCAAATTGGGTTCTGGCCTAAATATGGGACCCCAAAACGGATCCGAAACTGGGCTCCCATTGAATGTCATAAATGCTCTGATTACATTGCCTATCCCGACTACCTGCTGCCTGCCCCCCTCCCACCACTACCTGTTGCCTCCCATCACTACCTCCCCTCCCACCACTACCTGCTGCCTCCCGCAACTACCTGCTTTCGATCCGAGTAACGCCGGAAAATTTTGAGGTCCTCCGAGGAAAGTGATAAGTATTGCAATGGCTTCATTGGATAACTTTGCCCTTCGCTGGAACCTTTCAAAGGAAGACATTGGGCCCTTGAGTCGCCATCGTCCCCACTCTCTCCTATCTCTTCTTTCCTCCAAACAGCAGCGACAAACCCGAATCCCTAAGCCGGTTTCGCACCCTCTCTCTTCTCAAACACATCCATAACCTTACTCAAAAGCTTCTTATGCTCCCCCTTCGGTCCACCAAAAACCTCCAATTTTTCATCCTTCGTCATCGGCGTTCCGCGCTTGACCTGCTTCGCCCACAATTCCAGCATCCTGTCTAATTCTGCCCAAGCAGCCTCGCTCGAATGACAGAGACTGGTTATCGTCAATGGTGGTCCAAACGAATCCCCAAAGTCCTTTTTCACGTGGCACATGTAGTTGACATAGTCGTCGGTTTCGATGTCGAGGTCGTATTCGCAGTCATTGCCCCAGATGATCTTGCAGTTTGCTTCGATGCGTTGGCCTTGGGCGGAGGACATCGTCACTCAGGCAGGCACGGGTTTGTTGGATAGGTTTGGTATGAGCTACAAAAAGTATGTCAGCAGAGGGTTTTCTGTGCAAGTGTGGATTCGAACAAACTTCGGAAAATATTGAGGTGCGGGACTTTCTCAGCGACTCTAGTGGAGCAGCAGTTGTCGTCGCAAAAGTCAAGTCCTTGTTCTCCGGCGAAACTGAATCCGAGTGAGATAGCCGCCGAATCTGGCAGCCTTTTGACGCCGCTTTCTGCAACATCTGCATCCACCTCAGACAAGGGTCCGCCTCAGACCCCAACCGTCTCGCGGCGCATCAAATTTGGACAAAGTACAAGGGCCCCATTTTAGATAAGCATTGCAAGTCAATTTTAGATCAGTATTGGAGTACATAGTTAGAAGAGAGTGGGGAGGGCCCGAGGGACAAAGAGTGCCACAACTAGCCACTTAAATTTCTGAGCAAATCGATTTTAGGGTATCCGAGGGCCCCACCGGTGGTAACACCTCCATCTTGTGACCTTGCACCTTTTTCCAGCTGCAACAGTCAGTCGCTCGATCAGTTTGTGTCTCAAACAGGTCTAATAGAGATTATTGTTCTGTCCTGTCTGCTATTGACTTTCTCTTTACATTGTCCCATTGTGCTCCTGGCCCTCATCCGTCTCATACCGCTATTGAACCACCGGATAGCCTGTGGCCAGCCTGCCCAGTATCTCGCCATATTAACCCTGGCCGGATGGAACAGACCCTAGAACCTGGCACAGAGCCACAGAGAGAAGAGCTGTGTCTCATTTCCAGACTAGCTTCCGGGCGCCTTGCGAATAACCTCTACAAGTATGATCCCCTCCAAACGAGCACGTCGATCCGTTTACTCGAGCTGGATCCTGGTCAATCCGAGGATGTTCTCATCTGCCATCTGCGCACCGTTGAGATTGATAATGCTCCTCCGTATGAAGCGATTTCGTATGTGTGGGGGAATCAATCTGCTGAAGTCAGGGTTGTTTGTGAGGGAAAGCTGCTGTGGATTACTCCAAATCTCAAGGATATACTTCGGCGCGTCAGGATGCAAGAAGAGAGGAGGTTACTCTGGGCAGATGCCATCTGTATAGATCAAGAGAATCTCCAAGAGAAGAGCCAACAAGTTTGGATGATGAGGAAGATCTTTTCATCCGCTCGACGAGTGCTCGTGTGGCTCGGGCACAATACCGACAATAATACGCTAGCTTTGCCTTTAATCCAACGAATCGGGCAGTTGTACTGCGAGCATAATTCAATAACAGTTCAGGACCTTCATATTGGAGATTTCAGGAGTCTCCGAGAATTTGAGCTCGACAAGCTTTCTTACGATGCCGCAGCATGGGATTCATTTTTTCAGTTTTACGGCCTACCTTACTTTACCCGCACTTGGTGCATTCGCGAAATCAACAGCAGCCGAGAGTCTCTCGCTATGTATGGGAGAGAGGAGATTGATTTCGATTTAATCGCTTTAGCGGCAAGGTTTCCTTCCTATGAGCCAAGCAAGTTCAGAATTTTGCAACATATGGACGATGACAAGGGCATAGGTCATGCTTCCATCATGCGTCGTAGAGCCCCCAATCGGCTCACATTACGAGGAGTTCTTGAAATCACTTGCGGCTTCCTCTGCTCCGACACCAGGGACAAGATCTACTCTACCTTAGATTTCTCGGCCCCAGATGAGGGAGGGACATGGGTCTTTCCTGACTATACGAAACCAGCCGTCCAAGTCTTTCTTGAGACTGCGAAACTGATGCTGAAGGAAGATGGTCTCCAGCTACTTTCACACGTCCTTCATAATTCCCATTGGCTGTCGGATTATCCGGTTTCGGATAACTGGCCATCTTGGGTCCCGCGATGGGAGCATAACTTTTTCTTGCCCTTCAGTCGGGTTCCTCATTTTGATGCAAGCTTGGGCTTGGAACCAAGCAACTACGTCGTAGTCGACAGTCTGTTGAAGCTCCAGGGCCTTTATATCGACACCGTCAGCAATGTTGAGGAGGCCCTGCAGTGGTCGCTCTTCGATTTCTCTTCCCCTTCTGACGGACAAGCGTCCTTCACCAAGATGTGGAGAAAATATGCGCGAGGGGAAAAATCTGCGACGACATACCCGACGGGCGAGACGTTCAGGACTGCATTTGCATGCACAATGTGTGGGGGTTATATTGAGAACCTTAACTATTTTGAGGCATACACGGACAAGCTACTCAGCTTCGCAGATACCGAAATGGCTCATACTACGGAGGATGTAGCACCAATCTACGAGCATCATGAAAATCAATACCATCCAAACGTAGACCCGTATGGGTATCAACTCTTGGCGCAACAAGTCGGAATTGCGCGACAGGTATTCAACACGTTGAAGGGATATCTGGGTATTGGCCCAAATATCCAACAACCGAACGATCAGATCTGGGTTCTCTTAGGAGCGAAGTCACCATTCCTCCTTAGGCCAAAGGGAGATTACTTCCTGGTCGTTGGTGAGTGTTACGTGCACGGGTTCATGAAAGGAGAGGCTATCAAAGAAATGAATGAAGGTCGGTTGATGGTGAAGGATATCGTCCTTTGCTAAGATAAACGTATGGACAAGGCTTGAGTGCTAAGTAACTCCGCAAGCGAAAGAATGCTCGCCCTATGGTGAGAAGTTTGGGGGAGGCAAAGAGTCGAATGGCGCTTCGCTTTTAACGGTCTTTTAGAGACTTGCCGGTTGCCGGTTGCTTCTCATTCTGGCGGCACTATTTTCTAGTAGCACCGGAAGCAGTACCGCTATCGTTAAAGCCTCTTCGATCCGGTTCCTTGTGCGATCTCAAGTCTCTATTAGAGTACCCTGACCGTTAGCTCGTTGGTAACATGCAGGACGACTGCTCATGTGCTCTCAGTCTTTGAACAGGCTAAACTGATTGTCGCTGCTCCATTACTATTAACTGTTGATTATATTCACCGCTAACTGCCGCTTCAGTCGCTTGCCTGTACGATCGGATAAGGAGGAAGAGAAACAAAGGAAAGGAATTTGCCAAGGCTGTCCTCAACTGGGGGACTGGCGGGACCGAGGTATGATGTTATTCAGGCATTCAATAGCCTACTAGGCAGCGGCTTATCGTAGAAACCTTGAGTTTTATAGATGACACCGACTGCGTAATTTGATTTTGTCATCCCAAGGTGACTGCAACCCCGCATAACGATAGATGACTGGCAGGTAGTGAAAATTCTTGCTTAAGGCACGCCGTCTGTCACGGAAATCAGATACCATACTTGGTCAGGGGACCGTCCTAGAGCATTCTACGACCCACATAGGTAAGGAGGTGGCGCTGGACGTCCAGGCAGAAGCTTTCGCGTACATATACGATAGAATCCCTCAGATAGCAGAAATGACACTCAGCTTCTACGCACCACCGCCGCCAATTTGCGAGCCCGCGCGTGGAACTTCAATTAAATCCGTCCGCACTATCATCAGTTAGTATAATCGCCTCTATGTTTAACTGCTGCCTCCAATCACTCCCTGCCGCCTCCCACCACTACCTACTGCCTCCCGCGACTCCTGCTGCCTCCCACGACTGCTAATTCCTAAGGACGGACTCCAGCCAACATTCTGGATAACTTTGCCCTTTGCTGGAACCTTTCGAGAGAAGATGTTGGGCCCTTTAATGGCTGCAAGCATTAGGCAGAGGCTGCTAGACTTGCTGCGGATAAGCTGAACAGAGGAGGATGGAGGAGAATAGCCGGCACCCCTGAGCGCAGTAGTAGTCACCCCCTGAAGTAAGCAGTGACAAGAGGTTATGGGTGAGTTGAGGGGAGGAGGGACTATAAATGGCTATGGGGGACCCTAAGCGCCTGTACTCTAGGCCCGCACTTACCTATAATGCAGTGCCTAATTAAAGGTCCTATGTAGACCCTAGATAGCCAGAAGATGTGCTGGCCTCAGTTCTATAGGTACCCCAACGCATCTCACACGTCCTTTTTGCTCTTTTTACAGTGATACTAGTGTTGGCGACGATGGAGTTGGTAGCCCATGACATGCACGATCCCAACAATATGAAGCAAGTGTTGGAGGCGGTAAAGGGAGAGGTAAAGGCCGAAAAATCTCAGGTTCGATCGTGCAAAGTTCAAATTCCTCTTACACAGTTTGGCAGACTAGAGCCAGCATACGAGCTTCACTATTATTCGAGTGGACCAAACTATATCCCTCTCTCAGCCTGTGGGGTCTGGATTAGCCAGCCATGTTTCCGCGACTGCCAGATATTCCTGCTCCGCGGCGTGTTCCTCATCGGGGGACGAGCATTCATGGATACCTCTGCTCAATTCAGACCATCGGCTACTTAAGGTTCTCCTTGGCTTGACGTTTCAATTCCTCGAACACTCGAAGAGTCTCCGCCTGCTTATCTTCCGCCTTGGTGTTAAATGTGGCGGTGGCCAATTTGCCATGAGTTGAATTCTTCTTGAGCCAGTCTGTCAAGCCAGGGCTTTTTGCCTGAGCGTTGACCTGCAGCACAACATTGAGAGCTTTAGTCTCAGGATCGTAATGGCCTGCATCAATGCGAACTGAAATCTGTTCATCCTTTGAGGGTGAAGGTATGATGCGGTTGCTTTCACCAACTGATGGCGAGAACTTGGATGCCGCATTTTTGAGGGCTTGGAGTTTGGCGAAGGCGCTGTCGATGGATTTGGCCATTGTAGTCTTCCCGCGGTGGTGAACTGGGTATTTCAGGGTGACTGGCAACTGTGAAGGGGGATTGGTGCCGCCTGTAGACAACTCGTTAAGGGCGAGAGGGACTTAAATGCTCGCGCAGAAGTCCCCATGCTCCAGATTCGCCCTTGTAGGGTGGCCGCCAGAGATGTTCCGTGTGTCACATCTGAGTCCAGCCTGTAGATTGATACCACGCCTCCTGCACCTCTAGCACAGACATGCTCAAGTCCCATGCAGAGTGTATTGTTAGTCACTCCGGGCCAACAATCATCCTCGCAGGCGCATCGGACTGCTTCGGCGTCTGCCACATGTCCCAGTCATCCACTATCCTTACAATTAGCGTAATACATGATGCAGGACATTAGTTAGCGGGACGCAACGGACCTGATGCGTGTGTGTGTACTGTACGACCTGCGTCGCATCCATGTACAGAGGTGCATTTAGGTAAAGTTAGCAGCCGCGCCCGGGGATGGGAACACCTAAGCTTTAACTAGGAGCCCTGTTGCTGTGATAACCTGAAAACTCTCTTGGCGTAGAGAGCCCCCGTGGCAACTAATTTTGACTGTCCCACGGCTCTTCTACCAATTCTCGAGGTCTATGTTTAGCCGACGGTGTTGCTAAACCCTAGCTGTCAGACTCTCTTCAAGAGCAGGACGAAAGTGACATGGTTCGCGATCTTTCGCGATGGGCAATGCATGCAACGAATTGTTTTAACACCACGTCATATACTAAATCCTTTATTACCCGACCAGCCACCTATCTGTTACGTGGCTCGAAATCAGGCCTTTTCATGGCTCACGGAGCACGACTATGTTCTTCAGCGCTTGCAACCATTCCACAACTAGGAAATTGTCAGCTCCCCATCCATTCAGCATGTATAAGGCTCCGCCATAAGTGCTGACTTCATGTACAGCGCATGATATTTATGCCTACACAAGCGGCCGCTGGCTTATTCGTGACGAGTTAGAGCGCAACTCCCGCTATGTCTCGTTCAACTTCGACGTGCTCTGCAAGAAGATTCTTGAGCTCTGCCCGGGAGCCCTTTCCATTGCAAGCTACGAGAAAAAGGAAGGCGGTTTCAACAAGGTCTTCATCTTCACCACAGATAATGGAAAGCGTATTGTGGCAAGACTCCCCACTAGAATATCAGGTCCACCCAGGCTTTCGACCAACTCCGAAGTGGCCACCATCACCTATTGTAGGTCCGACCACCCTCCATAAGGCCATACAGCTGCTGATCTAGGGCCTGCTTTTCAGTAAAGTCGAAGACTACCATTCCAATCCCGAATATCATTGACTGGAGTGATGACCCTTCAAATGCTGTCGGCAGCGAGTATATTATCATGGAACATGCCGCCGGTGTACATTTACCTCAGGTATGGCAAAAGATGTCCGGGGTGCAAAAGCTCGATTTTATCTGGTCTATTTCGCAGTATGTGCAGCAAATGGCGGCATTAGATTTTCCTGCTTATGGCAGCTTATACTTTGCCGACCTTCCCATTGACTCCGCATCCAAACAATCCTTTGTCCAAGGCTTTTGTATTGGACCCCACTGCGGAACTAGGTACTGGGATTGTAATGCTGGAGAGCCAAGGTACTACCAACGTGTAGAACCAAACAGAGGACCGTGTGAGCTCCGGTTGATCTCAGTCCTCGATCAGCTCGCTGATTGAATCTCACAGGGTCTGACCTCTCTGCCTACTGCATTGGCCTTGTTGACGTCGGTCTGTCTCGACTTCCGCCTGAAGATACCATCCTCGACGAGCGACCTTCCTACTACGGATCCATTCTAGAGCACGCTCGGTTGTTGAGCTTTGGGCGCGAAGTCATTCAAAGATTGGTCACAGACGTCCGAATCCAGGACGCGGCTGCCCCGGCCTTACTCCACGCCGACCTGAACAAGAGAAATATCTACGTCTCCAACGACGACCCCACTACTATCACAGGCCTTATTGACTGGCAATCTTCTAGTATTGAGCCTGCCTTCATCAATGCAGACAAGATACCAGACTTTGCAGTGCCCGGCCCTCTATCACATGACCAGGCCGTCCATAGAAATGCTGAAATCTATCGTCAGGCGTTCGATGCCGGCATGAAAGGCCTTGTTCCTAAGCTGTTCGCAGCAATGACGCTTGACGATGAACTATTAAGGCCATTCCGCTATTGTCACAGAACGTGGACAGATGGGGCTGTGGCATATAGGGATGACCTGATTCGGATCTCAGAGCGTTGGCAAGAGCTCGGACTTGCCGGTTCATCGCCATACCCGTCACCCACACACGACGAGTTGCGGGTCCATCAGGAGGAACTTGAAAGGTTCAACTCCGCGCGGAAGCTGAGACGAGACCTTGTAGATCTCCTCAATGTCGCAGCAGATGGATGGGTCCCTAATGAGCACTACGAAGCAGCTAAGGTGGCTCAGATGCAAGTGTATGAGCAACTTTTGCAGGCCGTTGGGAGTGGAGAGAACGCATGTGAAAGGAAACAGGAATTGAAAGCGTTGTGGCCATTCGATAGGAAATGATTAGTTGTCTAGCTCCAATAAGTATGGCCTGCAGCAGGCATGCAGCAGGCATGCCGTAACGAGTATGTCTCTTCTCGAGCTGGGTGTCCATTGTAGCAGCCTTGGACCAGTGCTTTCTCATAGGTGACTAGTTGCTCAATCCTTTTCATCACCAAGACTTCCGGAAGTATCTCGGGAATCTGGGAACTGGTATCATATGTTTGTACGCTCTCCTGTCTTTGCGAGTTGTCGGCGGGACGGTCAGTACCGCTTTCCCCATTGCTGGGGGACATATCTCTGATTTGACTAGCCCCATGATCATTCTTGCCTTTCAGCTTGCTCTGGTTCAACGTCTCCTCCAGTACTAACAACCGCCTGCTCTTTTGCTTCGGGCCCAGAAAAGTGAGGCGTGGGAGGATCCAATGGGATATGTGCTTGATCTTCGCAGGTTGGGTGGCCTAGAGCTACAGAATCTGGTGGAGT
>Ga0335072_10007690_pt1 | contig 15697 bp, 12 predicted proteins | sample Lox_Sample_21_FD_206725 | JGI IMG/M metagenome (GOLD analysis project Ga0335072, IMG submission 206725) | Soil microbial communities from Loxahatchee National Wildlife Refuge, Florida, United States - Lox_Sample_2.1 | ecosystem: Environmental > Terrestrial > Soil > Wetlands | place: USA... | reverse complement strand
CCGGCGCGCAGCAGGCAAAGTTCATCGCAGGCGGCACCACGCTTGTCGATTTGATGAAGCTGACCGTAGAAACGCCGAAAACGTTGGTCGACATCAATCTTTTGCCGCTGGACAAGATTGAAAAGCTGCCCGATGGCGGCCTGCGCATTGGCGCAATGGTTCGCAACTCCGATCTCGCCTGGAACGCTGATGTGCAGAAGAACTACGCGGTTCTATCGGAGGCACTGCTTTCCGGGGCGTCACCGCAACTGCGCAACATGGCCACCACCGGCGGCAACCTGATGCAGCGCACCCGCTGCGTGTACTTCCGCGAACCCAGCGCAGGCGCCCCCGGCGGCTACGGATGCAACAAGCGCACCCCTGGATCAGGCTGCGCCGCGATGGACGGTTTCAACCGCATGCATGCGGTCCTCGGAACCAGCGATCATTGCATCGCTACTCATCCATCCGACATGTGCGTAGCCATGGCCGCGCTGGAAGCGGTAATCCACGTCGAAGGACCGAAGGGCAAGCGGACCATCGCTTTTGCCGATTTTCACAAGCTCCCCGGTGACACGCCTCATATCGAAAATGCACTGGAGCCAGGCGAACTGATCACCTATGTCGATCTGCCCAAGCCGGTCGACGGCGCGAAATCGACCTACCTGAAGCTCCGCGATCGCGCCAGTTATGAATTCGCGCTGGCGTCGGCAGCCGTCGTCGCGCGAGTTGAAGGCAGCCATATCCGGTACATCCGAGTAGCCATGGGTGGCGTGGCAACCAAGCCCTGGCGCTCGCATGAAGCCGAGGCAGCCCTGATGGGAAAACCGGCTAATGCCGCAACCTTCAAGGCTGCAGCGGAGGCTGCGCTGGCCAGGGCAAAGCCGCATAAAGATAACGCGTTCAAAGTGGAACTAGCCAGGCGCTGCCTTGTACGCTCGCTCAAAACCGCAACCGCATAGTTGCATATAGGAGCATTCGAATGGCGACGGACACACTTCCTCGCGCGGCGAGTATTATTGGCGCGGCGGTGCCCCGCATCGACGGACCTTTGAAGACCAGCGGCAAGGCGCGTTACGCCGTCGATCACAACTTTCCCGGTTTGGCACATGCCGTAGCGGTGCAAGCTACGATCGGTAAAGGAAAGATTCGCAACTTCGACTCCTCGGCCGCCGAAAGAATGCCCGGCGTGCTCCTCGTCCTGCATCACGGCAAAATCGATAGCGTGTATCGGTTTTATCCGCACGAGGCAGACGGCACAATCAATGAAGGACGCCCGCCCTTTGCAGACGAGAACATCTACTACTGGGGCCAGTTCGTTGCTGCCGTGGTGGCCGAGACGCTGGAGCAGGCCAAAGCGGCGGCCAATGCGATCAAAGTGGAATACGACGCGGAAACACCGGATGTAAATCCCGACCTCCGCGACTTCCAGGGTCCTCGTCCGGAGAGTTGGCTTCGCGGTAATCCCGACCAGGCTCTTGCGTCGGCTCCCGTTGCCATCGACGAGACCTACGTCACGCCGGTTGAAACGCATAATCCCATGGAGATGCATGGCACGGTCGCAGTCTGGGTCGGCGACGATGTGACCTTATATGAATGCACGCAGGGCGTGGTCAACCATCGCACCGTAATGTCGGAAGTGTTGGGAGTTCCGCGCGAGAACGTGCGCGTGATCTCGCGCTTCATCGGCTCTGGATTCGGCGGAAAGCTCTTTCCATGGCCCCAATCCGCAATCGCCGCATCAGCTGCGAAGACTCTGAACCGGCCTGTAAAGATCAGCGTTGACCGGCGGATGATGTTTTCCAACACTGGCCATCGTCCGCTCACCCAGCAGCGCATTCGCCTCGGGGCAACGCAGGACGGAAAGCTCACGGCGATCCGCCATGATTTCTTTACCCAGACCTCGCAGCTCGACGACTTCGTTGAGCATTGCGGCGAGCAAACGCCGTTCCTTTACAGCTGTCCAAATCTCGTCGTCACCACCGGGATGGTTCGCCGCAACGTGGGTGCTCCCGCGCCCATGCGTGGCCCCGGCGCAGTACCTGGACTGTTTGCGCTCGAGTCGGCAATGGATGAGCTCGCCATCAAGCTCAAAATGGATCCAGTCGAGTTGCGCCTGAAAAACGACGCGGAGCGGGATGAAGGTAGAAATCTGCCCTTCTCTTCGCGCCACCTGAAAGAGTGCTACACGACCGGTGCGGAGAAGATCGGCTGGAAAAACCGGACGCCGCAACCCGCCTCCATGCGTCGTAACGGCAAAGTGATCGGCTGGGGAGTCGCGGGGGCTTCGTGGTCCGCCGCGCGAATTCCGTGTAACGCATCGGTGGAACTGTGTCCTAACGGCCGAGTCTGTGTTCGCTGTGCCACGCAGGATATCGGAACAGGTACTTACACAATCTTCGCCCAGGTCGTCCATGCTCAAACCGGCGTGCCGCTCGATCGCATCGACGTGTTCCTCGGCGACAGTTCCCTGCCCGACGGCCCAACCTCTGGGGGATCGATGGCTACCAGTGCCGTCCTCCCGGCGACAACAACCGCAGTAAACTCTGCGGTCACCCGCCTTCTGCACATCGCCGCGGTGGTGCCCAACTCTCCCTTCCACGGCAAGAAACCCGACGAACTGGCAATGACAGATGGCATGGTCCATTTGAAAGAGAGTACACCGCAGGTCGTAGGCGTTTCGATAAATTCCGGCGGACGCCAGCTCACCCCCAACGGCGTGCCCTTCGAGGAAATCCTAAAGGCTGCCGACCTCGGCTCGATCGTAGCCAGCGGCAAGACCAATCCATCGTTTGATGATCCCAAGGCGAAGCAGTACTCGCTGCACTCCTATGGATGCCATTTTGCTGAAGTCGAATGGGAACCTGACATTGCGCGCCTGCGGGTGAGCCGCATCTTCTCGATCTTTGATTGCGGCCGCATCATCAACAAGGGCGCCGGCACCAACCAGATTCTCGGTGCCGCTGTGATGGGCTTGGGTATGGCCCTGTTCGAAGACACCATCCACGATCAACGCACCGGGCAGCCAATCAACAACAACTTCGCGGACTACATCGTGCCGGTCTGCGCCGATCTTCCCGATCTCGATGTCACCTTCCTCGACTACCCGGACTTGATCGTCAACGAGTACGGCGCACGCGGCATCGGCGAAATCGGCATGGCCGGCGTAGCTCCGGCAATTGCATCAGCCGTGTATCACGCCACGGGTGTGCGCGTCCGCAATCTGCCCATTCGCATTGAGGATCTGCTGAAATCGGACATTCACGAAGCGTGATGTGCAAGGGCACCAGTGGAAGCATAGGAAGAGGCAAGTATGAGCACGAACCCGGCAGGAATCATCGGAAAGCCAACACCGCGAATCGATGGGCCACTGAAAACAACCGGCTCAGCCCAGTATGCCGCCGACTTCCATTTTGACGGGATGGCGTTTGCGGTGCCGGTTGTCGCGTCCATCGCCAGCGGTCGCATTCGCTCCTTCGACTCGTCCGCGACCGAGAAGATGCCGGGCGTTCTGCTCGTGCTGCATCACGGCAATATCGGCCCGCTCTATCGTACCGTCCCGGGTGATGACAATGCGTACAACGCCGAAGTGAGATCAGCACTCGAAGACGACATCATCCGGCATTGGGGACAGTACATTGGGTTAGTTGTAGCCGATACTCCGGAACAGGCAATGGCAGCCGCCGCTGCAGTCAAAGTGGAGTATGACGCGGAGAAACCCGACCTCCGCGAGAGTCTCGACGATTACTCCGGGGAGCGCAAGAAGGGCAGCTCGCGCGGAAACTCTGACAATGCGTTCCAGAACGCACCGGCAAAGATCGATCAGACCTATATCACTCCCAATGAAACGCACAACCCCATCGAGATGCACGCTTCGGTTGCGGTGTGGGACGGCGATCGCGTGACCATGTATGAGACGTCGCAGGGTGTTGTGAATCATCGGGTGGTCATGGCGCAGACTCTTGGCATCCCGATCGAGAACGTGCGCGTGGTGACGCGTTTCCTCGGCTCGGGCTTCGGCGGAAAACTCGCTCCCTGGCCGCATTGCGCGATGAATGCCGTAGCTGCGCGCAAACTCGGGCGTCCGGTAAAGCTCGTCGTGACCCGGCGCATGATGTTCTCTAATGTCGGCTACCGTCCGCGAACGGAGCAGCGGATTCGGCTCGGCGCATCGAAGGACGGCAAATTACTCGCGCTGAAGCAGGATTATCTCAACGTCACGTCGATGCTCGACGACTTCGATGAAGGTTGTGGCGAGGCGACTCCATACCTTTACAGTGTGGCCAATCTCGAGGTCACCAGTGCGCTGGTGCGGCGGAATTTCGGCGTACCTGCGCCTATGCGCGGGCCGGGAGCGGTTCCCGGGCTTTACGCTTTGGAATCGGCGATGAACGAGCTTGCCGACGATCTGAAGATCGACCCGCTGCAACTGCGCATCCTCAACGACGCGCAAAAAGACGAGTCGAACAATCAGCAGTTTTCGTCACGGCACTATCGCGAATGCCTTGAGACAGGCGCGAGAAAGTTCGGCTGGGACAAGCGCACGCCTGAGGTCGGTTCAATGCGGCGCAATGGCAAGATTCTCGGCTGGGGCCTCGCCGGCGCAAGCTGGGTCGCAATGCGTCTTCCGTGCACTGCGATCGTCGAATTCCAGGCTAATGGTCGCGTCTCTGTGCGCAGTGGCACGCAGGATATCGGCACCGGGACATACACGATCTTCGCGCAGGTCGTACACGAGAAGACGGGCGTCCCGCTCGATCGCATCGATGTGATTCTTGGCGACAGCTCTCTTCCCGATGGACCGATGTCTGGCGGATCGATGACGACTGGCTCCGTGTTGAATGCCGTCGCCAACGCCTCGAATGAGGCGATCAAGAAAATGATCGCGCTTTCGACCGGTACTGACGGCTCGCCGCTGAAAGGAGCGAAGATCGAAGAACTCGAGTTCGCGGAAGGCCGCATCCGCAAAAAGGATCAGGCCGCGGGCGATCCAGAGTTCGCAGACATTCTGCGCCTTGCGCGCCTCAACGGATTGAGCGCTGAGGGTAAAACAGTTCCGACCTGGGAGGATCCCAAAGCCAAGGACTACTCCCTGCATTCCTATGGCGCACAATTTGTCGAAATCGAGTGGGATCCCGAGATCGCACGGTTGCGGGTAAGCCGCGTCGTGACCGTCATTGATGCAGGCCGCATCATCAATCCAAAATCTGCGGCCAACCAGATCGCTGGCGCCGTCGTGATGGGCATCGGGATGGGAATGCTCGAGGAAACAATTCGCGACCAGCATACCGGCCAGCCAATCAATGGCAGCCTCGCAGATTACCTCATGGCAACCTGCGCCGATGCACCCGATATTGACGTTACCTTCCTCGACTATCCCGACCCGATCATGGGCGAGTACGGCGCGCGCGGCGTTGGCGAAATCGGCCTGGCCGGGGTCGCTCCTGCCATTACCGCGGCGGTGTATCATGCCACCGGAGTCCGGGTTCGCGAACTGCCGGTGCGTATTGAACACCTGCTGCAATCGAAAATTGTTGAGGCGTGAGCGAGGATAGAAGCACATGACCGACCTGGAGAACATTTTGCCTCTTTGGCGCGAGTTGGAAGGCGCCGAGGCAGATTATGTGCTTGCGACGGTTGTCGACGTGGACGGCCCCAGCTATCGCAAGCCCGGAGCCCGTATGTTGATTGCCCAGGATGGGCGTCGCGTCGGGACGGTTAGTGGAGGCTGTCTTGAGAGCGAGGTTGCAAGACGCGCCTTTTGGCTAACTCGTTCCGGCCCCGTCGTGGAACGCTACTCGACGGCGGCCGACGATGGCGATGTGCCTTACGGCTCCGGCTGCGGCGGAGTGATTTACATCCTGCTTGAGCGGCGCGCCACCGCGGCACAACTCCTTTCCCCGCTGGAAGTGGCCTTTCACGCTCGAACTCCGCTTGCGGTTGCAACCGTGCTGGAGGGTGAGGAGCTTGGGAACCGAGTCTTCGCTGGGCCGACGGTGCACTCGTACCCGCCACCCCATTCGGCGAAACTCGAGTCAATGCTCGCAGGTCTTGCTGCGAAGGCAATCGATCGCATGCAATCCATTGATCAACGCCTGACGATCGACGGGAAAGTGGTACGGATTTGGGTCGACTATCGCGCGGCGCGGCCGGGTTTGTGGATCTTCGGTGCCGGGGACGATGCAAAACCCCTGCTCCGCTTCGCTCGCGGGCTGGGATGGTTTGTTGCCGTTGGGGACGGCCGCAGTCACCTGGTTACACGCGAACGGTTTCCCGAAGCAGATGGCCTCTTGGCCATGTCGATCTCCGATCTGCCGGGGACGGGACGATCCGTGCTTGAGGATTTGAAAGCTACCGATGCAGTCGTGCTGGTGACCCATAGCTTCGAGCAGGATTCCCGTATTCTCGCTTCGCTGCTCGATCGCAATTGCGTGCCTGCGTACCTCGGCGTACTGGGGCCGCAACGAAGAACGCGCGAGGTGCTCGTGGAAGCTGCACGTCTGCTAGGATTGCCGGAAGATGCTGAACGATTGGAAAGCTGGATTGCTCAGCTCCATGCGCCAACGGGCTTGGATCTGGGCGCCGAGACATCAGCTGCCATCGCGCTTTCGATCATCGCCGAGATTCAGCAGACATTGAACAATGGCTCGGCGTTGCCGCTTCGAATGGTTCGTGCCGTCGGCTCCGATCGCCGCGTGAGCACTGGGTCGCGCTGACCTAAGCACCTCATGCTCGTGGCGGCAATTTCATGCCGCCGCTTGCTCTTTCAAGTGCCCCTCAAGCACATCGAGAAACTTCGCTAACCATGCGGGATGGGCCGTCCAGGCTGGGCCGGTCACCAACTTCCCGTCGACCATTGCGTCCGTGAACTCCAGCGACACGAAGGTCCCACCGGCCAAGCCGACTTCGGGAGCACACGCTGGATAGCAATTAAGCTTGCGTCCCTTGAGCACACCGGCGGCCGCCAATATCTGCGGACCATGACAAAGAGCTGCGACCGGCTTGCCTGCCTTATCAAAGTGACGAACCATTTCCAGCACCTTTGGATTCGTGCGCAGATACTCCGGAGCGCGCCCGCCAGGAATGACCAGCGCATCGTAGCTTCCTGGATTCACTTCATCGAACGTCGCGTTCAACGTGAAGTTGTGGCCGCGTTTCTCCGTGTAGGTCTGGTCACCTTCAAAGTCGTGGATCGCCGTGCGCACCTGCTCGCCCTTTTTCTTCCCCGGGCAAACAGCGTCCACCTTATGACCGACCATCTGAAACGCCTGGAAGGGGACCATGATTTCGTAGTCCTCAACAAAATCGCCTGCAAGCACCAGAATCTTGGCTGGTTTCATCTGGGATTCTCCAACGTGGAATCTGAGTCCTAAGCTTCCGCCGCAGACACTTATCTCTCGGTACCAGCGCGCCCGAAGCGTCAGACACACATGTTATCTGATGGAGGCAACAGGATGAAGATTCACTCCGAAAGACCATCTTGAAGCAAGAGCGAACTCGAGCCGTCAGCACAATATACCCTAGAGACTGTGACGGCACCCTCCCCAAAATCGCTAGAAGCCCTGAACGCGCTGATTGTGAATTGTGAACTTTGTCCGCGCCTGCGTGAACATTCTGCGGAGGTTGCGCGCACCCGTCGCCGCGCCTACAGCGAGTGGGAGTACTGGGGACGGCCGGTGCCGTCCTTCGGCGATCCTGACGCGAAGGTCCTCGCGCTCGGACTCGCTCCCGGAGCACATGGATCGAACCGCACGGGAAGGCCCTTCACCGGAGATGGATCTGGCGATTTTCTTTATCCCATCTTGCACGAGACCGGTTTCGCCTCCCAGCCACAGGCGCTTTCGCGCGATGACGGCATGACGCTGAAGGACCTGTGGATCACCTCGGTAGCCCGCTGCGCTCCGCCGGGGAACAAGCCGACACCGGAGGAACTCCGCAACTGCGCTCTGTGGATCGATCAGGAGATCGCGCTTCTTAAGAAGCTCCGAGTCGTCGTCTGCCTCGGCAAGATTGCATTTGATGGCCTGCTGGCTCATGAACAGCGTCGTGGCGCAAAAATCATTCGCGCCAACTACACGTTTGCGCATGGAGCAGAATTTACGCTTCCCACCGGATTGAAAGCAATTGCCAGTTATCATCCGTCGCTGCAGAACACCAATACGGGAAAGTTGACACGGCCGATGTTGCTGAAGACTTTCAAACGCGCGAGACACCTGGCGGAACTGGAATAGATGGATCGATGTCGCGGAAAACCATTTAGTCCTCGACCCCGGGGTGATTCGATACATTGGGTGCTGCGGGCGAGAGGAGAGGCAATGCGAATCGTAATCGCGATGCCGTTGGCGTTGGTACTTCTATTGAGTGCGATGGGGGCAAATGCACAAGCTATGAAGACCGATCACTGGTCCAAGTCGGAGTTACTCGAACGGGCAAAGCACCTCCAGGAACTGGCAGAAAGAGACGGCGGTGCGAGCGAAACGCTTGAGAAATATCCGCATCACTATACGATGCTCGCTTTTCGGCGCAGCAGCGGCGGTGGCGAGTTGCACCAGCACTTCGCAGACATCTTCTTTATTCTCGACGGTCACGCGACCGTGCTAACCGGCGGCCAGCTTGTCGATCCGAAAACCGCAGCGCCCGGCGAAATCCGTGGTACGTCGGTCGCAGGCGGCACGAGTCAGGAGTTGCGAGCGGGTGACGTTGTGCATATTCCGGCAGGAATGCCGCACCAGGTGTTGTTAAATGCGGGCGAATCAATCACCTACTTTGTAATCAAGGTAGAGGAAAGCCGGGCCGATTAGAGCGATGAAGCGAAAGCCGGCAGCATGACTGGCGACACGATGACGCCGGAGACGCACATGATTGCTGCCAACGTCGCACCAGTGACGAGTCATCCGGAACCCGGCAAGGGCAGTCAGCGGCTGGCCTTTCCTGTCCGTCCGAACGAATGTATCGACGAACTCGTAATCCAGGTTAAATCCGCTCGCACTCGGGAGTTCGATTGGACGAAAGTATCAATCGATACTTTGGTTCAATTGTTCTGGCTCTGTGGCTCTGGCTTAATCAGCCCATCGGCGTTGCGGTCGGGATGGCGCGAGCCATTGGCCGGAGTCGTCGTTGGAGCTCCATTCTGCGGCCCGCAACCTGTCAGAACCGGACAATCGTCAATGCGAGTGGGAACGCGGCCGCGAAGCTGAAAGCCCCCCCTTCTCCGACGTGCGGGGCCTCACTAGGGGTTCGATGCGCCTAAACAACTCAGACCACGCGTCGCGCAGTTCAAATCCTGGACACGCGATTCGACTTTAGGAGACTTACAATGAGCTTGATCGAACGCGCGATTGCAGTAAACCGCAAGAAAGCAGAGCACCACGATCCTTCCCTGGCTAATAAGCCGGCCCCAAAAATTGCAATCCTCACATGCATGGACCCCCGCCTGAACCAGCTGCTCGAGTGGCTGGACATCAAGCCCGCCGATGCAGATGTAATTCGGAACGTCGGAACCGCCGCAACAGAAGATGTCGTGCGATCACTCATGTTTTCAATTCACGTTCTCGGCGTTCGCGAACTCATGGTCGTCGGGCACACTGGCTGCGGAATGGAAATGTTCTCGGAGGAGGGTTTCGAGGAGCACATTCACAAACAGTGCGGCGTGTGGGCCGTATCTCCCGATAAATTCCACTGCTATTCCGATGTAAACCGGCAGACACAAAGACAGGTGCTGAAACTCAGGTCGCACCCCTGGATTCCTTCAACCGTGTCTATCCGAGGATTTGTTTTTGATCTATCGACAGGCATACTGAGCGAAGTAACGCCGAAGGATGAGAGTGTTCTCGATTTTGCGCACAAGAAAGCAAGCTAGACCAAGAGATGGCCAAGGAAGACGGCCCTGACTTCGGGGCCGCCTTCGCGTCTTCATGCGCAAAAGTCGGGGTTAAGTAGAAACCGTGTAACCTTCGCTAGGCTGGAGGAAGTAGGTCGAACATTGTATCGTCACATCCTTGTCGGACTAAACCAATCTGCTGCAGCTCACAGGGCGTTGCAGCAGGCAATTCGTCTTGCAGCAAAATTCAATGCAACTCTGACAGTGGTGGCCGTCACGTCCCGCCCTCCTCTATATGCTGCGTATGCAACAGCCTTAAGTTCCGAAGCGCCCCAGATCATTGAAAGCGATCAGCAGGCCTCATTTACAAATTTGTTGGATATGGCACGAAGAGAAGCCAAGCTACACGACATTGAAATTGAGACTGTCTTGAGCAGCGGGTCAGTCACAGTTTCGCTGTTTGAAGAAGTGCGGATGAACCACATTGACCTGCTTGTGCTCGGGATTCATACCGAGCACGATTTACCCGAGTGGTTGTCGAGCAGCACCGCTCACAAACTTGCTGAAAGGGCTACATGCGACGTTCTCGGAGTTCACTGAGGCTCTGCCGTTGACGTATGTGAGCCAAGCCAGATCAAAACCTACGGCCGAGAAAACAAAAGACTGACATCTTGGAAGGGAGCGATCAATGCAACTTGGAATGGTGGGTCTTGGAAGAATGGGTGCGAACATGGTGAGGCGCCTTCTCAGAGCAGGCCATCAATGCGTGGTCTTCGACATGTCTCCAAAAGCACTGGACGATCTGGTCCGGGAAAAGGCCGAGAGAAGTTCATCCCTCCACGAGCTTATAACAAAGCTATCGAAGCCGCGGGCGATATGGCTGATGGTCCCGGCTGCGGTGGTGGACGAAACAATCACCAATTTATTACCGTATCTCGAAGCAGATGACATTCTCATCGACGGCGGAAATTCCTATTATGTGGATGACATTCACCGCGCCAAGGAACTTGCCGCCAAAAACATCCACTACCTCGACGTCGGAACCAGTGGCGGCGTGTGGGGTCTTGAGCGCGGCTATTGCATGATGATCGGTGGCGAAAAGAAGGTCGTAGAACATCTCGATCCGATCTTTTCGACGCTGGCTCCTGGAAGGGGCGACATTCTGCGCACTCCCGGGCGTGAGAACCTGGACGGCACTGCTGAGCTGGGATACCTGCATTGCGGTCCAAATGGTGCCGGCCATTTTGTGAAGATGGTCCATAACGGAGTCGAGTACGGGCTTATGGCCGCCTACGCTGAGGGTTTCGGCATCCTGCGCGCAGCCAATGCTGGAAGGCATCGGGAGGTAATTGATGCGGAAACGACCCCCCTGCGCGACCCTGGGCTGTACCAATATGATCTCGATCTCCGGGACATCGCTGAGGTGTGGAGACGCGGCAGTGTGGTTGCCTCGTGGCTGCTCGACCTTGCGGCGGCTGGCTTGGCAAAGGATCCTGCTCTGTCCGACTTCGCCGGACGTGTTTCAGATTCGGGCGAAGGTAGATGGACGATCAAGGCAGCTATCGATGAAGCCGTACCGGCCCCGGTCCTCTCGGCCGCGCTTTACCAGCGTTTCACTTCCCGCGGTGAGGCCGACTATCAGGACAAGCTGCTCTCCGCGATGCGTTTCGGATTCGGCGGCCACTTGGAGAAGGCCGCCGGCAAATGAGCTTGCCGAGAGGGATCCGTCATGAACAAAACTCAATCAGACGCCCTAATCTTCTTTGGCGCTACAGGAGATCTGGCTTATAAGAAAATCTTTCCGGCACTCCAGGCAATGGTGAAAAGAGGACGCCTCGACGTGCCTGTGATCGGAGTGGCCAAAGCCGGTTGGAAACTGGAGCAACTTCGCGGACGGGCACGCGACAGCGTTGAGAAGCACGGCGGAATCGATACGGAGGCTTTCGATAAGCTCTGCAGCTTGCTTCGTTACGTGGACGGTGACTACAACGATCCGCGCACCTTCCTGGCGATCCGCAAAGAGCTTGACGGGGCAGAACGGCCGGCACATTACCTGGCCATTCCGCCCCTGCTATTTGAGACCGTCGTAGAGCAGTTGGCCAAATCGGGATGTTCGCAGGGCGCTCGCGTGGTTGTCGAGAAACCATTCGGCCACGATCTTCTCTCGGCACAGAAGCTGAATCGAATCCTTCATTCAGTCTTTTCCGAAACCGAAATCTTTCGCATCGACCATTATCTCGGCAAGCGTCCCGTGAATAACGTAGTGATTTTTCGGTTTGCCAACGCGTTTATGGAGCCCTTCTGGAATCGGAACTACATCGAGAGCGTCCAGATCACGATGGCAGAGAACTTCGGCGTGCAGGGCCGAGGCACCTTCTACGATCAGACCGGCACAATTCGCGATGTGATCCAGAACCATCTCTTCCAGGTCCTGTCAAACCTCGCCATGGAGCCTCCCGTCCGCACCGATAGTGAGACGATTCGTGACGAGAAAGTGAAGGTGCTGAAGGCAATTCGACCACTCGATGTGCATAATCTCGTTCGTGGGCAATTCCGAGGGTACCGGCAGGAAAACGGAGTTCGGCCCGACTCGAACGTAGAAACCTACGCGGCACTGCGGATCGAGATTGATTCCTGGCGTTGGAAGGATGTGCCGTTCTACATACGCGCGGGGAAGAATTTGCCGGTTACTTGCACCGAGGTCTTCGCTCGATTCCGCAAACCTCCCACGGTCATGAAAGAGAGTGTCGTGTCGCACAATCATATGCGGTTCCGGATCAGTCCTGAGATGGTCATCGCCATCGGTGCTACCGCGATGTCTGCCGGCGAGGTTCTTGAGGGGCGGCATGTCGAGATCATGGCCAGCCGCAATCCATGCCCGGATGAGATGGATGCGTATGAACGCGTGCTTGGCGACGCCATGGCGGGAGACGCCACCCTGTTTGCGCGTCAGGACTATGTAGAAGAGGCGTGGCGAATCGTTGATCCGGCCCTTAGAGCGAGCACTCCCGTCTACGAATACGAACAAGGTTCATGGGGGCCAGATAATGTCGAGCAGCAGATATCGCCCGAAGGTGGTTGGCACAACCCGACAATGACAGACGATGAGAATCCAAGCCCAAACACCGTACCGTGTTGATGAGCGCCACAAACTCTCAGATGTCTCGGGCCGATCTGCTTGCTTTTACGGACCATCGGACCGATGAAAGTATGAGTCAGCAGTCACTCTTCAGCATGATAAGCGAGGAAACCATCTTCTGACAGATATCCGTAATCGCCCGCGAGTTCGAGGTACTATTGTCCTGGAAGATCTCCTGCTTCAGTCGGCTGAAATCGTCGCTGATGCGCGCAGGTGTCTCCTCTTCGTGCGCGATCCATGCCGCAATATGCAAGAGTCTATCGCCATATTCCCTTAGAAAGGGATCCAGCATCTGACTTTGACGCTGGGTTAATTCGGAGTTGATCTCCGGTCGCGCGTGCGAGAGAAGGCTCAGCTCTAGCAGGTAGATCGAGCGCAACACCGGCTGGGTCCTTTGAATCCGGCCGCACTCAGTAACGTCTTCCTCGCGGCGATGGCGAAACTCAAACCGCGCAGCATCTATCTGCGATTCCAAGCTGGCGAAGTTGTCATTGATCTGAATGCGGAGCCGGCTGATCTGCGCGGCGGCAGTGGCTTTGTCGCAGTCTGCCGGACAACGTATGAGCTGGGCCAACATTCGTACGTTCCGCACCAGGGACGTCTGCAACTGTTTCGCATCGCTCTTCGCGCCGAAGCGGTCAAAGATAAAGCCCATGGCGATAATGCCTAATAGAACCCCAAGTACTTTGTCCCGCGCAATCGTGAGGTCGGTCTGGAGGTGGGAATTCTGCAGGTTCACGAAGTAAAAGGAGAGCGCCATCTGCACGCCAAAAAAGGAAAGCCGCGGGCTGGACGTGGCGAACCAGGCGGCGATTGCGGTACCCGTGGCAAAAAACAGCGCAAACCCAAAGACACTATCAAGACCGGGTAGGATCAGGATTTGTGCCGAAATTCCCATGACCAGCCCTCCGGCAACAAATCCGGCAAAGCGTAGAAACTGTGCTTGAAGCGAATTGCCAATCGTGGTTAGTGCGGTCACGATGCATGTGAGAACAGAGGTCGTGCCGATTCCCGGCCAATCGAGCGCATTGTAGAGTACGTAACATAGGGAGGCCGCCAGGCATCCAGCAAAGGCAAAGCGTCGATATTCGGGATTCTGGAATGTATCAGGGAAAAACAGAACGCGCCACCAGTCTTGGCTCCGTTCATGCTGAGAATGGTCCACCGTCTCTTCCCCTTGAAAGACCTCCGGCAAGAGAGCCACGGTTCGCTCCATCTCCTGAAGAGCGGGAAAGCCAGAGAAATGCTGCATATCAAGCACAGAGGGCGATGCAGAAATGCATCCTGACTCGCGGAGCTCCCTTCGGATTACGCCCAGCCTTTCAATAAATGCGCGCATGCGAACCACGTCGTCATCGTCGGGAAGGGCCGGGGTGCGCGAGAGATCCGCGGCAAGACTGATAAGCCGGCCCGCCAGCGAAATGAGGGCCGCGCGCTGCGCCCGCTGAGCCGGGTCCACTCCCTGGCGTTGCAATGTCAGTCTGAGTCGGCCAGTACCGATCATTTGGTATTGAAGCACTTTGTCGACGATCGACTTGGGCAGGGCGCAACGGGCCGCCACGCTTTCCGTCACTTGCTGCACGGCGAGCAAGATATCGCCAACGGATGCCATAAGCGGATCGGAGCGATCGAAGATGCGGTAGACGGCTTCGGTTCCGAAGGTGACGCCGGCACCGACTGCGATTATCAAAATAGGCCAGAGAGTGCCCTCAACTTGGGTCTGGCTCGGCAAAGAGCTGTCCCATAGAGGTAGGGCGATGCCAATGGGAATGGCAAAAACCAGCGCGGCTGAGTAATTCGTTGTGGTGCGCATTACGAAAAAGACCAGGTACAGGCTTCCGATTACCCAGAAAAAATGAGTCATGGGGTAACCGCGAAACAGCATCATCCCAAGTAGTGTGTAAAGGCTTGCGGCGACGAATGCAATGACCAGGACACGCCCAGCTCGCCAGGTAGCGGGTAGATTTTCGCGAGCCAGAAGAACTGCATAGAGAGCAGCCAGAAACGCGTTGGGAATACGGAAGGTCTCGACGATGAGCATGACAAGCGTAGCTGTGACCGTCATGCGAATGACCGTGTTGGTGCGTCCCGGATACGGGGCAACTTCCCACCGCAGAAAATCTCGAAACCAAAGCCCAGAGGTGGCTTGGCCGGCCGGTTCCTTACGGATTTCTGTGGCTTGCGACGCCATATCAAGGCCTTCGTCGGTACCCGCGGATTACTACAACTGCAGATTCCGCCAAACGAAAACCATCAGGCGGCGGTGATTGAATCCGGATACGTACGGGGTAGCGGCTGGCAAGGTGCACCCAACTCAACGTCCGTTGTACATCCGGCAGGCCTGGCGTGATTCGCCCCACAAGCGAAGGATCTGGCGTAACCCCATATCCGGCGCTTTCCACAACGCCCGCATACCGCAATCCCGGATCAGACATGACGTAGACATCTGCAATCATGCCAGGCCGGACATACTTCAGTTGCGTTTCGCGGAAATTCGCAAGCACCCACCACACTCGAGTGTCGATAAGCGTGAAGATCTCCTGCCCTATGTGAGCATAGGCGCCCTGAGAAATGATCAGATTGGTTACGCGCGCATCGAATGGAGCCTGAACGCGGCACTCGTTGTAGTTGTACTGCGCGTTGGCAATCGCGGCAGCGCGTCCCTGTCGCTGACCCACGAGAGGATCGAGGGTCAGTACGCTGGATTGCGATTGGTGAAACTGTGCCGTGCTCTGTTCTGCAGAAGCCTTTGCTTCTGC
>Ga0335072_10007689_pt1 | contig 15698 bp, 13 predicted proteins | sample Lox_Sample_21_FD_206725 | JGI IMG/M metagenome (GOLD analysis project Ga0335072, IMG submission 206725) | Soil microbial communities from Loxahatchee National Wildlife Refuge, Florida, United States - Lox_Sample_2.1 | ecosystem: Environmental > Terrestrial > Soil > Wetlands | place: USA... | reverse complement strand
GCCAAAATATGCCGGAAAGCGCCATTCTTCCCGGCCTTCTCATATGTAAACACCACAAGGCAAAAGAAATAGCAGGATCGCATGGCTCGAAAAATTCCCAGCCGTGAAATTGTCAGCGGGAACGGCCTCCGCAAAACTTCGACTGGCACAACGTCAACTCGGGCTCTGAACGCGGGTGTCTCACTTGGGACTTTACGATGTGCCCTGCGGAAATTAGTTTGGTGAAGTCCCTTGGAGGGTCAATGCGTCGACGCGATTTTGTTCGTGGCGTGCTCGCCGTTGGGGCAGCGCCAAAGCTCCTTCTCGGCCAGCAAGCCGCCAATCCTGCACCTCCGCCGCCCGCGCCGGTACCGTGGCTGCTCGGCCTCAATTCCAAGACACCCATTCCGGCTGTCGAAGCCGGCGATCAGGTGGCCATTGCGGAGTTGCGCTTCTTCTCGCCGCAGCAGATTGCTACACTCACGCGACTCAGCGATGTCCTCATGCCGCCTATGGGCGAGAAGCCCGGAGCTGTCCAGGCACAAACGCCGATGTTCCTCGACTTTCTCATCGGCAGCTCGCCCGAAGAACGCAAGCAAGTTTACTCCGAAGGCCTCGACTGGCTCGACGGCGAAGCTAAAAAGAAATTCAATCTCGAGTTCTGCAAGCTGACCGACACCCAGGCCGCCGAGCTCCTGCAACCCTGGCTCCGTACATGGATGAGCGATCATCCGCCGACCGAGAGCCACGCCGATTTCATCAACATCGCCCACGACGATATCCGCACTGCGACCGTCAATTCGAAGGCTTGGTTCGTAGTGCCGGAAGTGGGCGCCGAACCGCGCACATCCGAAGAGTTGTATTGGTCGCCCATCGAACCCGATATCTCCGAATTCAACGCCGACTGCAACAACGTACCGCCTCACGTACAAGCCGCGCCGAAATCCGGCCATCCCATGCCGACGTATCCGCGTTAACCGCAATAGGAAAATAAAAACCGATCATGCTCAACGAAACCTATGATGTGCTGATTATCGGCTCCGGCCACGCCGGTGGAATGGCTGCCAGGATCCTGACCGAGTACGGCATCCGTTGCATCATGCTCAACGCCGGCCCGGTTGCCGACGTCGCTCACGACGCCGAGCGCAAGCCCGCATTTGAATTGCCGTATCGCGGCTTCCGTCCGCCGGGACGGCTCGAGCACGTATTCCAATCCAACGAGTTCAACGCGAACGTCTGGGTCGACGAGCAGGAAGTGCCGTACACTTTCGAGCCCAATCAGCCTTACAACTGGGTTCGCGTTCGCCTCTTCGGTGGTCGTTCCCTCTTCTGGTCGCGCCAGTCGTTTCGCCTCAGCGACTACGAGTTCAAAGCCAAATCGCATGACGGCTTCGGCGAGGATTGGCCGATCAGCTACGCCGATCTCGCGCCTTATTACTCGCGCGTCGAAGGCATCTTCCGCGTCTCCGGTGCGCTCGATGGTCCGCCTCAGATGCCCAACGGAAATTTCATCCTCGACGACGCCCCATGGACGTCTGCGATGCAGCGCTTAATCGATGTGGCCAGGCCTCGCGGCATTCCTGTCTGCAAGCAGCGCTCCGCCCAGGGACGCGACGGCCTCGCGAGTTCCGTGAATCTCCTGCTGCCCGACGCGGAAATGACGGGAAAGCTCACTTCGATCGCCAACGCCGTTGTCCGTGAAATTACGGTAGACAAGAACACCGGCCTGCCCAACGGTTGCAATTTCGTCGACCGTCTTTCCCATCGCGAGATGACTGTCAAAGCGCGCGTCGTCGTGCTCGCTGCCGGAACGCTGGAGAGCACGCGCCTGCTGCTCAACTCCAACCTTGCCAACTCCAGCGGTCTCGTCGGCCGCTACCTTATGGACCAGATTTACGGCGCCGGAATCGTCTGTTCCGTCCCTGAAGCGCGCAATGGCAGGAGCAAGGGCGTGATGGGGTCCTACGCCATCATTCCGCGCTTTCGCAACATCGATACAAAGTCCGACAAGTTCCTGCGCGGTTACGCCTTCAACACCACGGCCGGCACAGGCCCGCTGGGCGCACGCAACTTCGCAGCCTACGGCGCGGAACTCCAGCGCAAGATGGACGAGTACTACGGGAGCGGCTTTTACATGACGATTGTGGGTGAAGTGATCGGCCGCTACGAGAATCACGTCCGCATCGATAAGACTCGCAACGACGCATGGGGAATTCCCGTTCTCCACGTCGACACCAGGTACGGCGACAATGAATTCAACATGGCCAGGGATGCCGTGGACACCGCATCCGAATTAGCCCAGGCCGCGGGCTTCGAAATCCTGTCCAGAAACGACAAGCCCAACCCGCCCGGCTACAGCATCCACGAGGTTGGCACCTGTCGCATGGGCAATGATCCAAAGAAGAGCGTGCTCAACAAATTCAGCCAGAGCCACGATCACAAAAATCTGTTCGTCGTCGATGGGGCGCAGTTCACCAGCGCAGGCTGGCAGAATCCCACCATGACGATTCTGTCCCTCTCGATGCGCGCGTCGGAATACCTGGCCGGCGAAATGCTCCGCCAAAATATCTAAAAGGCAAAGGGGAGCAACCACGGCTCCCCGCAAAGGGAAGATCAATAAAAAGGAGTGAACCGAATCGAATCAGAATCGAAGTGTAGGTCCGAAACTTACGCGTAAATTGTTATAGGTCCCGTTATTCCAGTAGATCTGATCGCCGGCTTCGACACGAATTCCAAGAGGGCCAAAAAATCCCTCGATTCCGCCACCCGGATAGGCTGCAAAATGCGTTGTTCCGCCGCCGAACTGGTCAAACGCGTTGTCGAACGTCTGCCCTGACGCGGTGGTTGTCACGCTGTGGCTAAACTCCATGAACCCAACCTTGCCGGTTACGAACGCGCGAAACGGCCCTGAGGTTCCGAACTGGAACTTCGGTCCAAACAGCCCCGTAATCGGACGCGTCCTGCTGGAGACAGTGGTGCTTGTAACGCTGGTGGTATTTCCATTGGTGGAAGTGGTTGTGTAGTTCTGTTCGAAGTCGTAGCTCATCTCTCCTTCGAGTGCCACGTGGGGGTTGACGTTGAATCCAACCCGTCCGCCCAGCCCGAGAAAGTTCACTGCGCTTCCGCCTCTCGGCGAAACACGGAACAGATCGCCATAGGCGGTGAACTCGCCGTGGTTCTCATTCCAACTGCCCTCTCTCGGGTAGTTCTGCGGAGCTGGAGCCTGATATGCCTGTGGCGGTGGCGGCGGGGGTGGTTCCTGATCTTGCGCGTTGACTGTTAAGGGAAGTGCCAGAAGGGCCATCAGTCCGGCACAGCCGAGGATGCGATTCATGAGTGTGTGCTCCCAAGTTGAGTTGCCTCGAGCGAAGGATTTATTTCGTCCGAGAAGGCTTGCGCGCACCATTCGGGCGCCCGAGCGTTGATCTCACAGATGCTGCTCACCCGCGGCTGGTTGGAAGCCCCTGAGAACAGCGAACGGTTTGAAAAGACGGAACACCCGCCTTCGCCAGCTGAATGCTCCACTTGGAGCCCTGCGTCCGTCTAAGGAATAATTGCGAATGGGAGCAGTTTTGGGGTCTGACCGTTCGTCCCGGAAACGACGAGGGCCACCCCTTGGGTTGCTGACCAAAGAGGAATCAGTGGAAGCGGTTGTGACTGAATTGGAAGCTGCACTGGGACACCGGTTCACCAGACCTGAGTTGCTGGTGTGTGCTCTCACGCATCGCTCGCTCGCCAACCAGCAGATCCAGCAGCAAGTCCAGGAGACCAGCGCCGAACCGCCCTCCCCGGCAGGGGACAACGAACGGCTTGAATTTCTCGGGGATGCGGTACTCGGACTGGTAGTTGGCGAGGCGCTCTTCCTTAGCCACCCCGAGTGGCGCGAGGGCGAACTCACACGCGTACGATCGCAGCTTGTCAGCCGGCAGCACATGGCTCGGGTGGCCGAGGCCATCGCCCTGGGCGATCATCTCCGGCTAAGCCGGGGTGAAGACCGCAGCGGCCTGAGGCGCAAGACCACGGTCCTTTCCAACACCATGGAAGCCGTCATCGGCGCTCTCTTTCTCGATGGCGGTCTTGAGCCCGTCAGAGTTTTTGCCCGTCTCTATGTTATGGGTGAGACTGTCGAGCAGCTCGCTGAGCAATTGCGCTCCGGCGCAGCGTTAGGAAACTATAAGTCCGCGCTCCAGGAGTGGCTGCAGGCAGAACGTGCCGGATCTCCCGTTTATCGCGTGAAGAGCGAAAGTGGTCCCGATCATCGCAAGCGATTCCTGGTCGAAGTCCGTTTGAAGACCGCTGAAGGTGAACCCGGCAGGCCGCTCGCTCGTGGATCTGGCAGCACGAAGAAGCATGCCGAGCAGGACGCCGCCCGGCGTGCCCTGGCGCAGCTTGCAGGCAGCGTCGCGGAACTCGATCGGAATTCCAACCTCCTGTGCGAGGATGATGAAACGGAATGAGCGCTCCTGCTCAAATCTCGAGTCCTCCCCCCCGCACTACGCATGTGTGGCGTCATCTGCCTACGGTTCCCGAAGCTCTCGCGTCACTCATGCGGACAATCGTGGTCGCGCTTTTTCTGCTCACGTTCGTTCTCCAACCATTCCTGATTCCTTCGGAGAGCATGGAGCGCACCCTGCTCGTCGGTGATTTCCTGCTCGTCAACAAGCAGATCTTCGCGCCATCGGGCGGCCTGCACAGTCTCGAGCGACGGATCATGCCTTATCGCGATGTACAGCGGGGCGACATCGTCGTTTTCCATCATCCTGATCCGCCTTACCTCGTCAAGCGCGTGGTCGGTGTGCCGGGTGACCGCATCCGCATCGAAGACGGACGGGTCTCGGTAAACGGAGTGGTTCTCGACGAGCCCTATGCCGCCTTTGAACCCGCCGCGCCGAACCTGTTTCGCGACAATTTCCCCGCCACTGTCTACACCGACCCTAATATCGATCCCACATGGTGGCGACAACTGCAAAGCCTCACCCGCAACGGCGAACTCGTAGTTCCCGCCGGCGAATACTTCATGCTCGGCGACAATCGGAATCACAGCAAGGACTCGCGCTTCTGGGGATTCGTGCCGCGTGAGGCCGTCATCGCGCGGCCCCTCCTGATTTACTTCTCGGTGCGGCGTCCTTCCACGACAGACGTTCCGCAGGCTACGGATGATAGACTCGGACAGGACAGGGAACTCACGGCGCGCCTCGCGGCCTTTGCCCGATGGAAGCGAATCTTCCGTGTGGTCCACTAGTGTGGCCGGGGAACTGTCAGATTGCCGCCGGCCCTTAGTGCAATGAGCGACAGGATGACCACAGAGAAGACGCAGCCAGCCAAGGTACCCTCCGAACCAGAGGTGGATTCACCGCAGACACAAGAAGAAACTCCCTTCGAAGCTGTGGCGAGCATCTGTTCGGTGCTGGTCGTGGGACTGTTTATCCTCACCTTCATCGCGCAGAACTTTGTGATCCCCTCGGGCTCAATGGAAAACACCCTGCTCGTCGGCGATCACCTGGTGGTCGACAGAATCACGCTCTCACCTCCCACACGGTGGATGCCCCTGGTTCACTACCGCGAGCCGCAACATGGCGACATCGTCGTCTTCATCAAGCCCGGAGAACTGGATGCCGAAGGCAAGCCGACCATCCTGTACCTCGTCAAGCGTTGCATCGGCGTGCCCGGCGATCACATCCACATGCGCAATGGCATCGTGATCATCAATGGAATCGCGCAAGATCAGCCGCATGCCAAACCCACCACGCCCGACAACTATCGCGATTATCTTGACGATTTCCCATCGGTGCCGATGACCGTGGATCTCGGAGCCACCGAGCGCTGGGCTGTCGACATGCCCAATCACATCGTCAATGGCGACCTCGTCGTTCCTCCCGGGAAGTACTTCATGATGGGCGACAACCGCCATGACAGTCTCGACTCACGCTTCTGGGGATTCGTGCCGCGCGAAAATATCATCGGCCGTCCACTCTTCAACTACTGGTCCTTCATAACGCCTGAGCATCAATTTGATGAGACCGGCATTGGCAGCAACATTGCCTGGATGGCCCATGTAGCGCTGCATTTCTTCACGGACACGCGCTGGAGCCGAACCTTCCACTTGACACGTTGAAAATCGGCCATTGCCGCCCGAAATTCTGATCAGAACTCACACCATGACGGAAGAAGCGCAAGTCCGGCAACCCAGGCGATCGAAACTCTGGATTGCTGCCTTGGCCCTCACCATCCTGGTGGCAATCATCGTAATTCCGCCGCTTATCAGTATTAGTCGCTATAAAACCAGCATTGCCCGGGCTATGTCAGCATCGCTCGGCCGGCCTGTCCATTTGTCTGGTGTCGAACTTCGCCTTTTGCCACGTCCCGGGTTTGTCATCACCGATCTCATCGTTGAAGAGGACCCCGCATACGGTGCCGAGCCGGTGCTCCATGCCAATGAAGTAGCCGCGGCCATCCGTCTCTTCTCGTTGTGGCGCGGAAAGCTCGAGATTAGCCGGATCAGCGTCGATGAGGCCAGTCTGAATCTGGTCCGTACCGCCGACGGACGCTGGAACCTCGACACGCTCTTTCGATCGGCTGCTAAGTCGCAACGCGGTGAGACTGAGAAGAAGATTCCTCTACCCTATCTCGAAGCGACCAACTCCCGAATCAACATCAAGCGCGGGTACGAAAAGCTGCCTTATTCCCTCGTGGATGCCGACCTCTCCTTCTGGGAAGAGAATCCAGGCGATTGGCGCATTCGCTTGAAAGGGCAACCGGCGCGCACGGATGTTGAGATTCAACTGGCCGATACGGGCATCGTCCAGCTCGAGGGCCGCATGCAGCGCGCTCCCGAATTGCGCCTTATGCCGGTGCACATCGAGATGGAGTGGCGTCAAGCCCAGCTTGGCCAGTTGAGCCGCCTGTTGATCGGCTCCGATCCCGGTTGGCGTGGAGATTTGACCGCCGAGATGAAACTCGACGGCACCGCCGACTCGGCACAAGTGACGACCCGGCTGCGTGCAACCGGAGTGCATCGCGCGGAGTTCGCGCCGGCTGTCCCACTCGACTTCGACGCCAACTGTTTATTTGCGTACCACTACTCTGCACAGACGATTGATCACCTCAAGTGTGATTCGCCCCTCGGCGATGGCCGTCTGCGCATCGAGGGCAATATGCCGAGCAACGGCCAACCGCAATTTTCGCTTGAATTACAGCGCATTCCGGCGCAAGCCGTTCTTGATGCCCTGCGCACGGTTCGCAGCGAATTTGGCGCCGGCATTGAAGCCGACGGTTCGCTGAGCGGCAAGCTTACGTATGATGCAACGGCACCTCCCCAGGCTGTGGCGAATCCCGTCCGCATCGACCGTCGCAACCGGAAGGTATCCAACGCAAAGCCGGCTCCGCTCCCTCCAGGCCCTTTAACCGGTGCGGTTACCCTGGATGGTCTCAAGCTAAGGGGTGGAAGCCTCAGCCAGCCGATTCAGATTCAAAAGATTGTACTCGAGCCTTCGGCCGGAACCGACGCACAGGGTGAAGTGCTCGCCGGTACTGCCAATTTGCCGGCTGGTGCTCCCGCTCCGCTGGTCATCTCAGCGCGATTGACCCTGAACGGCTATCTGGTGACGGCTCACGGAATCGGATCTCCGTCACGCATTCGCCAGTTCGCCCACGCTGCGGGGCTCAAGGAAGCCGGCGCCCTTGACGCCATTGCAGGTGAACCGGTCGCGATAGATCTTTCGATTGAAGGACCTTGGCTGCCCGCGCCAAACGAAGCACTGGCGCAGAGCGTCGGGGAGCTTCCATCGAATGATGTACCTGGCCAAACCACGCCCGATCGGCTGACAGGCACCGTAACTCTGCATAACGCCAACTGGAAGACTGACACGCTTCCGATCGCTGTTCAGATTTCGCAGGCCACACTTCATCTCAGCGGAGGCGCAATCGATTGGGATCCCGTCGCATTTGCCTACGGTCCGCTCAAAGGCATAGCCCGTGTGCAGGTTCCGCCCGGCTGCGGAGAAGCAGAGCATTGCATCCCAGCCGTTAACGTCGAGTTCCCGACCCTGGATGCCGCTGAATTGCAATCCACTTTGCTTGGTTCAGAGAAGAGCGGCACACTGCTTTCCACCGTTATTGCGCGTCTTTCGCCCTCGACAGCGCACAACTGGCCTGAATTCCAGGGCACTTTAAAGGTTGGATCGCTCGTGCTCGGTCCGGTTACGCTTCAATCCTTCGCAGCCGACATCAAGGTCAATCCAGCCCAGGCAGACATCAATGCCATCGACGCAGGTTTGCTGGGCGGCCAACTCCATATGACCGGCAAAATCGAAAACGGCGACAAGCCGTCCTACGCGCTTGAGGGCACTGTCGAGAGCTTGGACCCGGCAGAGTTGTGCGACCTCTTCGGACTCAAGTGCTCCGGCGCAGGAGTCGATGGTAGCGGGAGCATTGAACTCGCCGGCTACGATGCCAAAGATCTGGCAGATTCCGCGACAGGGACCATTCACTTTGTTTGGAAGAATGGCAATGTCTCGGGCCACCCAGCTTCACCAGACTTTGCACCACCGATCCTCGCGCGCTTCGATAAATGGAGTGCCGATGCCGAGATCGCCGGTGGTGCCGTCACTCTCACGGCAAGTCAAGTGCAGCAAGGCAGGCACAAGACCTCAGTGAGTGCTTCTGTCTCATTTACTGATCCTCCCAGGGTGAACTTTCTTCCCGTCAAGGCCGCAGCGCTTTCAAAGAAATAGGCGAATTCGCCTCGATACAATCAAGACATGGTGCGGAGCCAGACTTCTTCCCCCGTCGAGATTCGCTGCAGGGGCGTCCTCTTCGACATGGATGGCATCCTGATCTCTTCCATTGGCTCTGTGGAGCGTAGCTGGACCAAGTGGGCTGAGATGCGCGGCGTCGATCCGGAATACGCCTGCAGAACGGCGCATGGCCGTCGTGCAATCGAAACCGCAGCGCTCTTGCGTCCCGATCTCGATAGCGAAGCGGAACTCCGGCTTATCGAAGACATCGAGCTTGCCGATGGCGAAGGACTCGCTGTTCTCCCCGGCGTGCTGGACCTGCTCCATGCACTTCCCGAGAATCGCTGGGCGGTAGTGACAAGTGCTACCGCGCGGCTCGCGCGGATTCGGCTTGGGCAAGCCGGCATCCCGGTAACCAGGCATCTCATCACTGGCGATGACGTTGCCCTGGGAAAGCCAGATCCTGCGCCCTACCTGGCGGGCGCCGCGTTGCTTGGTGTTCCGCCGGAGGAGTGTGTCGTCTTCGAGGACGCGGAATCGGGAACCCTGGCCGGGCGCGCCGCTGGCTGCGTCGTAATCGCAACCACCTTCTCGCACGAAGCCGAATCTTTAGGCGCCGCCCACTACCTCATCGAAGATGTAACCGGCGTGAAGGCGCGCAACCTGCCGGGCGAGCAGGGAATCGTACTGGCGTTTGCACCCCTCTCATCGCTATGAGTCTCTGATCGCTGACCCCTGAACTCTGGTCCCTCTCTCACTCGTTTGCCTCGATGCGCCGTCCATGCGGGTCCTGAAGCGGGCGCGAATTCATCTGGAACAGGGCCGTGAAGGCTCGCAACTGTTCCAGGCTCAGGCTGATCGGGTCCTCGTATACGAACCAGCGCACGCCTTCGGTACAGGGCGGTGTCGGCAGCGAGCCCATATAGGTCCAGTACCCCGGATCGGCAGGAAGAAAGCCCCCAGCATTCACCATGTCGGTCACTTTTGCTGTGGATCCAGCGGTTTTGGGAAGATGTGGCCAAAGCATCGCCAGAACGGCGTTTGGAGATCCGCGGTCCATGGCCAGCCGTACCTCCACGATCGCGGTTTTGCCGTCGGCGCCCCTGTGCAGCAACTCGACGTCCATGTCGGTTAGTTTCCCGCGCACCGCTTCCTCGCTGGGATGATGAAACTCAAACTGCACGAGTTCATAGCGAACGCCGTCTGCAATCATGTAGCTGCCCGGGTCGACATGAACCACGACGGTGCGGCCATTATTCTCCAGCCGGACTGGTCCGGAGATGTAGTGGAATTCAAGAGGCTTTAGCGCCTTGTTCAGGTGCGCACCGCGGATGTCGATCGGCGATTGATCATGGCCTTTGGAGCATGCTTGATAAGCAGGATCGAGTTTGCCCCATACCAGCGGCCCCCGATGGCCCGAGTAATCCCAGCTTGCAGTGCTTTGCGCGGCAGATACAGCTGCGGTTAAGACTAGCGCGGCAACGCAGAAAAAGCGCATGATTCTCCCCTCGAACAAAAGCATGATTCTCGCTGATTCTAATGTACGGGGGGTTGGACGTCGGGCGACGTCTTTGGGAGACGCCGCCCGGCTGTGGCGTCAGGCCGTGACCATTTCGTGCATATGCTGCTTCATCTCCTCCATAGAAACGTCGCGGACATGAGTTGAGAGTTGCCAGGTATGCCCAAACGGATCTTTGACAAGGGCGCTCCGGTCACCATAAAACTGGTCAGCGAGTGGGCGTATCACTGTGGCGCCGGCAGCAGAAGCCTGCTTTGTCGTGGCGTCCACGTCTGGTAGGTAGACGTGCATCGTGACAGGCGAGCCTTTGTAGTGATTAGGACCGTATGCGTCCATCTTGGGTGCTTCATCGGCCAGCATGATTCTTGAGTCGCCTATTTGTATCTCCGCGTGAGCGATGCCGCCGTCGGGCCTCGGCATGCGCGTCAACTCTTTGGCGCCGAAGGCACGCGCATAAAAATCGAGCGCTTCCTTGGCCCTGCGGCTGTCGATGACGAGGTAGGGTGTGACCGAGTGATATCCGTCAGGAATTGGCTTGGCTGATTTTGCCATGGGGAAACACCTCCGTTTTTTCTCTCGTACGGAGGCTTAGCTTACTCTTCTGGGACAGACAAAGGAACCCCGGCGGTTTCGATCGCATGAAAAGCAAATGAATTCCATGCAACGAACCTGCCGGGGTGGATTCTAGTGTGCTTTGACGGCGGTTGCTATGCCCGCCTGCTCTGCGAGGATCGCCGCCTTGTCGGTTGCTTCCCAGGTGAACTCTGGCTCGGTGCGGCCGAAGTGCCCGTAGGCCGCCGTCTTCTGGTAAATCGGGCGACGCAGGTTCAGGCTCTCGATAATGCCCTTCGGCGTGAGCGAGAAGTTCTTGCGCACAACTTCGGTCAGCTTCGTCGCACTGACCTTTCCGGTGCCGAAGGTATCGATGAGCACGCTCACCGGCTCGGCAACACCAATGGCGTAAGCAAGCTGGACTTCGGCCTTTTCGGCCAGTCCTGCCGCCACGATGTTTTTCGCGATGTGACGCGCCATGTATGCAGCTGAGCGGTCGACCTTTGTCGGATCCTTGCCCGAGAAAGCGCCGCCGCCGTGACGACCGGCACCACCGTAAGTGTCCACAATGATCTTGCGGCCGGTAAGACCGGTGTCGCCCATTGGTCCTCCGATGACGAAGCGGCCAGTAGGATTGATGTGATACTTCGTGTGCTCATCGAGCCACTTGGCGGGGAGCACGGCCTGGATGACGTGCTTGAGAATGTCCGCATGGAGATCCTCGTTGCTGACCGTCTCGGCGTGCTGGCTCGAGATGACGACCGCGTCGATACGCGCCGGCTTGCCGTTCTCGTCGTACTCCACCGTGACCTGGCTCTTGCCGTCGGGACGCAGATAGGGCAGCTTTCCGTTCTTGCGCACGTTGCTGAGCTGTCGGGTGAGTTTGTGCGCCAGCGAAATTGCCGCCGGCATCAGTTCGGGCGTCTCGTTTGTAGCGTAGCCGAACATCATGCCCTGGTCGCCCGCTCCGCCCGTGTCCACGCCCTGTGCAATATCGCCGGACTGCTTGTTGATCGACGAAATCACCGCGCAGGTATTCGAGTCGAAGCCGTAAAGGGCATTGTCGTAGCCGATAGAGGCAACAACGCCGCGCACAAGGCTCTGAAAATCTACGTAGGCCTTGGTGGTGATTTCACCGGCAATCACGACCAGTCCCGTCGCGGTCAGAGTCTCCGCAGCCACCCGGCTGTAGGGATCCTGTTCGAGACACGCGTCCAGAATCGCGTCCGATACCTGGTCTGCAATTTTGTCGGGATGACCTTCCGTTACCGATTCAGAGGTAAATAAAAAACGATCACTCAACTTCGCATTCCTCCCCTATTGAAGGGACTCAAGGTGATTGCCTGCCGCGAGTGGCTGATAGAGGTTAGCGGCGGAAGACAACGGGCTTCGATCGGCCTCAACCAACCGGCACCTCTATCTATGGTAATTGCGAGCAGGCTGAACGGGCAAAGTATGACAGCGAATGGGGACGCAATCGAATTGAGATGGGGATTGTGGGGGGCGAACGGAGGCCAGCAGCGACCACGCACAGAAAACTGAAAGCCGACTGTTACCGCCTCGTCCAAGTGGCAATGTGGGCAACCACCGCGTTGGCTTTGGCTGGAAGAGGCACCATCGAACTCCACCATCCGGCGCGAACGCCATAATAGCGAACCGTGAGAAAGCCCAGCGCAGCAATCAAAGCCACCAGAACCACCGCGCCGATCCAGCGCAGGCGTTGCTCTATCGCCTCTCGGCGCTCCATTCGCTCCTTGGCCACGTTTGAAGCAAAGGTAGCCCATCCCTCGCCTGGTGCATCCACTTGAAATCCGGTTTGCGAGGACGCTTTCAGAAAACGGTCGGTCCAGTCGCGAGTATCGAGGCCGAGAACTCCGGCATATCCGCGGACGATTCCCTTGCTCAGGATCCCGCCCGGCAGCTGTTGAAATCGATCCTGCTCCAGCGCCATCAGGTGCCGAAGGCTGATCTTGGTCACGGCCGTGATCTGCTCGAGCGCGATTCCGCGCGATAGCCGCTGCGATCGAAGCTCTTCCCCAAAGGTACTCATCTGGTAATCAGTCCCGCCATCATAGCCCGTGAGATTTCCACAGGCAAGTTACGATCGGCATTGCACGTATGAATCAACTTTATCACCCTTACTTATCATCGAGCTAGGGGGTGAAAATGTGCCTTGCATCACTCCGGATTGTGCAAAATGCCTGAGCGATTATCGCCACTCTTCTGCCAAATTTTAAGCGGCATGAACCAAACAGATACCCGCTGGTAACGGCTGATACTCTTGCAAAAGGGGGATCGCGCCAACTTCTGTCCCGCCAAGCAGGAGCAAACCATGAACAAGCTCGTCATTGCCAACCTACTGCATCGTCCCCTGCGATCCCTCATCAGCATCACAGCCGTCGCCATCGAAGTCATTATGATTCTGTCAATTGTGGGCATTTTTATGGGTATGCTCAATGATCAGAGGCAGCGCACAAACGGCATCGGCGCCGATCTGATGATGCGCGCCTCGAATGCAAGCATCATGAACGGCGTAGGCGGAGCCACTATGTCGCTGAAGCTAACCGATGTTCTTCGCGGGCTGCCTCACGTGACCGTAGTATCCCCTGCAAACCTGCAATTGAATACGAGTGGGGTGGTGGAGACCATCATGGGAATCGATTACCCCAGTTTCGAGGCGCTCAGGCCATTCACCTTCGTCGCGGGCGGTAAGTTCCAGGGGCCTTACGACATGATGATCGACGACGTCTTCGCGCGCAGCAAGAAGGGTGGCTATCACGTCGGGGATAAGCTGGAGGTCTACAATCACGAGTTCCGCATCTCCGGGATTGTCGAGGCGGGCCGCGGTGGTCGCAAGCTTCTCCCCTTGGCCACGATGGATGACCTCACCGGCTCACCGGACAAGGCTTCCACCTTTTACATCAAGCTCGACGACCCGGCCAATGCGCAGACCGTGATCGACGAAATTCACAATGTCAAAGGGCTGGCCGATTATCCCGTGTGGACCATGCGGGAATGGCTCTCGCTGATGACTCCGGAAAAGTTGCCCGGCTTCAATCTCGCACTAAAAATCGTCACCGGCATTGCCGTCATTGTCGGCTTTCTGGTGATCTTTCAATCGATGTATACGGCCGTACTGGAACGAACCCGCGAGATCGGTATTCTAAAGTCACTGGGATCGTCGAAGCTGACGATCATCAGCATCGTCATCCGCGAAACGGCCGTCCTCGCGATTGCCGGCGTCATCCTCGGGGTCATAGGGACCTATCTGGTGCGGCTTCTGATATCCCACGCTTTCCCCACTCAGCACTTTGAGATCACAGAGGCTTGGTTGGCGAAAGGCGCGGCAATCGCTTTTGTTGGATCAATTGTCGGGGCTCTCTATCCTGCGTGGATGGCTGCTCGCAAGGATCCAATTGATGCTCTCGCCTACGAGTAGAACCTTCAGATATGAGACCGGGAGATGTAGTTCAAATCGCCTCCCAATTCTGACGGAATGGAAGAGCGGGGTAGACTTTTTTGAATCCCCGGCAACAAACTAATTTGAGGTCTATCTGGGTCAGCGGAGAACGTGTCATTGCAGCTTGCGTCAAACCAGATTGCGTCAAGGCCGATCGACGGATCCACAGCTTTATCCTTGGTTCGGCGGTATGCCGTTTGGATCGTTCTGATCGGCGCATTCGCGGGGCTTCACGCCCTCAACCTGTCGGCTGATTTTCCCAACTACACGCCCTGGCATCTTGATTGGGCCAAGTACACCGACGAAGGCTGGTATGGAAACGCGGCGGTCCGCGAGCACCTTTTCGGCCATTGGTATGTATCCGGCGACTTCAATCCCGCTCCCGCAGTTCCCGTGTGGCCCTTTCTTGAGTGGATCCTCTTCTTCTTTACCGGCGTTTCGGTAACTGCCGCGCGCGCGCTGGCGATCGCCTTCTTCTTTGCGAATCTGCTGCTGTCGTATACGTTGCTGCGCCCTCGCGGGTCAAAGTGGATGGCTCTGCTCGCGCTGACGTTCCTGGTTACCAGCCCGTTCCTCTACTGCTTTAGCCGTCTTGCCATCCTGGAGCCAATGCTGACGACGCTGATGTTGGCGGCCCTGAATCTCACGGTGCGGCTGCCGCAGTTTCGCCGTCCGGTGGCTGTCTCGGCGGTCGTCGGGGTTCTCTTTACGCTGATGTTGCTTACCAAGACAACAGCGATTTTCCTGCTTCCGGCGATCGGTTGGGCAATGTTCGCGTCTTTCTGTCCGCGCAGAGACACGTGCCGGAGCGCGCTCTCCAGTTTGCGCACGTGGTTTCATCCTTGTGCATTGCGTTGTGCCGCCGCTGCGACGGCTGCGTTTATATTGACCTTTGGCGCGTGGATGGCACTGATCGTCTCCCTGGGTTATTACGGCGACTACAAATATTTTTTGTTCATCAATAAATACGTGAAGCCCACGGAATTCTATTGGCCGATTCTAAGCTTCTGGTGGTCTTTCCGCGGCGGTTTGTGGGTCGACCACGTTCTCGTTCCGCTGGCCGGACTGCTGATCGTCGGCGTGCTGATCGCAGCTACGATCCTTCCTGCCAAAGAAGAGTGGGGAGCGGAATTGCTCTTCGACCCAGTCTTCGGAGCGTGCATTTTCGCGGCAGGCGGCTACATCCTGTTCATGACCTATCAGAATCACCCGCAGCCCCGATACTTCGCGCTGGTTGCGGTCTTCTGCTTCCTGATCGTCGCAATGGGGATAGGGAAGCTCATGGCGCAAACGGGGTGGCCCCGCAGATTCGGATACGGGGCGATTACCTTGGCGTCAATCGCTACGGTAGGGAATGCGGTTTGGACCCTGAATTATCTAGCTCATCCTCAGTACACGTTTGTCACGGCGGCGCGGCAATTGACTGACTATATCGATCAACACCCCAACGGAA
>Ga0335072_10007688_pt1 | contig 15702 bp, 13 predicted proteins | sample Lox_Sample_21_FD_206725 | JGI IMG/M metagenome (GOLD analysis project Ga0335072, IMG submission 206725) | Soil microbial communities from Loxahatchee National Wildlife Refuge, Florida, United States - Lox_Sample_2.1 | ecosystem: Environmental > Terrestrial > Soil > Wetlands | place: USA... | reverse complement strand
TATCGTCGATCACGGCGGCACATTGCTGGCACCGCCCTACCACTTTGTGCCCGGCCGTCCCTGGGTGCTTGCGTACACCACCGACCCGTGGGGCACCGTGCTCGAGCTCATGAGTCACAGCTACGCCGAGGCGTTCAGCAATTGGCCCCAGCCCGGGCAGTTGACCCCGCCCACACTCGTCTCGCCGCCGAACAGCGGCGTTGATGGCTGATAGATCAGTCCCTGATGAAGCCCTTGTTGCGCATCAGGACGTCCGCCAAAAACCCGGCGTGCGGGATTTCGGGTGCTGCGTAGAAGGTCGGGTACTGCCCGTAGTACACATTGGCCACCGTCGGTTCGGTGAGTAGATCGTCGATCAACTCTTCGTCGCCGGTGATCGCTGTGACGACCAGCGAATGCCGCAGCGGCTCCATGCCGACACCACGTGACCACGGCGATACCCACACACACGGGAAGGGCAGTTCGACATTGAGCTTGTCGACGTCGGGCTCAGCGAGCAGATGAACGGCCGGACGCAGTGCGGCATCGCCATCACCTACCGGGGCGACCACCTGGTCGGCACCGAGCAGTGGTGTGGTTCCCGCCGCCTTGACTGCCAGATAGCTCACGACGGCACGCGCCTTGTCGATGGGTTGGGTGGGCAGCATGGCGCGCTCGTCCTCGATGGGAAGCGGCGCAATCGTCGCCAACCGCGCGGCGATCGCTTCAGCCAGTGGACCGGGATCGCCCTCGTAGAGCACCGCAGTGGTGTTGACGCACGCCATCCCGCCCAGGTTGGCGATCGAGTCGACGATGAGGTCGATGTGGTCACGCCAGTCCCGGTCGGCGGTGATCAGAATCTTGGCGCGCCCCGGTCCATTCACCACCACCGTCGGATCAATGGCGTATTTGTCCACCACGTCCTGGCCGCCGTACACCATGGCGAGATCGGCCGCCCGGATGATCTCGTCGGCCCCGCCATGGTCGGTGGGCAGGCACACCGCATCTTCCGGACGAAATCCCGCCTCGCGCAAGGCATTCACCAGCCGGTGTGCGGTCAGCGGCTCGCGGCGGGACGGCCGCACCGCAACTCGATAGCCCAGCGCGAGCGCCTGGGGCCACAGGCCGTGCACGCCCGGGCCGTTGCCGGCGGCATGTACCGCGAACACCTCGCCGCGCCGGGCCCATACCGCACCCCCGTCGCGGGTGCGCTCTTCACGCCAGTCGGCGGCCGCACCGATGGGCCGGCTTGGCCGCACCGCATCGAAGGCTGAGGCGACAGCATCGGCCACGCTGCGGGCCCCGGCGCGGGCAACCCCGATCGGCAGCCCCGAAATCCGGCTGGCCAGGCCGACATAGGCCTCGAAGTCCAATCCGGCGATGACGGCGGTGGCGAAGGCATCGGACGCGCCGGCCAAAGCCGCTTCACGCTGAGCGACCGGCAGCGGCCGGACCTTGCGTTGCGCACCTATGGTGCGCGAAACATACAGCGGCGGAACAATACTCAGCTCAGCAACGGGCGTTCCGGCTGTGCTCGTGACAATTTCGCGATTGCGGGTCCGGTACCCGCCGCTCGGCCCGAGCGCGTCGATTGGCACTAAATCGGCTGCAATATTGGGTGTTTCGCTAGCCATCTCAGTACACCCCTTCGATGACGGCCTCGCCCTCGAAGGTAGTGACCGGCCGCACCGCGCTGACCGAATCGCTGATTTGCGCTGCGGGCCCGGGCATCCGAACGGCCATATCGCGTTCCAGGTTGTTCGGTATGAACATTCCTTTGCTGATGTGGTTCATCACCACCTGGCCGAGCTGTCCGTACGGCACTTGTTCGCCGGTGTCGGGATCGACCACCCAGAACACAACATAGGGCGTCCGCGGATCGAAGACGAACGAGTCGCCGTCTATTCGCGTGACGGCTTGCGAAAGGACCATCGTGCTGCCGAAGGCCATGGTGATCGTCGTGTCCGGGAAGATGTCGCGCAGTAGGTCGAGCGTATCGGCGTCTACATGCGCGCCGCTGAGCAATAGGTAGCGGATCTTGGCGTTTACCAAGTCCACCACGTGGTCGTCGCGGGCGATCGCCTCGAGCAGCGGCGGAGTGGTGTGCAAATTGGCGACATTCTGCGTTTGGAGAACGAACACCGCCTGCTCGATGACGTGGTCGACGTAGGCCGCGACTTCGGTGACCGCATTGCGCGCGGCGACCTTTTTGACCCAGCGGGGATCGATGTCGATCGAGTGGAACACCGAGCCGAGCCGTTCGGACACCAACCGCGAGAAATAGCCGACACCGTGCGGCCCGCTCGGCATCAGGCAGAGGAACCCCTGGCCCGGCAGGAAGCCGCCGGTGGCGAAGTCCTCGGTTTGCCATTGCACAACCTGCGCGATCCAATCCGGCAGTTGCGCAGTCCGTTTCGGCGCCCCGGTGGTGCCCCCGGATTCGAATACCTGGGGCAGCGGCGTCCGGGATCCCTGGGAGCGGTAGCCGTGCGGAATCAGGTCCTCTACCGGCACATCGCGTAGCTCATTGACCAGATTGGGGAACAAGCGCAGATCCGCGAAGGTCTTGACGTCGGTCAACGGGTTGAAGTCCAGCGTCTCGGCAATCCGCAACCAGAACGGCGAACCGGTGTCCTCGCCGAAGTGCCAGGCGACAGCGGATCGTAGGTAGGCCTCGGGGTCGGTAACGGGGACCGATCTGGGGACGTCCAATAGCGAAAAATCGACCGAGGAATCAACGGAGGCCATGCCACCGATACTGTCCCATTGCCGTCCGCTGCGCCACGCTGGCTCCACCTGGTGGGCATACAAAGACTGAACGTTGCCCCATGGCGCGGCAAATTCTATGCGACTGGAAGGTTTTCAGCGAGAAGCAAATTGGGTGACAAGCATCGGCTAAGCGGCAGGGACATTGTGCAGTTGGCGCGGGTCGACACCCGCACGGCGCCATGCCCGGGCCGCCCAAGGCGCGTAGACGAACCAGAGCGGCAACCGGTTGATGAGTGGATTCAACGCACGCATGACCGCCGCAAAACGCTGAAATCGCTTCTCCTTCTTGGCATCCCACTGCATCTGGCACACGGCGCGCATTTGCGGCGGCATGGTTCCGACCAGGACGAGGCGGGTGTAGGCGTTGAGCGGTGCAGACAGAATCTTCCACAGCGGCCCGGAAATCCAGCGTGGGCCTGGTATCCCTTTCCTGATGTAGCCGGTGCCATACAGCACGGTTTGGTGCGGGACGAACCGCTCGAGCATGTCGTTCCAATAGGCGACGAAGTCCTCATAGTTCTGCGGCTCGCTGCGGGCACTGACTCCGTAGAGGCCGTACCAGACCTTGCCTTCGTTGAAGATCTGCTCCTTTTCCGCACGCGAGAGCCGGCGAATGAAGGTGTCGGCGTTGTAGATCACCTGGTCGACGAACGTGGCGTGGGCCCAGTAGAACAACTCGGGATTCAGCGCGTGATACCTCGAGCCGTCGCTGATGGTGCCCTTGATCGGCTTGTGGAAATCCCGCACCTTGCGGCCCCACTCATGCGGCTCGTCGGAGTAGACGGTCTTCATCAGGGGCGGCGCGGTTCGCCTGGCGCGGCCCAACGTGTCGCTGAAAACCACCGAGTGATCGAGCACGCCCTGGGCAAGCTGCTCGATGCAGTTTTCGACACCCGCGACGCGCTGGAAGCCGAAGAATTGAGTGCGGTGATCGCCGTAGAACTTCCAGATCAGGGAATCGGGCCCCAGCCGCGGCGAAGCGTCGGCGCTTTCGTCGTCGACCGGCATCGGCACCGCTTCGCGAACACCGGCGTCGAAATCCTGTTCGGCCCAGTGCGCTGTCATCCCAACCTCCTTGCCCCAGCAGGCATGCCCATAGTGAAGCACGGACACAAAAGTGTATCTTTGTTTCAACGCTAGCATGCGTGCTCGCCGAGACTGCCGCGAGGGTCGTTATCCATGCAGAACCACAGCCTTGACGGCAATCTCGGCGAAATCACCGATCTCGACCGCACCATCCTGGACACCGCGCGTACGGTGTTCGAGACCTATGGCGTACGCCGGGCCAACATCGAGGACGTCGCCGCCCGCGCCGGGGTTAGCCGCAGCACCATTTACCGGCGATTTCCCACCAAGGTCGATCTGTTCGAACATGTGGTGCGGCGCGAGGCCGAACTGTTCTTCACCACGCTGGACCGGGCCACCGCCGGCTGCAATCCGCAAGAGGCCGTGATCGAGGCGTTTGCGCTGGGTGTGCGCCTGGTCCAAGACTCGCCCCTGTATTCGCGGATCGTCGAAAGCGAACCCGAGCTGTTCGGTATGTTCTCCCGGTCGCACGTGTTTCCGATTCGCCAATTCGCCGAAGGAATCGCCCATACCCTGCGGCGATGCGGGGCCGAGATTCCCGAGCCCGACCTGGCCGACATCGCCGACATCCTGCTGCGCGTCGCCCTCGGCATCATCGTTTTCCCGACCGACCGACTCGACACGTCGGATCCCAAGGCCGTCCGACGGTACGCCGCCCGCTACTTGGTCCCGATCATCGGCAAGGTCGGCGGTTAGCTCACGTTCTACCTGTCCCCGAATTTGTCCTGACCCTGAACTAGCCTTGCATCGTGGTGCTGGCTCCGCGTACCCGATACGCCAGTTGCGGCGAGACCGACATCGCCTACCAGGTGTTCGGCGAAGGCCCGGTCGACGTGCTCGTGCTGCCCGGGCCATTAATCCCGATCGATTGCGTCGACCTCGAGCCGTCGATGTACCGGTTTCATCGACGCCTGGCGTCGTTCGCCCGAGTGATTCGGTTCGACCAGCGCGGGATCGGCCTGTCGTCGCGGGTTCCTTCGGTCGACGTGCTCGGGCCGGAATTGTGGGCGCAGGACGCGCTCGCGGTCATGAACGCGGCCGGATGCGAGCGGGCGACGATCTTTGCCCCGGGTTTCACGTCGCTGACCGGACTCGTTCTCGCCGCCGATCACCCCGACCGGGTGAGCAGCCTGGTGATAGCCAACGGCTCGGCACGGACGCTGCGCGGGCCCGATTACCCGATCGGCACCGAGCTTGAGGCCACTGATCGATTCACGACGGTCGGGATGGAGCCGGATGCGGTTGAGCAGGGTTTCGACATGCTCGGCATCATCGCGCCCTCGGTCGCCGCCGACGACGCATTCCGGGCGTGGTGGGACATGGCCGGCAACCGGGCTGCATCTCCCAGCATGGCCCGCGCCTTCATCAACAAGATCCGGGAGGGCGATGTCCGCGACCGGCTGGAACACATCGCCGTGCCGACACTGATCCTGCATCGCGACAACCCGAACTTCAGCCCCGTGGCGCACGCCTACTACATCGCTGAACGCATCGCCGGGTCACGCCTCGTCGAGCTGCCGGGCGAAGACGCCCTGTACTGGGTCGGCAACACGGCGCCCATGCTCGACGAGATCGAGGAGTTCATCACCGGCGTGCGCGGCGCCTCCGACGCCGAGCGGCTGCTCACCACGATCGTGTTCACCGACATCGTCGGATCCACCGAGCGCGCCGCGCTGCTCGGCGACGACCGCTGGCGCGACCTGCTGGACAACCACGACACCATCGTGCGCCACGAGTTGCAACGATTCGGGGGACGCGAAGTCAACACCGCGGGAGACGGATTCGTTGCGACGTTCAGCAGTCCCAGCGCCGCGCTCGCTTGTGGGGACGAAATCATCGACGCGGTCCGGGTGCTGGGCATCGAGGTACGGGTGGGTATACACGCGGGCGAAGTCGAGGTGCGCGGCGCCGACGTCGCCGGTATGGCCGTGCATATCGCTGCGCGCGTGGCGGCGCTGGCGGGACCCGGCGAGGTATTGGTGTCCGCGACGGTTCGTGACATCGTCACCGGATCACGGCACCGGTTCGACGACCGCTGCGAAAGTATGCTCAGGGGCGTGCCCGGCCAGTGGCGGTTGTGCGCCTTGGTACGCGAGCACGCGGTCGTCAACCGTTAACGAAGGCCACATTTTGAGCGGCTCGAGGCGCCCGACGGCTCGGCGTAGGCTGCCTTGGGGGGTCTGTCAGCGCTGCGGCTCCCGGTTCGATTTTGGCGTAGAGCTTGGTATTTGAACGAAGGGTTACCCATGACCGACGTGCACGTCTCGCTGTCTCCCGCGTTGCGCCGAGCGCTGGATCTACTTGCTGATCCGCCGGCGGACCCGGACGTGAGCAAGGGTTATCTCGATCTGCTGAGCACCGCCGGGGACGACACGATCCCGCAAAATACCGGTCCGATTCAGGCGGCGTGGGCATCACCGATCGGGTCGATGCTCTACGACAACGCCCAGGCCTTCTCGCGCCGGCTGATCAGCGCGTGGCAACACCCCGTCGAGTGGCTGAACATTCCGCCGGGCGGAACCGCACTGGATGTCGGCTCGGGTCCGGGCAATATCACCTCGTCGCTGGCACGCGCCGCGGGCCCGAACGGACTGGCTTTGGGCGTCGACATCTCCGAGCCGATGCTGGCGCGGGCCGTCCGCAATGAAGCGGGCCCGCAAGTCGGGTTCATCCGGGCCGACGCACAACGACTTCCACTGCGCGACAACACCGTTGACGCGGTGGTCTCATTGGCCGTGCTGCAATTGATTCCGAGCCCGGCATCCGCCCTCGCCGAGATCGCGCGGGTATTGCGACCGGGCGGACGGTTGGCCATCATGGTCCCGACCGCCGGGCGCGCCGCACGTTTGTGGCACATGCTGCCCAACGTCGGGGCGCACGCGTTCGGCGAAGATGAAATCGCAGACATCCTCGAAGACAACGGATTCGCCAGCGTGCGGGTCAACACCCTCGGCACGTTGCAGTGGGTGCGCGGCAAAAACGGGTGAGTCTCAGTCGCGCTTCATGGCCGGGTGACCACGTGACAGGAACGGCAACATCAACTCAGGTGGTGCGACCCGGAAAAAGGCCGACGCGACCCGGTTGACGTGACCGGGGACGACGACGGCCTTACCGGCCGCCAGACCGTCGATTCCGGCCTGCGCCACCTTGTCGGCGGGGAGCCACATGATCCGTGGCAGGGCGGCCTCGGCTTCCTCTTTGGAAAATCCCGCCGCCTCGCCGAACCCGGTGTCCACCGGTCCCGGACATAGCGCGGTCGCGCTGACGCCGGTCCCGCGCAATTCGCCGCGCAGGCTGTGGGTGTAGAACAACACGAACGCCTTGGCAGCGCCGTATGCCGCCTGGCCGGGCAGGGGACCGAACCCGGCGATCGATGCCACATTCAGCACGGCGCCTCGATGCCGGTCGACCATTCCGGGCAGGAACCTGCTGCATAGATCAACCACAGCGGCCACGTCGACTTCGACGAGGTTAACTTCTTGCTCTGGAACGGATTTCGCGACCAGCCCGAGTGTCGAGAATCCCGCATTGTTGATCAGGATGTCTGGAGTCAGGCCGAGCGCCGCGACCCGGTCGAGCAGGCCCGCCCGCGCGGAGCGGTCGGCCAGGTCAGCGGGCAGTGCGTGCGCTTGTGGACCCAGCCGTCCGGCGAGTTCTTCGAGACGGTCGGCACTACGGGCAACCAGCACAACTTGGTAGCCGCGCCGCGCGAGTATCTCGGCGAAGTGTTCACCGATGCCTGACGACGCGCCGGTGACGACGGCGGCACGGTCGCTTTCCGGTGGTGGAAGAGCCATCATTGCCCCCCGGGCGCCTGTGCGAGCATTGCGAGGTTGTCCATCGATTCGCGCAGCTTCTCGGCCGTTATGGAACGAGCTACCTCCAGCCGGGTCTTGTCCGTCAGCTCCGTCCAGTCGTAGGTGTGGGTCACGTTGGTGAGTGTGGAGTTGATCTCGTTGAGTTCCCAGCGCCACAGGTGGCCGGGCGGCTGCCTTCCGGGTTCTGCTGGACGCCAAGCGATCTTGCTGCCCTCGATGAATTCCACAACGTGGTTCTCCCGCACCGCGCCGTTGGTCAACGTCGTTTTGAACACGTCACCGACCTGGCGGACGCGCTGCCCCGGGGCTGCGGAGGCCAGATTGTTGTTGCCGTCCCAGCTCGGCTGGCTGGACGGCTCGGCGATCAGTTCGAAGATCCTCTCCGCACTGGCAGAGATTGCGCGAGTGGCTGTGACTATGGTTTCGGGGTCGGTGTCGGCCATAGGGCAATCCAAACACGTTGAGCGCGCTCCTGGGGGCCGGCATCTTGCCGACCCCCCAGGGCGGGTCGATTCGCGCGGTAGCGCAGCCTGCCTAGGAAAGTCCTGAATAATTCCGCGTGGCGGTCGGCCGGTTAGGGTTGCGTGTTGGCGATGATTTGGGGGTGCAGGGTCGATCGGATAGTCAGCGTGAGCTGTTGGATGTGGAGTCGGTCGCGGGTCATCTTCTGAAGGCGGACAGTGTTTTTGCGTTCTTGGCGGCGCATCGCAGAGAGCTGTTCCCCGACGCGGTGTTCGCTGATCTGTTTCCGAGCGGTCGGGGCCGGCCTAGCGTGCCAGCCGATGTGATGGCCAGTGTGATTACGCTGCAGGCCCTGCACGGTTTATCCGATAGCGAGACCGTGGATGCGGTCACGTTTGATCTGCGGTGGAAGGCGGCCTGCGGGCTGCCCATCACCGCTGGGGCGTTTCACGCCACGACGTTGACCTATTGGCGGCGCCGATTGGCGGCTTCTGAGCGGCCGAACCGGATCTTTGAGGCGGTCAAGGCGGTGGTGGCCCAGACCGGGGCGCTAGCCGGCAAGCCGCGGCGGGCGCTGGACTCCACCGTGCTCGATGATGCGGTAGCCACCCAGGACACGGTGACTCAGTTGATCGGTGCGATCCGGCGGGTGGGCCGCGAAGTGTCCGCAGCTGGTGAGGTGATCGCCCAATACTGCACGGCTCATGACTACAACGATCCAGGTAAACCGGCGATCGCCTGGGACGATGCGCAGGCCCGTGATGCGCTGGTCGATGCGCTCGTCGGTGATGCGCACCGGCTGCTTGGGCAGCTCAGTGAGCAGCCGTCGGGCTCGCGGGGTGCTGAAGCGGTGGCGCTGTTGGCGCTGGTGGCCGGCCAGGATGTGGAACCCGCTGAGGGATCTGATGGCACTGACGGACGCTGGCGCATCGCGCGCCGGGTTAGCCATGATCGGGTGATCTCCGCCGTGGACCCCGACACCCGCCATGTACACAAGAGCTGGTCGCGACGCCAGGACGGTTCAAGGCGCATCTGGCCGTCGAGCCCGACACCGGCATCGTCACCGGGTGCACTTTGACCAAAGCCACCGGGGCCGACAACCATGAAGCCGCCGTCGGAGTGGGGTTGTTACGCCGGGAGGCTGAGTCGGTGACGGTGTTGGCTGATTCTGCTTATGGGACCGCACAATTCCGCGCCGAGCTAGCCAAATACGGTCATGTCGAGCGGGTCAAGCCGGCGCCGATCCCTCGGATTAGCCCCAACGGGTTCACCGTCGATGACTTCACCGTCGACCATGACAACTACACCGCGACCTGTCCCAACGGGGTTATCCGAAGGATCACCCGAACCGGAAATGCCGTCTTCGGCGCGGCCTGCACCGGTTGCCCGCTGCGGGCACGCTGCACTCGCAGCCGCAGCGGTAAAACCCTGCGAGTCGGCCCGCATGATGCGCGCCAGCGCGCCGCCCGCCAAGCCGCGCGCGACCCGGCCTGGCAGGCCGAATACCGCCAACACCGGCCCATGGTCGAACGCACCATCGCCTGGCTGACCCGCGGCAACCGCAAACTGCGTTACCGCGGCGTCGGCAAGAATGATCACTGGCTTCATCACCGAGCCGCCGCCCTCAACTTGAGCAGGCTCGTCAGGCTGGGCCTAGCCCATAACGGCGCGAATTGGGTTATCGCCTAACAACACCCGCCGCACAGCTTGAATCAACAACCCACAATTGCGACGCTAAACGATGGCGGGGCGACCTCCATGCCGACTGCTAAGTCTGGCTTCAACTCGCGCCAACGAGCGCCTTGAGGCGCCCCGCCCCAAAACCCACTAATTCAAGACATTCCTAGCTGACGTTTTGTCGCCCATTCTGCGGGTATGGCGCGATGCAGTGCATCAACAGGGAGACGCCATGGCCACCGGACGCGAGACACCATCACCACGCGAACGAGCTGTCACCGCAGAAGCTGTTGACCTCGCGGAGCGCAGGGCCGCAGCGGCCCGCGAACGCGCCGCACACGCCGGGCTCTCGGCAGCCCGAAGCATCGAGGAATCGGCGCGCTACCACGAACACGTCGCAAAGGTGCAAGACGTGGTCCTCGAACAAGGGGCATCGCCCTCGGACGTACACCGGCAGTCTGCACTCCGCCATCGCAAAGCGGCGGTCGAGGACCGCAAGATGGCTGAGGAGAAGAGGAGAGAGTCCGAAGCCGACCTTGCGCTGGACACCGACGAACCCGACCTGTAGCGCCAACCCGCCCGTCAGGTGAACAGGTCGCGATGCTGCTCGACGTATTGGCGTACGGTTTGTGCCGGATGACCGGTGATGTTTTCAACGTCGTGGGTTGAGCGGTTGTAGCGGTCTTCGCGGTGCAGTTTGGCCATGGTGGCGATGTGTTGTCGCGTATGCGGATTCAGTCCCAACGCATCGAGATTCGCCAACCAGTCTTCGTAAGGAGCATTGACTGCGGCGACGGGTCGATCGAGAGCATCCGCGTACTGTTCAGCGAGCTCGTCGACGCCCAGTGTGACCGGGCCGGTTAGTTCGTAAACCTTGCCGAGGTGATCGTGGGGTGCCAACAGCACTGCGATCACGACTTCAGCGACGTCGCTGGATGCGACGGGCGAAGTGCGGCCGTTTCCAAACGGGAGGATCAGCTGTCCGCTATCCCGGATCGAGCGGGCGGCCACCATCGTGAAGAGCGGGTTCTCGAGCAGGGCTGTGGGCCGGATGTGAACGGCGGGGATGCCGGACCAGTTGATGACGTGCTCGGCCAGCCAGTGCAGGCGTTGCTGCTTGGATTCTTCGGTGCTGGTGGCGGTCATCTGGGAGACGGTCATCTGCGACATGTTGACCAGGACTTCGAGGTTGTTCAGCTCCTTGGCGATTGCGCACACCACGGCGGTGGCTTGTAGGTAATCCGGTGAGACGCTCATGTTGAAGAACATCCGGGTGACGCCGGACATCGCCGCGAACACGTCGACTGGGTTGGTCAGGTCTCCGGCGATCACCTGGGCGCCCAACCCGCGCAGCGCGTCGGCGCGTGCGTCGTCATGGTGCACCATCGCGCGAACCGTCTCGCCGCGGCTTCGCAATCGGGCCACCACCTGCGGGCTGATACCGGCGACGCCGCCGCCCGCGCCGGTGATGAGGTAGCTCGCTGGTGTCGTCACCGTCACGGTGAATTCAACGGGCTGGGAGCGACGCGCACCTTGATGTTCTTCATCAGCGGCTGGTTGCTCTGGCTGCTGTAATCGCTTGCCGCGATGAGCACGTTCATCTCCGGCATGTAGCCCGCCGCGCAGCCGCGGGGCATGTCGTACTTGATCGCTCGGTACCCCTTGAGGAACCGCTGGCTGCCATCACGGGCGGTGGCGGTGATGTCCACCAGTCCGTCGTCCTTGATGTGGCGGGCGCGCATGTCATCCGGGTTCATCAGGATCAGCGTGCGCAGATTGTGGATCCCGCGGTAGCGGTCGTTGTCGGAATAGATTGTGGTGTTCCACTGGTCGTGACTGCGCATGGTCTGCAGAACCAGTACATCGTCGGTTTGCCGTGTGTCCGGCAGGGCTGCTGTAGAGAATTCGGCGCGACCCGTTGGGGTGAGGAAGACGAGTTCGCGGGCGGGCTGGCGAATGCGGAATCCCAGCGGCAGGCGCACTCGTCGGTTGAAATCCTCGAACCCGTCCAGGACTTTGGCCATTGTGTCCCTGATGCGGTCGTAGTCCTCGACGTAGGTCTCCCACGGGGTGTGGCTGTGCGGGAGGGTGGCGCGCGCCATCCCGGCGATGATGGCCGGCTCGGACAGCAGGTGTGGAGAGGCTGGTTTTTTCATTCCCACCGACAGGTGGACCATGCTCATCGAGTCCTCGACCGAGGTGGCCTGGAGTCCCCGCCGCTGACGGTCCTTCTCCGTTCGTCCCAGGCAGGGCAGGATCAAGGCTTTCTCGCCGTGCACGAGGTGGCTCCGGTTGAGCTTGGTGCTCACGTGGACGGTTAACGAACAACGCCTCAGGCCGCCGGCGGTGTAGTCGGTGTCTGGTGCGGCCAGGACGAAGTTGCCTCCCATACCGACGAATACCTTCACCCGGCCCTCGTTCATGGCCGTGATGGTGTCGACGGTGTCCATACCGTGCTGCCGCGGCGGATCGATACGGCAGACGTGGGCTAGCCGGTCGAGGAAGTGGTCTGTGGGACGGTGGTCGATGCCGCAGGTGCGGTTGCCCTGGACATTGCTGTGGCCACGAACGGGTGAAGGGCCGGCGCCCTCCCGGCCGAGGTTGCCTCGCAGCAGCAGCAGGTTGACGATCTCGCGGACTGTATCCACGCCGTGCTCATGCTGGGTGACGCCCAGACACCAGCTGATCAGGGTTCGGTCAGAGCGCGTGTAGATCTCCGCGGCTTTGACGATGTCGCCCCGGGTCAGGCCGGACTGCTCCTCGAGTTGTGCCCACGGCGTCGCCTCGCACAGCTCGCGGTAATCCTCGAACCCGGCGGTATGGCGCTCGATGAACTCATGGTCCAACGCGTTGCGATGGAACCGACTCTGCTCCAGCACCGCCTTGGCGATCCCGCGCAGCAGCGCCATGTCGCCGCCGACGCGTACCTGGAGGTTGAGGGTGCTGGTGCGGGTGGCTTTGAACAACGCCATCCGGGTCAGCTCGTGGGGCACGATCGTGCGCGTCGCCGCGGCCTCAACCAGCGGATTGATGTGGACGATCTGCGCGCCCCGCCGGTAGGCATCGGCCAGCGCCGTCAGCATGCGGGGAGCGTTGGAGGCGGCGTTGACACCCAGGATGAACAGGGCGTCGGCCATCTCCCAGTCCTTGAGGTCCGCGGTGCCCTTGCCGGTGCCCAGGGCCGCCTGAAGAGCACGCCCTGACGCTTCGTGGCACATGTTGGAGCAGTCGGGCAGGTTGTTCGTGCCGAACTCGCGTGCCATCAGCTGATAGAGAAAGGTTGCTTCGTTGCCCAGCCGTCCCGACGTGTAAAAGGCCGCCTGGTTCGGACTCTCGAGTGCGCGCAGTTCATGGCCGATCAGGTCGAAGGCCTCCTGCCAGGCGATCGGCCGATAGCGATCGTCGGCGGCCTCATAAACCAGCGGCTCGGTGAGTCGTCCCTGGTCCTCCAGCGCAAAGTCAGACCAGGTCGCGAGCTCCGAAACGGTGTGCTGGGCGAAAAAGTCGGCACCGACTCGCTTGTGGGTCATCTCCCACGTGACGTGCTTGATGCCGTTCTCGCAGATATCGAGTCGCAGCCCCTTGGTGTCGTCCGGCCATGCGCATCCCGGGCAGTCGAATCCGCCGTTCTCGTGGTTCATCTTGTGGATCGCGCGCGCGCCGTCCACGAGCGCGTGCTCGCGCAGCAGAAACTCCGAGACACTCTTTGCCGCCCCCCACCCGGCCGCCGGGTGGTGATAGGCCTGGTGCGACGGGCGCTTGTCGGTTTCGGGACCGTCTGGGCCAATTGGCTTGCGGCTCACCGTATTTCCATCCGGATTCGACGCTCGGTTCAGATCAGAAGTGGTCATCTTCAACACCTTTGGTTGTCGATTACCGGACTCCAGAATCGTAAGCGCCTCAAGGACATTTCGCGCTCTCTGGTTTCAGCAGCTTCTGAGCCGTCCGGAAGGCCCGGCCCGGTATGTGCGTGCACTGATTCTCAGGAAATGTTCACCTGGCCGAGCCGTCCCGACGCTGGACTGATTGCCCAGCTCACGGCAGCTCAGCATAACGGACTGTGAGCATTCTCGTGCTCGCATCCGCTTCGCTCAGCGAACGGGTGTTTAGCGAACGGGGCGGATGGGAAGCCGATCAGGAACCGTGTATCAGCCGATCCACGGAAACTTCGATAGACCACTGGAACGACTATGGCTTCTACGCTTCGCAGCCTCACTCGATGGAGTACGGCGCCGGCGAAAGGCGTCGAGACCGCCACCACGTCCTGGGTCAACGTGCCACGGGGACTGGCTGCCCGCGCGACCACCCCGCTGCTGCCCGACGACTACCTCAAGATGCTCAACCCGCTGTGGTCGGCGCGCGAGTTGCGCGGTCGCATCGTGGATGTGCATCCCGAAACCGCCGATTCGGCAACGGTAACGATCAAACCGGGCTGGGGCTTCTCCGGGAAATATCGACCGGGCCAGTACGTCGGAATCGGATTGCGGATCGACGGCCGATGGCACTGGCGCTCCTATTCATTGACATCCATTCCGCAGCGCAGCAACAAGAACATCACGATTACCGTCAAGGCGACTCCCGAGGGTTTTCTATCCACGCACCTTGTCAACGGCGTGAAGCCGGGCACCATCGTGCGGCTCGCCACCCCGAAGGGAGAGTTCGCGCTGCCCGACCCGGCGCCGGCGAAGATACTCTTCATCACCGCCGGGAGCGGCATCACGCCCGTGATGGCCATGCTGCGCACCCTCAGGTCGCGCGAACAGCGCGCGGACATCGAACACATTCACTCGGCCCCCACCGCGGACGATGTGATCTTCCACGACGAATTGCGCGATCTTGAAAACACGCAACCCGGATACCGACTTCGTCTGCAACTCACCGAGACTCAAGGACACCTCGATTTCAATCAGCTCGGAGAGTACGTTGCCGACTGGCAGGATCGTCCTACCTGGGTATGCGGCCCGTCCGCACTGCTTGACGCAGTCGAAAAAGTCTGGAAGGACGCGGGTCGCAGCGATCACTTACACACCGAGCGCTTCACCATCGCCGCCACCGACAAGGGCGGTGAAGGCGGCACGGTGACCTTCGCGATATCCGACAAGACCGTCGAAATCGACGGCGCCACATCGATTATGGAGGCCGGCGAGAAGGTCGGGATCCAGATGCCCTTCGGGTGCCGGATGGGGATATGCCAGACCTGTGTGCTCCCGCTGGAGTCCGGGCACGTGCGCGACGTTCGATCCGGGACCGAACACCGCGAGGGCGACCGCATCCAAACCTGCATCTCCACGGCATCGGGAGACTGCACCATCAAGATCTAGAGGGGAACCTATGGCAATCACCGACATCAAGGAATACGCCCACCTGACCACCGAAGATATCGAGCGGCTTGCGGAAGAGCTGGACGCCATCCGCGCCGACGTCGAGGAATCTCGTGGTGAGCGCGACGCCCGCTATATCCGCCGATCCATCCAACTGCAGCGCGCGTTGGCCGCCGGTGGACGAATCGCGTTGTTCGCCAGCCACAATAGGCTGGCACGGGTCGGCGGCATCGGCATGCTCGCGATGGCCAAGATCATCGAGAACATGGAGCTGGGACACAACATCATCCACGGCCAATGGGACTGGATGAACGACCCGGAGATCCATTCTACCGAGTGGGAGTGGGACACCACTTGCCCGAGCGTGCAGTGGAAGCATTCGCACAACTTCGTCCACCACAAGTACACGAACATTGTCGGCCTGGACGGCGATGTGGGCTACGGGATCATGCGCGTCACCCGCGACGAACCGTGGGAGCGCTGGATGCTGGGCAACCCCATTTACAACGTATTGCTGGGCACCCTGTTCGAGTGGGGCGTGGCGTTGCACCACATCGAGACGGCCAAGATCCGGAAAAAGGAGAAGACGT
>Ga0335072_10007684_pt1 | contig 15706 bp, 14 predicted proteins | sample Lox_Sample_21_FD_206725 | JGI IMG/M metagenome (GOLD analysis project Ga0335072, IMG submission 206725) | Soil microbial communities from Loxahatchee National Wildlife Refuge, Florida, United States - Lox_Sample_2.1 | ecosystem: Environmental > Terrestrial > Soil > Wetlands | place: USA... | reverse complement strand
TCGATGCCCCCGAGCACAACCGGTGGCCGGCCCTGCTGTCGCTGGCGGGGGCGCTCTTCGGGCCGCTGGACTGGTGGCCGCCGGTGACACCGGATGCGGGCAGCGCGCTGGTCTCGGCGCTCGTCGGCGGGCCACGGGTCGTCGCGAGCCGGCCGGGCGCGCGCCCCTCCCGCTTCACGGATGCCGGAATAGCGATTATCAGAACGGACCCGGCCACTGCTCCCGAGATATGGTGCCGCTGCGACGGGGGACCACACGGGTTCCTGTCGATCGCGGCCCACGCGCACGCTGACGCCCTATCGGTGGAGGTGCGTTGCGATGGCGTGGACATCCTGGCCGACCCGGGGACGTACTGCTATCACGGCGAGCCCGAGTGGCGGACCTACTTTCGGTCAACCGTTGGGCACAACACCGTGGAGATCGGCGGCCGCGACCAGTCTCAGCAGAGCGGCCCGTTCATGTGGGCGCAGCAGGCGCGGACCAGGGAGATCACGGTCGAAGAACCCGAGATCGCCTGGAGCGCCAGCCACGACGGGTATGCCGGCCTCAGCCCGGCGGCCCGGCACCGCCGGTCGGTGCGACTTGACCCGGCCGGGCGCACCATCACGGTCACCGACGTGATTGACAGCGCCCAGCACGACGTGCGCGTGGCCTTCCACCTGGGACCCGAGGTTGCGGCCGAGGTCACGGCGGGTGCGGCCACCCTGACCTGGGCCTCGCCCGAGGGCGTCAGGGCCGCCCGGCTGGAGTTGCCGGCCGAGCTTGCCTGGGACGCCCACCGGGGCGAGACCAGCCCGATCCTGGGCTGGTACTCTGCGGGCCTCGGTGAGCGTGCTCCGGCCGTAACACTATTGGGACGCGGCCGTTGCACGCCCGGCGTGGCACTTGTGACCAAACTAAGCTTTGCGGGAAGCGAAAGTTTGCTCGACTCTGCCGATAACTCCCAAGCCGTATCATTGGGGACATCCGGTGCCGGCTGTGGGGCACCCGGAAACTCGTGCGGAGGCTAGATGAGCCAGCAGAATTTGGACCTTCGCAGGTCCCTCCACATCGCGCGGCGGCACAAGCGGCTAATAGGCGGTGTAGCAGCTCTGGGCCTCCTCATTGGAGCTGGTTACGCCTTCCTCAATCCTCCGCTGCTCTCTAGCACCGCGCTGGTGGTGATCACCGATAGTTCGTCGCCCACGGTCAACAGTCAGGCCGCGACCAATGGTGACAATGGTGCCATCAACACCCAGGAAGTCATTGCCACCAGTGACCCCGTACTGGCCGGCGCGCTGCCGAACATTAGTCCCTCCATGTCCCTCCAGACTCTGCAGAGCAGGGTCTCGGTCGCGAGCGTGGACTCCAGCAGCGTCCTGTCCTTCACAGCCATGGGCAAGACCGCCGGCCAAGCGGAGGCGGTCGCCAACGCCGTCGCCAACAGCTACATCGCCTATGTGGGGTCGGCGACAAGCACGGCCGTGCACGCGGTGGCCAAGGTCATCGAGCCGGCTACTACCGCCACCGGGACGAAGCTGCCTGAGCAAATCGGCATTTACGGCGTGCTCGGCGCGCTGGCGGGCGCGCTGGCGGGATTCGTCATCTCGCTGTCCGTCGGCCGCAGCGACCGGCGCCTCGTCGAACGGGACGCGATCGCGAACTCGATCGCGGCCCCGGTGCTGGTCTCACTCCCCGTGACGCAGCGCCCGGCCGACCCGGCGTCGTGGGCCAGGATGCTCGAAGAGTACGAGCCCGCGCCGGTCCACGCCTACGGGCTGAGCAAGCTGCTGCACCAGCTGGGCGTGGGCGAGTACGGCGCGGCCAACGGAAGCCGCGCCAACAGCGTCTCGCTGACCGTCGTGACCCTGTCGACCGACCCTACGGCCCTGGCCCTCGGCCCGCTGCTGGCCGCGTTCGCCTCGACTCAGGGGATACCCACGGCCCTGGTCGTCGGGCCACAGCAGGACACGAACGTGACCGCCACGCTGCGCACGGCGGCCGCGGCCGCGGCGCAGTCCGGGCCGGGGCGCGGGAAGCCCCTGCACCTCCTGGTCTCGGAAGATGGCCACCTGGGCCAGCTTCGCGCGCCATTCGTCGTCGTGGTCAGCGTGGTCGACGGGCAGGACCCGCACATCCGGGACACGGCCCGCACCAGCGCGACGGTGCTCGGGGTCTCGGCGGGCGGGGCGACGGCCGAGCAGCTGGCCAGGGCGGCTACGGCCGCGGCCGTGGACGGCCGGGAAGTCTACGGGATCCTCGTCGCGAACCCGGATCCGGATGACCAGACCTCGGGCCGGATTCCGCGCCTGACGCCCCTGGGGCGTGTCCAGCCCACCCGCGTCAACGGCCTATCAACGGAGATCAGACGGTGAAGGAACCAGATCAGACGACCACCTGGCAGCGGCTATCGAGTGGTGACGTGCGGGATCGCCTGGCGGTCTACAACGGTGACGCCGACTTCGATGACGAGTCGGTCGCGGCTGGTAACGCGCCCGGGCTGGTCAGCCTGGGCTACCTCGGGTCGTCGCTGCGGCGTCGCGCCCGGCTCTGGGTCGTCCTGGGGCTCATCGGCCTGATCCTCGGGGCCGGGTACGCCGTGGCCAAGCCGCCGAAGTACACGGCGACCACCACGATCCTGCTGGTCGACAACCCGCAGGAGAACCCGGCCAACGAGATCGCTACCGACCTCGCGCTGGCCGAGAGCACTCCGGTGGCCGTGGCGGTGGTCAACCAGCTGGGGCTGTCGCAAACTCCGGCCAGCTTCCTCGGGACGTACACCGTCACGCAGGTCACCACGCAGATCCTGTCGATCACGGTGAGCGGGCCGAGCAGCAGCGCCGCCGTCCAGCGGGCCTCGGCGATCGCGACGCAGTACCTGGCCTACCGGGCCAAGTATGCGCAGGCGGCACAGCAGGAGATCGAGACCGAGCTGCAGGCCCAGGTCAGCCAGGCCCAGCAGAGCCTGACCTCGGTCACCAGCCAGCTCGCCCAGGCGTCCTCGCAGCCGAGCAGCACCAGCCAGCAAGCACAGGTCAAGAGCCTGCAGGCCCAGCAGACCCAGGCGACCTACAACCTGAACTCGGTCAAGCAGTACGTGTCCACCACGCTGGCCAGCACGCGGACCACCACCCAGCAGATGGTCAAGGGCAGCGAGGTGGTCTCCCCGGCCACCGCGAACAAGCGCTCGGTCACCAAGGCCCTGGCCCTTGACACGATCGGCGGGCTCTTCGGCGGCGTCATCATCGGGATCGCCATCATCATCATCGCGGCCATCACGTCCGAGCGCCTTCGCCGCCGGGATGACATCGCCTACGCCTTCGGCGCCCCAGTCGGGCTCAGCGTGGGCCCGCTGCGTTCCACGCGCCTGCCGGACCTGCGCTCGCGGGGCACCGTCAAGGCTCGCGACATGGAGCGGGTCGTCAGGCACCTGCGCAGCGCCGTGCCTGGAAGGTCCAAGAGCCCGGCGGGCCTGGCCGTCATCGCGGTCGACGATCCGGCCACGGTGGTCCGGGCGGTCGTCGAGCTGGCCACGGCGAGCTCGAAGCAGCGAATGCGGGTGGTCGTCGCTGACCTGACCGCCGGGGCGATCGCGGCCCGCCAGCTGGGGGTAAGCGGTACCGGCATCAACCAGGTGACGTCGGCGGGCGTTCCCATCCTGGTGACCGTTCCCGCGGCCGAGGAGACCGCGCCGATCGGCCCGTTCCGCTCGGGTTCCGCCTCAGCGGGCCACGCCCAGGTGAGCGAGCGGCTGGCCGACGCGTGCTCGAGCGCGGACCTCGTGCTCTCGGTGGTCACGCTGAACCCGGCTTTCGGCGCGGACTACCTGGCGACCTGGGCGAGCGACGCGGTGGCCGTGGTCACCGCCGGGCAGTCGACCGCGACCAGGATCCGGGCCATCGGCGACATGGTGAGGCTGGCCGGGACGCGCCTGGACTCGGTGGTGGTGGTTGACGCGGATCGCAGCGATGAGAGCCTTGGAGCGCTAAGCGGTAACCACTAGTCAGCGCTGGAGGGGATTACGTGCCGGGGAATCGCCTGGTCATGTCGCATGCCCAGGAGAGCAAGGCGGGTACTCCCCGGCGGCGCCGCCGGCTGTCGCGCCGGTGGCGGGCGCTCATCGGCGTTGTGGCGGGCCTGTTCCTGGCCTTGACCGTCGCGACAGCCGAACTGCTTGTCTGGCCCGCGCAGGGAATGCCCGCCCAGGTCAGCGCGATCGTGATGCTGGCCGGTCCCGGCGACCGCCTGCCGGTGGCGCTCGACCTAGCCGGGGCGCATCGCGCCCCGGTGCTGGTCGTATCGCAGGGCTACGACGGCTACGGCGGGCCTTGCCCGCCGCGGCCGTCTGGGGTGACGCTCATCTGCTTTGACCCGAGTCCCCCGACGACCAGGGGCGAGGCCGAGTACATCGGGCGGCTGGCCAGCCAGCATCACTGGACGTCAGTGGTGGTGGTGGCCTCGAGGCCGCAGGCCACCCGGGCGCGCATGCTCGTGGGGCGGTGCTTCTCAGGCCCGGTCTACATCGCGACGGGACCGCTTCCGCTGCGAAGCTGGCCCTACCAGCTGGCCTACGGATGGGGCGCGCTGGTCAAGGCGCTCGTCGTCCACCGCACGTGCTAGGGCGCCAGCCCGCTGCAAACTAGGCCTGCCCAAGACACTAAGGCCGTCGCAATAGTTAAAAAGTCACTAATTCCAGCCCGTGAGAACACGGAAATCAATCGATTCCGCCCAAACTGCAAAGGTCATACCGTATCAAAGCGGTTATCAGGTGCATCAACTAGTGCAACGCGGACTACCCTCAACAGCCTGGCCCGGCTGGGTTCGCGCAATCCTGTGACCGTGGCGGAGGCCAAACACTCATGAGCACTAAGTCAGCCGTATCCGGCGCCCCTGCAGAGGTGGCGGGCTATACCCAAGGCTCGTCCGATGTTTACGACATACTGGTTCTGGACGCTTCAATAAAGGCTGGCCTGGCCAGCGTGCGCAGCCTGGCCCGGGCGGGGCTGCGGGTGGCGGCGGCCGAGAGCATTGCCCAATTCGATCCCGGCCTGCCCGTGCCGGCCTTCCGGTCGCGTTATTGCGCACGCGCGGTCACGCTGCCTGACCTCATTGACGACAAGCAGGCGTTCGTCGATGCCCTCCTTGACTTCGTTCGCGAGCACTCGGTCCGGGTCGTGCTGCCGTCCGGTGACATCACGATTGGCGTGCTACGGCCTTATCGCCCGCACCTCGCCGAGTTGGGCTGCTTCCTCGCGCTGGCCCCTGAGGGCGCACTGGAGATCGCCAACGACAAGGACCGGACGCTGGCGGTGGCCGAGCGGCTCGGCATCGCCCAGCCGCGAACGGTGCGGGTTGGCAGCACGGGAGAGCTGAAGGCGGCCGTAGCCGAGCTCGGCTTCCCGCTGGTCATCAAGCCGACGATCTCCTGGGCCGGACAGGTGTGGGAGCGGCTTGTCCCGGTTGACGTCATTGACATGGACGAGGCAACGGAGGCCACCGAGCGGATCCTTGATGCCGGGGCCGGGGTCCTGGCCCAGGAGTGGGCCCCCGGCCGCCGGGAGGGCGCCACCCTGTTCGTGCTGGGGGATGAGGTCCTCGCCGCCTGCGGGCATGTCGCGCACCGGACCAGCCCGCCGCTCGGCGGCGTCTCGGTGCTGCGGGAGAGCATCGAGGTACCGGCCGACACGCTCGATGCAGCCGTCCGGCTGGTGAAGGAGATCGGCCTGCAGGGCGTGTGCGAGGTCGAGTTCCGGCGGGACGCGGCGGGCCGCCCGCTGCTGATGGAGGTCAACGCGCGGCTGGCCGGGACGATCGAGAACGCGGTCCGGGCCGGGGTCGACTTCCCGCTCATGATCTGGCGCTGGGCGACGGGCCTGGACATAGCTCCGGTAACCGGCTACCGGTGCGGGGTCAGGACCCGCTGGCTCCACGGCGACCTGCGCTGGCTCTGGCAGAACTGGGCCAGGACCGGCCGTCCCGACGCGGTCTCACACGCCCGCGGCTTGTACGCCTTCATCGCCGAGTTCACCCGGACGTTTCACTATGACTATTTCGACGCCCGCGATATCCGGCCGTTCCTGTCGGAGATCCGGTACACGTCCCGCGTCCTGCTGAAATCACGGGCTGGCCGGTGACTGGCCATGCAGTCGTTCGACGCGAGCGTCCCCGCGGTAGTGCTGAAGCTGCTCCCGAACCCCACCCGGTACGGCGGCCTGGGCGTGATCAGGAGCCTCGGGCGCGTCGGCGTACCCGTGCATGGCCTGTTCGAGGCGCGGTGGGTTCCTGCCGCTCGGTCCAGGTACCTGGCCGGGCGGCATTTCGGCCAGCCAGATCCGGGTGACGTCGCCGCGGTGCTGCGGGCCCTGACCCGCCTGGCCGAGCGGATCGGTCGGCCAGCCGTCCTGCTCACCACCGATGACACGGCCGCGATCTTCCTGGCCGAGCATGGACAGGAACTGCGGCGCTGGTTCATCTTTCCGAGCCCGCCGGACGGCTTGCCACGCCGGCTGGCGGACAAGCGAGGCCTCAGCGAGGCGTGCGCGGAGCTGGGGATGGCCAGCCCGGAGATCTTCCTGCCCGCCTCGCTCGCCGAGGCCAGGGAGTTCGCCACGCGGGCGGGCTTTCCCCTGGTAGTCAAGGTGACCCCGCCGTGGCTGGCCGGGGTGGTCCAGAGCACTTCGGTCATCCGTGACCGCGACGGGCTTGACGACATCTACCAGCGCTGCCTGGACTGCGGGATCAGCCCCGTGCTGCAGGAGTACATCCCCGGCGGCCCGGGACATGACTGGTTCTTTCACGGTTACTGCGATGCCGACTCGGTCTGCCAGCCCGCGTTCACCGGGGTCAAGGAGCGCTCCTACCCGGTCGGCTCAGGCGCGACCACCTATGGCCGGTCTGCTTCGAATGAGAAGCTGCGCGACATCGTGACCAACTTTCTCGCGCGGCTCGGCTATCGAGGGGTCATGGACCTTGATATCCGCTTGCATGAGCAAAACGGCCAGTATTACCTACTCGATTTCAACCCGCGATTCGGGGCGCAGTTCCGGGTCTTCAAGGACACCGCAGGCGTCGACGTGGCGCTGGCCGCCTATCTTGACCTGACCGGGCAGTCAATACCGGCCGGCGCGCAACTCGACGATCGCTACTTCATGGCGGAAGGCTACGATCCGCGCGGCCTGCTGGCCAGCTGGCGGCGGGGCGAGCAGCGGGTCGGGACATGGCTGTCCGAGGTGCGCTCGGTCGACGAGTTCTCGTGGTTCGCCCGCGATGACTTGATGCCATTCGGGCACATGCTGCTGCGCACGGCCTGGAAGGCGGCGGCCCGCCCGATGACGCGCGGCGGTCAGTAGGCCAGCCGCACCGGCTGGCCAGGAAAGGAGTTAGCATGGACGCTATCGATGTCGCAATTGTTGGAGCCGGGCCTTATGGCCTTTCTGTGGCGGCCCACTTGCGGGCCCGTGGCGTAAGTTACCGGCAATTCGGGACGCCCATGCGGCTATGGCGCTCAGCCATGCCGAGCGGCATGTTCCTTAAGTCGCAGGGATTCGCATCCAACCTGTCTGACCCGGATGGCACGCACACGCTCGAGTCTTTCTGCAAGATCACCGGCCGGGACTATGCTCATTGCGGCCGCCCGGTTCCGCTCGCCGACTTCGTGGCGTACGGGCAGTGGTTCTCCTCCGAGCTTGGCCTGGCCGTGGAGGAGCAGGACGTCAGCCGCATCGACCGGCGAGACGACGGGTTCGAGCTGACCGTGGGGAAGGAGCTCGTGCGGGCCCGCAAGGTCGTCGTGGCCGTCGGCGTCGAGTCGTTCGCCTACACGCCCGCCGAACTGACCGAGCTTCCCGCCTCGCTGGGCACGCACGCCAGCGGTCATGCCGATCCGGCCGCGTTCGCCGGCCGTGAGGTCATCATCGTGGGCGCCGGCTCCTCGGCCCTCGAGCTCGGCGGCCTGATGCACGAGAGCGGCGTGCACGTCCGGATCCTGGCCAGAAGGGACGCCAACTGGAGCTCCGAGCCGCTGTGCCCGCCCAGGCCGGTGCTCGAGCGGCTGAGGCGACCGGAAAGCGGCCTCGGCCCGGGCTGGAGGCTGTGGTTCTACATGAACATGCCCGGTGCCTTCCGGCGGCTGCCCGCCGACGTCCGGGTGGCTAAGGCCCGCAACGTGCTCGGGCCCGCGGGCGCGCTCTGGCTGCGCGACCGGGTCGAGGGGAAGGTGCCGGTCCTGAGCGGACACGCCGTGACGTGGGCCAAGCCGGTCAATGACCGCGTGCGCCTCGGCGTCTTCAATAGCTCCGCGGATGAGCATCGTGAGCTGGAGGCCGACCACGTGATCGCGGCCACCGGCTATCACGCCGACGCCGACCGGCTGACGTTCCTGTCCGAGGACGTCCGGTCCCAGCTGGCGATGATCGGGAAGACCCCGGCGGTAACCCGCGACTTTCAGTCCTCGCTGCCCGGCCTGTTCTTCATGGGACCGGTGGTCGCGCCGACCTTCGGGCCGCTCATGCGGTTCGTGTGCGGTGCCGACTATGCCGCCCGGATGGCGGTCCCCCGCCTGTAGCGACGAAGAAAGGCCCGCGTTCAGGCCCGCTGGGCGACCACCAGGTAACCGGTGCCCAGCCAGCGCGTCCGGCCCCGGGTCCTCGCGTCCATGCCCGGCAGTCGCTGCGCCCAGCGCTGCACGGCCGGTATCCGGTCCAGGGGAGGAACGAGCGGGGTCTGATCGAAGTAAATGAGGTCGGTCGGCCGCAGCCCGGCCCGCCTCATCAGGCCCCGCAGTTCAGGAACGGTGCGAGCGCGGATCCCGCTGACCGCCGCGCCATGCGGACGTGTTGTCGGGAAGCGCAACTGCCGCTGCAGGTCGGCGAAGACCCGAAGCGCGGGCCAGTAGAGGAACCACTCGACGAGCCGGTACGGGCTGGCCGGGTTGAGCATGCTGACGATGACGACCCCGCGGCGGCGGGTGACGCGAGCGAGCTCGCCCATGACCTTCCTGACGTCGGTGTACTCAAGCGCCCCTGTCACCAGCGTCACGTCGAACGTGGCGTCGGTGAAGGGCAGGTGCTCGAGGTCGCCGACCGCCGCTCGGACCCGGCCCAGGTCCCGCAGGGCGTCCGCGCAGTACCGCACCATCGTCGGGGAGCGGTCGGTGACCGTGATGCTGAAGTCGTGGCGGGAGGACTGAAGCAGGGACCGGGCCAGCATTCCCGCTCCGCAGCCCGCGTCCAGCAGCTGACCATCCGGGTAACGCTCGAGAACCTCGTGGAGAAGTTTTATGCGAGCCTGCACGTGACGGCCATTCGGTCCAGGAATCTCGTGCATCCGGGCATAGTGCAGTGGTGCCTCGGCCTTGTCGTATTGTGCGCTGGCGGCTTGCCTGCGCCGTAGCGTTCCTGGCACGCTACTAATTGAAAAGCGTTGAATATGTTTGATTAAGGTATCGGCCGCCGCTGCGGCCCGAATGCCCAAGTCGCCAAGCCGGGCAGCTGCTGTTGCAGATGAGATTGCACCCACTAGGGGATGCCCCCCGCCAGCAGCGCATCCCGGGTCCCCGCCCCGATGCACCGGAATTGCCTCCCTATCCCGCCTGCCGCTAATGCTAGTACGTTCAGTGTTCGCGATAAATGGCGATGATCGAGAAAAATCAGTTAGGCCGGTTAATTTCTTCTTAAGGTGCGCAATGTTGCGATTTTGTGCGCGGATAACTAACTGGGGCTTTGAGTTTCCTGCGAATAACCTTAGCGGGCGATGTAAGTAGCCTGCGTCCTCAGGCCAGCAGGCTCAGGGCCGTGGCCAGCGACTGCCCGGCCTTGTCCCGCCCGGACAGCACGGTAACGGGCAGCGGCCACGGGATCGCCAGCTCGGGGTCGTCGAAGGCGATGGACACGTCCTCTGACGGATCGTGCGGCCGGTCGATCCGGTAGGCGACGTCGGCCGGGTCGGTGAGGGCCTGGAAGCCGTGCGCGCATCCGCTCGGAATGTAGAGCGAGGTCTGCTCGGTGTCCCGCAGTTCGAAGCTGGCCCAGTTGCGATAGGTCGGCGAGGCCGGGCGCAGGTCGACGATCACGTCGAAGATGGCGCCGTAGGAGCACCTGACCAGCTTGGCCTCGCCAGCGCCGCGCCGCGCGTGCATGCCGCGGATCACGCCCCGGACCGATCGCGACAGGCTGTCTTGGGCGAAGCCGGCCGGGTCGATGCCCGCGCCGCGGGCGATCTCCGCGTCGAAGGTACGGGAAAAGAAGCCCCGCTCGTCGACGAACGGCGACGGCTGGAACAGTACGGCACCGTCAATTTGCTCGACGGGAATGACCTTCATGACGCCTCCACCTTGGCCGCGGCCACGTCAATGGCGGGGGCGGCCTTGCCTACCGGGGAAAGATGTGCCCACAAGTGCCAGCCCATGACGCTCCCGCCGGGGAGGCCGTGCACGGGTAGTGGCGGGGCATGCATAAAGCGCTTGTACGTGCGGGTGATGCGGAAGGAAGGAAAGTCCCGCCCGATGGCCTTGCGGTCATACACCAGAGCGTACGGGTTGGCCGGTCCGTCGGTGTTGTGGTGGGTGAACTCCTTCAGGCGAAGGTAGCGCGCCAGTCCTATCCGCCTGGCGTTCTCCAGATGGGCGGCCAGCATTCCGCCGTTCGGGTCGGCCCGCAGCAGGCCCGCCCTCGCCAGCGGGAACGCGGCCAGCAGCGCGGCCCGGCGCACCAGGCTGATCGCCACCAGGTAGTTAAGCGACCAGCGGGCGTACATCATGATGACCAGTTCGCCGCCGGGGCGCAGGACGCGGTGGATCTCCTGGCCGGCCGCCACGATCTCCGGTACGTGGTGCAGCACGCCGTGGCTGAAGACCAGGTCGAACTGGTCATCCTCGAACGGCAGGTCAAGGACGCTGCCCTGCTTCAGGTCATCGAAGGGCAGGTTCCGCAGCGTCAGCCGGGTCCTGACCCGCTCGACCGACTCGCCAGTGAGGTCGACGCCCGACCACCGCGCCCCCCGCCGGATCAGGCTCTCCGCGTCCGCGCCCTGGCCAAGCCCGATCTCGAGGACCCGCTTGCCCGTGACGTTCAGGGCGTCAAGGCAGGCCGGCAGGTGGCTCTCCATGCCGTAGCGGAACCGGTCATAGTCGGAGAAGAACTTCTCGTAGTCACCGCCGAAGCGGTCCCGCAAGCCGCCCACGAGGGCATCACCGCAGGCATGGTTCTGCCAGAAGTCCTGAACCGTCTTCTCGTCCATCAGCTCCACAAGCCAACTCTGTCACTGAAACCAGCAGGGCTTACTGGGATAAGAGTTAGTGAAAGTGGCTGTTGATACCTGTCACTCTCGCTCCGGCCAGGGCAGCGCTCTTGACCCTATGACATGAGGCCATGACTCAGCGCATCGAGGTTGTGGACTTAGGCGCGAGCATAAGCCCCGAATGAGATCAAGACTGGCGTATCGTGGCGATTCGGCTGGTGCTCTAGTGGGGGACGTGGCGGGACCGTCCCGCCCCGACGACGGTGGGTTCGATGTCATTCCTCACACAGCCACTTCATGCTTACGCGCGGGCGCGCGGGTTCCTGGTCAGCCGGGGCCGGGCGCGCGGCCTCGAGGTCTTCCCTAACGTGCGGGTGAAGCTGGCCCGGTCGGCGTCGCTTGACATAGCGGGTCGCCTGCAGCTGGGGCCGCGCGGCCACGTTGGCCGCTTCTACCCGTCTTACGTGCGCTTCGAGCCTGGCTGTCACGTCACGGTCGGCCGCCTGTTCCAGGTGTTCTCCGGTGCCCACGTGATCGTCGGCGAGGGGGCCGAGCTGCGCCTCGGGTCCGGGTACAGCAATTACGGTCTGGACATAATCTGCCGTCACCGGGTCCACATTGGCGAGGACTGCCTGATCGGGCCGCAGGTCATGATCAGGGACGATGACGCGCACGAGGTGATCGGCAGCGCTCGGTCCGCGCCGATCATCATCGGGAACCGGGTCTGGATCGGTGCGCGGGCCACGATACTCAAGGGCGTCACGATCGGGGACGGCGCGATCGTGGCATCGGGCGCTGTGGTTACCAAGAACGTGCCGCCCCGCACGATCGTCGCGGGAACGCCGGCCCACGTCATTCGCGAGGACGTCGACTACCGGCCCTGACCACTGAGATACGCCGAAGTATTCCGGCGTGCCCCCGTACGGCGGGGGATGGCCACCCGTTAGGCTCCTATAGCGGAACCCAAGGCGTATGTAACAGGCAAGGAGCCGGCGACGTGGCATCCATCGAGATGGTGCAGGCAAGGCAGATCCTCGACTCCCGAGGCAACCCGACGCTTGAGGTGGAGGTCGTACTGGACGACGGCTCCCACGGCCGGGCCGGGGTGCCGAGCGGCGCGTCGACCGGCGCGTTCGAAGCCGTGGAACTGCGCGACGGCGGCAGTGAGTATGGCGGCAAGGCGGTCACCCGGGCCGTCGACGGCCTGTCCGACGACGAGTTCCTCGACGCGATCCTCGGTCACGAGGCCGATGACCAGCGTCTGGTGGACCAGGCCCTGATCGACTTCGACGGGACGCCTACCAAGTCGCGGATCGGGGCCAACGCCATCATCGGCGTCTCCATGGCCGTGGCCCGCGCCGCCGCCGACTCGGCCGGCCTGCAGTTGTTCCGCTACATTGGCGGGCCCAACGCCCACGTGCTGCCCGTCCCCATGATGAACATCCTGAACGGCGGCGCGCACGCCGACAACAACGTGGATATCCAGGAGTTCATGATCGCCCCGATCGGCGCCGCGACCTACTCAGAGGCCCTGCGCTGGGGCGTCGAGACCTACCACGCGCTCAAGTCCGTGCTCAAGCAGCAGGGCCTGGCCACTGGGGTTGGCGACGAGGGCGGCTTCGCGCCCGACCTGGAAAGCAACCGGTCCGCCCTGGACTTCATCGTGTCGGCCATCGGCAAGGCCGGCTTCACCCCGGGCCGCGACATCGCCCTGGCCCTCGACGTGGCCGCGACCGAGCTCTACTCCGACGGCCGCTACCTGTTCGAGGGCAAGAAGCTGTCCGCCCAGGAGCTGAGCGCGACCTACAGCGAGTGGGTCAACGCCTACCCGCTGGTCTCCATCGAGGACCCGCTGGCCGAGGAGGACTGGGATGGGTGGCAGGCCCTCACCGCCGAGGTCGGGGGGCGGGTGCAGGTCGTCGGGGACGACCTGTTCGTGACCAACCCCGAGCGGCTCCGCCGCGGCATCGCCGAGAAGTCGGCCAACTCGCTGCTGGTCAAGGTCAACCAGATCGGCACGGTCACCGAGACGCTCGACGCGGTCAGCCTGGCCCAGCGGGCCGGGTACTCCTGCATGATCAGCCACCGGTCAGGCGAGACCGACGACACGTTCATCGCCGACCTGTCGGTGGCCACCAACGCCGGGCAGATCAAGACCGGCGCCCCGGCCCGCGGTGAGCGGGTCGCGAAGTACAACCAGCTGCTGCGGATCGAGGAGCACCTCGGTGACGCGGCGGTGTACGCGGGCGCGTCCGCGTTCCCGAGGTTCTCCGCCTCCTGACCGTGGCCCAGCCGACGAGCCCAGCTAGCCCCCGGGGCGAGGGAACCCTCCCCCGGGGCGGCGCCGCCGCGTCCTCGGGGCCGAATCCGCCGGGGCATGCGGCCGCCATCGCCGCGACCGCCCGGTCGACCCGGCTGACTGGCCGCGCAGCCGTTCTGGCCGTCGTGATCTGCGCTATTGCCCTTAGCCTGGCCTACCCGGTGCGTGAGTACATCGCGCAGCGGCAGCAGATCGACCAGCTCCTCGCGCAGCGGCAGGAGATGACCGCGCAGGTTAACGCCCTCCAGCAGGAGGCCAACCGGCTGGGGCAGACCGGCTACATCGAGCAGCAGGCCGAGTCGCAGCTCCACATGTGCTTCCCCAACGAGCAGTGCTATGAGGTCATCGACGGCCACCCGCCGTCGCGGACCCCGGCGGCCAGGCCGCAGGAAGACCCCTGGTACGCGAAGCTTTGGCAGTCCGTGCAGCGGGCCGACCAGGAGTCGCCCCGGTGACTGGCGAGCAGGATCCCCCGCCAGCCCCCCCGATAGCCGCCGCGGACGTCGCCGCCATCGCCGGGCAGCTGGGCCGTGAGCCGCGTGGCCTGCGGGCGGTCGCGCACCGGTGCCCGTGCGGCCTGCCCGACGTGGTCGAGACCGCCCCCCGGCTGCCGGACGGCACCCCGTTCCCGACGCTGTACTACCTGACCTGTCCGCGGGCGACCGCCGCCATCAGCGGCCTGGAGGCCAGCGGCCTGATGCGGGAGATGACCGGGCGGCTGGACGATGAGGCCGATCGCGCGGCCTACCAGCGGGCACACGAGGATTACCTCACCCGGCGGGACGCCGCCGCCGACCAGGCCGGCCTGGCCCGCCTGCCCGCCGGCACGCAAAGCGCGGGCGGCATGCCCGCGCGGGTCAAGTGCCTGCACGCCCTGGTGGCGCACGAACTGGCCGTGCCGGGCGCGAACCCGTTTGGCCGCGAGGCCATTGACGCCATCGGCGAGTGGTGGTCAAAGGGGCCATGCGTACACCCGGAGGAAGCATAGTGACGTCGCGTACGGTGGCCGCTATTGATTGCGGGACAAACTCTATTCGCCTCCTTATCTGTGACCTTGATACAGAACGGAACCGCCTTACTGACCGGGCGAGGGAAATGCGGATAGTGCGGCTCGGCGAGGGCGTTGACAGGACTGGCCGCCTCGCGCCAGCCGCATTGGACAGGACGATGGCCGCGCTCGCCGAATACACGGAGATGATTGGCAGGCTGGCGCCTGACGCCCTCCGCACCCAGGCCGTGCGGATGGTCGCCACCAGTGCCACGCGCGACGCGGAAAACTCCCAGGAGTTCACCAGCCGGGTCAAGGAAGTGCTCGGCATTGCCCCTGAGGTGGTGTCCGGGGACGAGGAGGCGAGGCTGTCCTTCGCCGGGGCCACCGGGGAGCTCGGCGGGGCGTTCGCGCCCTACCTGGTCAGCGACATCGGCGGAGGCTCCACGGAGCTGGTGCTTGGCGACGCCGCGGGGGCCCGCGGCGGGCGATCGGTCAACATCGGGTGCGTTCGCATGACCGAACGGCACCTGCACGGGGACCCGCCGACCCCGGCCGAGGTGGCTGCGGCCACCGCCGACATCGACGCGGCCCTCGATGACGCGGCTCGCGGCAACTTCGGCGCGGGTGCCGCGGCCGGGCAGGCCAGGACGCTGGTCGGACTGGCCGGATCGGTGACGACCGTCGCGGCCATCGCGCTCGGGCTGGCCGAGTACGACTCGGCGCGGATCCACCACGCGCGGATCAGCGCGGGCCAGGTCCACGAGATCTGCCTGCGGCTGCTCGGGCAGACGCGGGCACAGCGGGCCGCGATCGGGGCCATGCACCCGGGCCGGGTGGACGTGATCGGCGCGGGCGCCCTCATACTCGACCGAATCATGGCCAAGTTCGGCTTCGCCGAGGTACTGGTCAGCGAGCACGACATCCTGGACGGCATCGCCTGGTCGCTGGCGAGATGAGCGCGAGCGAGGCCTTCGTGCCGCCGGGGACGGGATGGCCGGAGGATCCGGCCCGGCCGGACACCCCCGTGGCCCACGACGCTGGCGAGGTCGCGGAACTAGCCGCGAGCGCGGGCGGCCTGGCTGAGCTGATCGCCAGGCAGTCGGTCTGCCGGGCCTGTCCGCGCCTCGTCGCCTGGCGCGAGGAAGTGGCCATCACCCGGCGCAAGTCCTTCAGGGAAGAGC
>Ga0335072_10007683_pt1 | contig 15707 bp, 16 predicted proteins | sample Lox_Sample_21_FD_206725 | JGI IMG/M metagenome (GOLD analysis project Ga0335072, IMG submission 206725) | Soil microbial communities from Loxahatchee National Wildlife Refuge, Florida, United States - Lox_Sample_2.1 | ecosystem: Environmental > Terrestrial > Soil > Wetlands | place: USA... | reverse complement strand
CACTTTAAAGCTGTGACCCCGGCTTGTCTTTCTCTTGCGTTCATAATTTCCAATTCAGCTGCCGTAAATCTCTTGACATGTTCCTCGATCGTGTGAATACATTCACGGTAGTCTGTAAGATCCGGTCTATGGGTCTCCAGGCCAATCATGTTCAGGGTGCGTCCTGCCTCCAGCGAACCATGTATGTGAAAGTATTCCCCAACGTTCCTTGTTTCGTACAAGTTTGCCGATAATCTTCGATATAGAATGGATTGTGCCTGGAATAAATCTGTATCTGCAACATAAATCAGCCGCAGTTGACAAGTGCTGAAGACGGAATTTGGGTGCCTTTCAACTTCGACTTGACTCCCGGATCGCCTTTGCCCAGTCCACCAATGGTTGCTATATAAGTGGAAAATAAAAATGCAGCTGTCTTCTCCAGGTTGACGTCGATCTTCCGCTTCTGTGCTCCATAGCGGAGGTCGGCAATTGCTGCCACTACAGCTGCTTCGACCGCTTTCAAAGATGCAGCAGCCTCGTTTTCTTTGAAGGGGCACGGGAAATAAATCTTATGGCCATTCGAACAAGAACTGAACAAGACTTTATCTAGATGAAAGTTGACCTCTGGTGATAGTTGATCGCCAACTAAGGATCTAAGATCTTTGAGGGCTTGCCTCGCACCAGATGCCACCGAGTACGGCGTTACGCCAGTCGCGTAATGACCCATCGTGCCCTTGATAAGACAAGAGATTTGGAAAAGAAGAGGACGGATTCAAAGCCATTTTGATGCAAGAGAGCAATACTAGTACCTCTATTCTTACTTCCATCTCATAGCCTTAGCATTAGGATGCGGTAAGTTGGCACGATGCTTGTGCAAAGGTTGCTGGCGTAGAAACAGCTCGTGGTCACATAGCTCGTGCGCTATCCGTAGCCTGTTGGAGCTAATCAACCATTACAGGGAACATAATTTCCTGGGGTAAGAGAACTACCGGCGAGGGAGCATCGGCACATTCTAGGGTTTACGAATTGTCTTTGCAAAAAGACCCCAGCCTTGTTTGTAGTACTTTTCCTGCGTCGTGAATCATTCCAACCGGTAACGGCGGCTCCTCAAATAATGTCATTCGTGACCTCGGAAGAAGCACGTGTGAAGTAAGGGTGAGGCAGAAATATCTTCGAAGATTAAGATGACGACAGTGCCCTGTCATAGGGCGGGCGGACAGAGCCGTGATAATAGTCTTGAACCCCTGCTTATATATTCTAGCATGAGGTGACGTTCTCGGCTGTCCATATTTCGATCCCTCCCAACAGATGTGACGAAGAAAGGGAGTGCATGGGCTATCTCACAACAGTAAGCTAGTTCGAGCCAAACAAATATACATATACTACTCACATGTGCGTTTTCTCATTTGTTGCGCTTCGGACGACAGGAAGCGCAGTAGCGAATGTGAGAAAAGAGCTATCGCGAGTCGGATGAGGACGGCCTAGGCGCTTCTCAGCATCATCCCTATTTCGTGAAGGAAAACGAACCTTCCCACATCACAGTCCACCTGGCTGGGCCATTTTCCACAGCATGCGACACCGCCTGCCCGCATCCGAGTCATGCCTCGAGCCAGGGTCAGTCCCGAAAAGCGCAAGAGGACTGCCAGAGCCTGCGACTCTTGCAAGCGCTCCAAACTAAAGGTATTATCTCTGATCTTTTGCCCTATCGTGTTTCCTCCATTCATCATACATCCCAAATGCTTGCGACTACATTTCTTTTAGAATGGAGAGTGTTGACGTGGAATGATGGCTTGGTGAGAAAATCCAGCCTCTCATCCCGATTTCTCACAATCACGTCTCAGAACGCTCTCTGAAGATGAGTGGCCTTGAGACGACAGCCATCTTTCTGCTGCCCAGAACACATTGGCAGGACTCCTATGAGCCTATGAAAAGTGCATATGAGTCTCTCTCGCTGCTCGCATCCGAGAACCTTAATCTAACAGCCGAACGCGATGTCTTTTGGCCAAGGGATCATGCGGAGTTTTGATTAACTGCCGAGAGTCACTCATGCCCACATGTGGTGCAGAGATGGTTTGATTTTGGTAAATTCATATAGCATGATCACTCTTTGGCCTCTCATCTTGTTCAATCTGGAGAAATTCGATGCTTGCTATGTAGGCTAACGTTATTCTAAAGTGTAACGGACTACATCCTTGCAACACATGCTCTAAAGAGGGTCGTGCTTGTACATTCGGAAGTGCATACAATGGACCTGATGCGCGACCTCCCCCCCTCAAACGTCAACTGCTGGACGATGGTTCGGTCTCTACCCAGAACGCTCCACAGCCAATCGGTGTCCAACCGTTACACATCCCTTCTAATTTGGTGGGCTTTGATCCAATAGCGAATGCATTACAACCTACACCGCAATCCTTACCTACGCCGGCTCTTCTCACTCCAATTCAGCATCCTGTTCAGGCTGTTCCTTTCCCCATTATTGGACAACCTGTGCCGATTGACTATAAGATAGATTCTGACGAGCCTCAAAATCCTTCACGAGTACGCTCTCCGGGAGGAGGGCATGTCATCAGCGCTGAGGAAGAGGCTGTCGTTTACAACTTTCCTAGATTACTAGAAGATCCTACGGGAAGATTGCGTAAGTCGACCTCTGTTTCATCCTATAAGTCTAAATCTTCCTCAATATATATTTGATATATATCCTGTGCATCCGATTAGTTTCGAAAGCAAATCGTTCTTTTCGGTGTAATTTCGGAAGGATGATTCCTTGCAGTGTACGATCTCTACGTCGAGATGCCTATATGCTAGCATTATATGGGAGCAAACTCTAAGCTATTTGGCACCGTGGCCCTGAATCTCATTCAATGGACTTTGACATTTATTCAGCTATTTCCTAAATACGTCTCAAAGTACCCTTTTTTCCCCAGAAGGCAACGTACAATGTGTGTCATTATAGACTTAGGCAGACACAGAATCACTTACTAAGACTTTGATCAAAGAATATCTCGGGGATTCTGCCACTTTATCGTATCTGCAAATCATCAGAAAGGACGTTGAAAGCATTGCTGGGCCTTCTCCGTTTACAAGCGATCCACAACAACACCACATTGTTGAAAATATTACTACTTTACCACGAAGTGTTCGAAATACGCATCTCCTTCCAGACAAGGCTACTGCAGACATACTTGTGGATGCATTTTTTACAAATGTGAGTAAGTAGAACGCTTATTGCATCCGAAGACTGCTGATCACCAGCAGACAAGTGGATTTTGTCAGGTCTTTGACGGCGCCTTCATCGGAAATCTTGACAGGTACTATTCCGATCCACTACATGTCGATCATACATGGCTTTGCCTGTTTCATCTAACACTGGCTATTGGGCTCGTCTTGGCAACGCCACTGCCTGGTACGCAAGCAGATGTAGTGATAAGGAAGCTACGAGCAGACCCCATAGATCAAGCTGAGCTCTTCTATAGCAATGCCAGAGATCTCTGCGATCCGACCACAAGTTTTGAGAATGCAGATTTCTGGTCTGTGCAAGTACTTTTGTTGATGGCTATTTACACTCTTACCGTTTCGAAACGGAATGCAGCCTTTGCGTATTGCGGTAAGCCACTGCTTTGAATTAAGCGTTTCGCATCTCACAGGATTTAGGCATGGCCAGCCGCTCTGGGTTTGCACTCGGCCTTCATAGAGAAGAGACACTAGCAATCTTCAGTGATGAAGAGCAAGCATTGCGGCGAAATTTGTGGCGCAGTGTATTTGTCCTTGATTGCTTTCTTGCCGCATCTATGGGCAGACCAACGTCAATATCAGAAGATGACTGCTCTGGCCAAACTTTGAACATAGGAGACAAGTCATTTTCATCGACACCTTCGTCGTTTTCCACGCCTCTCACGAGTCAATCGAGCGCCCTGGGGTTGGAAGCATCTGTGCGTAGCTGCAGGGTTATAGGGAGGATCTTGAGACGAGTTTATTCGAAGAGAAAGATATCCACAAAACTTGCACAAGAGATTGCAGATGAATGTGGACTTTGGCCGGAAGCATTGGATCCAGTACTGCATTCGCGGCAGATGACCACTGCGAATATTGTCTATCCCAGCCAGGGCATTGCAATTCTCCACGTGAACCTCCTCTATTGTCACACCATAATCCTGCTCACACGTCCGTTTTTTCTCTTTTTACTTAATAAAGTACAAAAAGAAAGGATGGGCGGCGTCCAAAGGCCACGCTGGAATGGCAGCCGTATTGAGAAATTCTCGGAATGTTGTGTTTCAGCTTCTTGTCACAGCATATTTTTGGCGCAGAATGCTTTGGAAGGGAGCTATCTGTCCTATCGAAACCCTTTCGTAATGTGAGTTACATCTTCCCTTCATGCTACAAGACACTAATGCTTCCAAGATACTTCATCTTCGCAGCCGCGCTCATACTCCTGTCCAACGAGTTCTTCAAACTCTATGCTATTCCAAAGGCCCATAGCTGGATCGAAAGCTCGATTTCGATAATGGGTTACTGTGCGGAGACAGACCCTATAGCCCATCGTTTGCACTTTATTCTCAACTCTTTCCGCGATGTGGTGGATTATCAAAAGGGATATGTCCCCAAGCGCCAAATAACTATCAAATCGGAAGATCCAATCCTCAATTTTCTCAGTACCAGCACCAGCCCAGAAGATATGTCTCCTGATCACACGAGGAGGAGCAGCTTCGCCTCTGTCGTTCCTGGAGGAACAGGACCACTATCAGGAGGATGTGGTAACACCATCCCCATCTCATTGCAATCGCAAGTCTCTATTTCGGGATCTGACCTTTCACCAGAGCGCATTCCACGACACGGTAGTCTAGATGGAAACGACAGCCTTGGTGACGGAGAGATTGATTTCGACGCCTTCTGGAACTCTGGCCCAGTAGCAAAGCCGATCCCCGGAATACATAAATGAGGCATAGTATCATATTAGTAAATACAGATTGCACGGATTTATTCTGTAATTAGGACGGGGAAGTACATACATGGATCTTCGTAGTGGAGTCAGCGTGGGAAGTTTTGTAGTTATTGAAATTCGGAGGCGATGTAAAAGGGGGCGACACTTTTATATACTATTATATTCACAAGGGTTCATTGTAGCCGATCATCTCCCGACAGGGACTGGAGTATTCATTTAGTCCAATAGGCTGACAGTAAAAAGCAAGCATATAATTGAACTTTTATAGTGTTAGTCATGATCCCGGCCATGATAGTCACACATCACATGCGTGTCCGCCTTTCCTTCTCTCTCAACACCACACTCAAAATCTTGCTCTACGTAATTACACAAATCTTAAGCCCCAGCAAGCCTAAAGTCATACTCAAGTTCGAATTGTGCCTTCGGGTCACCCTTCCGGGGTAGGAAATCACAAATCAAAGACTCCTTGACAGCAAAGACAGCATCATTAGCGATATGCTTGTCTCTGCGATCAAAGATCTGCGTTGTAAGCGACTTGTAACCAGGAGCCGATACTATGAAGTGGATGTGCGCTGGTCGCATCGGATGGCGGTCTAGCAGCTGCAACAGCCTGCCGGCCGGGCCATCGTCGGGAATAGGATAGCTGGTAGGCCGGAGGCAATAGATGCCATATCTTCCGTCAGCGCCCGTGATGAAGCGGCCTCGGAGGTTCATGTCGACTTGGCTGTTGTCTTGCTGCTCATACAACCCGTTAGGAGCTGTGTGCCAGATATCTAGTTCGGCACCTTCAATGGGTTTGCTGGTCCGGGCGGATAGGACCCGGCCGGAGAGGTAGGTGTAGTCTGCTTCTGGACAGGAATCGGGGAGGCAGTGCACGATACTGGCTTCCATGGGCAGTGTGGGTGCGTTGGCGCGCCAGAAGGGGCCAAGTATTGCGGATTCCGTGGGATAGGATGGTGTTGTCTGGGATTCGGTCAGTTGGTGGAAAGTGGTTTCGTCAACGAGGGATTCGAGGCCCAAAATGTCGCAGATGAGTTGAGTTTCATTCCGTGCCGAAGTCGAAAATTTTCCAGATTCATTTATCTGCGTATTCCGTTTCAGCTTCATTCCTTTTTGGGATAGTCAGGAGGGGTTTCGGAGCAATAGAAGTACCAACTCCACGCCAGCCATCCATTCGGAGACTGTGAGGTTTGTTTCTCGGGCAAAGCCATGAAGATGGCGTATCAGTCCTGCCATTACTTCCCTCATTCTAGGACTGGTTTTTGGTCCCATAGCTGAGATGACATTATCTGTGAAATTGGGATCTCGATAATCCTCCTTCCCTTGAGCAGGGATGCCATTGGAGGCGTTCAATTTCGTATCAGCCATCATTCTGATTCTCAGTTCTTTTCGAAACGATATATCCTGTCACTGGTCAGCTGATAATATTTTCTTATAACGTCAAAAATGAAGTTCTATACTTCTTGCGGTTTTGGATATCAGCCGAATCCGTTACCGGCGATCCTGGTTTAGGAGGCTTAAAACTCTCTAGATAAGTGCTTTTATTGATTTCCTTTGAAAAACTTGCTCGGTGTCAGGTGTTTCCAGGAGCGAAGCAAGTTATGTTCAAGAACAAGGCAAGCTTAGAAGACATCCGATGAGGTGAAACAGAGCCAAAGCAACATATCAAACCTCCAGCAGAGGTGACGGGTAACTCTAAAATGCGGGGGCGAGCTATTGATCGGGCCGAGTTTCACGCTTGAAATAGTTCATTTCACTGCCAATGGAGATATGCGATGGCTTCATAGATTCCTTCTTATGATGTAAAATTGTTGTCCCCATCAAGCACTGCATATGCTGCGTTAGAGGATCAGTCAAACAAGGAAGTTTTAGCTTCAATTATTGTAATTGACACAAAGCCATTTGAGGTAGGAGAAGGGAAATCCTTCCCCATCAATATCAGAAATCTTCAGACTCTTCACTTCGATTAGCTATGTAAGAAAGTTCTGGCTTGGACAAGTGCTCTTTCCCCCTCACAATAATTCGGACTAGCTCCCTTAAGTTGTGGTACGCGTTATGTCTTAAACACTTCCACTCGATGGCCTAGCTCTACACAATCATGTCACACTACCGTCTTTCAGACTCGAGCATAACGTTTAGAGCATAGACAGACAAAAGAGGTAGTTGTCCTCACTGAGGAAGGTTCTGCCAGCCTTGAGACATGCCGGGTAAGACAAGATTCCATCTTCTCTCGTAATGTTGCACATACCCTGTGGCAGCTGCTCTTTGTCCAAAGCAAGAGATGATCTGAACCTGTTCTGGCTGCTCCCGTACCTCAGACAGCCCTTTCAGGTCTTCTCAAAATCAGCTAACAAGGAAAGTGTCGATGAATCAGATCAAAAGTTCCAGGTCAACGAGCAGCTCCTTTTTGCACAAATTTCACGGCAACTGCTATGTGTCGGCTCACCTCCAACGCCTTCAGCATTGGCATCTTCGGGGACACGACCATCTATGGGACTGGCATCATGCACGTTATATTTTTAGCAGTCACTTTCGTCTTCTATCCTTCCATATCCCTGTCGCACAGGTTCCGTCAGCAATAATAGAAGTCAGCGCCCGGTTGGAAAATATTGATCTTTTGCGTTTTGTCAAGTTTGCGCCGCATGTATCACATGGTAGAATGAGTATGCAATATACACTCTTACTCATTCGGCGGCACACAAATGTCTTGACCATGCCGTGACGCATACGCCGATGCACATCGGGATCCACGTCAGACCTCATATTAGCAATATAATGAATGGCCTCCCTGTGCAGGAGAATACGAAGAAACCTTGGTAGTGGATGAAGTGGGACAAAAACTGGTTGTCACGCATACTTAGGGCACTGATAATAGATATACAGCAAGTGGCTACTACAACTTCGCAAAGATGCCAGGTAACTTTGAAGATTTGATTGAGTTGTCTGGAAATGCTATAACGAATGGTACGTCAGAGTTCCTCAGATGGATAAGTGATACTAATAGATAATAGGAACCCAATATTAGCGATAAGTGAGCAATGATCCAGAGGAGACGCGTAACACCAAGGCAATAAAAGAAGATCGGTTGCATTTGCTCGACGATTTATCGTAATTTGCTGGAGTTATGGTGGCCAATGGCCGGATCGTGAAATGTAAGTATATAATAAGCGTAGCAGAGATGGAGGATACTTGTTTTATGTTCTCTAGCAAGTGTAAGGTTAGCATCACAATGTAGCTGAGAGGTATAGTGTAAAAACAATAGCCTCAAAGGCTGCAGAAGCAACTAAATCTCTGGCAAGCAAGATACCTGCCTCCTGTGATGTAGCTGCAATATTATATCATTAGCAGAAAAGATATTCAGTACTCGATTCGATAGCGATGCAGAGTTCCAGATATATACAGGTTTTTAAATTAGTATCACTAGTTCTATTTACTTGCCTACAACTCTTACACTTTTAAAGCACCAGCCTCCCAGGCTCCTCCTCCAGTACCGACTTCACCCTCTCTAGGAAAATCCGCGCTCGCTTCTCATCGCCTTTTGGAACAGTCACACTAAAGATGTTCGTTGTAGCAGCTATCCCAGGCAACGGACTCGCAGGGCCGCTCTTAGGCCCTGAGACTGCCTTCTTACTCGTTAGCACATCAATGATATCGAGCTTCTTGGCTGGCGCAGCACGTGCTGTTGGCATCGTTGTTAGGGGTAGTGCGGTGATTTGCGGCATGAAGTTGCCCCTTACACCGGAAGAAGATGCTTTGTCTAGCCCTAATATCTGGTTGAAAAGCTCATCTGCAGACTGCTTCGCCAATGTTGAGCGCGGTAGGTCATCATTGGCTACGTCTGCTGCCCGAGCGATAAATGTAGTTAAAGGCATCAACACGCCTAACGTGCTTTGAATGCGTTTCTGGACTTCGATCACAGCTGCCATTGATATGGGTACTGTTACTTCGAGGACTTCGGCGACGGGTTGCGGTTCTGGAGCAACGGCGGCAGCAGTTTTAGGAGGTGGTGGAGGAGAGGCGATTTTGATATTGCTTAGGTCGAGGTGGGATAGCTTTCCGATTCTGGCAGAGAGCTCGGCGGGGTATGAGGCTTTGACGGATCCAAGATAGGCAAGAACATCGCCTTTCAAGAGGCGGCCATTGGGGCCGCTGGGTGTCATCTTATCCACAGCTGATGCGTCAAGACCATTCTCATGTATGAGGTGCTCAACTGATGGCAGGAGAGGATATGTCTGTTTCTTCGGCTTGCCAGATTTTGGCTTTGAACCTTGGTCTGCAAGAGCTGGATCTGTTGGCTTGGATGTGGGTGGAGCTTTTTGTTCTGATTCCGACTTCTCCGAAGTGCTCGGCTTAGAAACTTCCTTCTTTGGTGGGGCAGCCGATGCCTCTTCCTCTGGAATCTCCAAGGAGCTAAGATCATCCCCAGGCTCTGCAATAACTCCTATCCGTGTACCCACTTGTATGCCTTTTGCGCCCTCGGGTTGTATGATCTTAGCCAGGATCCCGTCCTCTTGTGCCTCAACGTCCATCGAAGCCTTATCGGTCTCAATTTCGAGGAGGACATCACCGGCTGAGAAGGAATCTCCTTCCTTTACTCTCCAGCTTGAAATGTTGCCTTCAGTCATTGTCGGCGATAACGCAGGCATTGTAAAGTTCTGCGCCGCAAGGCACGCTGCAGACGTTCTAAAGCCTACGTCAAGCTTATATTAGCAGCCATTCAGGAACCCGTTGAATCCCATTTACCTCTTGAAGCATTCTCCTGCCGCAATCGCCTTACAGCAATTCTCGATGATAAGCGGCAAGCTGCCGCAAAGGAAGCCATGGCGGGCACAGTCGTTGGTGAAGCTCAATTGAGGGAAAAGGTGATGTCGGTTTCGGAGCGGTTGAACAGACCGGGATCTTTTGGCGGTGCGCTAGGATCAATACTATTGCCGTTTTCCCGGGGAGCTTCAAAGGTTTCTCGAGCATCTTCAACATCTTCGCATTAGCTGTAATCCTCAAAGCTTCACTGTAAGAATACAATGAAGACAATAATTGAAATATGTGGGTAACTGACAGAAGCTTAGATGTCTGCATTCTCAAGGGGCTTCTTCCTGAGGCCCAGATACCACCTCTCTCCACCCAAAAGTTTTAGCCTCCAATTCCTTACAACATCCAGACGACAACTCTTCCCCCGATCCTTCACAACCTCCCAGCTCCTCTTCCATGCTGCCCAAAAGGCCCGGCCACTCCCCTCAAAAGTCCCCAATGGGCCGCTCAAGAAACCCCTCCCTCAAAACCCAACCTACCAATCCTTCGCCGACTCTCTAGCCTCCAAATCCCACTCAACCCTCCTCTACGCCGCTCCCCCTCACACCCTTTACATAATCTCCTCCTACACCGCCGCCTTCTTCTGCTTCGCCTACGCGGGCTACAACTTCCACGCGCACTACATGCACCCGCCCGCAAACCTCAGCCCCTGGATCCCCGTGGCCTTCGGCGCGGTATGCTTCGGCATGGCCTGCTTCGGCGGGTATCTCGTGCTTGGACCCGCGCGGCTGATCAAAACCATCACTGCGATCCCGCCTGGCCAGGCACAAGCGCTGGCAAGGGGCGTCGGAAAGAACGGAGACAGACCGGGGCTGGCGATGGAGATTGAGCTCAGGAAAATGCTCCCGATCCCGTTTTTCCCTGCCAGGAAGGTCATTGCGAGGCCGGACGATTTGACGCTTAATCGCAGGATTTATGTGCCGCCGGTTGACGCGAGACAGTCTGCGGTGGAACGCTTGGAGGAGAGGAGGAGGCTGGAGAGGGAGCAGGAGGAGGAGCGGAGGAAGTCGATTTGGTGGAGGCCGTTTAGGGACGCGAATAGGGCGTTTCATAAGTTGTTTATGGCTATGCGGTTAGTATGGACCAGAGATAGCTTCTTAGAGTTGACTGTGAAGGGGTCGAAGTATAAGCTTGATGTTGGTGGTGGGTGGGGGCTAGATGAAGGGAGGGCATTGGATAGACTTGTTAGACTTAAGGCTCTGAACTGAGCATACGTGTGGTTTTGTGCATGTCAAATCCCTTTGTATATTATGCTGTGAAGTCCCCACATGTCAAGATAAAGATTAGGAAAATAATTTCATTCAACCGCAGATCAGATGTCAGCAAGGTTGGCGGAAGAACAGCTACAAAAACCCCCCTGATACAATCATCATGGTTCAAGCCGTAATTTCCCCCGAGTCATGAGAAGTCAATCGAGACAGAGAAGTACATTGCGCATGCCCCCACACATCGTAAGTCATATACACAAGCCAAGAGTAATCAAGCTAAGCCACCCACTCCATTACTCGTAGTTGACATCGGTCGAGTCGTGTCGTCGCGAGATCGTCAAGGGCCGAATGTGTACAGTCGTTTCATGGCTGGAAGCAGCGCAACGCACGCGCAAATAGGTATGTTTGAGGGCGAGAGTTGCAAAGTCGATAGCGACGTATCAGGGACGATCGAGTAGCAGATCCGTCTGCGGAGATGGGAGCGAAGCCGAGCTGTGTTGTTATTGCGAAGCCGTGAAAGGTACTCGAGTATCTCGAGTTGCGTTTATCTGCGTCCGAACCTGCTGTACACGAAAAAGTTCGTAATTGTTCTACTAGGTCTTCTTTTGCTTCCTTGGAGGAGTGACAGGCCTGCTACCGCCTAAGCCACCATACACGTACTTTTGTTTTTTCTCCGCTGGTTTCAAAATCTGGTGAGACAGTCAGCAATGATCATATCGACAGCGGATCATTTAGTAGAAGCATACCTGGAAAGAACAGAGCAAGCTCTCATCCACGCTCATCATTGCGCCCGCATTGTCAAACTCTCCGCAGTAATTGGGTGCGCTAAATAGCGTGACCAATTGCCGCTTTGAGAAGAATTCATAGCCGTCTTCAACTACCTGATGAGCTCGGCAGATCAAATCCATGTCATGCTTTTGAAGGAATCGGGAAACTACGTCGGGTCCGAATGTGAATGACACACCGCGGTCATTTTCGCTCCAACCGGTGATATCTTTGTCTGGATCTGACCACAACAAATCGCATAGTAGACCACAGTCAGGAATCTAACCATATCAGCAAGGGCTCTAGCCCTCTCTCTGTAGAGGGAGAGCAAGCAAGAAGGAAGAATTGTTACTTACATCAGTTGGGCGCATAACGCGACGAATCTGCTCCATAGAATTGAGATCAGGGCTAAGGCCGCCGTGCATTGTGAAGATTTTCTCATCGATGATGGCTGCAATAGGTAGACAGTTGAAGCAGTCCGTGAAAGTTTTCCACAATTTTATGTTGTATCTCCTTTTGCACTCATCGTAGAATCCATAGATTCTGTTGATCGAAGCGCACTCGTGGTTACCACGCAGGATGAAGAAATTCTCTGGATACTTTATTTTGTAGGCAAGAAGAAGGCAGATAGTTTCCAAGGACTGTTTGCCTCTATCGACATAGTCGCCCAAGAACAGGTAGTTTGCTTCAGGAGGAAATCCACCATACTCGAACAGCCGCAACAGGTCGTAATATTGGCCATGAATATCACCGCAGATCTAGATTTGTAAAAATTTGTCAGCGAATGATCAAGCGAACGTGAAGTAATAGCTAGGAGAAGGCGAGCGTAAAGTTTTGCGTACTTTGATGGGTGCCTCGAGTTCCAGAAGGATGGGCTGTGAGATGAAGATTTCTCGAGCCTTGGTGCATAGATAACGTATCTCCTTTTCAAGCAGTTGTACTTGCTTGCCCGGCCTGCTTCCTCTAACTTCCAAAAGTCTGTCGATGACCGAATCTAGATCAACCTCTGTATCGTCCATGTTGTTTGTCCTCTCGTAGGAGGAAGATTAGGTGGGGTTGTGATTTCGCTCCACAGTATGTCGTCCGAAGACCGATTGTGCTCACTCTGGTTCGATATTTACTATTCAAGGATCCTGACTCACTATCTGACCTGAAACACAGTTTATTTAGTCTTTGCCAAAGAGCATGTTGACAACCGCTGCCTGTATAGGGCTGATATCGTGATGCGGATATAGGGGGTCATAACACATACGAGGAGTGAGATCAGCCTCTGATAGGCACTGCGCCGTACGTTCTCTGCCTCAATCACGCAGTCTCCTACGTTCAGGGTCAGGTAAGAGGTAAAAGGACGCACACTGAGGCTGTCGCCAATCGCTGGATCTCGGATCCCACGGTTCACTTGCGATCGAGAATTTATAAGCCGCAGTATAAATATTTATGGGCGTCACAGATACCGTGTTGATGCAGAAAGTCGCGTTCTGCAGTCGCCGCGGGGGCTCGTTGACTCGATGTTGGTCGAGGTTGTGATGTGAATGGGGCGGTCGATTTCTCAAGGCACGAACTTTCCGAGTCGACTTAGCTTCCTAGACCGCCAAGCGGATTTACCACTCGCCTTGATACACAACCACAACGTCCAGTAAGCCTTTAATAAGATTACGCGGAAGGGACTTGGGACTCGTTGCACAGCTTTCTGTAATATTTTGCAGTGAAATTGGGACTATTTGATATGGCCAAAAGGGTAGCTGACCGCGTGGGTCAATTGTGGCGGACAAGGAAAGAGTTTGAAGGGGCTATTGCACTGGTTTGGGATTTCAGTACGTACAGTACTTGATGCCCTGCACGCGCTGCTGGATGGAGACTACATGAGAGAATAATGACGGCAGATACGCTCCACCCAGCTGAAAGGCTACAATAGTAATGGCAATGTTAATGTCAACAGCACAAGCACCATCACCACGATGCAAACTTCCCCTCGTTCCATATCGAGCTCGAGCAGGGCCAGGGATGTTGCTGCCTCAAAAGTTGCTTACGTGATAGGACCAAAGCTCTAGGAGTAATGGTTGTGTTCAGGAGAAATGCAGCGGCTAAATCAGCTGACAGCTAACATCCCTTCTGCCCCTCCAACCTGTTTTTAGACAAGCTATAATAAGAGAAATTACCATGATTGGCCTCCCTTCACTGCATCGCTCACCAAACAGCCCCAATGGTCTATCACTTCGTCAGAAAATGATCTATTTTGCTTTCTATACGAGATACGCGGCCTATCTCCACGCCGTTCATTGGTCTTCACATTCGTGCATTTGCATTAGCTTTTCCAGATTCAAGGTGAAACCGGAGAAGGGTTATGTCGAAATTTTCATCGTCATGACATACACGCACAGCACTGGAATAATTAAGAATAGGGGCAGGAATGGTATCGAGCCAAAATGGTATGTTCATTTAATGACTGGAGCAGAGGAAATATCATTTGTACCCTACTCCATCAATGCAATCCTTACTCCTAGCCAAATTGCCGCGTCCCTACTTTACAGAGAGAATCAGAAGACGTAACGCTCTCAAATCTAATAAGATGTAACTCAAATGCAATCAAGACGTGAAATCATGACCAATCATCAAGACGGGCCGTGGAAGACTAACAAAACAGCAAACAACCTCCGACCCATGCCCATGCTATGCTATGCCATCGATACGATGCCAAGAGAGAGAAAAGTCATAAACGTGGAACCGAACGTCGTCGATGATGGTGAATGTCGAAGGAATTGGAGGGCATCTGATATGATACAATGCAATGCAATGCAATCTTTAAGCAATAAATGCACAATGTTACTCAGCCCAGTGTCCGCCCACTATGTATTGCCTGTTGGCTGTTCGCTCTAGGCGATGTGGCGGTTGGTCTGATAGTATTTGTTGGATTCTTTTGTGGTTCCCAGCCTTCTTCGCTCAAAACACTGAGCCAGCCGTTGCCAACTTCATTACGCAAGGCTTCAATCTTCTTCCGGTACATCTCGCCACTCATACTCCAATCGTGGATTTCCGGTGACGAAAGCTTGAGCCCTTCAATCGGAGGCAATTGTGGTATTGTTGATGTGTTGAGAACCGTGTTAAGCCGCGGAACTTCTGGTTGACTTGATGAACGTTGTGGCTCAATTCGAGGTTCTGATGGGATGTTTTCAGGGATTACTGGTACTATTGAAAGTTCCGGGCTTACACCATAGCCACTGTCCGATCCTGCACCAGCATCTTTAGCATGTTCAGCTGATATCATTGTATCAGGATCTGGTGAAAATGTCACACCAGGTCTGGCTTTGATAGGAGAACTATCCGCAGTCGACAGATCCACAATACGCCTTTTCGGTGTCCTCCGCCGCCTTGACGAGCTAGAGTACGTTTCACTAGTGACTGAGGTAGGGACTGGACGCTCTTTTCGAAGAACTGCTGGTTTTTGAGGTTCATCATAAATGATGGTAGGCTTGTTAACATTGACAGGTGGGAGTCCATAGTCCGGTGGTGGTTTTACCACTGGTACGTTCGCCCGTTCCGCAACCCTCTCAACCAGCTGTCTTCTTTCGTTGTATCCGGGGCCAGAGGCATCAATAATTATGTCTTCGGTGTAACCAGGTGTCTTCCTGAAAAGGTTGAAAATTGTCACTCTGTAATTGCTGTGCGTTTTGGTAAACGGATTTCCTGCAACCCAAATTTCCCGTAAGTCTGGTATGCCAGTTAACCTCGCGAGTTCAGTAGGATCCGTAAGCTTATTATCTCTCAAATCGAGCCTTTCTAAGGGATAGAGACGCTCAATGCCAGCTATTGACACAAGACGATTGGATCGCAAGTTTAATGCTGTAATGGCAGGTAACGGATTACGGGTCAGAGAATGTAATGAATCAATCATGCAGTTTGAAAGGTTCAATGCTCGTAGTGCAGTGAGTGATGCTAAGCAATCTGGTATCTGCGAGAATAGATTTGTGGACAAGTCCAAGGAATGCAGAGTATTGGCCAGAGGAGCT
>Ga0335072_10007682_pt1 | contig 15708 bp, 12 predicted proteins | sample Lox_Sample_21_FD_206725 | JGI IMG/M metagenome (GOLD analysis project Ga0335072, IMG submission 206725) | Soil microbial communities from Loxahatchee National Wildlife Refuge, Florida, United States - Lox_Sample_2.1 | ecosystem: Environmental > Terrestrial > Soil > Wetlands | place: USA... | reverse complement strand
GGTGCGGGCCAGCGGCCGCGCTCCGCCACTGGCCAGGTGCTGTCGTCGAAATTGGCTCCGGCCCAGGCTGGATTGTCGCCGGCGTGGTACCGGACAATGGACGGCGGAGACGCGGAGGCGCTGCTTTGGGCAAAGGCAGTGCCAACCGCAACAACAGGCAACAATAAAAGATACAGAAGGTCGCAGGCCTTCCGCATGCATCCCGTCCCGTCGAAGCGCAGCGTCAGCACCAACGTTGGTCCTCCTCCCCGGGCGGTGCGCCTGCAGACACTCCGAGCCATATCGCGATGAGCGAGAAGGAAAACCACATTATCACAGCGATTTAAGTGCTGCACATTATCACGCACCATAGTCGGGCGTGACCGCAACGCGGGACAGGACCAAGGCGAGAGCGGCAGCTTGACCCGGCAGTCGTGGAGGTCGACCGATGAGGGGAGATTGGGAGAATTCTTTGGGTGGGACGAGCGACGAAGCCGCCCGATCGTAATTTTTGCGTCACCGTGCACTGATTCAAGGCTCGCTCCTTCGCTGCGGCCTTCCGCGAACTGGAATAGGGAGGCGTTCCCCGTGTTCGTCCTCCTTGCTCATCTGTTCCAAGCCGCGAGTCGTGACTCAAAATGAAGAGTATGACTGAGATTCGGGCGAGTCTCGACAGCCAGACCGGTCTGCAAGTTCCGTTGCAAACTCGTTACAGAACAACTCGCACAAACGGCGGCCAACCATCATCATCGCTTCCTGTCACAAGGGTGATTCACATGAGGCGATGCTATGATGAAGATCTCCCGTCGGTATTCTGACCAGCAGCTGGGTCGCTGCCGCATCCAATGGCATTTCACCGAATATGGCTGCTGCGAGCCCCTCTGAGGTGAACCGGTTTCCGGGATCCTCTACATCGGTCCTTACTACAAATCTGATGGGAAAGGACTCCAATGCCTTCGGAATCAAGTGAAGTGAGTCGTCCCTTTCGCTCGATTCAGGACGACAGCCAACGGCTCCCGGCAGAGGAGAACGACACTCTGCCTTATCGGGTCCCGACAGCGGATGAACAAGCCCGGACGATCACCCCGAAAACTCGCGCCCTCATCCTCGCGCGGGACAGGATGAGCGGAGATCTACTGGCCTCCGCCCTGAATCAGACCGATTCGTACGAGGCCGCCGCCGTCGCGCCGGAACGGTTTTCGGAATCTCTGGCGAGGCACAAAGTCCACCTGGCGGTGATCAGCTCGGACCTGGATCACCGCATCAGTGGGCTTGATCTGACCACAAGAGTGATGCGCGCGTATCCCGGCCTTCTCGTAGTCGTCCTGCTCAGCCAGACGTCTCCAGCTTCGGTGGTCAATGCTTTCCGGGCTGGAGCCCGCGTTGTCTTTTCCCGAGAGAGGCCCATCAAGGAGTTCCTCGAGTGCATCGACCAGGTTCGTAAGGGTCATCTTTGGGCTGGCCCCGACATGGCCGACGTACTCCTTCACCTGCTCAGGAATCTGCCGGCACTCAGCGTTTCTATGTCAGCCGATGCAACGCCGCTGACGGATCGCGAGCTGCAGGTGGTTCAGTGCGCGGCCACCGGAAAAACGAACCGTCAGATCGCCCAGGCTCTTTGTCTGAGTGAAAACACCGTAAAGAACTACCTCGTTAAGGCCTTCGAGAAGCTCGGGGTGTCCAGTCGCGTGGAGTTGTTGTTCTACCTCACGATGAGGGGCCATACCTTTGGTATTCAGCCCAACCGGGCGACGAAAGCGATTGCTGCGGAAGAAACAGCCTAGAAACCGCCACACATCTGTCGTCGCCTTGTGGCCTGCAAAGATCGCTGCGCTGAAGCACGTCGCGGCGGCGCACAGTGGATGATGTGGTACACGAGTGCGGCGTTCGGCGATTGACGTCAGCGAAGCGCAGCGGTTGCGTTCGCTGGAGGACGAGTATGCAGCCAGCGAGCGCCGGGTGTGCGGGTTGGTGTCGATTGCGGTGTCGAGTTATCCAACCGACATCACAACGCTGTGGGGGGCTCACCGCTGCGGACATTTGAGACGGAAAGCAAGGTTGCCGCTGCGGGTCTTTGCTGTGATCTCTCGAGTGCCAACCTATTTTGGATGGCTTAGGACGCACGGATGCTGGACGGCTCTGACAAGGTCCTCATTTGTCCGTGCGGTTCTGTTTCTCACTCCTGGCGGGCGCCAAGTGCTGCCAAACCACGTCTAGCGCTTCCTCCCACCCCGTCAGCCCCGACCCAAACCGCGCCTGCAGTTTCGCATTCGACAACACGGAATTCCGCGGCCGCTTCGCCGGCGTCGGGTAGGCACTCGTCGGAATCGGCTGCACCGCCGGCTTCCCCCCATCCAGCTTCGCCTCTGCCCGCGCAAAGATCGCCCGCGCGAAGCCACACCACGTCGTCTCTCCGCCGCAGGTCATGTGGTACAGACCTGACCACTCTTCCGCCGCCCCAAACCTGCCCGCAAGTACCCCATCCACGATGTCCCGCGTTGACCGAGCGAGTTCCAGCGATGTCGTCGGCGCCCCGTACTGATCGTCCACCACGCTCAGCTGATCCCGCTCCCGGCCGAGCCGCAACATCGTCAGCAAAAAGTTCTTTCCGTGCGGACCATAAACCCAGCTGGTGCGAAAGATCAGATACCGGCCGCCCACTTCACGGATCGCCTCTTCCCCCGCCAGCTTCGTCTTTCCATATACATTCAGCGGAGCCGGCGCATCCTCCTCCGTCCACGGCCCCTCCTTCGTCCCGTCGAACACATAGTCGGTCGAGTAGTGTACGAGGAGCGCCCCCGCCTTCAGCGCTTGTTCCGCCAGAATCCGAGGCGCGCGCGTATTCACCGCAGCCGCAATCTCTGGTTGCGACTCCGCCCGATCTACCGCCGTGTACGCTGCGGAGTTCAGGATCACATCCGGCTTCACGCTCGCGATGATTGCCCGGATTTGTTCCGGCACTTCCAGATCTACTGCTTCGCGATCGACTGCCACCAGTGGAATTGTCCCGGCGAAGCTGCGCTGTAATTCCTGTCCCAGTTGCCCAGATCCACCCAGGATCAGAACCCGCGGCGCGTCACTCACGGAAAGACCTCGGCTTCGCGAAGCGTTGCGCCCTTGCCGTCCTTCTCGGAAACAATCACATCCGCCGCTCCGACTGGCCAGGCAATGCCAACTTCGGCATCGTTCCATCGAATCGTGCGCTCCCCCGCTGACGAATAATAATCCGTCACCTTGTACGCAAACCCGGCCTCGTCGCTCAGCACCAGAAAGGCATGCCCGAATCCCTCCGGGATCCAGAGCATCCTGCCATTTTCGCCCGTAAGTTCTACCGCTACATGCTTTCCAAACGTCACCGAACTCCGCCGCAGGTCCACCGCAACGTCGAGTACCGCGCCGTAGGCCACCCGGACCAGCTTGCCCTGGGGCTGGATCAACTGATAGTGAATCCCGCGCAGTACGTTCTTCTTCGAAATGGAGAAGTTGTCCTGCACCCATCTTGCCGGCAGTCCCGCCTCTTCCATCGCCCGCTGATTCCATGTCTCCAGAAAAGCCCCGCGATTATCACGAAAGATCTTCGGGCTCAGGACCAGCACGCCCGGCAGTATCGTTTCTTCCACCTTCATCCGCGCTCCTCGGGCGAAAAGTAAGGCTCGCGCAGCAGATTCAGCAGATACTCCCCATATCCGCTCTTGCGAATCGGTACCGTCAGAGCCTCCAGTTGCTCGGCGCTGATGTAACCGAGCCGATAGGCAATCTCTTCAGGACACGCGATTTTCAACCCCTGCCGCCGCTCCACCGTTTGAATAAACAATCCTGCCTCGAACAGCGAATCGTGTGTTCCGGTATCCAGCCACGCCATACCACGGCTCATGATCTGCACGTTCAGCTGGCCCGCATCGAGATAGCGACGATTGAGATCCGTGATCTCCAGCTCTCCGCGAGGCGAAGGCTTCAGCGATAACGCGATCTCCACGACCTGCTCATCGTAGAAATACAGCCCCGTCACCGCATACCGCGACTTGGGCTTCCGTGGCTTCTCTTCCAGACTGATCGCCCGCCCGTCTTTATCGAACTCCACTACCCCATACCGCTCCGGATCATGGACCGGATAGGCAAACACCGTCGCGCCGCTCTTCAGGGAAGCCGCAGCCTGCAGTTGCTTCGAGAAAGATTGCCCATAGAAGATGTTGTCCCCCAGAATCAGCGCGCTCGCATCGCCCTCGAGGAAATCCTTCCCGATCAGGAATGCCTGTGCCAGCCCATCCGGGCTCGGCTGCACCGCGTAACTCAGGTGGATGCCCCAACGCTCGCCATCGCCCAGTAGTTCCGTAAACCGCGCGGTGTCCTGCGGCGTTGAGATCACCAGAATCTCCCGCAGCCCGGCCAGCATCAGCGTGCTCAGCGGGTAATAGATCATCGGCTTGTCATAGACCGGGAGCAGTTGCTTCGACACCACATGCGTCACCGGATAGAGACGCGTTCCCGATCCCCCTGCGAGAATGATTCCTTTCATCGCGCCAGCCGCTCTCCGTAGTTCTGCTCGATCCAGTGCAGATACGCTCCCGTACGCACGCTCTCGACCCACTCGGGATTATCCAGATACCAGCGCACCGTCCGCCGCAATCCCGTCTCAAACCGCTCTGCAGGACTCCATCCCAGTTCGCGCGCAATTTTCCTCGCATCGATAGCATAGCGCCGGTCATGTCCCGGCCGGTCCTTCACAAACATGATCAGCTTCCGCCGGGGCCCGATCCTCGCATCCGGCCTCATTTCGTCAACCAGATCGCACACCGTCGTCACCACATCCAGGTTCTTTCGCTCGCTGTTGCCGCCGATGTTGTAGGTTTCGCCTGCTCGCCCCCGCTCCAGAACCGTTCGAATGGCCGCGCAGTGGTCGCCCACAAACAGCCAGTCGCGCACATTGGCCCCATCGCCATAAACCGGCAACGGCTTGCCTTCGAGCGCATTCAGGATCATCAGCGGGATCAGCTTTTCGGGGAACTGCAGCGGCCCATAGTTGTTCGAACAGTTGGTCGTCAACGTCGGCAGGCCAAACGTGTGGTGGTAGGCCCGAACCAGATGATCCGAAGCAGCCTTCGAAGCCGCGTAAGGGCTGTTCGGCGCATACGGAGTCGTCTCGGAAAAGGCCGGATCGTCGACTCCCAGCGTCCCGTAAACCTCGTCGGTCGAGACATGCAGAAATCGAAACTTTTTCTTCTCCTGGTCATTCAGCCCGGACCAATACTCTTTCGCCTGCTCGAGCAATATCAAGGTCCCCGTTACGTTAGTTCGGACAAACGCATCGGGTGACACAATGGATCGGTCCACATGCGACTCGGCGGCAAAATGCACGATCGCCCTTGGCCGATGCTCTCGCAGCAGCGAGCCCACAAGATGCGCGTCGCAGATATCACCGTGCACCAACTGATGCCGCTCGTTGCCCCGGAGCGAGTCAAGGCTCGCCGGATTGCCGGCATATGTGACCAGGTCGAGATTGATGATCGGAGCGCCAACTGCCTCTGCCCACCCCAGGACAAAATTGGCGCCGATAAACCCGGCTCCCCCTGTGACCAGAATTGCGTTTCCCATCCAGTCCTCACCTGAAAGAGTTCTTCGCGTGAATTAACAAAGGCGCGAAGCTTATGATTGTTCCTGAACTCCACAGCTCCTGCGGCGTGCCACACTCCGGGGCAAACGTCTATGGCTATCGACGCAAAAAAGATAGCACGAACTCCTGGCTCCGTGCCGTCGTTGCCTCAGCCGGCTTTTTGACTGACGTCGGGTGCTTCAGACGGACTCGCACCAAAGATGTGTCCTTTTTTGCCAAGATAGATGAGCAACTCGACGCGGTTCGACACTTCCAGTTTCTCGAAGATACGGAACAGATAATTCTTCACGGTGTGTTCGCTCAGACGGAGTTCCCGGGCGATCGCCTTGTTCGTCATGCCTCGCAGGACGCACTTCACAACATCCAATTCACGAACCGTCAGGAGCGAGGGTTCATCCGCCATCACGACTTCCGGGGACTGGATAACTCTGAGCAGCTCTAAAAGAATCGTTGTCTCTTCAGCACCCACCCAGAGGTGACCTTCCCGCACATGCTGCATGCAGGAGACAAATTCCGCGATCGGGCGTTCTCTTGAGAATATCCCGCGCGCCCCGGAGCGCAGAGCACTCATCACGGCTTCTCGACTGGGGCGGCTCAACAGCATGACGATCGGTACCGTTGGGTGGGCACGCCGCACGGCGCACGCGAGATCGAAACCGGATTTCGCTTCGAGATCGAGATCCGCTCCGATCACTACGATCTGCGCGTTACCGTCCGCCATGCAATCGAGAAGTTCTGTCGATCGCACACCGAGCGCCTGACAGTTCCCTTCCCTGCACAGCGTGGAGGCCAGCAGATCGCTGCTCATGGAATCCCGGTCAGCGATCAGGACTCTCAACGTCCGATGCTGTTCGACCTTTTGAAGTCCGCCATCGGCACTGCGAGAAACCGGTCGTTCCCAATGGCTGCCCTCTCGACGGGGAAATGGAATGTTCTGAGAATGGGATGATGACATAACGCTCTTGCACCCCCTTTTCTTGTCTCCACCGACGACCTCAAAAGACACCTCAAGCGGATGAATTCCTGTCGCAACGTACTGTAAGTCTGCAGTAAAAGCGCTGGGGGATGCGCTGACGAATGACCTGGTACCACCCGATAGTGTTCCTACTCTAACCCAGTTCCGAGATTGCGCATGGTAAATGAACGAGAAAAAGAAAACTTTTCTGCGACGTATCGAAGATGCCCTTCTCCCCCGGAAGGATTTCCCGTCAGTTGAGACCCGCAATGAGACAAACGTCTCATCCCATCGCTGATCGTCTCATCCGCAGTTCCCAACATTCGGGTTCTTGCGGCGCCTGGGGACTGACCCTATGCTGAAACTCCAATGTCGGCACAACCGTTCCCTGAACGCAGAGCAGCACCGCGCTATCCGCTGCGATTGCCTGTGATCTTTTACTGGAACGACGGAAGCGATCACGCGGGCGGCGGTTTCACGATCGACATCGCGGTTGACGGCGCGCTCATCAGCAGCAGCTCCTGTCCGCCAGTCGGGACAGAAGTTCAGGTTGAGGTTCTGATTCCTTCTCCACGATTTGCGCTCGAGGAGATTCGGATTCAGTCCAAAGGAGTCGTGACAAGGATCTGGAAGGAACTTGGAGCCGGCTATTTCGGGCTACGCGGCGAGTTCAACGACGATCAGTTGACACAACACGTGATCCGCTAACGAATTCACAATTTTCCACTGCAAGGGTCCTGGGACTCACAGGGCGAAGCTATGGCCAGGCGGCTCAGCACTCCACAGGACGGGTACGCGCACGACAGGGCGTGGGTAGTGTCTTAATCGAGGATGAGGTCCTGTATTTCATGTTATTTGAGCCTCCGGCATCGTACACCAACCGCGACCAATAGGTGTACTTCTATTGCCTGCGATGCGAATTTCGATGCCACAGCCACCTAAGGCGTTTTGCCGAACAGGGCGCTGAATGCAGCCGACCTTATCCGTAAATCCTTATCCCGCGAGTCAGAAGGTACCTATGCCGTGGAATAGACGATCCTTCATGCGATATCTGGCTGCCTTGTTCGACATAACCGCGCTGGCAGCATCACTGCTGATTACTCTGGTTGTCTTTTCCTTTCCGCGTGGCATGACCTTTGCTGGCTTCGTGGCCATGCGAATCGGCCTTGGAAATTGTCTGCTGTTTGCCTTTCTGCTGTTTGTATGGCATGCAGTATTCATCGCGTGCGGCCTTTATCTCTCACAGCGATTGACGACGCTGCGCATGCAATCTCTGGAGATAGTGAAAGCCAGTGCCCTGGCGGCGTTTCTTTTGCTGGCCATGGGACTCAGCTTTCATTTTCGCGTCGTAACCCTGCGCTTCGCCGGGTTGTTCTGGGTTTCGACGGCGGCGATCATGATCGCTGGCCGGTTCGCCGCTCGGGGTATCCTGCTCGCGCTTCGGCGGCGCGGAATTAATACCCGGCATATTCTGATCGTGGGAACCAACCAGAGGGCGATCGATTTTGGCCGCCGCCTGTTGATGAATCCCCAGCTGGGTTATCACCTGGTAGGTTTCGTGGATGATGACTGGGATGGAACCGAGCACTTCCAGACCACCGGCCATGTGCGCTGCTGCACCTTCCCCGAACTGCGCGGTTTCCTGCGGACAAGCGTCGTTGATGAGGCTGCAATCTATCTGCCGCTTCGTTCCTATTATGAACACGCAGCCGAACTAGTAGCTCTCTGCGAAGAGCATGGAATCGCTATAAGGTTCGATCCGCGGCTGTTCAATTCGCGCCGCCGCAGACATCACGGCGAGGACCTCGAGGAAAGCGCTCCTGCTCTTTCTCCTGTCGGACCATACGATACATTCCCCGCCCTGATCAAGCGCTCCCTGGATATCGGAATTTCGAGCGTCCTGCTTCTTCTGCTGTCACCTCTCTTTTCGCTGGTGGGAATCCTGATCAAACTGACCTCCCGGGGACCGGTCTTTTTCCGCCAGACGCGAATGGGGCTCAACAAACGTACCTTCACCATGTATAAGTTTCGGACGATGGTCGAGAATGCCGAGCAGCTACAGGATCGATTGCTGCCCATGAATGAGATGAGCGGGCCGGCATTCAAAATCAGGAGCGATCCCCGGATCACTCCTCTGGGCCGGATTCTTCGCAAGACCAGTATCGACGAACTGCCGCAGCTGTTCAACGTACTGACCGGAGATATGAGCCTGGTGGGGCCGCGCGCGATGTCGCTGCGCGATTATCAGCTTTTCGAAGTGGACTGGCAGCGGCGACGCTTCTGCGTCAAACCCGGAATCACTTGTCTCTGGCAGGTACGGGGCAGGAACTCCATCCCCTTCGAGCAATGGATGGAGCTGGATATGCAGTACATCGACACCTGGTCGATCTGGCTCGACTTGAAAATTCTGATGCAGACGGTTCCTGCGGTGCTGCGGGGAACGGGCGCCGGGTGATCGGGATCGAGAATCAATTCGCTCCCGCCCCCCTGTCAGGAACGTGCGGCGCAAATTACGGCGCGATCGGTGTCCTGGATCGCGGCGCCCATCACTCACACAAAGACTGGCCTGTGACGGGCAGGCCTTTTCAAATCGCAACCGGAGCCATCTTATGAGTCAGTCAAGAGGACGTCGTGTCGCGATCCTGGGTGTCGCCATCGACGACCTGACGATGGATCAGGTCCTCGACGCGGTTGAAGTACAGATTGCGGAGGGCGGCTTTCACCAGATCGCTACCGCGAATGTGGACTTTCTGATTAATTCCGTCAGCGATGAAGAACTGCGTGAGGTGCTCGGCCGCTGCGACATCGTTCTCGCCGACGGCATGCCTCTGGTATGGGCTTCCCGGCTGCTGGGTGTCCGGCTTAAAGAACGGGTTGCCGGAGCCGACCTCGTACCGCGGCTGACAAAGCTGGCTGCGGAGCGCGGATACCGGATTTTCCTGCTGGGAGCGAGTGAAGAAAGTTCAGCCGGAACGGTGGTCTGGATGCAGCGGAACTATCCCGAGGTCTGTATCGCCGGACGCCTTTGCCCGTCTCATCGACCCCTGGAAGAGATGGACCACGAGGAGATTCTGGCCCGCATTGAGGAAGCGCAGCCCGACATTCTGATGGTGGCATTTGGAAACCCCAAACAGGAAAAGTGGCTGGCCATGCATCGCCACCGGCTGCAGGTACCGGTCTGCATCGGAGTCGGAGGGTCATTCGATTTTCTCAGCGGCAGGATCCGCCGGGCACCCCTGTGGATGCAGAGTCACGGTCTGGAATGGCTGTACCGGACGCTGCAGGAGCCCTCCCGGCTCGCCAGACGCTACCTCAATAATGCCGCTGGCCTTCTGATTTATCTGCCGGGGCAATTGATTGCCAGTGGGATTCAGGCAAGACGACGTTCTCTCCCCGAATTTACGAAGGAAACGATCGGGGCGGCGAAAGTGCTGCACATTCAGGGGGGACTTACCGGCCCTCTCCTGCCACAGTTCGAAGCTGAGGTGCAACGCGACCTTGTTGCCGGCTCCCACGTAGTACTGGATTTTACCGAGACGGCCTACATCGGAGCGGACGCTCTGGGAACGCTGATCCATCTGCTGAGCGCCGCGCGGCGCTGGAAAAGAGAGTTGTGGCTCGCGGGACTACAGCCGTTTCTGCTTCGCGTAGTCCGGGGCGCGCGCTTGGGTCTCTCCTTTCGCATGGCCCCTCACGTTGCAGAAGCGCTGCGGCGCATCGAACCCGAACTGCCCGGTGTTCCCTTTCTCGGCGAGGATTGCGCCTTCTTCCGCATCGGAGACCAACTCGTGCCGATTCCGACGCGCGAGATGCCTGAGGTCTACCACCAGATCCGCACGCTGCTGCAACAGCGCATGAATCCTGCGCCCGCGATCACGATGCCATCGGAGACCGTGGAACCCAGAACTACAGCCGTCGCAGCCTCTGGCCTCCGCGTACGAATGTGATGATGCCGACTGCCGACCGCAATCCGAAGAATGGCTTTCTGCCGAGAGGTCCGGAGTGAATCTTCAAACGATGCTGACCGTCCTGTTTACTCTTGGCGGACTACTGCTTGTCGCGGCGACTCTCCCGCTGGCGCTTGAGCTTCTGGTCCTGACCGTGGCTGCTCTGTTTCCCGCACCGCGCCGACGTGATCCTGCCGCGGAACATGAGATGCCTCCCCTTTCGGTGCTGATTCCTGCACACAACGAAGAAGCTTTCATCGAGAGGTGCGTACATTCCGTTTTGAGCTGTGCGGGTTCCGGCACCGAAGTGCTCGTGGTCGCGCATAACTGCACCGATTCAACCGCACTCAGAGCGGAGAGGGCGGGGGCGCGGTTGCTGGTTCTCAACAACCCCAGCCAGAGAGGCAAAGGTCATGCACTCAGCCACGGATTTGAAGTGATTCTGGCCGGCCCTTATCAGGGTGTGCTGGTGGTGGATGCCGACTCGGTCGTGGACGATGGCCTGATCACGGAGGTGCGCCGGCGCTTGCGCTCGGGCGCGCTGGCGGTCCAGGGGCGCTACGAGGTTTATAACTGCGAGCACAGCCAGCGGACTCGACTCATGACACTGGCCTTCTACGCGGCGAATGTCATTCGGCCACGAGGCCGCGCCCGGCTCGGTCTTTCCGCTGGGATTCTCGGCAATGGCTTCGCCGTTCACCGGGAGGTGCTGGCACGCATACCGTACAGCGCCCATTCTGTTGTCGAGGATCTGGAGTACCACCTTGCCCTGGTTCAGGCAGGCATCCGGGTCGAGTTCCTGCACGAGTTTGCCGTTCGGGGCGAAATGCCAGTGACCGCAGCAGCCGCGAAGGCGCAACGTGCCCGCTGGGAAGGTGGCCGCTTCCGGATGATGAGGAAGTGGGTTCCGAAGCTCGCTGCCGATATCTTCCGGGGACGAGCCACGCAGATCGAGCCGCTTCTCGATCTGCTCGCACTGCCGATGGCCACAGAGGTCCTCCTTCTGGTGGCGGCGGCCTGTTTGCCGGTTTCCTGGCTCAGAATCTATGTACTGTCGGTCTTCGCGGTGGTGCTCTTCCATATCGGCACAGCCGCCATGCAGGGTCCGGGAATCGGAAAGACTCTGCGGTCCCTTTCGACCATTCCCGGCTATATGTTGTGGAAGCTTTGGGTCCTTCCCGAAGTATGGCGAACGTCCCGAGCCGGCGCCGCGTGGGTGCGAACCGAACGCGAATCTCGAGCAGATGGACGGGCAATGTGATCCGTTGCCCATCCGATGAGGAGCCTTCTGTGAATCCATCCCATCATCACCGCGGTCTGGTCCGCGGCATTATCCTGGCCATTCTGTTGCTTGCGATCAGCCGGTTGGCCGCTTTCGCCCAGCAGACTGAATCCCAGCCGGCTAATCCATCCGGTGTCCGAGCCGATGGCGGTCCGATTGCCGACAATCCTCAGGATCCTGCTTTGAAACTCAGCAGCGCCGAGATGCTCCGCCGCTTTGAGCCAGCAGCGGACGAAGAATACACGCTCGGTGCCGGCGATGAGATTGCCATTCAGTTTCCCGGGCGGCCCGAGCTCACCGAGACCACCACGATCGGCCCGGATGGACGCATCACACTGCCTCTGGCCGGACCCATTGCGATTGCCGGCCTGACGCGCGAAGCCGCCGCGCAGAAGATCGCTTCCGCGCTGATGGCCTACTACACCAATGTAGCCGCGACCCTGGAGGTCGTGAAATACGGCTCCAATCACGTCACACTGCTGGGAAATGTCAGGAATCCAGGACAGATCAATTTCGAGCAGACCCCGACTCTGCTCGAACTTCTGTCTCGAGGAGGCATTGAAGCGCGCGCCGATGGCACGCTTCCCGATCAATGCGTGATTTATCGAGGCGACCGGGTATTTTGGGTCGATCTTCAGGAACTGCTGGTAACCGGCAGCCCCCTGGCAGATCTTCGTCTGCGCCGCAATGATCTGGTTTACGTGCCCGTCACAACCAGAACGGTCACCGTTGTAGGCCAGGTGCAGCATCCCGGCGAGATCCCACTGCGGCGTGACTCGACCCTGAGTTCCATTCTCGGCGCTGCCGGCGGTCTCAGCGACGGCGCCGGCAATAACCCTGAACTTGAGGTGGTCCATCGCTTCAAGGGCGGAAGGACGCAATACCTCCGCTTCAGGGACCTCCTCAAGCCAACCGGGGGGATGGAGATCTCTCTCTACCCCGGCGATGTGATCTTCGTGCCCAAAAGCGGCGTTGCCAAAGTTGGTTTCGTTCTGCAGCAACTGGCCCCGGCGCTGATGATGGGCAGCATTGCGGCGGTTGCAGTCCACTAATTCGAGAGGCTTCCGGTTCATGTCCAAAGCAAATGCTTCGACTCCCGAAGGGTTTCTGAGCCCGCAGGCATTTCCAGCCCGTCGCACAACCCCGTCGACGGAGAAACCAAAATCAATAGTGGACATACCCGCCAGTATCCGGCGGCATCCATGGGTTGCCCTGTCGATTTTTTCTTTGCTGTTGCTGTGTGGAGGCTATGCCCTGCACAGGAAAGTCAAACCGGTTTACGAGTCACAAAGCATTGTCTATGTCGCTCCGAAATTTCCCAGGATGCTGGCCGACGACAGCGAGCTCGATTTGCCCTACGAGTCCTATATCCAGGACCAGATTCAGACGGTAACGCGGTATGACATCATTGCCGACGCTGTCGCAAAGCTTCCCTATTCCGTGCGGCACCGTAGCGGGCCCGCCCTGCCTTATGAAGTGCAGGTGCTGCAGAAGAAACTGGATGTAAAGCGCATCGGAACAACCTACGAAGTTTCAATCGCGCTGACCGGTCCCTCCCCGTCGGGTCTGGCCGAGACCGTCAATCAGGTGACCGACGCCTATGTCGATCGCGCGAAGAATCAGGAATTCTACGGCCTCGATGATCGCCTGAAGACCCTCAATCTGGAGAAGCAACGGCTCCAGAACGAGATGGACCAGCGATTAGCCGAGCAGGCGCAGTTGATGAAAGATCTGGGCGTGGCCACAATCAATTCGACGCTAACGGGTGCGGACCCTTACGACTCGGCCCTGCAAAGAGTGCGAGACGAACTGGCCGCTGCCCGCATGCAGCGTGAGGCGGCAGAGGCACAACTGAGCGCGGCACTGCAACGAGATGCCGCGGGAGAGTCGATCGTGCGCTATGCGGCTGTGGACGAGGCCATTTCCGCTGATCCCGGTCTGTCGGGGATCATGAACACACTGAACAGCCGGCGAACCGCCCTGATCCAGGAGATGAACGGGCTTCGCTCCGACCATCCGATCTATCAAAAGGACAAGAGCGAACTCTCCTCGATCGACAGTCAGATGAAGGATCTGGATCGCAGAGCGGCCGAAGAACTCAAAGGCAGGCTCCTTCAGGAGGTCACCCGCACACGCCTGGTCGAACTCAATCTCATCCATGAGCTCGGCAAGAACACCTACAACGCCGCCTCCGCTGCTCCTAAATTCCAGCGAGCCGCCGAACTCGGTCCTCAGATCGACAGCCTGCAAAAGGCCTACGACGCCATTGACGACCGCATCCGCGATCTCGAGCTTGAAAGTGCGTCGCCCGGATCCATTCACGTGTCGACTCCGGCGCAGATTCCGCTAGGCCCCGAGACCAGTAAGCTTCCCTTTCTGCTGCTCGCTCTGCTTCTCACAAGTCTCACCTGCGCCATCGCCGTTCCTGTTGGGCTGGACCGGTTGGACAACAGAATTCACACTTCGCACGACGTCGAGAGGGTCGTCGGTTTCCATCCCCTGGCCGTCCTGCTCGACGACTATGACTTCTCGAGCGAACTGGTTGAGGAATACCTCTTTCGCCTGGCCGCAGCGATCGATCATGCGGTGCGCCATTTCGGTGCGCGCACTTTCCTGTTCACCTCCATGTCGCATGGCAGCGGAACGAGCACGCTCGTCACCCGGCTGAGCGAAAAGATGCGAAAGCTGAACCTGAGAACCCGAACCATCATCGAATCGGAATGCGGTGAGACCGATGCGCTGCGCAGAAATACCCTCTTGCCCTCCGAACTGGTTCTGAGCGGACAGAATGGTGGAGCGGGCGTTCAGAGCAGCCCCTTCAGTGCTTACCGAACGCGTCGCGCCCCCGATAATCAGACAGAATCGGAATCGCCGAGCCTGGAAACGGTCAGGACCCCCGAGCATCATACGGATTCGTGGGACGTGGTCCTCATTGACTCCGTGCCGCTGCCGATTTCCGCCTATACCGAATACCTGGCGAGGAGCGTTGATGCGACTGTGCTGGTGGTGAAGAGCAGCGCGACAACCAGACAGGAACTCGATCGTGCCGCGCGCCTTCTCGAGCGGCTGGAAGTTGCCGGTGTCGCCGTAGTTCTGAACATGGTCAGCCAGGAACGGGCCGACCGCGCGATGAAGCGGGATATCCGCAAATATGAGGAATCTGTCCGCTTGCGACGCTCTGCAGCCTGAGACCTTCGCGATGCCGGCGGCGAAAACGCCCGCAGCGTCAGCCGTCCCGGTGTCTGCGTGAACAACCCGAGTATCGAACTGCGATCCACCCAGAATGCGAGAGCTTTTTGTCGATCCAACCGGTACCTGCCGCGATCGAGATTTCCGTCGCCGAGCCCCAGAAACCCATCAGCACGAGTGCTGCCGGCACGAAGACGCTCGAATCGGCTGCCCTCCACGCCACTGTTTGGACGGTTCTGGATTACGGATGCTCGATGGTGGTACGGGTCATCAGCAGTCTTGTTCTCACCCGGCTCCTCATGCCGGAGTCCTTCGGTCTCATGGCGCTGGTCACGACTCTGATCGTCGGCGTCACCCTGATGTCCGATATCGGTCTGGCTCCCAGTGTGATTCGAGATCCGCGCGGAGACGACCCGGCCTTTCTGAATACCGTCTGGACGCTGCAGGTGCTTCGCGGGCTCGGTATCTTCCTCGTCATTCTCGTCCTCTCCTGGCCGATGTCCCGGCTGTACCACGACTCGCGGCTGGAACTGCTGTTGCCCGCCACCAGCCTGAGCGTCCTGCTTGCTTCGTTCTACAGTACCAACCTGCTCTCCATGTCGCGGCACATGGAAGTTCGCAAGTTGTTCTTCATCGACTTCTCCGCTCAGATCGTCGGTTTACTGGTCACGATCGGATGTGCCGTCCTCCATCCTTCTGTCTGGGCGCTCGTGATCGGAACCATCGCGACCACGACCTGTCGCCT
>Ga0335072_10007680_pt1 | contig 15709 bp, 16 predicted proteins | sample Lox_Sample_21_FD_206725 | JGI IMG/M metagenome (GOLD analysis project Ga0335072, IMG submission 206725) | Soil microbial communities from Loxahatchee National Wildlife Refuge, Florida, United States - Lox_Sample_2.1 | ecosystem: Environmental > Terrestrial > Soil > Wetlands | place: USA... | reverse complement strand
ATGAACTATTTCCGCAGCGCGGGCCTTGATTTGGATCAATGAGGTGACGTTTTTTGCGCCATGCGCGGCGCGCCGCAACCGCAGGCCGGCACGCTAACCTGATGTCAATCACGGCAGCACCACAGCCGGCGGCGTCCCGCCTCTGCAACGCAAACACCCCTGAATTTTCTCTAACGCATCGGGACGGGCCGGATCGCGACCGATCAATGCCGCTTCGACGGCACGTGCAAACGTTTCAGCCGCCCGCCGCGCGCGCCGCTGCCGCCGCCGGCTCCTGGTCAGCACGACGCGGCAGGTCGGTCTCCCATCCGCCGCCGAGTGCCTTGTACAGCGTCACCAGATTCTCCGAGACCGTCGTCGTGCTGTCGGCCAATTGTTGCTCGGTCGAAAGCAGGCTGCGTTCCGCATCCAGCACGGTCAGAAAGTCCGAAACCCCCTGCTGATACCTGCTCTGCGCCAGGTCGAGCGCCCGGCGATTTTGTTCCACTGCCAGCACCAACTGATCGCGCCGCGCCTGCTCGGTCTTGTAGGCCGTCAGTGCGTTGTCCACGTCGTGCCAGGCCTGCAACACTGTCTTCTGGTAATTGATCGCGGCTTCCTGTTGCTGCGCGTTGCGCAGATCCAGCGTGGCGCGCAACTGACCGCCCTCAAAGATCGGGATGGTGATGCCCGGACCGGTCGCATAGTTCCGCGCACTCCAATGGAAGAACTGCGACGGCTGCAGCGACTGCAGGCCGAAGCTGCCCGCCAGGTTCACCGAAGGATAGAACGCGGCCACGGCAACGCCGATATTGGCGGTGGCGGCGTGCAGTTGCGCTTCGGCCTGCATGATGTCGGGACGGCGGCGCGCCAGTTCCGACGGTAACCCGACCGGCACCACGGGAGGCACCGGTGGCACCGGCTTCGGATCCGCCAGCTCAGCGCGCAACGCATTCGGCGGCTCGGCGAGGAGCAGACTCAGCGCGTTGATGTCGGCGGCTTCCTGTTGCTGCAACAGGGGAATTTGCGCGGCCGTGGTTCGCACCTGGGCCGACGCGTTGGCCACGTCGAGGTCTGTGGTGACGCCGCCCGCCGCGCGTTGTTGCGTCAGGTTCAGGCTTTGCTCGTCCGTGCGGACGTTCTCGCGGGCAATCCGCAACTGCGTTTGAACGCCGCGCAGCGCGATGTAGTCCTGCGCCACCTCCGCCAGACTGGTCAGCAGCGCCGCGCGCTCGGCCTCCGCCGTGGCCTGCACGGTTGCCTTGGCGTTCTCCACTGATCGGCGTATCGCGCCAAAAAAATCGATCTGCCAGGAGGCACCGAGCCCCGCCTGGTACACGCTGAACGGCGCGAGGTTGGCGCTGCGCAGCCCGCCGGTGGTGTTGCCGTACTGGCCGCTGGAGCCCAGCGGATTCGGCGCCGATGCGAACACCCCGACATTGCTCGCCTTCTGACGCGTATAGGATGCGTTGCCATTCAGCGTGGGGAAGAAGGCCGACTCGGCACCGGCAAGCTGCGCGCGCGATTCCACCACCCGGATGGCGGCGGTTCGCACATCCAGGTTCTGCCGCGCGACCTGGTCTTCCAGTTTCGTCAGCTCCGCATCGCGGAACAGATTCCACCAGTCGGGATTGACCGGCGCGGCGACGGCGACCGAATGCTCCTGTGGCACTTGCTCATGCGGGCCGCCGAACCATGAGGCGGGCGACGCCCAGCCTGGCGCCTTGAAGTTCGGGCCAACGGTGCAGCCACCGAGAACCAGCGCGGCGCTGGCGGCAAGAGCAAGTCGCAACATCATCCCCCACCTGGCTTCGTCCAGCATTCGAGCGCCGGAGCGGCCCCCTGGCATCCGCAGGATGCCGGGATTACGCGTCATCCAATGTCCCTGCCCCAGTGTGGTGCCGGGTGCAAGAGCCAGTTGGCGCTTGAGGACAAGCTATTCCGGCAATCCTGCCGCGCGCAGCCCGGCGGCCACATTCAGGATCGAGGCAGCGGAGCGGCTGCGGTTGTGCGGCCAGGCTTGAAATTGCGAAATGGTCAGGCCAGGCCGGATCGCACGCAGCGCCGCGATCGCGCGCGCCGCGTCCTCGCGTTGGCCAAGCCGCCCCAGCGATGCGGCAAGATGAATCAGCGGCCAGATCAGATCGACCACCGGGGCACGCGTCGCCTGCTGTGCCGCGGCTGCCGCAGCGTCGTAGCGCCCAAGACTGTACAGCGCGGACGCCCGCAGCGTCTGGTAACTCCACGCTGCCGGATCGCGCGGGGAAAGCCGCAGCGCCATGTCAAACCGTTCCAGCGCCTCGGCATGACGATCCGCCCTGTTCAATGCGTAACCGTAACACCATTGGCCCAGCGCTGAATTCGGATTGAGCGTGGCCGCAACGCCGTGCGCCGCGATCGCCTTGTCATGTTCGCCATGCTCCATGAATGCAACGCCAAGTGCGCTTTGCGCCAGTGGATCGCGCGGATCGAGCTCAACCGCGACCGTCGCTTCATGTAACAGCTCGGCGCGCGTCGCCTCCGGGTCGGCGGTCAGGTCGTGGGTGATCAGCCAGAACGCGGAGATCGCCAGCGCCGCGTGCGCACTGGCAAAATGCGGGTCCAGTGTGATCGCCTCGCGCAGCAGCGCGCGCGCCTCGGAGAGGTTCTCTCGGTTGCGGCGCAGCAGGTGCCACCAGCCGCGCTGGTAAAGCTCCCACGCGCCGAGATTTTCCGGCGGACGCCGGCGAGCGCGCTCGCGTTCCGCGTGGCTGATCTCGGGATCCAGCACGGTGGCGATCGTATCGGTGATCGCGTCCTGCACGGCGAAAATATTGGTGACGGCACGATCGTAACGGTCGGCCCAGACGTGGCGGGCAGTCTCTGCATCGATGAGCTGTGCCGTGACACGCACGCGGTCGCCGGCGCGGCGTACGCTGCCTTCGACGACGTAGCGCACGCCGAGCTCTTCGGCGACGCGCCGCACGTCAGTCGCGCGGCCTTTGTAGGCGAGGGAGGAGTTACGGGCGATCACGAACAGCCAGTGCAGGCGGGAGAGATTGGTGATCAGATCCGCGACCATGCCGTCTACAAAATGATCCTGCCCCGGATCGTCGCTCATGTTGGCGAAGGGCAGCACCGCGATCGAAGGCCGGTCGGACAGTCCAGACTGTGGCATGGCACGGGCTGACACCGGGTCTTCCTGCACGGCCGCGACGAAGCGGACACCCTTGCGCGGCATGGTGCGGATCAGTCGCTGTGCGTTGCCGGTGTCGCCGATCGCCTGGCGCGCCGCCTTGATGCGGCTGTCGATGGTAGCGCCAGAGACGATACGGCCATGCCAGACCGTCGAGATCAGCTCGTCTTTGCCCACCACGCGACCGCGGTTGCACACCAGGTGCACCAGCACGTCGAATACCTGCGGTTCGACCGCCACCGCGATCTCACCGCGGCGCAGTTCGCGCAGGTCGGTATCCAGGCTGTGCTCGCCGAACAGGAACCGCACGTGCCCCTCGTCAGTGGTGGCGGCCGATGCGTCTGCCGGAATAATCCAGGGTTTCTGCAGGGCAAATCAAGCGCTGATACAAGCAGCAAACGCGAAGCCAGGGGCATACTGGTGCCGCGGCGGGCGGCGTTTGGGCGCCCCCGCCGGCGCACCGCCAACAGGGGAGGCAGACATGACGGCGATCACCGACACCGCTCACGCATTCTTCGAGGCATGCGAAGCCGGTAAAGGCTGGAGCGTGTGCCAGGTCTATTGCACACCGGATGCGACATTCGCCGCTCAGGCGGAGCCGCTGGCCGATGTGACGACCTTGCAGCAGTATGCCGATTGGATGCAGGGCCTGATGCAGGTTCTGACCGATGCGACCTATCAGGTGAAATCGTTCGCCACCGACGCCGCGCGCAACAACGTCTGCGCTTACGGCGTATTCACCGGAACGCACCTGGCCGGCGGTCCCTGCCCGCCGACAGGCAAGACGGTCAGCACCGACTATGTCTATGTGATGCAGTTCAACGACGCAGGCCGCATCGCCCACATGACGAAGATCTGGCATTCGGGACTGGCGCTTCAGGCGCTGGATTGGGCCTGAACGCAGGCGCGCTCGTACGGCCGCGGTCATCCCTGATCGCGCCGACGGCGCAAACCGGGAGACAAAAAATGCGCCACGCCGAGGCCTTCCTGGCGGGAATTCGGCGCCACGCCGCGACCCTGGCCGAGCATCGCGCCGAACGACAGCGTCGGCGCGCGCTGGTCCCGGCCGATTATCGGGACCTGCAAGCGCTGGGGCTGCACCTGGCCGCAGTGCCGGTGGCGTACGGCGGCACGTGGGAAAGCCCGGCGCTATCGATGCGGACGCTGTGCGACGCCTACCGCGCGCTGGCCGGCGCGGATGCGTCGCTCGCGCTGGCCGCCTCTATGCATCCGGGCGTCCTGGCGCAATGGCGCGATCCTCCCCCGCCGGAAATCGGCGCCGGGGCATGGGAAGCCCAAAGGCGCGCGGTGTTCGCGACTGTCGTCGAGGGCGCCTGGTGGGGCACCATCACCTCCGAGCCAGGCTCCGGCGGCGATATCGCGAATACGAAGGCGGTGGCGCGGCGCGATGGCGACGGCTGGCGGATCAGCGGGGAAAAACATTTCGGCTCCGGATCCGGCGCGACCAGCTATATGCTCACCGCCGCGGTACCGGAGGGTGAGAGCGAGCCGCAGTTCTTCTATCTCGACGTGCGCGATGTGCCGTGGGACGGCTCGCGCGGCATGAAGCTGGTGGCCGAATGGGATGGGCACGGCATGGCCGCCACCAACAGCCACGGCTTCGCCTTCGTCGATTTTCCCGCCAGCCGGCTCGCCTGGTCGGGCTGCTGGCAATCCCTGTTCGATGGCATCGGCGGCGGCGGGGCGGTGATGTACACGTCGGTCGTCGTCGGCGTGGTCGCGGCAGCGGTGCGCACCATGCGCGATTCGCTGCGCCGCCGCGGCACCCCCGAGTCGATGCGCGCTTTCGAGCAAGTGGAATGGACCGCCGCCTGGCGCGAGGCATGGCTGGTGCAGCAGGCTTTCGAGGCGGCACTGCGGGCATTCGAACAACGCGGCTCGGCCGGGCGGGAAGTCGGATTGGCAAAAGCCAACATCGCGGTGCTTGCGGAATCGGTGCTCACCCGGCTGTGTCGCATCGCGGGCGGTGGAGCCTACAGCCGGCGCTCACCGCTTGGCTTCTGGCTCGAAGACGTGCGAGCGCTGGGCTTCCTGCGTCCACCCTGGGCCGTCGCCGCCGATCGCTTGCTCGCGGCGAGCTGGGCCGACGATACCCCGGGTTTTTCGTAAGACCGCGCCGGGATGCGGATCGGCGCAACTGCGATCATTCAGTTCAGATAGCGCGCCGTCAGGTGCGCTTCGAAATCCGCCGGGTCCAGCGGCTTGCCCGTCGCCGTCCGCAACAGGTCGTCGAAGCCGAGCAGGCTGCCCTGGCGATGCACCTTCTCGCGCAGCCAGCCGAGCAAGGGCGACGCATCGCCACGAGCCAAGGCCGCATCGATCCCCGCGATATCGCGCCGTGCCGCCGTCATCAATTGCGCCGCCGCCATCGCGCCCAGCGTGTAGCTGGGGAAATAGCCGAACGCGCCGTCGTACCAATGGATGTCCTGCAAACAGCCCTGCGCATCATCCGGCGGCGAGGTGCCGAGCAATGCGGCGAAGCCTGCGTTCCAGGCGCCGGGCAGATCGTCCACCTCCAGCGCGCCCGCCACCATCGCCTGCTCCAGGCGGAAGCGCAGGATGACGTGGGCGGGGTAGGTCATTTCGTCGGCGTCGACGCGGATAAAGCCGCGCTCCACGCGGCGCCACAGGCGGGCGAGGTTGCCGGCCGCATAGGGCGCCGGGTCGCCGTCGAATGTCGCGTGCAGTTCAGGACCGAGCCAGGACAGGAACGCGTCCGATCGGCAGGCCTGCATTTCCACAATCAGGGACTGGCTTTCGTGCGCGGCCATGCCGGCCGCCTCGCCGACCGGCTGGCGGTCGAACGCCGCCGGCAGGCCCCGTTCGTACAACGCGTGGCCGGTTTCGTGCACCACCGCGAGGACGGCAGAGGCGAAATCCGCCTCATCATAACGCGTGGTGATGCGCACATCGGTGCGCGTGCCGCCGGAGAACGGATGCGCCGAACGGTCCAGGCGCGCGTGGGTAAAGTCGAGCCCCAGCCGTTCCGAAAGGCGCTGGCACAACGCTTCCTGGGCGGCGATAGGGAATGGGCCGCGCGGACGAATCGGGGCAGGCTGGCGGGCCTGGCGTTCCTCGGCCTGCGGCAGGGCGCGGCGCAGAAAGCGCTCATAATCTTCGAACACCGGCGCCACGGTCGCCGCACGCGCGCCATGCTGGAAGCCGTCCATCAGCGCGTCGTATGGCGACAGCCCGAGCACGGATGCCAGTGCCGCGGCGGACTCGCGCACCAACCGCAGGACCTCGGCAAACGGCTGGCGGACACTGGCGAAATCGGCCGCGCGGCGGGCCTCGCGCCAGATCTTTTCGCAGGCGGAGTTCGCGCGCGCCTGCGCCTCCACCAGATCGCGCGGCAGTGCGGTCGCGCGGGTATAGGCATTGCGCATCAGCCTCAGATTCGCCGCCTGCCACCCATCCAGCGTGCCGGCCGCGGCTTCCGCGGCGGTCAGCTCGTCGCCCACCTCGGGCGCGCTCAGCAATCCGTGCGACAGGCCTGCGAGCACGGCGAGCTGGTCGCCACGGGCCGCGCCGCCGCCCGGCGGCATCATGGTCGCCGCATCCCAGCCGAGCACGGACGAAGCCTCGCCCAGCGTCGCGATGCGCGTGAAGCGTTCGGTGAGCCGTTCATAAGCGGTCATGCGCGCAACGTCCTTCGTGCCCAGATCGCGAACATCACCACGAGCGACAGCGCGAGGCCATACCAGGTGATCGCGTAGTTCAGATGGTTGTTGGGCGGCCGCGGTAAATGCTGCGCCGGGGCCGGCCAGAGTTGCGGCGGTGCCGGGCCCATCGCGATCAGCACGAATGGCGCGACATGCGGCAGGCCGAGCGACGCGCCGATCTTTTCCGGGTCCAGCGTATAGAAGGTCCGGGTCGCCGGATCGTCGGCGGCGCTGAACATCCCCGGCTTGGCTGGTTCGTGGATGAAGCCGACGATCGTGGTGTCGCCCTGCGGCTGCAGGATCGGGGCGTTGCGGTTCTGCGGCACCCACCCGCGATCCACCAATAGCGGCGCTTGTCCGGGGCGTTCCAGCAGCTGGATCAGGAAGTTGCCCATCGTGGGGCCCTGTCGCGTATCGCGGACATCAACGCCGTACGAGGCGGAGAGATCAGAACGCAGCCGGCCGGTAACGGCGACCTTGGTGAAGGGGGTTGGGTCGCCGCGGAGCGGAACCGGTGGGGCGGCCTCGGCGCGGGCGATCTGCGCGAGAATCCCCTCCTTCCAATGCAGGCGATAGATCTGCCAGGTGCCGAGACCGAGCAGGATGGCCAACATCGCGAGCGTCATGAGGCCCGGTCCGACGATGCGGCGCAGGTTTCCACTCCCGCTTGCGGAAGGGGACAGGAGAGGGTCAGGCGGCGGGCACGGTGCACCCTCCCGCAAGCGGGAGGGGGAATGCCGGGTCACAACCCCATCTCCGAGGCGCGGTGATGGTATTGCAGCGCCACCAGCGCGGCTTTCGCGGGGCGCATCATCAGCACCGCCAGCGGCACGGTCACCACAGGCCACAGCACGGCGTGCACCCAGAGCGGCGGCGAGAAACGGAATTCCACCCAGAACGCCAGCGCCACCACGATCGCGCCCAGCACCATGATCACGCCGACGATCGCTCCGTCGCCGGTGTCACAGGCGCGCAGGTCCAGGCCGCAGACCGTGCAGCGTTCCCGCACCTCGAGCAGGTTACGGAACAGGGGACCGCGCCCGCAGCGCGGGCATCGGCATGCCAGGGCTGCGTGCAGGACCGAGGGGGACGCCTCGGCCATGCGCGCTTACCCGGCGACGACCGGGCTGGCGCCGTACCAGTAGATGCAGGTGAACAGGAAGAGCCACACGACATCGACGAAGTGCCAGTACCACGCGGCGGCCTCGAAGCCGAAATGCCGCTGTGGCGTGAACTGTCCGGCCTTGGCACGGAACCAACACACGATCAGGAAACAGGTGCCGACGATGACGTGGAAGCCGTGGAAGCCGGTGGCGAGGAAGAACGTCGACGGATACACCCCGCCGCCGACGAACTTGAACGGCGCATGCGAATACTCGATCACCTGGCACAGGGTGAAGGACAGGCCCAGCAGGATGGTCAGGCCCAGGCCGGTCAGCAGGCCCTTGCGGTCGTTCTCCAGCAGCGAGTGGTGCGCCCAGGTGACCGTGCAGCCGGACAGCAGCAGGATCATCGTGTTGAGCACGGGGATGTGGAACGGATCGAAGCTGTGGATGGTGCTGGGGGGCCATACGAGCTGGCCGTTGCCCTGGGTGTCGGGGAAGATCAGGAAATTGAAATAGGCCCAGAAGAAGCCGACGAAGAACATCACCTCGCTGGCGATGAACAGGGTCATCCCATAGCGCAGGCTGAGCCGGACGAAGGGCGTGTGCAGGCCCGGCGTGCGGCTCTCGTGGATCACGTCGCGCCACCAGACGAACATGGTGAACAACACGATCAGGACGCCGATCACCAGCAAGGCGTAGCTGCCGAAATGTGCCGCCAGGATGATGCCGAACACGGTGCAGAATCCGCCGACGGCGCCGATGATCGGCCATGGGCTGGGATCAACCAGGTGAAACGGCTGCTTCAGGCCGGAACTCTCGACCGCGGGGACGTGGTGCACCGTGGCGCCGTGTGCGTCGCTCATGCCAATTCCATTGTCGTACGGCCGGGGAGTCCGCCCCGGCGCGGTGGCCGCATCATCCCGATATCGCGCGGAGGATCAAGGGCCAAAGGCCAGGAATGTACGGCCGGCTGCGGACGGTTGTGACGATCAACACGGCCGCGGTTGGATACGGCAACACCATGATGCGGCCTGCATCCCGTTGGAACGGTCGGGCGATTGATACTTACCATTAACCCGCTCGCCGCCGTAGCCGTCTTCGCGACTACGTGCCCGTTCTTGCAATTTCGAGCATTTCGGCTATTTCGTGTATTTCGTAATAGGACTTTTGCGGAAGCGAGCACATGTCGGCACTAGCCGCGATCCCAGGCATGACGGCGCAAGAAACAGGTGGCGCCATCCCGGATGACCACGAACGCGAGCTCGCCGCGGAGGCGTGCCGCGCGTTGCAGGGTTTCGCACAAACGACCGGGGACGTTGCGCTCGCGATAACCGCGGAGGGAAAAAGCGTCAGTTCCGTCCGCGTCCCCGCGTCCGCTTTCCGGGTTCTGGCAACGACGCTCTCTGAGATGGCGGGCGGCAACGGGGTCTCCGTACTGCCCCTGCACACGGAACTGAGCACGCAGGAAGCGGCCGATTTGCTCAACGTGTCGCGCCCATATCTGGTGAGTCTGCTGGAAAAGGGCGAAATGGCGTATCGCAAGGTTGGCAGCCAGAGACGCTTGCGGCTGCACGAACTGCTCGCTTACAAGGCGCGTTCGGACATCGACCGCCGAGCAGCACTCGACGAGTTGGCGCAAGTTGGCCAGGAGATCGGCGCCGGTCATGAAGCATGACGGCCGCGGTCGCCCTGCTCGATGCAAACGTGCTGTACTCGGCCACTTTGCGCGACCTGCTGTTGCAGATTTCGTTCAATGGATTGTTTCGGGCCCGCTGGTCGGACCAAATCGAACGCGAGTGGCAACGCAATCTGATGCAGGCACGACCGGAGCTTGAGCCTCAGATCGAACGCACGCGGTTATTGATGCAACTTGCTATTCCTGATGCCCTGGTCACGCACTATCAGCATCTGATTTCCGAGCTGACACTGCCCTATCCGGATGACCGGCACGTTCTGGCGGCGGCGATCGCGGCCAATGCGGACGTGATCGTAACTTTCAATTTGAAGGACTTTCCGGCGTCAGCGCTGCAACTCCATGGCATGGTTGCCCAGCATCCCGACGTTTTCTTCTCCGCCTTGATTGGCGAGGCGCTAGAGCAGATACTTCATGCGACAGAGGAGTGCGTTGGCCGTCTCAGGCGTCCGCCGATTACGGCAGCGCAGTACATTGAGGCGCTTCGCCGCCTGGAACTGCACCATCTCGCTGCCTTTCTGATTGCTCATCAGAGCCATTGGGAAACCAGGCCATGACCGCATCAAACCGGGTGTTTCTAAAACGGCCCCTGCTGCTTCAACCGCACGATGCTGATCGCGTAGAACAACGCGGCCAGGGCCACCAGCACAACGAACAACGCGATGTTGCGGCCTCGGCGGCGACGGCGCATTGCCTCGGCCTGCTGCGGCGTGGGACGCGGCGGGTCCTGGTCCATTGCTAATCCGAATCAGCCGGCCAGCCGGTCCACCGCCAGCGCGGCAAACAGCAAGAACAGATAGGCGATCGAGAAGCGGAATGCCGCGCGCGCCGGCGCATCGCCGGTCAGGCTGACGCCCGCCGCATCCTGGCGGTCCCGTAACACCCGGAACGCGCAGACCAGGAACCCGGCGTCCAGCACCAGCGCGGTGACGCCGTAGACCGGGCCGCTAAACCCCACATACCAAGGCGCCAGCGACAGCGGCACGAGCAGCAGCGTGTAGATCATGATCTGCCGGCGGGTCTCCCTGGCCCCGGCGACCACCGGCAGCATCGGCACGCCGGCGCGACGGTAGTCGTCGTTCGCATACAGCGCCAGCGACCAGAAATGCGGTGGCGTCCAGAAGAACACGATGGAGAACAGCAGCAGCGGCACCAGATCGACCGAGCCGGTCACCGCCGCCCAGCCCACCACCGCGGGGAATGCGCCCGCGGCGCCGCCGATCACGATGTTCTGCGGCGTGCGCCGCTTCAGCCAAACCGTGTAGACGAACACGTAGAATGCGATCGACAGCGCCAGCACCACGGCGGCGGCGAGGTTCACCGCCAGGAACATCACGATCACCGAGCCCACCGCCAGCGTAACGCCGTAGGACAATGCGGCGCCCGGCTCGATGCGGCCGGCGGGGATCGGGCGGTTGCGGGTGCGGCGCATCACCGCGTCGATGTCGCGGTCGTACCACATGTTGATCGCGCCGCAGGCACCGGCGGCGACGGCGATGCACAGCACCGCGGTAAACGCCAGCACGGGATTCAGCCGCCCCGGCGCCACAAGCAGGCCGATCGCGCCGGTGAACACCACCAGCGACATCACGCGCGGTTTGAGCAATGCGATCCAGTCGCGGACGTCGGTTTCCGCGAATTCATAGGCAGCCAGGGGCTCATAAGCAGGCAGGGGGGATTGCTCCCCCCTGTCCACCGCGCCCAACGGGGCAGAACTCTCGCTCACGGATCAGCGAATCCGCGGCAGTTCGGCGAAGGTGTGGAACGGCGGCGGCGAGGAGACGCTCCATTCCAGCGAGGTCGCGCCCTCGCCCCAGTAATTGTCTGCCAGGTGCTCCTTCGAGGTGAAGGTGCGGAACAACACGTAGAAGAACACCAGCAGGGCCACCCCGCCGATGAACGCGCCGATGGAGCTGACGAAGTTCCAGCCGGCGAAGGCCTCCGGATAGTCGGGGTAGCGACGCGGCATGCCGGCCAGGCCCAGGAAGTGCTGCGGGAAGAAGGTCAGGTTGACGCCGATGAAGGTCAGCCAGAAATGCACCTTGCCCCAGAACTCCGGATACTGGTGGCCGGACATCTTGCCGATCCAGTAATAGAAGCCGCAGAAGATCGAGAACACCGCACCGAGCGACAGCACGTAGTGGAAGTGCGCGACGACGTAATAGGTGTTGTGCAGGATCTGGTCGATGCCGGCATTGGCTAGCACCACGCCGGTGACGCCACCGATGGTGAACACGAAGATCATGCCGATGGCCCACAGCATCGGCACTTTCAGCTCGATCGACCCGCCCCACATCGTGGCGATCCAGGAGAAGATCTTGATGCCCGTCGGCACGGCAATCACCATCGTCGCCGCCATGAAGTAGGCGCGGGTGTCGACCGAGATGCCGGAGATGAACATGTGGTGCGCCCACACCACGAAGCCGACCACGCCGATCGCCACCATCGCGTAGGCCATGCCGAGATAGCCGAAGATCGGCTTGCGGCTGAAGGTGGAGACCACGTGGCTGATGATGCCGAAGCCCGGCAGGATCATGATGTAGACTTCGGGGTGGCCGAAGAACCAGAACAGGTGCTGGAAGAGTACCGGGTCGCCGCCGCCGGCGGGGTCGAAGAAGGCGGTGCCGAAGTTGCGGTCGCAGATCAGCATGGTAATGGCGCCGGCCAGCACCGGGATCGACAGCAGCAGCAGGAACGCGGTCACCAGCTCCGACCACACGAACAGCGGCATCTTGTGCAGGGTCATGCCGGGGGCGCGCATGTTGAAGATGGTGGTGATGAAGTTCATCGCGCCGAGCAGCGAACTGATACCGGCCAGGTGCAGGGCGAACAAGGTGCAGTCCATGCCCATGCCCGGTTCGTAGGTGGCGTTCGACAGCGGCGGATACAGCGTCCAGCCGGAACCCGATTCACCCATCATCAGGCCGATGAAGATCAGGATGAACGCCGGCGGCAGCAGCCAGAAGCTGATGTTGTTGAGCCGCGGGAACGCCATGTCGGGCGCGCCGATCATCAGCGGGATGAACCAGTTGCCAAACCCGCCGATCAGCGCCGGCATCACCGAGAAGAAGATCATCAGTAGCCCGTGGCTGGTGATGATGGTGTTCCACTCCTGCCCCGAATCGACCACGTGGTTGTTGGGGAACAACAACTGGGCGCGCATGATTTCCGACAGGACGCCGCCGACCGTGCCGCCGAACACGGCGAACACCAGGTACAGCGTGCCGATGTCCTTATGGTTGGTGGAGAACAACCAGCGCGTCACAAAGCCGGGCTTGTGATCGTGGTGATCATGCGCATGATCGTGGGTCGTGACAGACATTGTAGCTCTCGTCTCCTAGCGCACCGGCCTTGCGGTCAGTGACGAACCTCATTGGCGGCGGTCTGCAGCGATGCGGTTGGATGGCCCTGGGCAACCGTCGGTTGTTCCTCCACCGGGGGGGCCGGCGGGATGGTGCCGTTCTCGGCGAACTGTTTCTTCGCCGCCACCAGCCAGCTTTCAAACTCCTGCTCCGGCACGGCGCGCACCTCGATCGGCATGCGGCTGTGGTTGGTGCCGCAGATCTGGTTGCACTCGCCGTAATATGTCCCCGGCTTGTCGGCCCGCAACCACGTCTCGATGATGCGGCCAGGGATGGCATAGCGCTGCACGCCCAGCGACGGGATGAACCAGCTATGAATCACGTCGCCGCTGGTTTCCAGGATGCGGATGTTCTTGTTCACCGGCACGACCAGCGGGTGGTCCACCGTCAGCAGCCGCATCTGGCCGGGCTTCAACTGGTCATCGGGGACGATATAGCTGGAAAAGTCGATGTTGCCCTTGTCCGGGTACGTATACTCCCAGTACCACTGATGGCCGGTCACCTTGACCGTCAGGTCGGGATCGTAGGTGCGGTCCTCGTAGTAGATCAGGCGGAAGGATGGAATGGCGATCACCACCAGGATCAGCACGGGAATGACGGTCCACAGGATCTCGATGACCGTGTTGTGGGTGGTATGGCCGGGGATCGGATTGCGCTTCGCGTTGTAGCGCCACATCACCCAGCCCAGCAGGGCGCCTACAAACAAGGTGATCAGGGTGATGATGACCAGCACCAGGTTGTGCAGGTCGATGATCTGCTGCTTCACCGGGCTGAATGCCGGCTGCATGTCCATTTCCCACGGCTTTGGCGCCTGTGCGAAAGCCGCGCCGCCCGGCAGCAGCGCCGGCATCAGCAAGAGTGCGATGAACGCGGCCCCCAGCCGCCGAAAGACCTGCATCGAGTACCCCGCCCCATTCCGTCCCGGACGCCGAGGGCGCGGTGCCCTGGGCCTGTTCCGATGTGCTTTGGCCTACCGGACCCTTGCCGGGAGATCAAGGTCTCACCGCAGGCGATGTTACGCGCCGCGATCGACTGCCGCCGGCGTCGGCGCCTCGGACCTATCACCGATCTTGGACCTGTTACCGATTCGTGCTCCGACCCGATTCGCCGGCCCGCCGGTGCCGTTCGTGCGCCAGCCGTCCCCAGACCCAAACGTCCCGCGCTGTCAGTTCGGCAGACGCGCCAGGGTGAAAATGCCCAGCGGCGGGACCGGGGAGGCATGCAGCCGGACCAAATCGTCCGGCCCAAACAGCGCCTGCAAGGCAAAATCCGGATGCCAGCCCAGCTTGCGGGACGCCGGGGCCATGGCCCATTCGATCCACCAGCGCGGCCCTTTCTCGGCGGCGAAGTGGTTGACGAACAGGATGTTGCCGCCGGGACGCACGACCCGGCGCATTTCGGCCAGCAACAGGCGCGGATTAGGCACCACGGAGGCGACGAACATCGCCACGGCGATGTCAAAGGAGCCGTTGGAGAAGCCGGTGGCCTCGGCATCCATCTCGTGCAGTGCCGCGACGTTGCTCAGATGCCGCGCCGCCACCCGGTTGCGCGCCTTCCGCAACATATCCGCTGACAGGTCGATGCCCGTCACGGCCTTGTCCGCGCGGTAGTGCGGCAGCGCAAGGCCGGTTCCCACGCCCACTTCCAGCACATCGCGACCCGGCAACTGGTTCACCATTGCGACGGCGCGAAGCCGGGCTGCCTTGGAAACGGACCCGAAAACGGTATCGTAGACTCCGGCCCAGCGGCGGTACGCGGCGCGAACGGCATCGGCATCAAGTGCCGCCCGCGGCGGTGCGCCGGGCTGGCGGCCGCGAAGCTGTTGCAGCGCATGGCTCATGGGCGGCTCGGGTCCTTTCGGTCGGTGCGTACGCAATCATGCGGTTGCGCGCAAGCCCACAACGCAGCCCCGCTGCCGCCGCCGCCCCCGGGGACGCGATGTTTTGCGCCGCGCCGAGCGATGCGGCGCAGCATTCCGACCGGAGATGCCGGCTGCCGAGGGACGCTCAGCGGCCGCTTGGAGGGGTTGCCTACTCGCCCTGCGAGAGATTCACCGCCGCCGCACGGCCATTCTGCTGTTGCTCGACCTCGAAGCCGATCTTCTGACCTTCGCTCAGGCTGCGCAATCCCGCTTTCTGGACGGCGCTGATGTGAACGAAGACGTCTTTTCCCCCGGTGTCCGGCGCAATGAAGCCGTATCCCTTCGTTGGGTTGAACCACTTAACGGTGCCCTTCGGCATCGACGCGTCGCCTTTCTGCCTGCGGCGATCGCCGGCCGACGCCGGCTACCGCCCGATTGAACAGGGGCGCCGTGACGTGCCGCCAGACGCCCATCCCCGTGGGAGGGGCGTCCCGTGCCGGTTGAAAAGGCCCAGGTTAATTCCCCCACCGCGGCGACCATACGACGCCCGTCCGTGGCCCGCAACGAATCATGCACAATTGGTTACAATATTGGGACTTACGCCCGGCCGGCCATGGCCGCCGCGGCCTTGGCACCCGGGGCAAGGGCACCCGGCCCGCTTGCATCGCCGGCGTTTGCGCGCCATCTCGGCTGGCGGCCCGGGCAGGGACGGGCTAATGTGCAGCCGACGAGCCGGAAGGCGAAGGCAGGGGACGCCCCGCCGGTCCCGTGCAGCGGAGAGAATAAATGGGTAGCTTCAGCATCTGGCACTGGATGGTGGTGCTGCTGGTCGTATTGCTGCTGTTCGGCG
>Ga0335072_10007679_pt1 | contig 15711 bp, 12 predicted proteins | sample Lox_Sample_21_FD_206725 | JGI IMG/M metagenome (GOLD analysis project Ga0335072, IMG submission 206725) | Soil microbial communities from Loxahatchee National Wildlife Refuge, Florida, United States - Lox_Sample_2.1 | ecosystem: Environmental > Terrestrial > Soil > Wetlands | place: USA... | reverse complement strand
GCGGTGGAGCCGCACGCCGAGACCAATAGAGCGGTGCCGGCGAGCATCGCGATCGTCCTCCTGCACATCGTCGACTGAGCCTCCTCTGCGGGACCGTCTAAAGAACCAGGAATCGCCTGGAATCCCGAGCGGGGGCGAACCCTAGCGGCGGGAGGCGAAATCTGGGGTCCTTTCTACCCGTACACACGAACGTAACACCGATCGGTGTCAGCTTGATGCGGTTCGGGCGTCGATCCGCCGCCGCGCGGCCCACGGCGGGACTCCGACGGGCGAGAGGAGGCTAAGCGGTGGCGTTCTGCGTCAGCGAGGCGCGCCGGCGCTCGAGGCGCTCAAGCTCTTGCTGAAGCTCGCTCCACGAATCGGTCTCGGCTTGCTCGTACTCATCGCCGTCGAGGTCGCGAAGTCGTTCGCTGTACGCGATCCATGCGCGACGCATCCATTCGTCAAGCTCTCGGAGCTTTTCGGTGTCAGAGACGGTAGTAGTCACGTCACCTCCTTCCCGAGGATTGGTGCTGACGATCCTACCCATGCGCTCGGTCATCGATACAGATGCGACGGGAAGCGGTGCAATCCTGCTTGCTTGCCGTCCGGCCCGGCGCGTATCACGCGTGCATGACGTTGCCGGAGCAGTTGCTGGAGCAGCCGATCGCGAGCGCCGAGTTCCTCGTCGTGGACACCGAGACGAACGGGCTCGGTGGCGATGCGTGCGAGATGACCGAGGTGGGCGCGGTGCTGGTCGGCGGTGGCGAGTTGCACGACCGCTGGTCCTCGCTCGTGCGCTGCAACCGTCCGCTCGGCCGGGGCATTCAGCGGTTCACCGGAATCACGCAGGAGATGCTGGCGGATGCGCCGGGCCTCGAAACCGTCCTGCCGCCCCTCGAGGAGCTGCTCAAAGGCCGCGTTCTGGTCGCCCACAACGCGCCGTTCGACCGGCGCGTGCTGCGTCGCGCCTTTGAGCTGATCGGCCTCGATTGGCCGAACCCGCCGGTCCTGTGCACCGCCGCGCTCGCGCGCAAGCTGCTGCCGCTGCAGAACAAGCGCGGGCTGGGCGTGCTCGCCGACGCGCTCGGGGTCGAGGTGCAAATGGCGCATCGCGCGCTTGCCGACGCGGAAACGTGCGCGCGCGTGCTGTGCGCGATGTTCCCGCGCCTGTGCGCGAACGCGCTCACGATCGCCGACGCGGTGGCGCTCGTGAACGCTCGCCGCCGGCGTACCACGGCGCGCAAGCGCCGCACCCCGGCCCTCACGCCGCCGCCCCAGCTCGACTTCGGCGAGCTGCCCAAGGACCCGGGCGTGTACCTGTTCCGCGACGACGCCGGCCGGGTGCTGTACGTCGGCAAGTCGATCTCGATCCGCAGCCGCGCCCGCGCCCACTTCGCGCCGTCGAGCCTGCCGGCGGACTGGACCGTGCAGGCGACCGTGGTCGACTACCAGAGCACGAACTCGGAGCTCGGCGCGCTCGTGCTCGAGAACCGGCTGATCAAGCAGCATCACCCCCCGGGCAACATCCGCCTGGCGAAGAAAGACCAGCGGCTCTGCTATATCCGCTGCCGGCTCGACATCGCGTTCCCGATCCTGGAGGTGGCGTCCGAGCCGGCGGCCGGGCACGCGGTCACGATCGGACCTCTCAACGGCCGGCGCCTCGCCCACGAACTGGTCGAACAGCTCGACTCGCTGTTCGGCCTGCGGCACTGCGGCCGCAAGCTCGTCCTCCGTGAATATCCGTCAGCGTACGGCCAGATGGGCCGGTGTCTTTCGCCCTGTCTAAACAATCTCGACCCGAACCTGTACCGCCGGCGGCTCGACGAGGCGCTGCGGCTGTTCATCGACGGAGCGGACGGCCGAAAGCGCCTGCTCGGCCACGTCGAGGCCCAGATGCGGGCGGCGTCCGAGCAACAGCTGTATGAGCGCGCCGCCTGGCTGCGCCGGCGCCTGCGCCGGCTCGGGATGATCCTCGAGCGGCTCGGTGGCGCGCTCGAGGCGACCCACGCCCACGCCCGGCTGCTGCTCGTTCCGCACCCGGTCGACTCAGAGCGCCGGGACGCGTTCTGGCTGATCGGCGGCCGTCTCGTCGATTGGGGCGCGGCGCCGGCCGACACGGCCGCGCTCGACCAGCGGTCCGAGGCAGCGCTGAAACGCGGCGGGCGCGCCGGGGAGCTCGGCGTGCACGTGCCGCCGACCGAGATCGACGAGCTGCGGATCGTGTCCAACTACCTCGCCTCGCACCCGGAGACGACCCAGCTGGTGTTGCAAGCGCCTGCGCTCGCCTAGAACGGCAGCTCGATGACCTCGCCGGTAACCTCGCCGCCGCCGCCCGCCAAGACGGCGACCGGGCTGCCGGGCGGGGCCTCGCGCCGCACCAGCGCGAGCCCGATCGGCCCGAACCGCGGCGACTCGGCCACGCTCGCTACCCGCCCGACCACGCGCCCTTCGAACGACAGCTCGTCTCCAGGCGAAGCCGGCGCCGACAGCCTGAGCCCCCGCAGCTGTCGGTTCGGCTTGCCCCGGTAGTACAGCCGGGCGACTGTCTCCTGGCCGACGTAGCAACCCTTGGTGAACGACACGTAGCGCTCGTTGAGCCCCGCCTCCTGCGGGATCACCGAGTCGTCGAGGTCGATCCCGTAGCGCGGGCGCCCGTGCTCGATCCGCAGGCATTCGACGGCCGCCTCCGACACCGCGACCGCGCCGGCGTCGTCGAGCGCCGCCCGCAACGCGTCCACATCCTCTGCCGCACACAGGAGGTCGACACCCTCGTCGGTCCGGATCGCGCGCGCGGCGACGCCGCTTCGAGGCACGTCGACGACCACGTGGGCGTGCTCCTCCGAACCCAGATCCCCGGCCCCGGCCACCTCACGAGCGCCCGGCCCGATCAGCGACAGCAAACCCCGCTCGAGCGTGCGCTTGTGCAACTCGACGTCGTAGCCGATGCTGAACCGCCGGATCATGTTGAACAGGCCCTGGAGGGCGACACGCTCGGTGTCGAGCAGCAACTCGTCGCCGGCGGCCAGGATCCGCAGATCGCCGAGCATCTTGCCTTTGGGCGTCAGGAACGCGGCGTAGCAGCCGGCGCCGTCGGCGAGGCCCTCGACGTCATTCGTGACCTGGCCCTGGAGGAAACTCCGAGCGTCCGCGCCCGTAAGCGCGAGCTTGCCGCGCTCGGAGCGGTCGAGTAGTCCGCACGCCTCGGTGATCGTGCGGTAGTCGGTCGCGAGGGTGTCGATCGAGGCCATCCAGACACAGGATAGGCATCCCGGTATTCCGGCAAACCCTTGCGAAATTGAAATTTAGGCGTACCATAATTTCTCTCATGGCTAGCCAGGAGTCACCCTACATGCGGTCGGCGGCGATCGAGGACTACGCGAAGGCGATCTACGCGCTCGAGTTACGCGAGGGCGAGGCGGTCAGTACCAACGCGCTGGCCGGGCGGCTCGGCGTCACGCCGGCGTCGGCCTCGGGGATGGTCAAGCGGTTGGGCGAGCTTGGGCTGGTCGAGCACGAGCCCTACCGCGGGGTGCTACTGACCGAACACGGGAGGCGCGTGGCGCTCGAGGTGATTCGCCACCACCGGCTGCTCGAGCTGTATCTGGTCAAGACGCTGGGCGTGCCGTGGGACCGCGTGCACGAGGAGGCCGAGGTGCTCGAGCACGTGCTGTCCGAGGAGCTCGAGGAGCTAATCGCGGCCAAGCTGGGCGACCCCACGCACGACCCGCACGGCGACCCGATCCCGACGCGCGAGCTCATGATCGAGGAAGGCACCACCCAAAGCCTGCAATCGCTCGAGGGTGGTGCGCAGGGGACGTTCACGCGGGTGTCCGACTCGGACCCGGAGATGCTGCGGTTCCTGGCCGACCGGGGGATCGCCCCTGGCGACCGGCTCGAGGTGGTCGACAAGCAGCCGTTCGACGGGCCGCTGTTCGTGCGCTTCGGCGATCAGGTGCACGTGCTCGGCGGCGAGCTGGCGCGGGCGATGCGGGTCGAGGTGGATCGATGACGCCCGCGCCTGGAAGTCCGCGGGTCATGGAGCCCGCGCTTGAGGGCGCCGGCGCCCACGGCGCCGCGGTACCCGGGTCGCTGACGCACGAGGACCTGGTCCGCTCGAACGATCGCCTCCGCGTTCACAACGCTCGCCACAACCGCCGGCGGTGGTACCTGCTCTGGCTTCTGATCGGCCCCGGGATCCTGGCGATGCTGGGCGAGAACGACGGGCCGAGCATGATCTCCTACGCGACCACCGGGGCGACGTACGGGGTCGGGTTCTTCCTCCCGTTCATCCTGGTCACGTTCGCGATGGCCGTCGTCGTTCAGGAGATGTGCATGCGCGTCGGCGCGGTCACGCACCGGGGCTACGGACAGCTCGTGCTCGAGCGGTTCGGCCGGATGTGGGGCTGGTTCACCGCCGGCGACCTGGTGATCACGAACCTAGTGACGCTGATCGCCGAGTTCGTCGCGATCCGCGTCGGGCTGTCCTACTTCCACCAGGGCCCCGGGGTGGCGGCGCTGCTCGGCGTCGTGCTCGTCCTGTTCACGATGAGCGGCGGGCGCTACTGGCGCTGGGAGCGGATCGTGCTCGGGCTGGCGATCTTCAACGGGCTGTTCCTTGCCGCCGCACTCTTGACCGGCCCGAACTGGGGAGCGATCGGCCACGCGACCGCGACGTTCTCGCCGTTTCCCCACGGGAGCCTGAACACGCTGCTCCTGCTCGTCGTCTCGACGATCGGCGCCACCGTGACGCCGTGGATGATCTTCTTCCAGCAGAGCGCGTCGGCCGACAAGGGGATGACGCCCGCCGACATGCGCCACGGCCGGATCGACACCGTCGTCGGTGGGGTCATGGCGGCGGTGTTTGGCTGCGGGGCCTTGATCGCCGGCGCGGCCCTGTTCGGCCACGGCGGCGACAGCATCTCGGGCCTCGCGGGCGCGGGCTTTCCGGCCGCGCTCGAGCACATCTCCGGCAACGCTGTCGGGACGCTGTTCGCGCTCGGGCTGATCGAGGCCGGCGCGGTCGCCGTGCTGACGATCTCGGCGAGCACCGGTTACGCCGTCGGCGAGTGCGTCGGCGCGCCCCACAGCCTGAACAACTCGGCGCGCGGCGCGGCGCTGTTCTACGGCGCGAACCTCGGCGCGGCCGCGATCGCGGCGGCGATCATCCTGATCCCGGGGGCGCCGCTGCTCTCGATCGCGCTCAACGCGAACGTGCTCGCGACCGTACTGCTGCCGGTCACGCTCGTGTTCATGATCATGCTCGCCAACGATCGGGAGCTGATGGGCCGGTGGGCCAACGGCGCCGTCAACAACCGGGTGGCGATCCTGATCGTGGTTTTCATCTCGCTGTGCGGCGGTGCCTACGCGATCGACGCGTTCCTGCGGACGATCGGGGTGATCTAGCTGAGGGCCCGGGATGAGACTGACGAAGCCATCGACGAGGAGCTCGTGATGTACCTGGAACGCGACCAGCTCGTGGCGGACACGAGCCGGCCGGTGCCGCGGGCGAGGCTCGGGCGGCGGGCCAGCGCGGGATTGTGGGCGCTGCGCGTGGTGGTCGTCGTGATGGCGGTACTCGTCGTATACACGTTCATCGCGCAGCTCGGAAACTAAGCGGCCGTCTCGACTCGCTACGCTCCGCGCCACCAAGATGCCCCTGGCGGACACCTTTCAGCAGATCGTCGACTCGCTACCCGACGACTGGACCGATCTCGAGCTCGATCTGCGCATCTTCGACGAGCGCCGCTACGTCGACGCGGCGGTGCTGCTGGTCACGTGCAACGCCCAGCCGTACTCGAAGAACGACTGGCACTGGCGGCTGCTGGTGGCGCACCGGTTCGGACACGCCGCTTCGGCGCCGGCGGTTCACACGGCGCTGCACCTGCTCGACGACGCCGGAATCGACGGCGAGCTGGCAGTTCGCGAGGCCCGTACCGGGCGCGCCGAGGTCAACCCGATGTGGGGACGGACCGAGTCCGTGCGCGAAGAGTTCCGGCGGATCCGCTCCCAGTAGGGCCCGGTCGCGGCGTAACGACATGGCGCGGGTCGTCGCGTTCATCCCGGATCTGCTGTTCGGCTCGAACGTGGTCGGCGCGCTCCAGGCCGGGGGATACGAGCCGGTCCTGGTCGGAGACGTCGATTCGGTCAGCCGCGAGCTGGCGGGCGCGCAGGCGCTTATCGTCGACCTGACCGCGGACGCCCGAGAGCGTCTCGAGCAGCTCGAGGGAATCCCGTATGACGCCGTCAAGACGCTCGCGTTCTACTCGCACGTCGAGGCCGACGTGCGAGCGCAGGCCGAGCAGGCCGGCTTCGACCTCGTCGTCCCGCGGTCGCGGATGGCGCGCGAGGGCGCCGGCCTGATCGACCGGCTGCTCGAGTCGAGCCCGTCCGGCTAGGGCACGGTCACGCCCTGGAGTTGCACCCCGGCAGGATTGAGGTCCGGGTTGAGCTCTTCCTGCTGCGTGATCCCCGAGGACGACTGGTCCGACGGCGCGATCGTGTCCATCACCTTCGGCACCGTGCTCGGGCTGTTCGGGTTGGTGCAGTACGCCTCAGCGGTGTCGCCCGCGGGGCAGACGCCGAACGTGTACTGACCCGCGGACTGCGTGAACTGACGGGCCTGTCCCTCGCTGAACCCGTCCTGTCCCGTCAGCGCCACCGTGAACACCCAGCCTGAGCCGACCGTGCCAAACGTCGACTCGGGCACGATCAGGGTTGCGGTCCGGCTGGTGGCGTCGGTCACGAACTGGGGCGTACCCAACGAGGGGGTCGCTGAGGAGGAGTTCGGTGGCGCAAACCAGAGCGGCGACGCGAACCCCTGGGCCTCGATCCGCTCGCTCCAGGCGTCCGCCGGCGCGATCGTGTAGTTGAACACCGGATCGGGCGGGTTCGTGGATGTGCTCGTCGCCGTCGGGTTGTGGACGAAGATGTCGAGCAGTTGGGCTCCGAACAGCGACCCGAAGGTCGGGACCAGTGTGCGGAACGTCGTCTGGATGTACACGTTCGTCCCGTCCTGGCTCACCGCGAAGTTCGTGAGGTCGAACGACCCGGGGACGAAGTCACTCGCGGTCGGGTACTGGTAGGTGCCCGGGCCGCTGTCGTCCCCGGACGGGTCGGCGACGTTCAGCACCGTCGTCCCCGGCAGCTTCACGTTGATGACCGCGAGTTGGGTGTAGGCGGTGGCGCGGTGGAGCGTGGCGGTGACCGTGATCGTCGTGCTGCCGAACCCGGTCGGGAGCGTCACGGACCATTTGCCCGTCGGATCAGCGGTCGCGTGTGCGATCGCAGCAGTGCCACCGGTGGCGCCGACCCCCTCGGCGGCGACGTGCGCGCCGGGAGTCGTACTTCCGGTGACGAGGATGGTCGAGGAGTCGATGCTCTCACCATTGGCCGGCGACGTGACCGTGAGCGGGAGCTGCCCGGGCGGCCCGTTGGTCACGTAGCGGTTGGTGACGATGCTCGGCGTCTCGAGGTTGCGGCCGGCGCTGAGGTCGAGCGCCAAGCGCGCGTACGACGCCTGCGCCCACGTGAGCGGACTCGCCGACCCCGCCGGCTGACCGTTTTCAAAGCCGATCGAGGCGGTGCTCGGGTCGGTCCCGAACGGGGACGCCGCGACGTCCGGGTCCTCCCACACCTGCTCGGGCTCGAGCCCCTGGCCCGAGGTCATGTTCCGCATCGCGGTCAGCAGCGTGGACGCCCCGCCGGGGTCACCGCCGACGATGTCGTACTCGCCGCGCTCGGCGGACAGCACGGGCCACAGGTGGCCGGTGCCGGTGTCGGTCGGCGGCCACGGTGCGCCGATCGTCGTGCAGCTCGAACCGCTCGGCTGGTAGCAGTCGCCGTAGCCGTCGACGGATTCGGTCGGGGTCGTGCCGTACCGGTAGAAGCCCGGTCCGTTGTTCGTCTGGCGCTCGATCGTGTCGTCGACGACCGTGAGCGAAGACTTGATCACCGGATCGCTCGCCGGCAGCACGCCGAGGCGGACCAGCTCGAGGAACCCGGCGTCGATCAGCGAGCGCTGATCGACGGTGGTGCTGCCGTTGCCGAGGTTGACCGGATCGGGCGAATTCGGATCGGCCGCCTTGGCGATCCGGATGAAGTAGCTGGGCACGCTTGGGCTCACGAACGGGCCGTTCGTGGTGACAGTCCAGGCCTTGATGTTCCGCGCGTAATCGTCGGCGGTCGCCTGGTAGAGGCGGGCGTGGGGGATGTCGCCCTGGACCCGAGCGATCGCGGCCGCGGCCGTCAAGCCCGCGATCTCGGCAGCGATCGTCGACGGCGAGTACCCGCTCTGCTCCTCCCAGCGCTCGGACCCGTCCGACGGCCCGTGGGCGACCACGAAATCCGCAGCGGGGATCACGTGGTCGAGGTAGAGCTGCCGGTCGCCGGCCAGCCCCGACTGCCAGTCCATCAGGATCGGATACGAGCACTCGTCCAGTTGGAGCCCGCCGGTGTCGGGCGCCGCCTTGCCGTTCGGCAGCGAGTTGCGCGGCATCGACCCATCGGGCAGTTGCTGTTTGTCGAACAGGAACAGCGTCGCGTCGCGGGCCGTCTGGATGTCGCCCGCGACGAGCAAGCCGGTGAACGCCTCGTACATGTCACGCGAGAACTCTTCGCGGTAGGAGCCGAAGTACGTCGGCTCGCCATTGCTGAAATTCCCGGCCGGGACCGACTGGCCCCACGGCGAGGCGAGGCCCGCGGCGATCGCCCCCGTGAACGTCTTGTCCTCGCTCGCCTTGACCACGTTGACCGACTCGTAGTACTCGCGGATCGCGGCCCGGCCGAGCCAGCGTGCGGGCTTGCGCAGGCCGGCGTCGTACCGATACCACCCTCGCTCGTAGTCGAGCCACGCGCGCCCGAAGTCCTGCGATACCGATTGATGCGCGACGGTCATGGCGGCTTGCTGCGTTTCGCCGAATCCGAGCGCGAGTGTCACCGAATGGCTCCAACCCGTCGGCACCTCGGCGGTGAGCGTCACGTGCCCATCGGGAGCCGAGCTGTACCGGGAAGTGAGCGCGTGGGAGGCGTCGAGCATCGTGAGCCCGTCGCTGGCCGATCCGGCATAGCCCACGCTCGCGTTCGAGAACCCGCCGTTCGAGGATTCGAGCGCCATGAAGGTCGGGACGGCATAGTCGCGGTTGACCGCCTGGGTCACCGTGTTCGTGTTGGCGACCACGGGCACTGTTTGACCGTGGTCGGCGACCAGGGTCGCGGAGTTCCCGCCGGCGTTCTCGGAGCCGCCACCGCCGGTGCCGCCGGCGAGCGGATCGAGGCGTATGTACAGCCGCTCGCCTGGCAAGCCCTTGAAGCTTGTCTGCATCAGCACTGCGTTACGCGCCGGGTCGGTGATGTATGTCGTGGTGATCCGGTAGCCGTGGGCGGCGTTCTTCTGTGAAGGCGTGGCGATGACCGTGCAGCTCATCCCGGTCGGGTCCGGGACGACCTTGTAGGTCATGTCCCGCGTCTGGAGATCGCTGAAGCTCTTGCCGTCGGTGACCAGATACTGGAGCGTGCTGACGTTGGTCGCGTCGATCGTCGGCCAGTACGTGTCGGACAACACGCCGTCGGCGACCGTGTACCACACCTTGGAGGTCGTGTTGCGGGCGGTCCCGACACAGTCCTTGCGCGCGAGGTCGAAGTAGCTCTCGCTACCCGGGGACCCGGGCGTGGTCGGCGCTGACTGAGCTGCGGTGCCGGCCGCGCTCACCATGGCAATCGCACCTACCGCGGCGAGGATCGCCGACGCGCTGAACACACGAGCCTTCACAGTGCTACCTCCCTCGGGTGACCGGGCCGGTTTAAGCCTATGGCCGCGGCCGCCCGACGGTCAAGGTCAACTAGCCGGCGGGGACCGCCGTACGGCGCCCGGTCCGCTCGGCCGGCCCGTGCTCCGCGCGCTCCGAGTGGTAGCGCAGCGCCACGATCGCGACGTCGTCGCGCGGAACGGCGCTTGCGCGCGCGGCCTCGTCGCGCAGCGCGTCGGCGAGCGCGTTGGCGGTCGGCGCGGCGCTCACGCCTCGCAGGGCGTGTTCCGGTGAACGCGCGTCGCCGGGCCCCGGGTCGGTCACGCCGTCGGTGTAGAGCACGAGGCTGTCGCCGTCGGCGAGGCGCAACGAGACCTGGTCGAGCCGGATCTCGGGCCAGACCCCGAGGAGATCTCCGCGCGCGGCGAGCGTCGCCGGCTCCCCCTCGTTCGAGACGAAGATCGCGGGGGGATGGCCGGCGCAGGCGACCGTCACATGCGCTTGGTCGGCGCCCACGGTAAGCAGCACGTAGACGATCGTGATGAACCGGCCGCCGAGGTCCTGGCGGAGCATCGACTCGTTCAGCGACCGGAGTACGTCGGCCGGGGGGCGGGGCGACCCGGCGAAGCTCCGCAGCGTCCATCGCGCCATCGCCGTCACGGCGGCCGCGCCCGGCCCCTTCCCGCACACGTCGCCGATCACGATCGCCCAGTGATCGTCTCCAACCGCCAACACGTCGTAGAAGTCGCCGCCGACGAGTTCGCCCGCGCCCGCGGGCGCGAAACGGATCGCCACCTCGCATGACGGGATCTGGGGGATCGCGGTCGGCAGCAGGCTCTGCTGCAGCGTCCGGGCGATGTGATCGCTGCGGCGGTACAGCGCCTCGGTCCGCGCCTGGAGCGCGCGGGCATGGAGCGTCAGCGCCAACCGCGTGCCCAGGCCCGCGATCTCCTCGATCTCCTCGCGCCGCCAGCTGCGACCTCGTCGCGCCAGCACGACCTGCGCGATCAGACCGCCGCGCGCCACGGCCGCGAGTGCGAGTACATGCACCTGACCGTGCTCGGACTCGAGCGTCGCGCCGTGGGTGGCGGTGGCGGTGGCGCGGCGCGTCCGCGCGAGCAGCCGGGCCTGGTCCCACGCGGCCTCGATCGCGGGCCGGTCGCCCAGCGGCACGAGGTCGGAGTCCCCGGCGCTGGCGCGTGCGAGTTCGAGGTCCGGCACGCCGGGCTCTTCGGCGGCGAGCTCCTCGACGGCGCAGTAGCCGCTCCCGCGTCCGACCACGAGCGCGGTGAACGACTCGAGCGCTTCGGTGCTCGTCGTGCCCCGGTCGAGCGCTGTCCCGGCCTCGGCCAGGAATGCCGCCCGCTCGCGCGCGCGCTCGCGCCCGACCAGCAGCCATCCGAGGAAGCCACCGAGCGCGAGCGTCAGCCCGGTGAGCACGACGAGCACGACCACGCCTACCGCCACGGCGGTGTTCGCGGAGCTCTTCGCCGAGCGCTGGCGCGCGGCCTGGCGCTCGGAGATCAGGTGTTCGAGCTGCTTGGTCTGCGTGCGGATGCCGTCGACGAGTTGCTTACCGCGTGCGGTCGTCGCGAACGACTGGGTCGCCGCGGGATCGACCTTGACCTCGCGCTGCACGTCGGGGACGTACGAGGTCATGTAGAAGCGCGCGGCGGCCGCCAGGGCATTCGCCCGGCTGACGAACGCCCCTTCGCGCTGCGCGGCCTGCTCGAGCGCGAGCGTGGCCGCCGGCAGATCCGACTCCGCCGCCTGCGTCGGCGACAGGAACGCCGGCTTGCCCGTGATCACGTAGCCGCGCAGGCCGGTCTCGGCGTCGACTACGTCGCTCTCGAGGTTGATCGTGGCGTCCAGGTACGCGCCGGTGCGAAGCGTCGCATCGGCGGTCGTGCGCAGGTCGACGATATGCACCAGCAGCAGCGCGATTCCGAGCGCGACCGCAGCAGCGCCGATCGTGACCGCGGCCAGCACCCCGGCAATCAGCCGGTTCTGCCGCCTCATCTCGCTGTGACTCCGTTCACGATGTGCCTCCGGTCAGCCGGCGGGTGGGCTCGCGGCGAAGGCGGGGTCGAAGATTGTGTCTACGTCCGGCGGTCGGGCGACGATCCCGAACCGGGCCTCCCACCCGGCCCACCTGCTGAGGCTGGCCTTGTCGAGCTCGCCGACGTGGCCGTCGGCGGCCTTGAACGCCGGGAGCAGCACAGCGAGCTGGGACGCGACCAGCTTCGGATCGAGCCCCGGGGCGGCGCGATCCAGATCCTCGGCCGCCTGACGGGGGTCGCTCAGGGTGTAGTCGTAGCCGCGGATCAGCGCGTCGACCACGCCGCGGGCGAGCCCCGGGTCACGCCGCAGGGTTTGCGCGGTCGCGCAGACCACGAGCTCGGGGTAGGAGGGCGCGCCGTAGTTATCGACCCTGAACACGTGGTAGCCCGGTCGCTTCGACTGGATCGTCACTCCCTCGTCGTTCCAGAACCCAAGCGCGCCGGAGACGCGTCCGGCGAGCAGATCGGCGACGGCGTTGTAGCCGATCGTGATCGTCTTGACCTTCGCGGGATCGCCACCGGATCCGATCACCTCGGATCGGAGCACCGCGGTGTCGCTCGGGACGCCCGTGATCCCGACCGTCTTCCCCTCGAACGCCTTCGGAGAGGCGATGCCGGGAGCCGCAAGTACGGCGGCGAGCGGGCGCTCGACGACCGCCATGATCCCGACGATGCCGGGGTGGGTGGGCGTCGACGCGTCGGCGATCGCCAGGTCGTGGATGTCGAGGATCGCGAAATCGACCTTGCCGGTCTCGAGCAGCTTGATCGAGTCGGTGGTGGCGGTCGGCGCGATCACGTGCAGATCTACGCCGGCGTCGCGGTCGTAGTGACGGGCGAGCGCGGCGTAGATGCCGGTGTGTACGGCGTTCGGGGTGAAGTCGAGGATCAGCGTCGCGTTCTGAGGGTGCGGAGACGTCGCCGGCGTGGTCGCCCTGGCCGCCGCCGTGGTCGCGGTGCCCGCCGACGAGGTTGACGACGATCCGCCCGAACCGCAGCCGGCGACCGCGACAGCCAAGATGAGGCAGGCCGAAGCTGCCCGTGCACGGATCGCTCCTTGCATCAGCCCGCGCCAGGATAGGCGCTCAAGGGCGCCGGGTGGTCGATTCGTAGAATGGGCCGCGCGCATGCGTCGCCGTGTCACGTTCAGCCGGAATCTCACGCTGTCGCTGTCGCGGACGTGCCGCTGCTACTGCAAGTACTGCGCGTTCGCGACCCACAAGCCGCATCTGCACGCGCCAGACGAAGTCGCCGCGTTGCTCGATCGGGCGGTTTCGCGCCATCACGTGAAGGAGTTGCTGGTTCTGACGGGGGAGCGGCCGGACGTGAACGCGGGGGTGGCGGAGCGGCTTGAGTCTTATGGCCACGCGGACTTCACTTCGTACGTGGTGTGGGTGTGCGAGCGGGCGCTGGAGCGGGGGTTGTTGCCGCACACGAACCTCGGCGTGCTCGGGCGCGGGGATCTGGCTCGGCTTCGCGAGGTCACGGCGTCCCAGGGCCTGATGCTCGAGTCGATCAATCCGGATCTAGTCGTCCACCAGGGCTCCCCGACCAAGGACCCGGCGGTTCGGCTCGAGGCGATCGCAGCCGCGGGGGAGCTGAAGATCCCGTTCACGAGCGGGATCCTGGTCGGGATCGGCGAGACCGAGGACGAGCGGGTCGGGGCGCTCGAGGCGATCGCGGGCGTGCACGCGCGCTACGGCCATATCCAGGAGGTAATCCTCCAGAACTTCGTCCCGCACCAGAGCTACTACGGGCGCGAGCCGGCCCAGATCGCGGGCGATGCCGCGGCCGAGTACTGGCGGACCGGAATGTGGGACGGGCCGCATCTGGACGCCCCTCCGTGGGCGTGCGAGGTCACCCTCGAGGACATGAAACGGCTGATCGCCGAGACGCGGCGGTTGATGCCAGACGTCGGCATCCAGGTTCCGCCGAACCTGTCCGATTGGTGGCCGGAGCTCGTTCGGGCCGGCGCCACCGACCTCGGCGGGCTGAGCGCCAACGGCGATCACATCTCGCCGGAGCACCCGTTCCCCTCGCCGACCGAGGTGCGCAAGCGCCTGCGGGCCGACGGCGTGGCGCTGTCCGAGCGGCTGTGCGTGTATCCGGAATACATCGACCCGGAGTGGATCTCGCGGCCGGTGATGGACGTGATTAAGACCGCGTACTGGTCGTTCATCCCGCGGCGGGGATCTGGCCGCCGGGCCGATCTTCGGGTTGCCGACGACGTGGCGCCTCTGGCTGTGTCCCGCGCTCGTGAGGGGGCCGCGTTGACGCCAGACGAGCTGACCGCGCTGTTTGCCGAGACCCGTCCGGAAGTGATCGAGGATATGCGGCTCGCGGCCGACGAGCTCCGGTCAGAGCTGGCGGGGGACACGGTCACGTTTGTGGTCAACCGGAACATCAACGTCTCGAACATCTGCACGGTCGGGTGCGCGTTCTGCGGGTTCGGGCAGTCGCGCCGCTCGCCCGACGCGTACGAGCACTCCGAGGAGGAGTTCCGGAGCCGCATCCGGGACGCGATCGAGTTCGGCGCCACCGAGATCTGCATGCAGTCGGGGATCCACCCCGACTGGGGCCTTGAGGACTACGAGAAGTGGCTCAGGGTCGCCAAAGACGAGGCCCCGGAGATTCACATGCACGCGTACTCGCCGATGGAGATCGCGCACATGTGCGACGTCAGCGGCCTGTCGCCGCGGCGCGTATTCGACCGGCTGCGCGAGGCCGGTCTGGGCTCGACGCCGGGCACCGCCGCCGAGGTGCTCCACGACGGCGTCCGCGAGCGAATCTCGCCGAACAAGCTGCCGGTGGCGCGGTGGGTCGAGATCATCGAGGCGTCCCACGCGGAGGGGATCCGCTCGACCGTGACCGTGATGTTCGGCCACGTCGAAGAGCCGTGGGAGCTGGCCGAGCACATGCGCGTCGTCCGCGAGCTCCAGGAGCGCACTGGCGGCTTCACCGAGTTCGTGCCGCTGTCGTTCATCCCGTTCCACACGCTGCTCGGCCGCACCCACGGGGTCGAGGAGATCTCCCGCGAGGAGAACCTCAAGCACACGGCGGCGTTCCGGCTCGCGCTCGGCAAGACCGTCCTCAACCTCCAGGCGAGCTGGGTCAAGATGGGCCTCGACGCGGCCACCGAATCGCTGCACTGGGGCGTCAACGACCTCGGCGGGACGCTCATGGAGGAGTCGATCTCGCGTATGGCGGGCTCGTATCACGGAGTTCGATTGACCCCGACAGAGCTGGTGGCGGCGGCGCACGCCGCCGGACGCCCCGCGGCCGAGCGCACGACGCTGTACGAGATCCGCCGGCGGTACGAGCTGCCGGTAGCAGCGGCGTGAGCGTCGACCAACCGATCGCGGATCGAGCCCCGTCGCTGTTCGCCGGCGTCGAGCCGCTCGAGGTGTTCGTCGAGCTGCTCGCCGAGATCGACATGCACACCTCGCCGACCGAGTTCTACGATCGCATCTGCGAGGCGATCTGCCGGCTGACCACGATGCGCCGGGCGGCGATCTTCATGGCCGACGCCGCGCGCCGGCGGGTCCGCGCGATCGGCTCCTACGGGATCCCGTTCGAGCAGATCTCGGGGATCAGGCCGACGCTGGTCAACACCCCGATCGCGCAGCGCGCGCTGCTCGAGGACAAGGTGGTCGTGGTGTCGGAGCGGATCGAGGAGGAGGTCCCGCCCGAGTACGCGCAGCTGCTTGGGATCACGACGCTCGTGTGCACGCCGTTGAGCGCCGGCGGCTACGCGTATGGGGTGATCTGCGCCGACCGCGGCGGGGGGCGATTCGAACTCTCGGACGGCGAGCGCCATCTGCTGTGGACGCTTGGCAAGACCGCGGCGCTGGTCGCGGCGGCGCGCAACGTCACGCGCGCCCAGGAGCGGACGCGGCGGCTAGGCGAGCGTCTCGACCTCGCGCGCGAGA
>Ga0335072_10007678_pt1 | contig 15711 bp, 12 predicted proteins | sample Lox_Sample_21_FD_206725 | JGI IMG/M metagenome (GOLD analysis project Ga0335072, IMG submission 206725) | Soil microbial communities from Loxahatchee National Wildlife Refuge, Florida, United States - Lox_Sample_2.1 | ecosystem: Environmental > Terrestrial > Soil > Wetlands | place: USA... | reverse complement strand
GGAAACCCGTTCACCTTCTGCAAAGACAAGTAGGACGATGATGGGCAGCCATCTCACTCACGCGCCCGGCGACGCCACTCGGAGAGAGTTTTGGTGAGAAGAGGCACTCGAACTTGAGGCGCTGCGTGGGCTCGAGCCCCAACCGAAATCTTGAGGAAAGCAAAGGATCACAGCCCATCAGGCTGGTGCGAAAGGAGGGACTCGAACCCTCATGGGTTTCCCCGCCAGATCCTAAGTCTGGTGCGTCTGCCAATTCCGCCACTTTCGCACTAAGCCAATCTTACATGGAGCCGCGTTCCGGCAGCTGATCTCGCCGATTACAGCTCCAGTTGAACCGCATCACTCGACGGCATAGAATCGTGCACAGTTCTCTCCGAGAATCCCTTCCTGCACATCAGCATCCAGCTGCTGCATGTACTCCTGCACAATTCCCATGGTCGCCGTATAGCTCGCCGAAACCGTGCACACGGGCCAGTCGGAGCCGATCATCAGCCGCTCCGGCCCGAACGCCTCAAACACCACATCCAAATACGGCCGGAAGTCCGCCAACTCCCACTCCTTCCAGCGCGCTTCCGTCACCATCCCCGAGACTTTGCACCATACGTTGTCGAACTCAGCCAATGCCCGGATGCCGCGGTCCCAAGGTTCCACGAGCCCCTCCGCAATCAATGGCTTCGCAATGTGATCGAGAACAAACTGTTGTTCGGGAAATGCTGCAACCAACTTCACCGCCACCGGCAGATGCCGCGGATACAACAGCAAATCATATGTCAGCCGATGCTGGGCCAGCATCCCGATTCCCCGCTTGAAATCCACGCGCAGCATGAACTCCTGATCGGGCTCGTCCTGCAAGACATGGCGTACGCCGACAAACTTGGGCTTACGTGCCAGGCGCTCCAGATCCGCACCGACATCAGGCGAACACAGGTCCACCCATCCCACCACGCCCTTGATGAAGTCGTGCTGTCCGGCAACTTCCAGCAGCCACTCTGTCTCTTCGGCATCCTGACGGGCCTGCACCGCAATCGACCCTTCAAATTGTTCAGCGTCGAGCAACGGCTTCAAATCCGACGGCAGGAAGTCTCGTTGCAACGCCGACAACTCATCGTTGATCCACCCATATTGGTCCGCGCTGTACTTCCAGAAGTGCTGATGAGCATCGATCTTCATGTCCATTTGACCCCGTCAATCCCTCGCCTTCCGAGTCATCGTAACGCCTGAGTTCGGGCAGGTATAGTTCTCCTATGCAACCAACTATTCGACGGGCCCTTTCCCTATCCGTCTGTCTGTTGCCTGTTCTTGCAATCGCGCAATCGAGCAAGCCCACTATCACCCTCGACGAGTATCTCAATACCACCAGCATCATCAGCACCAGCCTGTCCCCAGATGCCTCTGCCGCAGTTATCGCAACCGAAACACCCGACTGGAAGATGAGCGTGTACCGCCGCGACCTCTGGCTCTGGAATGAGCGCTCCGGCCTCGTGTCGCTCACTCACTCCGGCACCGACGAGCATCCGCAGTGGAGTCCGGACGGCAAATGGATCGCCTTCGTCTCGGATCGCGCTCCCGCCGGTTCTGTTGACTCCGATGCCGATACCGATACGACCAAATACAGCCGCATCTGGTTGATCTCCGCGTCAGGCGGAGAAGCTCTTCCCCTTTACAGCGAGAAGCTTGACGCCCATGCCTTTGCCTGGGCTCCCGACAGCTCCGCCATCTATCTCTCCGCCAAGATCCCACTCACGCACGATCAGGAAGACCAGCAGAAGGACGATTGGAAAGACGTGATCCGCTGGCGCGAGCAATACCGCGGTGACGTGCTTCTGAAAATCGCAATTGCTCCGGCACTGGCTCGCGCGGTCTCAGTTCCCGCTGCCAACCAGGCCCCGACCGCCGCTGTCTCCGATGCTGAGCCCTCCTCGAAGCTCGCCGCCGACTCCGCCACCATCGCCACCATCGACCTCGCCATCAGCGAAATCGCGCCTTCCCCCGACGGCAAACAGGTCGCCTTTCTCACTGAGCCCATTCACAAACGCACTGAAAACCCTGCCGATTACGAGATCTTCTTCGTTGAGTCCAGTGGGGGCACTCCCCGGCAGATCACCCATAATCAGGCTATCGAGTCCAACCTCCGCTGGTCGCACGATGGGAAGTGGCTGCATTTCTCTGTCACGGCGGCCTCCGGAGCGATCGATGGTAAATACCGCGATGTCCAGGGACGTTTGTATCGCCTCGATCCCACATCCGGCAAGATTGAACGCCTCGGCTCTTCGTTTGACGGCTCCCTCGATCAGTACACAATTCTGCCCGATGGTCGCGAACTCGCTCTCGGTCTCAAAGGCACCGAAACGCAGGTCTACCTTATCGACGGCGACAAAGCCACCAAGTTGCCAGGAATCGCGGGCTCCTACGCTGAACTCGAGCCCGCGCAAACATCCAAGGCGCTGCTCGTACGCCTCTCCACCATCAACGACCCGCAACAGGTTTACCTCATGCCCGACCCGTTGACGCCAGACAGGCTGAAAAAGCTTACAAATTTCAATCCGATCTTTGCCGAGCGCGCCCAACCTGAATGGCAGCCATACACCTGGAAATCTGATGACGGCGTCACCGTCGAGGGCGTGCTCATCTTTCCGCCAGGCAAAAAAGGGGCCAAACATCTGCGCATGTTTACACTCATCCATGGTGGCCCCGCAGACGCTGATGGCAACCGCTTCGGTGCCGACTGGTACGACTGGGCTACGCTCGCGGCCGACAACGGCTGGCTCGTCTTCCGTCCCAACTACCGCGGCTCCAGCGGCTACGGCGACGAGTTCATGTTGCAGATTGAGCCTCACCTCGTCTCTAAACCGGGGCGCGACATATTGGCTGGCGTCGACGCTCTCGTCCGCGACGGCTATGCTGATCCTGATCACCTCGCCATCGGCGGCTACAGCTACGGTGGCTACATGACCAACTGGCTCATCACCCAGACCACCCGCTTTAAATCTGCCGTCACGGGCGCTGGAGCCGTCGAGCACGCCGCCAACTGGGGCAATGACGATGAAACGTGGGACGACGCCTGGTATCTGGGCGGCCGACCCTGGGAAAATCCGCAACTCTATATGGACGAAGGAGCGCTTTTCCGCTTTGACAAGGTCAAAACCCCCACTCACCTCGTCCAGGGCGGGGCCGACATCCGCGTCAGCTACCTCGAGGGCGAAACGATGGAAAGGGCTCTCCAATCCCTCGGCATCCCGCACTCCTTCCTTGTCTTTCCGGGTGAGGGTCACGGTCTTGAGAAAAACCCATGGCACGGCTACATCAAGCTCCGCGAAGAGCTCAAGTGGCTGGAAAAGTACGACAAGCCCCAATAGGCACGGCTATTCCAACCTATTCGCCGGCGTTGGCGACGAGTGGGCACCCGCGATTGTCTGCTGAATATACCTGAGATCGCTCGTGCCCATCCAAACCGTGCTTTTTTGCAGTTTTCGGGGGGAAAGCGCAATCCATTCCTGCGGTGGCGAGCTGAAGGCATCACCCTCGACACCTCCTGCGTCCAACGATTGTGCTGAAGCTGCACGCCTCGTTCGGGCATCCTATCCTAGTAAGTAACGAATGAATCCTGCTGTCGAAACCCGTCGCGCCTCCTTTGAGCAGACCCTGCTCAGCGCGCGTCGTACCATGCTGCTGAGCGAGATTCTCAAGCTCGCCATCGACAGCTTCCGTGCCAGCAAGCTTCGCTTCGCCCTCACAGCGCTAGGCATGGTTATCGGCACAGCCTCCGTGATCCTCGTCGTCACCGTCGGCCTCACCGGGCGTCAATTCGTTCTCAACGAGATCCAGAAGATCGGCACCAACGAGGTTGAGGTGGAATACGCGGGTGGGGGCGCTGTCGGCGCCGAAAAGGTCCAGTACAACGATTTCCTCACACGCGACGACGAGACGGCCGTTCTGTCCCAGGTTCCAAGCGTCGTTGCTTCCTCACCGGTCCTCCCCACCCATGACCGCATCAGCTTTGGCGCGGGAGTTGTCAAAGACACCCTCGTCCTTGGTGTCAGCCCTCAGTATCAGCAGGTCCGCAATCTCGTCGTCCTCGGTGGCCGCTTCTTCGACGATATTGATGACAGCTCCCATGAGCACTGCGCCGTGGTCACAGCTCCCTTCGCGCGCGAAATGTTCGGCAGCCCCGATGCCGCCATCGGCAAAGAATTCACCATCCAGAGAATGCCGTTCACTATCATTGGAACTTTCAAAGAGGCAGTAGATACTTTCGGCGAAACCGAGATCGAAGACGAGACCATCCTGATCCCCTTCTCAGTCGCACGATATTTCACGGGAACCGACGACGTAAAGCAGCTCTACTTCACCATACGCAGCATGGACGAGGTCCCAGACGCCACGCGCGAAATCCATGACGTCATTCAGTCACGCCACAGGGCCAACTCCGTTTACAAGGTTTTCGACTTGCGCGAGCTGCTGAACATGGCTGATCGCATTGCAGTGGGTCTCACCGCCGTGCTGGTGCTGGTTGCAGCCGTCACACTCGCCGTCGGCGGAGTCGGCATTATGAACATCATGCTGGCCAACGTCCGATCGCGCATCCGCGAAATCGGCATCCGCAAAGCGCTGGGCGCGACTTATCGCGAAATCAAGCTCCAGTTTCTCGCTGAAGCCATCATCATCTCGCTGGCTGGAGGACTCGTGGGTTGCATTGTCGGACTGGCCGTACCTTTTTCCATCCGCCTCTTCACCGACTACCCGCTACCTATCTCCATGTGGTCGGTCGTAGTCGCTCTTGCCGCAGCAACTGCGGTCGGCGTCATCTTCGGCACCGTCCCGGCCACTCGCGCGGCTCAGATGGATCCCGTCGAGGCTCTGAAGTATGAATGAGGAAAACAAACCCGAACCCAAGACCAGCGAGGACCCTGAAGAGCCGATGCAAGGCGTCAATCTCAAGCTGATCTACAGCCTAATGGCGCTCGCCATCCTCGGCGCTATTGCCGTCGCCATCTTCATAGTCCTGCCCTTCTACCATCGCCACTAGAACGCGCTTGTCATTCCGACGAGCGCAGCAAGCCAGGGAACCTGCAGTTTCTCGTTTTCTCGAGGAGCGCCTCATTCTTCCTTAGAACTGTCATCCCCGCCGCGCATCCCCTCCCAGCTTTCCTTCAATCACCGGACCTGTTGCTGGGTCCTCAACCTTCTTCGACTTCCGCCACACATTCGCAACTGCCATCGTCCAAAGAGGTACGAAATCTACACCCGGCACTAACTTGCCCAGGAAAGATGGTAGAAACTCCCAGTGCCACCCCAGCAGCAGACTCATCACTCCAGCCATGCCGAGATCCAGCAGGTCATCGGCAGGCGATGCCGCTCCTTCCACAAACAGCGGAAACACCGCCAGCTGCACCATATCCGCAACTGCCGCCAGTGCGAACGCAACCCGCATTCGGGTCCTCGAAGAAATCGTGATCTTGCCCTCAACCGCACCCATCACGTCAAAACACCGCCTGTTCCTGATTATCCTCCACCGGCCGTTCTATCATCATCATGACTCCACTCCCCGAGGAGCCTTATGTTCAGCCAGTCTGAAAAAGCCGCCATCTTCCAGACACTGCATCAGCGCAAACAGCCCTTCGTCGTCGGCAATCCTTGGGATGCCGGTTCGGCGCGCATTCTCACCAGCCTCAGGTACGAAGCGCTCTCTACCACCAGCGCTGGATTGGCTTTCACACTGGGCCGCAAGGACGGAACAGCTTCTGTCACCCGCGCTGAAGCCCTGGCGAACGCCAAGAGTATTCTCGACGCCACCACGCTCCCGGTCGCCGCGGATCTCGAAAACGGCTACGGACACGCTCCGGAAGACGCGGCTGAAACCATCCGACAAGCCGCAGCCGCCGGCCTGGTTGGCGGTTCCATCGAAGACGCGACCGGCAATGAAGCCGATCCAATTTACGACTTTGCCCACGCTGTCGAGCGTGTCGCGGCTGCCGCTGAAGCCGCGCATGCTTTGCCTTTTCCATTTATGTTCGTCGCCCGCTGCGAGAACTTTCTCCACGGCCGTCCCGATCTCGACGACACGATACGCCGCTTGCAGGCCTATGAGAAAGCCGGTGCGGAAGTCCTCTATGCACCCGGGATCACTCAGCCCGAAGACATCCGCGCCGTCTGTTCATCCGTCTCCAAACCGGTCAATGTCCTCGTGGGAATGAAGAGCGCGCCGCATCTCACCGTCGAACAACTCGGGGAACTGGGCGTCCGCCGCATTAGCATCGGCTCCGGCTTCAGCCGCGCCGCCCTAACGGCCTTCTTCCATGCCGCTCGCGAAGTCATCGACGACGGAACCTTCACCTTCGCCGACGATTCTCTCTACATCTCCGACCTGACCGCGATGTTCAAGTAGGTCCGACCCATCACGAAGGCCTTCATCTCAACTCAAAGCGTTGGTTAGGAAGAAGGCCAGGATTCATTCAACTAGATAAGACGAATCAGTGGTGTTTGCCCCCGCGGCCACCGCCACTGGAGTGATGTCCCCCGCCGGAATGACCTCCGCCAAAGTGGCCGCCGCCGCTAAAATGCGGCGCCTTGGGTTCCTTGGGAGCCTTGTAGCTCCCACCGCCCCAGGCGTGTCCTCCAAAGCCCGATGACTTGGGTTCTTTATAGCTGCTGCCATAGCTGTTGGAGCGGCCGCCGCCGAACATGTGGAATCCACTGCCCGAAGAGTTCCTCGCATAGGCGCTTGAACCGCTGTAACTGTAGGATCGGTTCTCACCGTAGCTGGGCGCGCGATATGCCTGCCCATAGCCGCCATTACCGTAAGCCCCCCGTCCACCAAAGCTGCCAAAAGATGGCGTCCGACCGGTGAGTTGTTGGCCACCCGAGTAATGCGATGATCCGTAGAACGATCGTGCACTGCCATCGAACTGCTGCGGATGCCTGACCGTCTCAGGCTCGCGGTTGTAGGCCTGTTGCCCATAGGCTCCATTGCGGCCGTAGGCACCATTGTTGGCTCCGTAGCCGAAAGCCGGGCGTTCATTCCCCCGTCCCCACGCATTTCCACCGTTCTGGTATCCGCGGCCGTCGCCCTCATTGCCACGGTTCACGTAGGACTGATTGCCGGAGAAGGCTCGAGGCTCGATACGGCCATTGCCGCTCCATCCGCCACGATCAAGCCCAGACCGGGAGGTATGTTGTGCCCAACCGCCGCGACCGCCCCAGGAGCCATGTTCGCGGTATGCCGCCATCTCGCCGTGCGGACCCCAATAGCGAGCGCCGCCGTGAGCAAAGCCCCAATCCCGAACCGAATAGCTATGCGTGAACCAGAAGTCGTGATTGAAGAAGATGGCATGCACCAGCCAGTTGAGGCCCCATCCCATCCAACCAAACGGAGTCGCAGCAAAAGCGTTCATCGCAATGCCCGGTCCCCAGTGAACCAGCGCTCCACCGAGAAACGATCCAATGGCACAAACCCAGTTAAAGCCGGGGTAGGGATTCACCGGCTGGCCGTAAACGGCCCACGGATCGTACTGCGGAACGTACACCTCATCCGGCGTCGGAGGGGCGATCTCGATATTCCCCTGGTCCTCCGTCACCACCTCTTGCGGAGTCGTTTGCAGATTGCCCGCGGTCTGCGCGCGCGAACGCATGACCTGCACGGTCTGCATCACGTCCTGCGGCTGGTTGTAATACGCATTTCCAAGATCGGTGGTCCACTGCAGGTTCTGCGCCAGTTCATCGAGCACCTGGGGAAACGCGGTTAGCGCCTTTACGCTGGGGTCCCAGCTCGTCTGAGCATTCGCGCCTTCCGCAATCTGCGCCGGCGGGGCTCCGCCCTGCATGTGAACCCACTGGTCGGCTGCCGAGACCTGCGCCGGGTAAGTGGACGCGGCCAGAATCATCGAGAGTAGATTGTCAGGATAAAGCGCGACTGGCGCGACCAGTTGTTCAAGTTGATCGGGACTTAGCGCGCGGCCCGGCTGGTACGGCGGGTTGTAGCCCTGATCGGGAGCCGCGAAAGCCTGCTGTTGCCTATAGTCCTGCCCAGCGGCTGGCGGCTGCTGATACTGCGGCTGGCCGTACTGCTGGCCATAGGCAGGAGGTTGCTGGTAAGCCGGTGGCTGCTGATATTGCGGCTGCTGGGGGTATGGGTTCGGAGCGAATTGTCCGCTGGTCGTACCCGGTTGTTCGGGCGTCCAGTTCGGAATCGGCGCCGGCGCTTGAGCCGAAGCATCGTAACTTGCAATAAACAGGCCAGCGAGAGCCAGCGCAGTAATCGATCCACGTGCCCGGGCGCTCGATCCACTCAGATTATTGCGAACCCACGAAGTTAAGCTCGAGAGCACATTCCCAGAGAGCAGAGACGCACGGTGCAGACGCAAATGGGGTTTCATCATCCCTCACAAGCATTCATGCGATGCGATGCGCCGCTCTTGCGCGTCAGCTATTTCGCCGCCGAATGCTCATGTACCCTTCGACTCGATTGGAACCCTGAATCTGTTCGGAGCCAATTCTCCGAGGGGCACTCACTTTCCAACCCCAGCCCCCTGGCTTAGTTTCGCGGATGTAACAGAATTGTCAAAAGGAAAGAGGAGCGGGCCGGACAGCCCGATTCGATCCAGCAGGATTCGAGTCTCGCAAGTGCAAGAAAATGTGCCCTTGAGAGCCGGAATCGAATCAAATCGTTTGGCGCGGTATTCCGTGTAAGGACTACAATCATCTTCGCTATGGCAACCGTTACTCTCCCAACCGAAATTGAAGCGCGCTCGCCCCAGGGCGAGTTCCGCAATGAGCCGTTTATCGACTTCAAGAACCCTGAAGCTGCCCGCAAGATGCGGGCCGCACTCGACAGTGTGGCTGGCCGTCTAGGGCACGAATACGACCTGGTCATTGGCGGTCACCGCCTGAGAACCGACGGCAAGATCAAGTCCATCAATCCTGCGCGGCCCTCACAGGTAGTGGGCATCCACCAAAAAGCCGGAGCCGAGCACGCCGAAAAGGCAATGCAGGCCGCGCTCGATGCCTTCGATACCTGGAGCCGCACTGCTGTCGAAACGCGCGCTTCCCTTCTGCTGGGCGCGGCGCGAATCATCCGTGAACGGAAGTTCGAATTCTGCGCGTGGCTCACCTACGAGGTCGGCAAAAATTGGGCCGAGGCCGATGCCGACGTGGCCGAGACCATCGACTTCCTCGAGTTCTATAGCCGGGAAGCTCTGCGGCTGGCAAAATCCCAAACGCCAATCCAGCTGCCCGGCGAATTGGACCAGCTGTTGTACGTGCCGTTGGGTGTTGGGGCGGTGATCCCGCCATGGAATTTCCCGTTCGCGATCATGGCAGGAATGACGGCGGCTTCCATCGTGACCGGCAACACTGTAATCCTGAAGCCATCGAGCGACTCGCCGACAATCGCTGCCAAATTCATCGAGGTTCTCGAAGAAGCCGGTATGCCGGGCGGCGTGGTGAACTTCTGCCCCGGATCGGGCGCCAGCTTCGGCAATGCCATCGTCGAGCATCCAAAGACGCGATTCATCGCGTTTACCGGCTCCCGCGATGTGGGTCTCGAAATTCACGAGCGTGCAGCCAAGCACCAGAAGGGACAGATCTGGATCAAGCGCACCATCCTTGAAATGGGTGGCAAAGATTCGATCGTCGTGCTCGCCGATTCCGAACTCGATTCGGCAGTCGACGGCGTGGTGGCATCAGCGTTCGGGTTCAGTGGGCAGAAATGCTCGGCCTGTTCGCGCGCGATTGTTGAAGCTTCGGTCTACGACATCTTCGTCGAACGGCTGCGCGAGAAGGTGGCGAAGCTAACGGTCGGCGATCCGGCGGTAAATCCTAATATGGGTCCCGTAGTGAACAGAGCCGCCATGGAATCGATCCTGGGTTACATCGAGACGGGCAAGAAAGAGGGTCGGCTCGTCGCCGGTGGCAAGGCTGTCCAGAATGCGGAAGGCGGATTTTTCATCGAACCTACCGTGATCGCCGATATCGCTCCGGATGCCGTGATCGCCCAGGAGGAAATCTTCGGGCCGGTGCTCGCTGTTATCAAGGTGAAGGACTTCGGCGAAGGCCTGAAGGTCGCAAACAACACCGAGTACGGACTGACCGGCGCGCTCTACAGTGGATCACGCGAGGCATTGGATATCGCAAAGAGCGAGTATCACGTCGGCAATCTGTACTTCAATCGCAAATGCACTGGCGCGATGGTGGGTGCGCATCCCTTCGGCGGCTTCAACATGAGCGGCACCGACTCGAAGGCTGGTGGCCCGGATTATCTGCTACTGTTCACACAAGCGAAGAGCGTCGCTGAGAAACTCTAGCCAATTCGCAATCGTTCGCCGGTTCCGTTTCCCGATGTGTATAACGGCCAGATCTTGCGATCTGGCCGTTGCGTTTGCAGACGGCCCGGGAGTTGTTTTGCAGCCGAGTCATTTTTTCAGGTATCAAACGCAGAGAGGAACGAATGAATGCCATCCATCGTCCGTTTTCACGAGCTTGGTGGACCCGAGGTTTTAAGAATCGAGGAAATGCCCTTTCAGCAGCCGGGCAAAGGGGAAGTCCGGTTGCGCGTTGAGGCTGCAGGACTCAATCGCGCCGAAGCGCTTTTCACCCGCGGTCAATACCTCGAACAGCCGAAATTACCGTCTCGCATCGGCTACGAGGTTGCCGGCGTGGTCGATGCCGTGGGGGAAGGCGTGGATCAGAGTTGGCTGGGCCAAAAGGCCGCGACAATTCCGGCATTTGGGATGAATCAGCACGGTACGCTGGGGGAGCAGGCGGTGGTTCCGGCTGTTGCGCTCACCGAATATCCCGCGAACCTGACTGCCGAGTTGGCAGCCGCATCCTGGATGCAGTATCTGACTGCCTATGGTGCACTGGTGTTCTATGGCAAGGTCGGGCCAGGAGATTTCGTCTCGATCCCCGCGGCATCGTCAAGCGTTGGATTGGCGGCAATTCAAATCGTGCGTGATGCAGGTGCAACAGCCATTGCAGTTACGCGCAAAGCAGCCAAGAAAGAGGAACTGGGTGCGCTTGGCGCGCATTATGTGATCGCAAGCGAAGAAGAGGACTACGCGGCGCGCGTGAAGGAGATCACCTCAGGGAAAGGTGTGCGAGTCACATTCGACCCCGTGGCCGGACCCTTCGTTGAGAAACTCGCCGCGGCTGCCGCGCAAGAAGGCATGATCTTCATCTACGGTGGACTTTCGATGCAGCCAACGCCCTTTCCGCTGTTCCAGTCATTCCGCAATGCTGTGAGCCTTCGCGCATACAGCTTGCGAGAAATCACAATGGTCCCGGAAAGGCTGGCTCCGGCAAAGAAATATGTCTTCGATCGGCTCGCCGACCGGCGCTTCGCACCGAAGATCGCAAAGACCTTCACGTACAGAGACACGATTGAGGCGTATCGATACCTCGAGTCAAACCAGCAAGTCGGCAAAATCGTGATCACCGTGCCATAACCGCCGAACGAATCAGGTCGCCGGGGAGATAGTGTGAGCAGCCCGATTGGGTTTCGGAGTGGTGGACCGCAACGAATTTGGCTTTTCGGGGACGACCTTGATCTCAAAGATTTTAGGCCAGAGTTTGCCGGTTACGAAGAGGCGGTTGTGGGTGGCGTCGTAAGCGATGCCATTGAGGACGGCTTCGGCGCTGGAAAGCAGGTCACGCGGCATCAGGCCCTTGAGGTCGATCCAGCCGATAACATGGCCGGTGGCGGGAGAGATCCGCGCAATACGGTCGGTGTGCCAGACGTTCGCATAGATCTCGCCCTGGACATATTCGAGTTCGTTGAGCTGGGTGATGGGTTTGCCATGATCGATGACGTTGATGCGGCGGACTTCTTTGAAGGTGTCGGGATCGAAGAAACGCAGGGTTGCTGTTCCGTCGCTAAGGATGAGTGATTTGGCGTCATGGGTGAGGCCCCAACCTTCTCCGTCGTAACGAAACGTGCGCAGTAAGCGGAAGGTGGCGCGGTCGTAGACAAAAGCGATGTGGCTTTGCCATGTGAGCTGGATGAGCGTGTTCTTCCAGTCGGTGAGACCCTCGGCGAAGTACTGATCAGAGACGAGTTGCATGCGCAGGATCCGGCCGGATTCGAGGTCTTCTTCACGCAAAGTCGATTGCCCCTTGATGCCGGTGCTTTCGTAAAGTTGGCCGTCGACATAGACGAGTCCCTGCGTGAACGCGTGCTGATCGTGGGGGTAGGCGTGGATGACGCGGTAGGTGTCGGCTGCGTGAGCGCAGGCGACGGCGAAGAAGAACGAAAATACGGCGGCGAATTGAGGCAGGAGCGGGAAGCGCATCTGGTTCGATTCTAGCTGGCGCATTCTGGAGCGACTCAGTCTGCAAGGACACTCGAAAAACATGCAAAATTTTGTGCTGTTTTTTTCGAGTGGGCATTACTCTGGGACAGCGAAGGAGAAGAGTAGTAACACCGGGGGGGAGGGGTGACCGTGAGCTGCGTTCAGCCCGGGATGGTGGGCATAGCCGCGAACCGCCGGTAGAATACGCATGAATCTATTGTGCAGGAATGCGAGTTAATTATCTGCAACACTGGCAAACTTTTGGATGTTTGGAATGAGGAGTTTACAAAGTATTTTCAAGCGAGGGGCTTGACGAGTTCGAAGGTCGCCGAGTTTTTCGCCAGATCTGGACTATTCGAGTTGTGCAATCCAATCGACGATTCTGGGCATGGACCGCGGAACGAGCGCGCGGTTCACCCTGTAGAGCAACTCGCCCCAGTGCATCGAATCTGCGTCGCCGAATTCTGGATCAGTTTAGAATTGGTTGCCTAAAAATGCCTGATGCAGCCGCGGAACGTCCCTCGGGGGCTAAAGCCCAGTGTTTATGCGCTTTTTCCGGCACGGCTGAAGCCGTGCCCCTTCAAAACGGCATTTATGCAACCAGTTTAGCTTGCGCCGAGATAGATGAAGCGCAGGGCGAACAGAACCGCGAGGGTGTAGAGGAGCCAGTCCTGTCGACGCCAGTTGCCGGTGGCGAGGTGCAGCACGGCCCAGGCGATGATGCCGAAACCAAGGCCGTTGGCGATCGAGTAAGTGAGCGGGATCAGGATGAGAGTGAGAAATGCGGGGACCGCGACGAGCGGCTCGTGCCAGCGGATCTCGGTAATGGTGGCGAGCATCATGGAGCCGACGAGGATCAATGCGGGCGCGGTTGCGGCGGCGGGAACGACTCCGACGAAGGGCGCAGCGGCCACGGCGAATAGGAAGAGAATGCCTGTAACGATGGCGGTAACGCCGGAGCGGCCTCCCGCCGCCACGCCCGCGGTGGATTCGACGTAACTCGTCACGGTCGAAGTACCCGTCATGGAACCGAAGACCGTGGCCGTGGCGTCGGCGAAAAGAATGCGATTAAGGCGGGGAATGGAGTGGTCGGGAGCGATCAGACCGGCCCGCTTGGTGACAGCTACGAGGGTGCCAAGGTTGTCGAACAGGTCGACAAAGAAGAATACGAAGATAATTTCGAGGAGGCCTTTGCTGAGGGCTCCGCGGATGTTGAGCTGGAGAGCAGTCTGCGTGAGCGCCTGGATGCCTCCGCCCTGGTTGGTCCAGTGCACCAGGCCAAGAGCCCATGCAATACCAGTGGTGACAAGGACGCCGATGAGAATGGAGCCGCGCACTTTCTTGATTTCGAGCGCAACCATCAGAATCAGGCCGAAGAGCGCAAGTGCGGTGGTGGGATTGCGGACGTTGCCGAGGCTGACGAATGTGGCGGGATCGCCGACCACAAGACCTGCGTTGCGGAAACCAATGAATGCAATGAAGAGTCCAATGCCGCTGGCGACGGCTGCGTAGAGCTCGTGCGGGATGGAGCGCAGGATCATCTGGCGGATCCCGGCCGCGGTGAGCGCGAGAAAAATGATGCCGGAGAGAAACACTGCGCCGAGGGCAGTCTGCCAGGGAACGTGCATCTTGAGGCAAACGGTGTAGGTAAAGTAGGCGTTCAGTCCCATGCCGGGAGCAAGCGCGATGGGATAACGCGCGACTACGCCCATCAAGATGGAGCCGAATGCAGCGGAAAGACAGGTAGCCGCGGTGACGGCAGGCAGCGGAACACCCGCAGCGGAGAGAATGGCCGGGTTGACGAGCACGATGTAAGCCATCGTGAGGAAGGTCGTCACGCCGGCGAGGATCTCGGTGCGCCAGTTGGTGCCCAAATGGCGGAATTCAAAATAGCGTTCAAGAGATGCGAGCATGAATTGCTACTAGAAGACCACACGGTACACGCATCGCAAAGTGATTTCGTGCACGATGATGAGGATGAAATAAGGAACTTCAGGCGGCGAGACGGCGAGTTCTGTGATTGCGAAGAATCCAGTCCATCGATCCGCCCTGGATAACGATGGAGAAAACGACCACGAGGTAAGTTGTGGCGAGAATCCACGAACGGCCGAACTGCGCCGGCACCGAGAGCGCTAACGCAATGGACAAGCCGCCACGCAGGCCTCCCCAGGTAAGTACAAAGAAGGAACTTCGATAGCCGGGCTGGCAGATACGGGCTATCAGCAGGAGAAGGGCCACCGCTGCAAAGCGAACCGCGTTGACGGCCACAATGGCGCTAATGCCGAAACGAACAGCGGCGGCATCGAGCGTAATGGCCATGGCTTCGAGTCCCAGGAGAACGAAGAGCACGCAGTTCTGAATCTCATCGATGACTTCCCAGAAGCCATCGAGGCGCTCCCGTGCAATGCGGTCTTCGGGCAGTCGGCGGTTGAAGTGGCGAAGGGCAATTCCGGCAATTACAGCCTCAAGCGGGGCAGAGAGATGCAGCATTTCAGCGAGAACATATCCGCCGAAGGCGAGCGAGACGGTGAGGAGGATGTCGATTCGATACGAATCGAGCAAGCGCATCAAACTGGAGGTGATGTAAGCGGCAAGCAGACCAACGATCACTGCTCCGCCTGATTCGGCTATGAGAAGTCCGGTGACGCGCCACGGGGTTGGCGCATTGCCGCGGGCGATGGCTAGCATGGTAATGAAAAGCACCGCGCCAATTCCGTCGTTGAAAAGAGACTCGCCGGCCAACTGCGCCTGGAGGCGACGGGGAATGCCGACGCGCCGAAGCATCTCCAGCACCGCAATGGGATCAGTAGGAGAAATAAGTGCGCCGAAGATCAAGCACTCCATCCACGGCAATCTCGCTCCGCTGAGCGCATGCATGAGAACGGCAACGAGGAGAAAGCAGATGGCGGTGCCGGCGATGGAAAGCAATGAAACAGTGAGCTTTTCTTTGGCGAGTTGCTCAAGATCGAGCAGGAACGCGCCCGCAAAGAGCAGCAGGGGCAACATGCCGTGCAGAATGAGGCTTTCGAAGTTGATGCGCTGCATCAGATCGGCAGCCCACAGGTGAATTTCGGGTACGCGTGTGGCTGTAAGCGAAAGCGCGGCCGAGATAAGCACCGTCAGCAACATCGTGCCAATCGTGATGGGCAGCCGCAACCAGCGAGCGCTGATGAGGCCGAAGACGGCCGCCGTAGCAAACAAAAGGCTGAGGATGGCAAGTGTGGTCATGTAGTCTGGTCCGGCCATCTTCTGGAAGGCCGAGTGATTTCATCGTAACCAAAGGCTGAGCAGCGCGTTTGGAAATCGTGAGGTGGTGTTGAGACCGTCGGTTTGGGTTCGTGCGTTCCCACCCATTTTCGGCAAAGGCGCGAAATGGATCGGGCACCCCAAGGGATACTGTTCGACTCGAAAAGTAGAAGCAAATCCTTCG
>Ga0335072_10007677_pt1 | contig 15712 bp, 15 predicted proteins | sample Lox_Sample_21_FD_206725 | JGI IMG/M metagenome (GOLD analysis project Ga0335072, IMG submission 206725) | Soil microbial communities from Loxahatchee National Wildlife Refuge, Florida, United States - Lox_Sample_2.1 | ecosystem: Environmental > Terrestrial > Soil > Wetlands | place: USA... | reverse complement strand
CCGGCAAGCCATAGGACGCAAGGCGGCGGCGATTGTGATCCAGCGGAATGGTGTAGCTGAACGGCCCCACGCTCTCGCCGATCGGCGCGGTGTCGTAGTGCAGCGGCTCCGTCACCGGTGCCGCCGCCGGCGGCTGGCTTGCGGCCTGTGTGTTCATGCTCATGACGCTACTCCGCCGCCCGCAATCCGGGTTCATACGCCGGCACCGCGGCTCGTTCCGCGGCCTGCATCGGCTGCGGCCACCAGCGATGCTCCCAGGAAGCGAAATGCTGCTTCAATACCGGCATCACCTTCTCTGCGAACAATTGGGTATTATAGCGGGTCAGCGTCTTGTTCATGTTGCCGAACTGCAGGAGCAACATCAGGTTGCCGACATGCAGGTTCTCGGCGAGTTCGATGAACTGGTCGGTGACCTGCGAGGGTGTGCCGATCACCAGATAACCGGCCTCGACCAGATCTTTCATCGCGGTCGGACGCGCCACCCCGCGCGCGGCGGCGGCACTGACCTGGCTGGTCATGCCGTGGCGGATCGTCGCTTCCGTCGCGTATCCCGGCGGGGCAGCGAAGCGCGGATCGAAATGCAGGCAGCGGCCGAAGAAATACTCCGCCGCCGGCGTATAGATTTCCATCGCTTGCTCGCGGCTTTCCGCCACCGCGACGGTCTGCGCGAAGCCGGCGCGATAGGGATTGCGGTCCTTGCCCAGGCGGTCCATTTCCGCCCAGAAACCGTCCATCGTCGCCTTGCCGACCTTGTGGCCGAAATACGAGAGGTAGCAGTACACGTAGTCCATTTGCGCGCACCACTGCCAGGTCTCGATCGAGCCGCCGCCCGGAATCCAGATCGGCGGATGCGGCTTCTGCACCGGGCGCGGCCAGATGTTGACATAGCGCTGCTGGTTGTAGCGGCCATTGAATGCAAACGTGTCGGGGTGCTGCCACGCCTTCATGATCAGGTCGTGCGCCTCGTAATAGCGCTCGCGCAACTGGCTGGGATTCTGGCCGTAGGCAAAGCAGTCATCCATCGGCGTGCCCACCGGGAAACCGGCAATCAGCCGGCCGCCGGAGATGCAGTCGATCATGGCAAACTCTTCTGCCACCCGCGTCGGCGGATTGTACAGCGCGATCGAGTTGCCCATGACGCAGATCGACACATCCGTGGTGCGGCGCGCGAGCGACGTGGCGATCAGGTTCGGCGACGGCATCAGGCCGTAGCCGTTGGAGTGATGCTCGTTGACGCAAATCGCGTCGTAGCCGCAGTCGGCGGCGAATTCGAGCTCGTCCATGAAGTCGTTGTACATGTGGTGGGCACGGCGCGGGTCGAACAAGGAGGAGTGGATATCGACCCAGACCGAAGGATGCTTCTGTTTGAAGTCGTCCGGCAGCTCGGTGTACGGCATCAGGTGGAACCACATGAGTTTCATGGGCCGCGTGCTCCTCTCTCTCCCGAACGAATACCGGGGAGTATAGGCATGCTCCTGGCGGTAGGGGGAGGGCGCATGCGAGGGCGCATGCGCGCCCGCCGGTCACCCCCGCCCGATCTCTCCCGCCGCGCGGGAGAGGGATTTGCCGGTCCGATCGGGCATCCCGGCCCGGGCGGATCAGTGGGCGATGTAATCCGTCCGTCCGCCGTCGACCGTCAGCACCTGGGCCGTGATCCATCCGGACTCGGGCGATGCCAGGAAGGCGACCGCATTGGCTATGTCTTCCGGCCTGCCGACGCGTCCCGTCATCGCCAGCGCGGCGATCCGGGTCGCCACCGCGTCCCAATCCGTCTTGCTGCGGTCGCGGCGTGCCATATCGGTCTCGACGAAGCCCGGCGCGACCGCATTCACCGTGATGCCATGCGCCCCGAGTTCCAGGGCAAAGCGCCGTGTCAGCACGATCACCTCGGCCTTGGAGGCGGCGTAAAAGGTCGTCCCCGGCAAAGACGTGCCGATGCCGGCATTGGAGGCAATATTGACGATGCGTCCATAGCCGCGCTCGCGCATGCCGCCCATCACCGCACGGGTGGTGAAGATCACGCCGTCGGCGTTGACCTGGCGCATGTGCGCGAGGCGTTCGCGGTCGTAGCTGTCCAGCGTCGCCGGATAGGACACGCCGGCATTGTTTATCAGAATGCTCGGCGGTCCGAGGGCGGCGGTGACGCGATCCACCATCATTTCGACATCGGCGTCGTCCGAGACGTCGGCCCGGACAGTGATGGCGCTGCCGCCGGCTTGCTCTATCTCGGCCTGCAACGACTCGGCGGCGTCGGCCTGGTTGGCATAATTGATCGCGACCGCGGCGCCCTCGCGCACGAGGCGTTGCACGATGGCGCGGCCGATGCCGCGTGCACCGCCAGTCACCAACGCCACTTGTTCAGCCCAGGCCATTCCCCTGCTCTCCGTAAAAATCTCGCTTCACCATGAGATAACGGCCGTTCCCCTCCGCGGTGCCACCGGTTGTTCAAAATAGCTTGCCGGTGTTGCCCGTGCTGCCGCGAGCGCTACGAGCGCCGCGACGGCAATGCGATCTGGCTCCCGCCTGCGCCGGTCGCATTCAGAATTTTGCCACGCGGCGCCGGCGCAGTGCCGTGGTCCGCGTGCCGCTAGTATCGACTTTCGCAGAAAGTCGATACGTCGCTTTTTGTCCGAGTATCCGATTCACGCGGCGAATCGTGGTCGCTGCGCGACTCACGATTCTCTGCGATCGGATACTAGCGACGCTCGCAGTCTCCGAACACGCGCGCGAAGATCGCTTCCACCGCCTGCAGATGCAGCGCGGGATCCATGGCCGCATCCAGCTCATCGGGGCTGATCTGTCCCGCGACCTCAGGATCGGCGAGCAAATTCTCCCGGAAGCCACGGCCGTTCGGGGTACCCAGCTTCTCCCATGTCGCCATGGCGCAGCGCTGCACGATGCGATAGGCATCCTCGCGCAGGATGCCCGCTCGCGTCAGCGCCAGCAGAACCTCGCCGGAATGCACCACGCCGCCCAGGCTCTCCAAATTCGCGGCCATCCGGTCGGGATATACCACCAGACGCTGCATCATCCCCGCCAGTCGCGCCAGCGCGAAATCCAGTGCGATCGTCGCGTCGGGTGCGATGACACGTTCGACCGACGAATGCGAGATGTCGCGTTCATGCCAGAGCGTGACGTTTTCCAGCGCGGGCACCACGGCCGCGCGCACGATGCGCGCCAATCCGGTCAGGTTTTCGCTCAGCACCGGGTTCCGCTTGTGCGGCATGGCGCTGGAGCCTTTTTGGCCGGGATGGAAGAATTCCTCGACCTCGCGCACTTCGCTGCGTTGCAGGTGGCGCACTTCCGTGGCCAGCCGCTCGATCGCCGATGCGATCACGCCGAGCATGCAGAAGAACGCCGCATGGCGGTCGCGCGGGATGATCTGCGTGGAAACCGGTTCAGGCTTCAGGCCCAGGTGTTCTGCGACATACGCTTCGACGGGCGGATCGAGATGTGCGAACGTTCCGACCGCGCCGGATATCTGCGCCACCGCGATCTCGGCCCGCGCCGCCTCCAGCCTCGCGCGGCCGCGCAGGAACTCTGCGTAATGTCCCGCGAGCTTCAGGCCGAATGTGGTCGGCTCGGCATGGATGCCATGGCTTCGGCCGATAGTCAGCGTGAACTTGTGCTCCAGCGCACGCGCCTTCAGGGCGGCCGCAACGGCGTCGATGTCGGCCAGCAGCAGATCGGCCGACTGCGTGAGTTGCACTGACAGACAGGTGTCCAGCACGTCGGAACTGGTCATGCCCTGATGCACGAAGCGGCTGTCCGGTCCGATGGCGTCGGCAAGCCAGGTCAGGAACGCGATCACGTCGTGGCGGGTCTCGCGTTCGATCTCATCGATGCGGTCGATGTCGGCGGGGCCGATCACCTTCAGCGCCGCGCCGCCCTTCTCGCGGATGTTGCGCGCGGCGGCTTCCGGGATCGCGCCGATCCGGGCCATGCCTTCGGCGGCCAGCGCCTCGATCTCGAACCAGATGCGGTAGCGGTTCTCGGGCGCCCAGATGGCGGCCATCTCGGGTCGGGTATATCGGGGAACCATCGCTGCCGTGTCCCACCTTGCCGGTGCGATGCCAGCTAGACCGGGGCCGCCACACTTGGCAAGCCGCAGCGGCGGCGTTCCACACCGGATCGGCAGAGGCATGAACCTGACGACAATGCTGCCCGACCTGACTGCCCTGGCCCAGGTGGTGCTGATCGACATGACGCTTGCGGGCGACAACGCGGTGGTGGTCGGCCTCGCCGTGGCCGGCCTGCCGGCAGCACAGCGCCGGACCGCGATCGTCCTCGGCATAGCCGGCGCCACCGCGATCAGGGTCGCATTGGGATTGTTCGCGCTGTCCCTGTTGCAGGTGATCGGCCTCCTGCTGGCGGGCGGGCTGCTGCTGCTGTGGGTGTGCTGGAGGATGTATCGCGAGCTGCGCCGCCTGCGCCCGCATGCCGCCGGCGTGGTCGGCAAGACGCTGGCGCAGGCCATGTTGCAGATCGTGCTCGCGGACCTGTCGATGAGCCTCGACAACGTGCTTGCGGTGGCCGGCGCCGCCTATGGCGCGCCCTGGGTGCTGGCTGCCGGGCTGGTACTGTCCGTGGTGCTGATGGGCGTCACCGCCAACCTGCTGGCGAGCGTGCTGGAGCGCCAGCGCTGGCTTGCCTGGGCGGGGCTGCTGATCGTGCTTTACGTGGCGGTGCGCATGGTGTGGGACGGGGCCTTCGCGGTGGCCAATGCGATCGGGCACTGACGGCGTCATCGCCGCCAGAGCCACAGGAGCAATGTCAGAACCAGCGACAACACGATGGATACCAGCAGGCTGCTTGCGAGTGGCGCATAGAACCGGAACCCGGGGCGGTGGAGGCTGATGTCGCCGGGGAGATGGCCCAGTCCAAGCCGCGCCAGCCACGGCCACAGCAACCCGAGAACGAGCAAGAGCGATCCGGCGACGATCAGGAACTGGCGCATGGGCGGGCATATGGTGGCGCCACGCGGCAACGTCGCGTCCGCGGTGGCACGACCCAGTGCGCTGCCGCGGGGCGGCCCTCGGGTACGGGGTCAATGGCCCCAGCGGAGCAATTTGGCCGTCGCGTTGCCCGAGCGGATCGCGCCCTCGATGGTCGCCGGCAGTCCGGTCGCGGTCCAGTCGCCGGCCAGCAGCAGGTTTGCCAGCGGCGTGCGTTGCTCCGGACGCCGCCGCTCTTGCTCCGCGGTGGCAGCGAACGTGGCACGCCGCTCCTTCACCACGCGGAAGGCGGGCATCGGACCCTCCAGGCCGAGCGCAAGCCTCACGTCGGGCCAGACGGCAGCGGCGATCTCGGCGGCATCGCGATCAACGAAATGGTTGGCGGCGCTGATCGTGACCGAGACATGGCCGGCTTTGACGAATATCCACTGCGCCGTGCCGCGAACGACGCCGATCAGCCCGGCCTCGCCCGGATTGGCCCTGATGCGGAAATGGATGTTCAGGATCGATTCAAATGCGTCCGGCACGGTGAGCGACGGCAGCAGGGCGGCCGCGACCCAGGGCGGCACGGCCAGCACGACCGCATCGCCCGGTGCCAGCGCGACGGGACCGTCGGGGGTGCGCAGGGCGACGACCCTGTCATCCTCGATGTCCAGCGCGGCGATGCGCCGGCCGAACAGGATTTCGGCCCCGCGTGCCCGCAGCGTGTCGATCGCGGGATCGATCAGCGCGCCTGACAGTCCATCGCTCGGAAAGCGCGGAATGCAGGCCCCGCCGCCCTGCATCAGCGTCTCGCGCATGACCGCCCCGAGCAATCGTGCCAGCCCGTCGCGGGCAGGTGTGTTGAGCGCGGCGACCGACAGCGGCTCGAGCAATCGCCAATAGAGCCAGCCATGCCGCAACGCCTCGGAGACGGTCGTGTCGCCTTTCAGGCGCATGAGCGAGAGCAAGGCCAGATAGTCCGAGAGCCGTGAACGGGGCACGCGCCGCGCCGGCCGCAGGATCCACCACGGCAGCGGTCCGCGGTTTGGCCGCACGGTCCAGCGTGTGCCGGTGCCGAGATCGATGAAGGGGAAGCATGCGCTCGGCGGTCCGCCGAGTTTGTCGGTGGCGCCGATGGAATTGATGTAGGCGAACGCGGCGCGGTTGCCGGACAGCAGCAGGTGGTTGCCGTTGTCGATGGTCAGGCCAAGCTCGCGGTCGAAAAACGAGCGGCAGCGGCCGCCGGCGGCGGGACTGGCTTCGTACAGCGTAACGGCATGCTTCGCCGCGGTGAGGGCAAGCGCAGCAGAAAGCCCGGCCAAACCGGCGCCGACGACATGAATGCCTGCCATAAGCCTGGCGGAAGCCCCTGCGACGCAGCCGTCCGTGCTGGGCGGCCGCAATCGCGGGGTCTACACGATGCCTCGGGCGGGCGGAAGTCCAGTCATTCCGCGGGTATCTGCAATTCCTCCCGATGCGCGAAGCGGCGCGGAATGTGCAGTCCGAACGCCGCGATGATCGCGGAGATCAGGGTGAACCCGGCCAGGCCGTAGAGACCGCCGGCATAGCTGCCGGTGGCATCCTTCAACCAGCCGACGATGGTGGGTCCAAAGAAGCCGCCGGCGTTGCCGATCGAGTTGATCCACGCCAGGCCTGCCGCGGCCGCGGTGCCGGTCAGCATCATGGAGGGCAGCGACCAGAACGGCCCCTTCGTGCCATAGAAGCCGGCGGTGGCGACGCAAAGGCCGGCCAGGGCCCACCACGTTCCCATGGTCATGCCGGCGATCACCAGCCCGACGGTCGCCACCATGCAGGCCCAGAACAAATTCCAGCGGCGCTCACCCATGCGGTCGGAGATCCAGCCCCAGGTCATCATGCTGACCGCGCCGCAGATATAGGCGAGCATTGTGGCATAGCCGGTGCCCATGGTGGTGGCGCCGAGCGATTTGATCATCTGCGGAATGAACAAGACGATGCCCAGGCTGGCGGTGACGATGCCCAGATAGTTCAGCGACAGCAGCAGGATCTTGGGATCGAACAATGCCTCGACGAAGCGGTAGGAGCGCACCGCCTCGACGGCGCGGCGTTCCGCCTCCAGACGGCCGACCAGCCAGGCCTTCTCCTCGGCGTCGAGCCAGGTGGCGTGGGCCGGCTTGTCGGTGAGATAGAACAATACGCCGAAACCCAGCAGGACCGTCGGGACGGCTTCAAGTATGTAGATCCACTTCCAACCCGCGATGCCCAGCATGCCGTTCATGCTGAGGATGGCGGTGGAGATCGGTGCGCCGAGTGCGACGGAGATCGGCAGCGCCAGCGTGAAGCCGGAGACGATGCGGGCGCGGTGATGATCGGGGAACCAGTAGGTGAACAACAGCAGGATGCCGGGGAACAAGCCGGCCTCCGCCGCGCCGAGCAAGAAGCGGACGGTGAGAAAGCTGGTGGCGCCGACGACCAGCGCGGTGGCGGCCGAGGCGAGGCCCCAGGTGATCATGATGCGGGCGATCCACAGCCGTGCGCCGACCTTGGCGAGCACGATGTTGCTTGGCACTTCGAAGATGCAGTAGCCGAGATAGAATGCGCCGGCGCTCAGTCCGTAGGCGGCGGCGGTGAGGCCGATTTCCTTGTTCATCGTCAGTGCGGCGAAGCCGACATTGATGCGGTCAAGATAGCAGAAGAAATACACGACCATGGCGAATGGCAGCAGCCGCCAATACACTTTGCGCATTGTCCGTTGCTCGATCGAGCGTTCCATATTCGGCGTCTCCACTTGGCGTCCCCTTATGATGGCCGAAAGACCGGCGAGAGAAACGAGGCTAGCGTGCGGATTGCTGATGGTCAAAATAGCTGGTGTTGGGAGCGGATCGAGGTGGCATGACAACGCCGGGCCAAGCGCCATCCTTCGTCAAGCGTGTGCAGGAGGCATTGAACGACCTGCCGGACGCGGAACGCCGGCTGGGCGAGTTCACCCTGGATTTTCCGGGCGAACTCGCCAGCTATTCGGCATCGGAGCTGGCCGAACTGGCGGGCGTTTCGAACGCCACGGTCAGCCGGTTCGTGCGGCGGTTGGGCTATGAGGATTTCAATGCCGCCCGCCGCAGCGTTCGGGCCGAACGGCGGCAGGGCTCGCCGTTATTGCTCGGTGCCAAGGCCCGTGCGGCGCAGGACACCATCGCTGCCCATTTGAAGGACGGCCACGCCAATTTGGACGGCACGTTGGAGCATTTGTCGGAGCCGCTGATCGATGAAATCGTGCATGCTCTGGTGGGGGCCCGGATGCTGTGGATCGCCGGCTATCGCAGCAGCCAGGCCTTCGCGTTCTATTTCCGCTGGCAGGTGTTTCAGTTCCTGCCGAACAGCCATCTGTTGCCCGGGCCGGGCGAGACGCTGGGCGAATACATGGCGAGCATCGAGAAGGCCGATTGCCTGGTCGCTTTCGGGCTGCGCCGGCGGGTGCCGCAACTAGAGCATTTGGTGACGCATGCCGCGCGGGTCGGGGCGAAGGTATTGTATGTCGGCGACCATTTGATGGGAGAGCAATCGCACGCGGATTGGCTGTTGCGTTGCGACACGCGGGCGCCGGGGGCGCTGGACAACCATGTCGCGGTGATCGCGTTGTGCGATCTGCTGATAACGCGGGTGTTTCGCGCCTTGGGGCGGAAGGGGCGGCAGCGGTTGCTGGCAGTGGAGGCGGCGCACGAGGCGGCCGGCGAACTTTGACGGTGGGGCGTGGATTCCCTGTTCAGTGCAGGGGAGCGCATTGAAGCAGCGCGAAATGCTCCCGGGCGTGCGGCGCCTGCCCGCTTTTGCGCCATCGATTGTGCGCCAGCATGTTCCTCGGGCACTTTGCGCTTGACAATTATTTTTCACCTCTCATGATGGCCGAAAAATTGCGCACAATCAGGGCGGCTGCAGGGTAGGGGTGACACATGGCCATGGACGGTTCCGTGCTGGCGGACACGACGGCGCCAGCGATGCAACAGCTTGAAACCGCGCTCGCCCGTATCGGGGTGACATCCGCGCACAAGCAGATCATCGCGCTGATCGTGGTCGGCGCCTTGTTCGATAGTTTTGAGCAAAATACCGTCGGCGTGGCGGGGCCGGGGCTGCGGGCACAGTGGCACCTCGCCGCGACCGATATCGGCATTCTCAACACCATCACCTTCGGCAGCGCGGCCATCGGCCGGTTGCTGTCAGGGGTCATCGGCGACCGCTACGGCAGGCGCGTGATGCTTGGACTCGATCTGATATTGTTCACCATCGGCTCGCTGGCCTGTGCCCTGGCACCAACCTTCGGCATGCTGTGCCTGGCACGCGCCGTGGTGGGTTTCGGCGTCGGAGGCGAGCTCTCCACCGCCGTCACCATGCTTTCCGAATTTTGCTCTCCGAAGTTTCGCGGTTTGGCGACCGGGCTGGTCAATGTCGGCGCCGGCGGGTTCGGCAATTTCCTGGCGCCGGCCTTCGGACTGCTGATCTTCTCCCTCTTCCCCGGCCCCGGCAGTTGGCGCTGGTTGTTCGCGGCGCTCGCACTTCCCGCGCTGCTGGTGGTGTTCTATCGCCGCTACGTTCCGGAGACGCCGCGATACCTGGTGTCGCGCGGCCGCATGGCGGAGGCGAACCAGGTGCTGTCGCTGCTGGCGTCAGGCTCGTTGCAGACCAAAGGCCTGACAGTGCATTCGTATCTCACCGGCGAGCCTCGCAGCGACGCGGCGGCGGCACGCGGCGGCTGGTTCGAGATCTTCGGTCCCGCCTTCATTGGCCGCACGCTGCCGGTCGCCATCGCCATCCTGATGAGCTATGGCGCGCAACTGTCGGTGCTGACGCTGATGCCGATCATTTTCGTCGCCAAAGGATACAGCCTGTCGGGCAGTCTACTGTTCAGCATGATCATCCAGAGCGGCAGCGTGCTGGGCACCATCGCGGGGTCGAGCTTCGGCTACTACCTGCCGCGCAAGCCGGTGCTGACGACGGGCGCGGTGCTGGCCTGCGTGGCGGCGCTGTCGATCGTGTGGCTCGGCGCCAACATCGCCCTGGTGCTGTTGTTCGGCGCGGTGTTCCAATTCTTCGTACTGCTGCTGAACACGCAGATCTGGGTCTATGCGCCCGAGCTGTATCCGACGCGAATCCGGGCCTTCGGCGTCGCTTTCATTCTGGCCGCCGGCACGGTGGCAGGTTCGTTCGTGCCGACCATCTCCGGGGCTTTGTTCGACCGGCACGGCATGGTCGGCGTGTTCGGTCTGGCCGCCGCGATGTATGCGGTGTTCGCTATCAGCATCCAACTTGCGCCGGAAACCTACGGCCGGTCGATGGAAGATCTGCGGCTGCGGGTGCCGGCCGGAGCGGCCGGATAACGCAGAGGATGCAGCCTTCGTGCCGCCGCCTTCGGTTCTGCTGATCAACCCGAACAGCTCACCGGCCGCCACCGACATGATGGTCGGGATCGCGCGAGAGGCGGCGCGCGGCCGTCTTGCGCTGCATGGCGCCACGGCGAAGCGTAGCCCGCCGATGATTGTGACGCAGCAAGCCCTGGCGGCGGCGGCCGACGAGGTGGCGGAGATCGGCACGGCAGCCGCAATCCGCTATGCCGGCATGATCGTCAGTGCGTTCGGCGACCCGGGGCTGGAGCGACTGCGCTGCAACCTGGCGATACCTGCGACCGGTATTTGCGAAGCTTCGATGCTGGCGGCGGCGCAAGGCGGGCGGCGGTTTGGAGTAGCAACGGTCACGCCAGACCTCGCGGAACCGATCGCGGCGCGGGCGCGGCACCTCAATCTGGCGGCGGTCTATACCGGCATTCGTTGCCCGGCGGCCGATCCGATCGCTCTTGCTGGTGATCCGCGATGGCTGCGGGAGGCGTTGCACACGGCGGTGGTGGACTGCATCGAACGCGACGGCGCGGAAGCCGTGGTGATCGGTGGCGGCCCGCTCGGCCAGGCGGCGGACTGGCTGCAGCCGTTGTTCAAAACGCCGGTCATCGCGCCGATCCCATGCGCTGTCGAACGGCTGCTGACGATGCTCGCGGCGGAGGCCTGAGTCCCGCGGACATCGGCGAAAGGCGAAAGGCAGGCGTTGCGGATGGCGTGATCTCGACAGGGAGTGCCGCTATTCCGCCGCACGTCGCGGCAGCAACGCCGCCGCCAGCGCCTCCGGATTGCGCAGCGTGATGTCGCGCTGCGGATTGGGCAGCTCGATGCCGGCGGCCTGATACAGGTCCCAGATACGCAGCATCAGCTCGCTGCGGACATTGGCCGTGCCGTTGACGGGATCGTTGATCCAACAGCGCAGCTCAAGGTCGATCGTGCTGCCGCCAAATTCCACGAGCAAACAGGTGGGTTGCGGTTCGGCCAACACGCGCGGGACGTCTCGCGCCGCCTCCAGCGCCAGCCGGATCGCCGCATGGGGATCCGACTGATAGGAGATGCCCATTTTCACGTGCAGCCGGATCAGGTCATTGGAATAGGACCAGTTGGTGACGCGCTGGGTGATCAGGTCTTCGTTGGGAATCAGGTACTCCTTGCCGTCGCGGGTGCGCACGGCGACGTAGCGGGCGTTCAGGGCGTTGACGAAGCCGTAGGTATCCTCGACCTCGATCACGTCGCCGGGCTTGATCGAGCGGTCGAGCAAAAGAATCACGCCGCTGATCAGATTGGAGACGACCTTCTGGAGGCCGAAGCCGACGCCGATGCCGACCGCGCCCGAGAACACGGCGAAGGCGGTCAGGTCGATGCCGATCGAGCCCAGCGCGAGCAATACCGCAAGCATCACCAGGGAGAGGCGCGTGAGCTTGCCCGCGAGCACGCGCATCACCGGCGTGATCATCGGGACGCGGTCGAGCCAATGCTCCGCCATGCGCGCGGCGGTGTTGGCCAGCCAGATCAGCAGCGTCATGGTGATGACGCCCTTCACCAGCAGCAGCAGGCTGAGGCGGAAGTTGCCGATCGGAACCGCCATGGCGTCCATCAAGGCGACGACCGGACCGAGCAAGCCGGCAATGTTCAATGCCGCGATCAGCCAGGCGGCGATGGCGATGATGCGTGCCAGCGCCTCGTTGCGGACCAGGCGGGAGGAGAGGCGGATCAGCACCCAGACCAGGACGAGGCTCTCGGCGGTGCGCAGCAAGGCGGCTGGCGAGTGCGTCGCGTTGAATGCCAGGCGCGTGAACCAGAACAGCAGCAGCAGCAGGATGGAAGGGCCGGCGCGGGCGGTGGCCGCGGCGATCGGATGCAGCGGGCCGGGCGGCAGCCGGTCCGCGAGGCGGAGCGTGACGCGGCGGAGCGGTCGTGCCGCGGCCAGCGCGATGAGCCAGAGCAACAGGACGCAGGCGAGTTGGAGCAAGGTGTCGGGCACGAAAATGGTGTCACGTGCCCAGGCCACGATCCGGTAGGCGTCCCGGTGCAGTCCGCTGCCGGCGAGCCACTGGTCCATTGCCGGCGGAAGGGGCAGCGCAACCAAGGCGAAAATCCGGCATCGCGGGTGCGCCGGCGGTCACGCCATCGCGCGGGGATGGTGTTTGATCGGGCGGGTGCCGCGCGGGCCGGCCCGGCGCGCCGCGATCGGGTAGCGTGCGCCGCGCGCCGCGAGTGGACGGCGTGCGCCGCGAGCGGGCCGGGTGCGCCTTGCCCCGCGTTATGAGGCGTCGGTGCCGAAGCGGAAGATCGTGGTGGAACGGAAGGTATCGCCCGGCTTCAGCTCGGTAGAGGGGAATTGCTGCTTGTTGGGCGAATCGGGGAAATGCTGGGTTTCCATGGTGAAGGCTTCGGTCTGGCGATAGACGGTGCCGGCCGAGCCAACCATGGTGCCGTTGAAGTTGTTGCTGGTGTAAACCTGCAATCCCGGTTCGGTGGTCAGCACGTCCAGCGTGCGTCCGCTCTGCGGATCGTAGGCGTGCGCCGCCGGCAGCGGGGTGGTCGTGCGGCGCGAGCCGTTCAGCACGAAATTGTGGTCGTAGCCGTGGGCATAGACCATCTGCTGCACGCCGGACCGCAGGCGGGCGCCAATCGCAGTGGGCTGGCGGAAGTCGAACGGGGTGCCGGCAACCGTTGCCAGTTCGCCGGTGGGAATCTGTGTTGTGTCGGTTGGCGTGTAGCGGTCGGCATCGATCTGGAGGATCTGGTTCTCCACCGAACCGGAGCCGTTGCCTGCGAGATTGAAGAACGAGTGGTTGGTGAAGTTGACCACGGTGTCCTTGTCGGTGGTTGCCTGGTAGTCGATGCGCAGCTCGCCGCGGTCGTTCAGTGTGTAAGTGACCGTGACGTGCAGCGTGCCGGGGAAGCCCTGGTCGCCGTCCGGGCTGACATGCGTCAGCGTCGCGCTGACGGTGTTTCCGGAGCGATGGGTCGTGACCGTCCAAACTGCCTTGTTGAAGCCGACCGTGCCGCCGTGCAGCGTGTTGCCGTTGTTGTTGGCGGGCAAATGGTATTCATGCCCGTCCAGCGTGAAGCGCGCACCGCCGATGCGGTTGGCATAGCGGCCGACGAGGGCGCCGAAGAAGTTTGGGATCGTCTCGTACTCGTGCAGGCTGGACAGGCCGAGCACGACGTCGGCCATGCGGCCATTGCGATCGGGCGCGTCGATTTCGGTAATGACGCCGCCGTAGCTGATGAACTTCACGACCAGCCCATGGTCGTTGGTCATGGTGTAGAGCTCGACCGGCTTGCCGTCCTGCGTGGTGCCGAACGGCGTGCTCTGGATGGAGGCTGCGTGCGCCATCGTGCTGGTTCCCGCGACAAGGGACAGTATCAAGAGGGCTGCCGAAACGGGGCCGGAGATGGATCGCGGCATGGACATCCTCATGTGTGTGGTACATCGGTGCGATGACACACGCATGCCATGTTGGCGCATGCTGAGGGGCGAGATTGCGGCTTTGCCGCGTCCCGCGCAATGGCGGTTGTGTGACGTTCTGGCTGGCGGCTAGCGGAAGCCGATCACACGTGGAAGCTCTCACCGCACCCGCAGCGGCCCTTTTCATTGGGATTAACAAAGGTGAAACCGGAGGCCAGCGCCTTGGTCTCGTAGTCCATGACGGTACCGATCAGGAACAATGACGCTTTGCGATCGATCAGGATGGTGAGGCCCTTGTCGGTGACAACCTCGTCGGTGGCCGCCGGGGCATCGGTCCAGCTCATGTCGTAGGACAGGCCAGAGCACCCTTTGGTCTTCACGCCGATGCGGAGCAAGTTGCCTTGCTCGCCCGTTTCATAGAGACGGCGCAGGCGGTCGGCCGCGGCGTCGGTGAGTGTCATCAGCGGCGGCAGGGCGCGGGTCTTGCGGGGGGCTGTCGTGGTCGTGCTCATGGTATGATCTTACGTGATGCGCGGTCAGAACATATTCAACTGAAGCCGGGCTTCCTCGCTCATGCGGCTCGGGTCCCAGGGTGGATCCCACACGGTCTCCACCTCACATTCGGTCACGCCGGAGACGCCCATCACGGCTTCGCGCACTTGCTCCGGCAATTCCTGGGCGCTGGGGCAGGCGGGGGCGGTCAGCGTCATCTCCACCTTCACGCGGCCGTCGTCGTGGATGTCGATCGCGTAGATCAGGCCGAGTTCGTAGATATTGACCGGGATTTCCGGGTCGTAGACGCCGCCGATGGCGGCAACCAGCGCGTCCTCGGTGGGACGCGGCGTGGTTTCGCCGTCGGGCGTCCAGGCGGTGTGGCCGGTGCTGGCGCTGATATCATTCACTCGTCGTCTCCTTGCCCCCTTCGAGGGCGGCGATCAGCGCGTGCCACGCGAGGGTGGCGCACTTCACGCGCGACGGATATTCGTACACGCCGGCCAGCGGCTGCAAGCGTTCCAGCGGCTCCTCCAGCGGGCCATCGCAGACCGGGCAGGAGCCGGTGCGGGCAAGTTCGCGGAAGGCATTGAACAAGGCCCTGGTATCGGCCTGACTGCGGCCTTTCACGGTCTCGGCCATGAGGTCGGCGGAGGCCACGCTGATGGCACAGCCGCGCGCCTCGAAGCTGGTATCGGCGATGCTGCCGTCGGGGGCGAGCTTCACGAACACCTGGATGCGGTCGCCGCACATCGGGTTGTCGCCCTTGGCGGAGGCGTCGAAGGATTCGAGCCGGCGGGCGTGGCGCGGGTGGCGGCCGTGATCGAGGATCACTTCCTGGTAGAGGTCGCGCAGGTCGTCAAAGGCGTCAGCGGGCATGGGCCCCTCCGTCATGGCGGGCACAGGCCTGCCGTCCATCTCCGTGCGAGACCGCCACGCGCAGGTCGTGAAGCGCGGGCCGCTGGCCGCGATGACGGGGGCGCCTCACGTGAAGAACTCCCGCACCCGCACCAGGGCGTCCGCCAGCGCGTCGATCTCCTGATGCGTGGTGTAGATGCCGAAGCTGGCGCGGGCGGTGCTGTCCAGGCCGAAGCGGTGCATCAGCGGCTCGGCGCAGTGATGGCCGGCGCGCACGGCGATGCCCTGGCGGTCGAGCAATGTGGCGACGTCGTGGGCGTGAGCCTTGTCGAGCGCGAAGGCGACCACGCCGCCGCGGTCCTGCGCGCGGCCGAGGACGCGCACGCCCGCCAGCGCGTCCAGCCGCGCCAGCGCATGGTCCACCAGCGCATGCTCGCGGGCGGCGATGGCGTCGTAGCCGATGGCCTGGACATAATCGATGGCGGCTTTCAGGCCGATGCCTTCGAGGATCGGCGGCGTGCCGGCTTCGAACTTGTGCGGCACCGAGGCCCAGGTGGATTTTTCGTAGCTGACCGAGGCGATCATCTCGCCGCCACCGAGAAACGGCGGCATGCGGTCCAGCAATTCGCGGCGGCCCCACAGCACGC
>Ga0335072_10007676_pt1 | contig 15712 bp, 10 predicted proteins | sample Lox_Sample_21_FD_206725 | JGI IMG/M metagenome (GOLD analysis project Ga0335072, IMG submission 206725) | Soil microbial communities from Loxahatchee National Wildlife Refuge, Florida, United States - Lox_Sample_2.1 | ecosystem: Environmental > Terrestrial > Soil > Wetlands | place: USA... | reverse complement strand
GGGGTGGCTATGGCCATCCCCTTTTGCTTTTTGTGAAGGCGATGTGGCACGTGCAGCACTGCCGGCGCTACTTTGCTGCTTCGCGGTAGCGGCCTAACTCCTTGACCATGGCGCAATATGGCCTGAGCGCGGCCAGGGAGCGGTCGCTTTCTTCCTGTGCCTGAATCTGGAAGTCCACGTAGAAGATGTACTCCCAAGGCCTACCCTGAACGGGACGGGACTCGATCTTGGTGAGGTTGGTGCCGATGGCGGAGAGTGCGGACAGCGCACGGACCAGCGAACCCGGAATGTTTTCGACCGAAAACGCGATGCTGACCTTGTTGGATTGAGGGTCCGTTACCGCATCGCGCGAACGACTCACCTGAAAGAAGCGGGTGTAGTTTTCGGGATTATCTTCGATGTCTGCCTGAAGAATTTCTCCTCCGTAATAACGAGCAGCAGAGGCGCTGGCGATGGCGGCGGCGTGCCGGTCGCGGAGTTCTATGATCTGTTTGACGCTGCCGGCCGTGTCATATGCGGCGAAGGATTCCATTCTGATGTGAGCGGCAAGGAAGCGGCGGCACTGAGCCAGGGCCACGGGATGTGAGAAGACGCGATCGATGGATTGAATTGAAGAGCCGGGTACTGCGATCAGATTGTGCCGGATGCGGAGCAACGTTTCGCGGACGACATAGACATCGTGCTGCAAGAGCAGATCGAAGTGTTCGAGGACGGAACCGGCGAGACTGTTCTCGATGGGAATAACCGCTGCGTCGACCTGGCCGCTAGAGAGTGCGGCAAAGACGTCGGCAGAAAGAGAAACCGGGACAATGACGGACTCAGCGTTGAGCTGTAGTGCAGCTTCGTAGCTGAAAGAACCCGGCTCTCCCTGAATGGCGACTTTCATTGCGTTGCCAGAAATCCTTGAATTTCAATCGAGGCGGCCCGCGGTCAATTGACACGCCGAAGCTGCTCTCTGGCACCATACCACAGCCGGCCGGGTGCGTTGGAAGGCTTTGGAGAGGCGGAGGATCCAGCCCTACCGACGAAGCCAAAGGTCGGTTGCGACGAAGCAGAAGAAGACCGTGGCAATGATGCCGTTCATGGTGAAAAAGGCGGCATTGAGGCGGCGCAGGTCGCGCGGCGACACGATGGCATGCTCATAAGCAAGGAGAGCGGCAACGGCGGCGATGCCGAGCCAGCCGGGGAGGCCGAAGGAAAAAAGCCGCGCGAACCAGCAGAGCAGACCGAGCATAGTGAGATGCATCAGGCGCGCGGCCCAGAAGGCTGCGGGAATCCCTACGGATTGGGGAAGGCTGTGGAGTCCGACGGAACGATCGTGATCGAAGTCCTGGCAGGCGTAGAGAACGTCGAAGCCTCCCACCCACAAGGTGACTGCAGCGGTGAGCACAAGGATGCGGGCATCAAGGGTGCCGCGGACAGCGATCCAGGCAGCAGCGGGAGCGAGTCCAAGAGCCAGACCCAGTGCCAGATGCGACCAGCGGGTGACCCGCTTCATGTAGCTGTAGCTGAGCAGAACAATAAGGACGATCGGTGAGCAATAGAGCGTGAGGCGATTCAGTTCAGCGGCGGCAAGAACGAACAACAGAGCCATCATCACCGTGAAGCCGAGGACGAATTGACGCGTAAGGAGGCCGGCGGGGATAGCGCGGGTGCTGGTACGTGGGTTGGCAGCGTCAAGATCAGCGTCGGCCCAGCGATTGAAGGCCATGGCGCAGGAACGTGCGGTGATCATGGCGACCAGGATCCAAAGCAGGGTATGGAGGGCGGGAATTCCGCGGGCCGCCAGCACAGTTGCAGTCAGAGCGAAGGGAAGCGCAAAGATCGAGTGCTCCCACTTGATCATTTCGAGGGTAATCTGAGTTTTCTTGAACAAGCCCACAGAGGCAAGTTTACTTGAGACGAGCCTTTGGCGTGAGGTCGGCGAGGGCCGAGCGGCCCTGGAGCACGGCGAGGGTTATGCTTCGGCTTCTGCTTCCTCGACAGTTGTCGCAAGGGGCAGTACTGTGTCGACCCGAGTGACTTTGAACAGCTCCATCAGGCGACCACTGGCGCCCACCACAACAAAGCGGGAGCCGCGTGTCTGGCAATGGACATAGTGATTCATGACGAGCCCCATGCCTGCCGAGTCCATGTACGGGACCTCGCTCAGATCCAGGATGGTAAGCGGCGGCGTGGCGGAGTTACGCAATTCGCTCTGGAAGTCAAACATGTTGCGGAGGGTGAGGGGGCCGGCTAACGCAAAAATCAACGTGTTGGCCGACGCGCCTTCCCGGCGGGCGATGGTCAAAGGACCGTCTTGGAGCATAGGAAATTAAGTGTAAGGAAGAAAAGGTACGCTTTGATTACAGTTGTGTGAATGTCGTTGGATTGTGTGAGGGCACCAGGCGAATCTGGTTGAATGCTGGTGCGGCCGCCGAAGCGGCCGCTCTTGTTCGAGGTTGATGGGCGAAGTTATTTGTTGGATTCGGTGGGCTGACCGGCTACCTGCAAATAGTTCTTGACGCTGAAAACGCCGGGGACTCCGCTGGCGCGAAGATAAGCGGTGTCTTTATCGGACTGGGAGTCGACCGTGCCATAAAGCTCGACATGGCCATTCTGCACGGAGATGCGGATTGGTTTTGCGGGATTGATTGCGTATTTGTTGAGCGTTGGATAACCGTAGACGGCGCGGGCGACCTGGAAACGGATCTGGTCGTCCATGATGGAAGTTGGATCCACTTCGATGTCGTCGATGACATCCTTGACCCCGGGAAAGGTGCTGACTAGGCCAACCGCGGAATCGCGGTCAGGGTAGCCGTAGGCATGCCCGGCCAGGGTGACGACGCCATTGTTGACGCTTACGGCGATGGCATTGAACGTGGTGGTGCCATAACCGACACGATCGTACTGTAATTTCTCGAGAAGCTTATCCTGCAGCTCTTTGTCGGGGATGCTGGGGCCGCTGACCTGAATTTCGTTGCGAACGGCGGTGACGCCCTTCACCTTGCTGACACGGCGTTCCGCGTCAGCCTTGTACTCATAGAGATTGACGGTGCCGGTCAGCGTGGCGATTCCGTTGGAGTCGACATTGACACGAACATCTTTGAACTGGGATTTATTGAGCTTAGCGTGCGCCAAGTCGGGTGCCGATTGCTCGCCAACAGGGCCACGCGCAATTGTGCCGGAGTTCCCAGCCACTGCTAGAGAAGTTTGAGGAAGGCCCAGGAGGGCTCCAGCAACCGTCACCGCCAGAATTCCCGCACGGAAACGACTCAAATTGCTTGTCATGCCTAATCCTCCTATCTACTTGCTCTGAATCGTACGGCAGCTTCATGCAAGCCTGCCGTACGTCCCATATAGACACCGAATTTGGCGATTGGGTTGCTGCAAGCGAAGTCTTTTGGCTGGTTTCTGGTTTCCCGGCTCGCGGCGCGAAGGGAGCGGAGAGAGGTTCACCGGTAACGGCGTACGGCCTTCACTACCATGGAGAAGACGCCGGATTCATCGCGGGTGACGAGCAGCGAGACGTGGCGGTTGATGGCGATTTCAGCTTGCAGCAGTTGCTGCGCTGTGGTGTTGACGTCCGTGGCGTAGGTGAGCGTGAGGTTCTTGCCCAGTTGCTCTTCGACCGTGATGCGAGTGGTGGAGTTGCCCAACACGCCGAGGTAATTAGGGTCGACTTTGACGGAGCCGGCACCGAAGAGTTTCTGGACACGGCTGCTGACAGTGGCATTTAGTGCGCCGCCAAGCAGAGCCTCGGTTGTGGGGCTGGCGGCCACCTGTTCCTGCTGCTGGCCGTATAGCTGCTGTTCGTTCTGGGTGCGGCCCAGCGCCAGCAGGGCGACGACGTCTGCCTCAGGCAAGGGCGGGTCGCTTCGATATGAGACGTTCATCTTTTCTAAAGATCCATGGAGACCCAAGGTAATGTCGTAGTCTTCGACGCGCGCTGTGGCGTTGAGGTCGATCGTCGGCTCGATGCGCACGGGATTGGTGAAGGTGATGTCACCACGCTGAAGTTCATAGCGAGTGCCGGCGATGGTGGCATTGCCCTCGGTGATAGAGATACGTCCAAGTAGAGAGGGGGTGGCCAGCGTACCGCGCAAACGCAGATCGACGTCGCCTGCTAGTTTGGCATAGGCATTTTGGAAGTTGAGCTGAGGAGACGACTGGATGTGCACGTCCAGCCGGATGTGATTCGAGGGCGCATTGGGTGCAGGCACGGGCTGCACTTTGCCAGCCTGTGCGGCCAGAGACGCGATGTCGAGATCCGGGCTGACGGTGAAGCGCGTGATCATGATGCCGCCACTGAAGAGCAAGTTATTCTGGGGACCCTGCAGATGCAGATTTGCATCGGCGAGCGAACTGACGCCCTGCGGATATCGGATCCGGATGCCTTTGCCTGTAACGGTGAGGTCGGCGAAGATGCCGCGCTGGTAAGCGAGATAGCCGGAGACACTGAGCTGTCCACCGCCAGTGGTGGCCGTGAGCGAGCGAACTTCAAGTCGGTTCTGATTGAACTCGAGCTCCCCGTTGAGCTGGCTGAGGCTGTTGGGCAAATCTTCAAGCGCAAGCGAGGCGTTTTTGAAATCAATACGACCTCGCATGTCGGGCTTGCTGAGGGGGCCGTGCGCTTCAACGCGGAACGTGGTGGTGCCGCTGGCCGTGAGGTCAGGATCGATGGTCTCCGCCAGCTTGAGATTGATGGCGCCATCGGCAGCGAGGTCAAGACGGCGGTTGGCGCCGAGGTCTACGGTACCGTGAGCATGGATGTCGGTCTCTTCACCCGTGATGTGCACCGGATCGAGCGAGATTCGCCGATTGGCGAGAGTGGCATGAAGAGGGCCATCGCTGCGCAGATGCACGCCGACGAGAGTGACCTCAAGGTCCTGGACACGGGCATCTCCCAGCATCTGGTCGGTATGGGCGAGCGGGCCCTGGACTGTGACCGTGCCGGCGAGTTGCGATTCGCCGGTAAGACCAGGAATATGCATGAGCTTAAGCGGCGCTGCAATGTTGAAATGGGCAAATTGGAGAGTGGCCTTCGTAGAGTAATCGCTGTTGAACTCGGTTTGTCCATGCGCATCTAGTGAGGCTGTTTCAAAGTGGGTCGTGAGGTCGTAGAGAAGTGCGTGGTTCGACGTGTGAGCGGAGATCTGAACTCCACCAACCGGCTCTCCACCGAGAGTGAGACCGGTGAGCATGCCCTGCGCCTGAAGATGGGGGGCATCTGGCGTACCAGAACCGGTGACAGAGAAGCCGAGTTGACCGGATAGTGCGAAGCCTGAGCTCTGCAAACGCTGAATTCGGCTTACGTCGATGGCAGTTCCTTGCGCGTTGATCTCAAACTGGCGCGAGTGGAAATCGTAGCTGCCGGAGGCGGAGATCTTACCTGCTTCATCACTGACCGAGACCGAAGCAAGATGGATGACCCCGTTTGTGATATTGCCCTGGGCGCGAATCCTGGATATGGGCTCACCATAGATCACTCCACGATCAAGCTGAAGCCAGCCAGAGCCATCGAGGGAATTGACGGTGCCGGAGGCCTGCATCTGGGTGCTCAGAATGCCCTGTACCGGAACATTCTTTCCGAGTAGAGGCAACAGCTCCCCTGTACTGACATTGCCCGCTTCCACATGGAGATTGAGCGTTGAGTCCCCATCAAAGCGCGGCCGCGTCTTTGTCCCGGGCGTAGCGGGCAGGGCGACAAGGGAGCCGCCGAAGGCCACGGTGGACTTTCCCTGGGTCAGCTCCCCGTGGTCGATGGCTATATGGGTCGCCGAGTAACTTCCAGTCGCGTTGAGAGTGTCAAGGTGCAGGGTACGCGAGGCCGTAGTGGCCTGGTATTCCGGCGCGGGCAACTCAAGAGAGAAATTGGTAGCCTTCGCGGTGCCGGCGAGATGGGGATCCACGAGAGAGCCGGTCCAAACACCTTGAAAATCAGCTTCGCCGCTGAGTTCGCCAGGGAGTGCGGCGGTACCTGTTTTTCCGTTTCGGGATAATCCGAGGTCGCTGAGGACTCGGCTGAACTCGCCGAGGTCGCGTGACTGGAACTCGACGCTAATAACCGATGGGCTGGCGAGGGGATATGCGCCCAGGTGTCCATGCGCCTGGATACTGCTGTGCGGCAGGGCAATTTCAAGTGCGCGCAGATCGACGGCGCCATCGCGTTGCGTGTAGGTCCCATCAATAATACCGGTGGCGGGCGACTCGCCGCCGATCGGACGAGGTGACGGGTTCACAATGAATTTACCGCTTACAGCGAGTGTTTTCGTGTCGCCATTAATCCAGGTGGCGGTTGCAGGTCCGTTCAGGCGGCCGTCGATACCAAGCCGCTGATAAGGTGGTTCGCTCACAAGGTCGAGTATTGTGTCGATCGCGACATCTTTGAATTGCGCGGTGACTTTGCCGTTGACAGGAATGGTGACAGGGCCGCTTGTGACCGTTGGTTGCGGCTTGGCAGGCGCGGGCTGCCTTTTTCTGAAGAGATGAAAGTGCTTGGCAGGCGCAGTTTCAGCAGGAGCGAAGACCGGTGTACCGGGAATGGAAGTGAGCCAGTGCTGAAGAGCGACCGTGCCGTCAATCTGTCCGCCCTGGCGGAGGCGGGCCACGATGGAAGAAATGAGGAGTTGCTCGGGGTCGGCATGGACTTTTGCATCAAGCAGGATTCCGCGCGCGTTGACTCCATTGCCCACGTAGGCGCCGTCGTCGACATGGATTGGGCCGTCGATGCGGAACTGGCCGTCGTAGCCTTCGCAAACCAGATTGAGATGCGCAATACCTTCAGGCGCATCAGGATAACCAGTTACGGGCTCGAGTAGCCGCATGTCAAGTTCGCCCTGGGCTGCTGCCTGCCAGCGAGGACGGGCGAAGTCGGTTAACGATCCTGAGACATTCAGGGAGCGATCAGGAATGCCTTTGGCACGAGCAGTGAGCCGGAGAGAACGGAGGAAGGCCGCATTGCGTGTGAGGTCGATCGTGGCCTGCACATATCCATCTACGGGCTGCGACGCCGGTTTCGCTGCGGAGCCACGGGTGAGATGAAAGTCGCGCGATCCGAATTCAATGTGGTAGCTTTCCGGGTCTTTGCCCCGAGCAGGGACGTAGGCCAGAAGTGTGGAGACGTCGCTGGCTTCAAAGTCGAGAGGGAGTCGGCGGTTCTTGAAGTCGAAGTCGGTGGCGCGGCTTTCAAAGTCGAGAATTCCTTCCCGTACGGCGACGTGATTTGCCTTGAGATCGAAGAACGTGTCCAGGACGGGCTTCTTCGACGGACGCTGATTGCGCGGCTGAGGCTGATTCGTCGTTCCGTCGGGATAGACAATCAAGTGAACTTCCGGCTGCGCGATGTCGAGATTCCTGAGAAGAATTTTTGGGCTGAGTATTCCGAGTACGCTGATGCGTACATGAACATGCCCGACTTGTGCGTAGGGTGCCTCGTTTGGAGCTTCTCTGCCATGAATCACGAGCCCGCCCAGATCGGCTTCAAGGTTGAAGGGCTGCCAATGAAAGGATGCAATCTCTGTGCGTCCGCCGGTTGCAGTCTCGATGGCCGTGATGACACGGCGCTTGACCAGGTTTTCAGCGCTGGAAGAGTTTGCCCATATGAGAACACCGATGACGAGGACGGCGAAGATTACGAGTACCCCTCCGCCGATCCAGAGCCAGCGGCGCCTCGGCTTGGGAGTGGGCTGCTCTTCAGGCGGATCCGTATGCGGCATGATGGGCGAATCGGTCATTTCGCACCCGTTCCGTTGCCTGCAGGATTGACTGCTGCCTCGAGCGATGGGTCGACAACTTCGATTTCTCCCTGTTTGCGGAGGTTTTCGAGCCATCCTGAAAACATGGCGCTCACCTGTTGCTGGAGGAGGATTTCCTGGATGCGCGGGGCGACTTGGTCGAGCGGGGGGGCGACTTGGCCAGATGGGTACTGAGGCACGAGCTTGTCGCGATAGTAGGTCTCGACCTCCTCATGGGAGATCTGGATGCCTTGGCGAAAACGCATTTCGATAAAGCGTAGAATTCCGAGGCGGCTGCGCATATAGCGCCGCACGGCGTCGTCGGTGAGACCGTGCCTGGCGAGGAATGCCGACCAGCCGGCATCAGTGGAGCAGTTCTCAAGGATGCAGACGGGAAGCTCTTTGCGAAGCAGATTGATGCGGTCAGTCACGTCAGCGGGGCTTGGGGTTGTGGCGACCGCATCCTCCTGCCGGATTTGCTGGCGGATGAGGGTGCGGCTGATCAGGCGCTGCAGAGCCTCCTGGGGCGTTTCGGCGCCGCGCTGGCCGATGTTGGGTTCGAGAATGGAGACGCGCATCTCCTCTTGCACATCGCTGTAGAGAATAGCCCGATTGTTGACGACAGCCACGACGTGATCGAGTTCGACGGGCTGCGATGACGCCTGTGACCTGGCGTTCATCGACAGGGATACTGTGAGGATCAGGACAATCGCCAGGAGGCCGGCGCGCGGATGATGCAGGTTGCCGAGTTTGTGCCGCAGAGTCGTCAAAACGTTTGTCCAAAGCTGAAGAAGAAGTTGAAGTGCGCGGCTTCTCCAACGTGCTGGTCCGAGTACGGATTCGATTGCGAGTAGTCCACGTTGACCGGATAGATCGGCGGGTTCAAGTTGTAGCTAAAGTCCAGCCGGATCGGTCCGACGGGCGTATGGTAACGCAGGCCAAGACCGGCTGCATGCGAGAAATAGTTAAAGCTGCACTGTCCTTGCGGCCCGGTAGAGGATGTCGGCCCCGTCGGTGCGGGAGGAATAACAGTGCCGGTGCTGGTAGTAGTGGGAGGCGTAAGAATCCTGCACGCATCGCGATCCGGCTGATGAATGCGCAGAGCACTGACCCAGGCGTCGCCGGCGTTGGCGAAAACGTTGCCCATATCGTGAAACACTACGAAGCTCAGGGAGTTTCCGAGAAAGGGCAGCATTGGAGGAGGCAGGCGCAGTTCTGTGCTGTTGACCAGGGCTCCGGCGCCGCCGATCGGGTACCCCGTCTCCGGATCGCGTGGACCGGCGGCGTTGATGGAGAAGCCGCGGAGTGATGTTGGGCCGCCGGAATAGATCCGTTCGGGCAGTGGAATCAGTTCGTCGGATGCGGGGCCATAGGCGCGCTCCTGCGCATAGCGCGTGTTGCGCGCGACTACCAGGCGGTCTTTATCGAAGGCGTAATAGCTGGAGTTCGAGAGGTCGAGGCGGTTGAACTGCGCCTCCGAGCCGAAAGTATGGTTGGAGAAGAACTCCTGGAAACTGGAGTAGGTGCCCCGATGAGCATCGAGAGGAGAGTCTCGCGTGTCCCGGATCCATGTCATGCCAGGCCCGGCGACGCGGACAGCCGCCGACAAGAGAGGAATCTCTGCCGGGAAAACCTGCAGGCTGTTGGCCGCAACCTTGACCCGCCGGAAATCAAACTCGTAGATGAAGGTATTAGCCCGGGAGAAGACTCGGTTGCCCTTGGTTACATGCTCGGTCCAGCGCAGGCCGGCATCGAGCTTCGATGCGACATAGGTGGTGACGTCCTGGCTGTTGGCGTAGCCGCCGGTAAAGGTGAGGCCAAAATTAGGGTGCCCATAAAAATGCGGATTCTGGTAGATCAGGTTGATCTTCTGCTCAAGGAGGCCGTAGGTTCCCTGGATGGAGGCGGACTGATCCCGTCCAAAGAGGCTGTTGCGCGTTACGTCAGCGAGCACGCGGGGGCTGATACCAGTCTTGCCATTGGGTGAGCAGTTGGTCCCTGTTGCAAGGTAGCCAGCGCAGTTATTCTGTGGAGTACCAGTCTGTGTCTCAAAACCGATGCCGTAGGTGAGTGTCCAGCGCCGGGCTTCGGTCATTTGGATCAACACGGTCTTCCTCGGTTCGTCGCCTGTGGGGTTCTGGACCGCCGTATCCACTTCGTTGAACAGCGCAAAGTTGTAAAGGTTGCGCTGCGTTTCCTGCAAGGCCGCCTGGCTCAGGGGGTCGCCGGGATGGAGGGTGATGGCGTCTGCCACAGTGTCAGGACGCGTGGTGATGAGCCCAGTGAGCAGGACTTTACGAACAAAAAACTGCTGTCCCTCGTTGATGTGGAAAACCACGTTCATGAGATTGGGGTCGGGCCCGTCTTGTTGCTGTTCCACTGTCACCTGTGCCTGGGTGAACCCGCGACTGAGATAGTTTGTGAGCAGTGCGCTGCGATCGTCGGCGAGATTTTGCGGAGAAAAGAGCTGACCGGCCGATGTATTCAACAAGGGCACAAGGTCGGTGGTGGCTACGTGGTCGTTACCCTGGAGGGTGACGGTCCCCACGCGCTGCTGCGCACCTTCATTGATGTGGTAATCGACAGCAAGCCCGGCCGGCTTACGGGAGGCCCGTGAGCCGGGCGCCACGTTTTTCTTCTGAACGAGGCTGGTCTGCGCAGTCACGTCAACCTTAGAGAATCCGTTGTTCTGGTATACGGCCTCAAGAGCGTTGACATCGGACGTTACGAGGGCCTGGCTGTAGAGTCCATGTCGATCGAGCGTGTTGGCCTCATGAACGCTGAGCAGGTCTTTAAGTGTCGCCGAATCGAAGTAGTGATTTCCGGACACAGTGACCTGTTCGACCTTGCGGCGTTGGCCCAGAACCACCTTGTAAACAATGTCAACCTCGTCGGGACCGGGCGTCTCACGTTGATGCTCGACCTTGACATCGAAATAGCCGAGGCTCTGGTAATAGTCGCGAAGACGGCGGGTGCCTTCGTTGAGCAGGTCTTCATCTACGGTACCTTCTTCGTAAATGGGGATGGCCCGCTTCAAACGGTCTTCGCCGATGCCGGCCCCTTCAAGCCGTACCTTGACAACCGGACCGCGCGTGACGGAGAAATGAAAGCTGGTCTTGTTGGTGGTTGGGGAATACTGCTGGGTCTCAAGTTTCACGTCTGCTTCAAAGCGGTCTTGCTTCTGATAGTGCTTCAGGACGCCGGCCAGGGCGCGGCTGACAGTATCGTGATCGATATGGGCCCCGCGTTCAAGATGCGCATAGTGTCGAAATGTCTCAGAGCTCATGGCGGAATCACCGCTAACCGTAATGTCACCGACACGAGCCTGCGGGCCGGAAACAACCTGAAAAACGATATCGACAAGCTGATTGGCTGGGTGCTGCGTGAGCGTGTGCCTAATCTGAGGCTCGTGAAAGCCATTGTCTGCCAGCACCAGGCGCATCTGTTCGTCGGCCTGGTTAAGCAAAGCCGAAGTGAAGCGCGTTCCGGGCTGGAGCCTTGTGGCCCGCTGCAACTGTATGTTGATGGTGGCGCCTTTGGCTCCATTGACGCTGACGGTCCCGATGAAGATGCGCGGAGTCCCCTTGAAGATAAGCACCACGCCCTTGCCCTCGCGAAGGCCGTCTGCCTGAACGGTTTCGAAGAGCCCTGTCGCGTAGACCTGACGCAGACTCCGTGCCAGCAGGGTTTGAGTCAAAGGCGATCCCTGGACATCCGCCAGCCTCTCGGGCAGCGGCGTGAGCCGCGATCGATCAACGCCTTCGAATTCGATGCGCTCCACAGGCAGGTTTTCGAGGCCACCGAGAGGAACGACGCCGGGTTCATCATCAGACTGAGCATCAACAAGACTCGATTGATTGGATATGGCTGCCGGCGGCGCGGATGGGGCGCCCTGGTCCTGCGAATACGCGATCCCAGAGTGCAAAAGACTGAGAAGACCCATAAATAGAGCGATGAGGGTCCGTCTTACGGTGATCTGGCTTTCTGGCCGTGCCCTCAAGCGCATTTCTCCTGAAAAACACCAGAGAAGGGGTTGCGTTCCGTCAAACGACTGCATCTAAATAAGAATTCGCATGGCAGAGTTGATTTCATTCCGCAACCACCGACAGCCACTGCGACCGCTGCACCCTATACTAACGAGGATAAAGGTCCCGCGCAGCATGAACCGGCTTGCTTTGGCAGGCACTCCCCCCGGAAGGTTACGCATGCCCCGATCTGATGCTGAGAAGAACGATGTAATTGCTCAGAAACCTGATCCGATCTCGCACGAAGTTGAGACGGAGCGAACCCCAAATGCCCCCCCCGGTAGCGGGGATGTACTCGCCTTAGCTCAGGCAGGCGACCATCAGGCCTTCGCAGAACTTTACGCTGTTCACAAGCGACGGATCTACTCATTGTGCCTGCGCATGGTAGGCAACATGGCCGAAGCCGAAGATCTGACCCAGGAAGCCTTTCTGCAACTGCATCGCAAGATTGCAACGTTTCGCGGCGATTCGGCCTTCTCGACATGGCTGCATCGGCTGGCCATCAACGTGGTACTGATGCATCTGCGCAAGAAGGGGCTGTCTCTTACGTCGCTTGACGAGGCGATGGACCCTACGCACGACGACGGCCCTGCGCGGAGTTTCGGCACCCCCGATCTGCGGCTCTCCGGCTCGATTGACAGGCTCGCCTTGGAGCGGGCGGTTGCCGATCTGCCGGCGGGGTACCGGCTGATTTTCGTTCTTCATGACGTGGAGGGATATGAGCACAATGAGATTGCCGGCATGCTGGATTGCTCGGTGGGCAACAGCAAGTCGCAATTGCACAAGGCGCGATTGAGGTTGCGCGATGCATTGCGGACGTCTATCCAGAAGGGGGGGAGCGATGAACGTGGATCGCAATAACATGAGCTGCGCGGATTTTCAGGGACAGCTCGCGGAACTGATTGGCTCGGGAGAGGACGTGGCCAACCATCCCCATCTTAGGACATGCGAAACATGTCAGGCGCTCCTTTCGGATTTGCAGACGATTGCCGATGCTGCACGGAAGCTGCTTCCGGTGGACTCGCCCAAAGAGGATCTCTGGGACCGCATTCAGTTAGCTATCCAGGCGGATGACGGAACGTTGGAACCAGAATGATCGTCTGAAATTCGACGAAACGCCGATGCTGGTTCAAGGGCGCCAGAGCGCGGTCCACTCCCCTTCAGTTCCTGCCGGAAACTGCCGATACATCCTTCGTGCGAAGTCTCAAGCCAGAAACATGTCCAAAATCCGACCGCTATCCTCCTGTGTTCTGGGCTAAGATAGCTGCTCTTGTCAAACACTCCCGGATGTCCTGGATAGGAGTGGATCCCGGGGCGGGCTGCGAACGGGCATTCCTCGAGACTGGAACCGCTGGTGTCGCGAGAGCGTACCCGAACGGACGGTGTTGTCTATGCCTGGCCGGGCGGGCGCCGACACTTTCCTGAAACTTTTGCCATCCTGCGTGGTCTAATGTAGGAAAGTTGACAAAAGGACACTCAATGCCAAAGCAGCCGACAATTATGCCTCCCGAGACGCCTTCAGGTAAGGGAACTTCCGGCCCCAGGCGCATTCCGGTGCTTCCGGTGCGCGATACCGTTTTGTTCCCGCATGCCGTTCTGCCGCTTACAGTTGGCCGTGAAAGCTCGATCCAGTTGATTGAGTCGCTGGGGGAGGAGCGGTCGATTATCGTTGCGGCTCAGCTGGACCCGCGGCTGGATGCTCCCGCGCCCGAGGATCTGCACGGGGTCGGGACACTGGCCACCGTCCACAAGGTCGTCCGAATGCCCAACCAGAGCCGATTCGTTTTCACAGAGGGTGTGGAAAGGGTACGGCTGGTCCGATTTGTGCAGACAGAGCCCTTTATGGTGGCGGAGATCGAGGAACTGCAGGAAGCCGAGCCCGGATCGACCTCGAGCGTGGAAGCACTGGTGCGGAACGTGATTGGACAGTTCCAGCAGATTGTGTCGGAGTCTCCGACCCTTTCGGACGAACTGCAGACAATCGCCGCGAACATCGAAGACCCAGGGAGGCTTGTGGATTTCGTTGCCTCGTCGCTGCCCTTCCTGACGACAGAAAACAAGCAGAAGCTACTGGAGACGCCATCGGTATTCGACCGGCTGGAACAGCTGAATAAGCACCTTGCCAAGGAGATTGAGGTGCAGCAGCTGCGCACCAAGATCCAAAGCGAGGTGCAGGATCAGGTGCAGCAGTCGCAGCGAGATTACTACCTCCGGGAGCAGATGAAGGCAATCCAGAAGGAACTGGGCGAGCAGGATGAGGGCCAGCATGAGATTGAAGATCTGCGGCAAAAGATTGAAGCTGCCGGCATGCCGGAGGATGTGAAGAAAGAGGCGATGAAGGAGCTGAACCGCCTCAGCCGGATGTCTCCGATGGCGGCGGACTACTCACTGACCCGCAACTACATCGAGTGGCTGGCGGTGCTGCCGTGGAGTAAGAGCTCCGGTGAGAAGATCGACATCGGTAAAGCCCGGGAGATTCTCGATGAGGATCACTACGAGCTGCGCAAGGTGAAGGATAGGATTCTGGATTACCTCTCGGTGCTCGAGCTGAAGCCCGACATGAAAGGACCAATTCTGTGCTTTGTAGGGCCTCCGGGAGTGGGCAAAACCAGCCTGGGCCGTTCCATCGCGCGGGCGCTGGGTCGCAAGTTCCAGAGGATTTCGCTGGGTGGCATGCATGACGAGGCGGAGATTCGCGGCCATCGCCGGACATACATCGGCGCGTTGCCGGGACAGATCATCCAGAGCATTCGCAGGGCGGAAACTAACGACCCGGTGATCATGCTGGATGAGGTCGATAAACTGGGCCGCGACTTTCGTGGGGACCCAGCCTCGGCGCTGCTTGAAACCCTGGACCCAGAGCAGAACAACACGTTCCGTGACAACTATCTCGACGTGCCGTTCGATCTGTCGAAGGTGCTTTTCATCTGCACAGCGAACATGCTGGACACGGTGCCGCCGCCGCTGCAGGACCGCATGGAGATCATTCCGCTGCAGGGCTACAGCGAAGAGGAGAAGGTCCACATTGCGAAGCGTTACCTGATTCCGCGCCAGATTAAGGCCAATGGAATCACGACCGAACAGATCGAGTTCCCCGAAGATGCGATTCGCCATCTAGTGCGCCATTACACGCGCGAGGCAGGAGTGCGCAAGCTGGAACAAGTAATCGGCACAGTCTGCCGCAAGCAAGCACGCAGGGTTGTCGAAGGCAAGATGGAGAGTCTTGTCGTAGATCGCGAGATCCTGAAGGAGTTTCTCGGTGGGATCCAGGTTCGTGTGGAAACGGAAGTAGCCGAGCGTGTAAAGCGGCCAGGTGTGGCGGTGGGCCTTGCGTGGACACCGGCGGGCGGCGACATTCTCTTTATCGAGGCCAACAAGATGAAGGGCAAAGGTGGCTTCACGATGACGGGACAGATAGGCGAGGTGATGCAGGAATCGATGCAGGCTGCGCTGACCTGGGTCCGGTCGAACTCCGCGAAACTGGGACTGGCCGAGGACTTCAACAAGGACCTCGACCTGCATATTCACGTTCCAGCGGGAGCCATTCCCAAGGATGGACCTTCCGCAGGCGTGACCATGACGACGGTACTGGCCTCGCTACTGACGGATACCCCCGTGCGGCCCCTAACGGCGATGACTGGCGAAATTACGCTCAGCGGTAATGTGCTGCCTGTAGGCGGCATCAAGGAGAAATTTCTGGCGGCGCGCCGGGCAGGAGTGACAACCATCATTCTGCCCGCGGACAACCGGCAGAATGTGGAGGAAGACCTGACGCCGGAGATGATGCGGGGGGTCGATGTGCATTACGCCGCCCATATTGAGGATGTGCTGGCGATTGCGCTGCCTCTGCTCAAAGCGGTGCCAGAGAAACTTCCGGCAGGCGCGGAGCATGGCAACGGCACGAGCGCGGCAGCCTAAAGCTCGCGAGGTCGAGAGGCGGGGAGGCCGGCAGCAATGCCGGCCTTTTTGCTG
>Ga0335072_10007675_pt1 | contig 15714 bp, 11 predicted proteins | sample Lox_Sample_21_FD_206725 | JGI IMG/M metagenome (GOLD analysis project Ga0335072, IMG submission 206725) | Soil microbial communities from Loxahatchee National Wildlife Refuge, Florida, United States - Lox_Sample_2.1 | ecosystem: Environmental > Terrestrial > Soil > Wetlands | place: USA... | reverse complement strand
CATCAGTTTCAGTGTCTCCTGAAACAGCAATTTTTCCGGGGCGCCGGAATGGTCGCGAGCGATTGGCGCAAAATGGCGTTCAAAGAGACGGACTGCGTCGCGAATTTGTTTCAATGTGAGGATTTCGGCTTCGACACCGTCGTCGATGTCGGCGGTGAGATAGGCGATTTCGTCGGCGAGGTCGATCAGCTGGGCTTCGAGAGGCGGGCGCTGATCGAGAAAGTAACGCGCGAGCTCGGGATGTTCGGCGGCGGTGTAGTCGCGGGAATGCTTGACGATGCCCTCGCGGACGGCGAGGGTCAGGTTCAGGCCGCGAAAGTCGAGATGCCGATTTTCGAAATGCTCGACGATGCGCAGGGCGTGCAGATTGTGGTCGAAGCGGAGGCCGTAGCGCTGGAGGGCTTCGTCGAGGGCGCGCTCACCGGCGTGCCCAAAGGGGGGATGGCCGATGTCGTGCGCGAGAGCGAGGGCTTCGGTCAGGTCTTCATTGAGGCCTAGGGCGCGCGCGATGGTGCGGGCGATTTGCGCGACTTCCATGGTATGGGTGAGGCGGCTGCGGAAGTGGTCGGAACCGCGATCGGTAAAGACCTGAGTCTTGCCGGCGAGCCGGCGAAAGGCGCGGGAGTGAATGATCCTGCCGCAGTCGCGCTGGAAGGCGGTTCGGTAAGGATGATCGGGCTCGGGGAATTCGCGCTGTGCCAGGGGGCCGAGCTGAGGGACGGCGCACGCTGACGGCAAGGCCGAGGGTGCCATGCAAGGAGTGTAGTGCCTTCCCCCATTCTGCTAATTGCGGGCGGAGCCCCTGGACTCGCTCCGGCCGCTCAGGAGAGGGTATGTGGGTGCCTGCGACCGCTTCCCGATGTTCATTGCCCCATTTTTTCTGTTGAACCGTTTGGGCACGACTGAACAGCTTGCGGAGAAATACTAACTCTTTTTCAGGCTGCAGAAGTCGCGCCCTATTTTTGCCTGCCGAGGGTCAGGGGACGCGAGGTAGAACAATTGGAACCGCAGGTGCCGTTCGACGCGTCACCTCCGGCGACTTGCTGAGGCCAGGCTCTACTCTGGCTTGCCGGCGGTCGGGGTGCCGGACTCCCGGGCGAGACGAACGCGGGCGCTGTCGAGCTTTTTCTGCACTTTGCCCACGTCGCCCTGATCCATGTCGGCTTCGGCGGTATGGGCGTATTCGTTGAGAGAGAGCTCCCACTGGGCCGCGGCGAGCTTCAGGCGACCCGTTTTCTCGTAGACGTCGCCGAGGTGGTCATGGACGGTAGGATCGCTGGCGCCGCGGGCGATGGCTCGGGTCAGATTATCCTCGGCCTGGGAGTACTGGCCCAGCCGGAAGTAGGTCCAGCCGAGGGAATCCAGGTAAGCGTAGTTCGTCGGCTCGAGGGAGACGGCCTTGCGGATCATGGTCAGCGCCTCATCGAGTTTGACGCCGCGGTCGGCGAGCATGAAGCCGAAGTTATTCAGAGCCAGGGCATTGTCGGGTTCAGACTGCAGGACCTTGCGGAAGTTGGCCTCGGCCTCGTCATAACGCTTTGCGCGGTCGGCCATCATGGCGCGGTCAAAGAGGATCATCATCTGATCTTCTTTTTTGGTGGCGATCTTCTCGGCGGCGTCGAGTGTGTCGGAGGCATCCTTCCAGCGGCGGAGGTCGATGTAGATCTGGGCGAGCTGGTAGTAGCCTTCCATATCCTTCGGATTGCTCTGGATGAGGCCCTTCGCGATGTTGAGCCCGTCGTCGGTGTGACCGGTGTCGGCCAGCTGGCGGGCCAGGGTCAGCTTCGCATCGTTGCTTTTGGGCTGTTTCTCGACCGCGGTCTTTGCAACGGCAACGGCTTTGTCATAGTCGTGCGCTTCGCGCAAGGTTTCCACTTCCTGGTCATACGCCTGCACCTGCAGGTCGCCGCCGAGGGCGGCCATCTTGTCGTAGGCAGCCACCGCCTGTTCGGGGTGGTTTTGCTCGCGATAGACCTCCGCGAGATGGACCAGGACTGTCGCGTAGTTGTTCTTCTCGTCTTCGGAATACTGGCCGCTTTGATGTTCGGTGGCCGACGCCAGCTGTTCGTAGGATTTGGCCGCGTCGTCCAGGTGGCCGAGGGCGTCGTTGATCATGCCTTCGTGGAACTGGATGTCAAGGGAGTCGGGAGCGAGGTCGTGGGCCTTCTTCACCGCGGTCAGCGCATCGTCGAATTTGCTGTCGCGCTGATAGATTTCGGCAATCTGGAGCTGCGCTTCGGCGTCGCTTGGATCGCCGGCGGCGATATCTTTCCACGCCTGGAGGGCCTGATCGGGCTGATTGTCCGCCTGGAGATCGACCGCAAGCTTGCGCTCGATGTCCAGGTCATCGGGCTCCAGATCGAGGGCTTTCCGGTACGCGGCGATTGCGTCTTTGGTGTCTTTCTCCTGGTCGTAGGTCTTGCCCAGCTGCGATTGGGTGCGCGAGGTCTGGTCGTCGTCGGGGAGGGCCTTGAGGACATCGATGGCGCGCCTGGAATCGCCCATGTCGGTATAGAACTGGCTGGCGATAAGGGCGGTCTCTTCGGAACCCGGATCGATTTTGCGTGCTGCGGCGAGTTGCTCTTCGGCCTGAGGCGATTCGTGATCGGCAGCGTAGAGGCGCGCGAGCATCAGATGGTCTTCGGGATTATTCGGGTCGAGCTGAACGATCTTCTGAAACTCGCCGATGGCCAATTTGAGCATCTGCCCGGAAACTTCCTGCTGCTGGTTGTCGCCGAGGGATCGCAGGTAGACGTCGGCAAGGAGGCGGTGGGCTTCCAGATCGTTGGGATCCTGTTTGATCCGGTCCTGCGCGGCGACGACGGCGTCGCGAATGCGGCCGGTGCGGAAATAGAGCTCGGCGAGATGGCTGTTCAGGTACTTCGATTGCGGATCGGCGTTCAGCGCCATCTTGTACTCTTCGATCGCGCGGGTTGCGTACTCGCTGCGTCCGAAGGTGGTGGCCATTTCCTCGTATTCGTGCGCCATCATGTAGTGGAAATAGGCGCTTGCGGTATCCGATGTGCTGCTTCCCGAAGCATCAGGCGTATCCGCGGTCTTTGCTGGTGCACCCTTGCTGGAGGCCGCCGGCGGCTTCGAGGCGGGCGACGGCGACTGCGGTTTCTGGCTCTGGGCGGTCAGAGTGAGAGCACACAGCGCTGGGATGCAGGGGAGCAACAAGGAACGCGAGAAATTCATCATGGATGGGAGGTTTCCTGTTCCGGACAGCCTGCCAGGAAGCCGTGAATCCTGGCGCAAATCGAAGCGACGGCACACCCCGTCCGGGCGGGGACCGCACTGTTAGGACGATTGTAACCTTGATCGGGATGCAGGTTTTACCTTTTCTATCCCCCGTTTGGGGAGGGATTGCAGCCGCGCGGGGCGGTCAATATTCCGTTCGACGCGTGAGGTCGAGCAAGGCAAACAGGATGACGCCGACCAGCGCATTGACGACGGCTCGGATGAGTTCGTGGACGCCGTGCCAGGCATACGGCTGGCCGAGCATATGTCGCTGGAGGAGCCACAGGATGACCGTCTGGGCCAGAGTGAAGCCGAAGGTCAGCAGCATGCGGGCGCCGTGGTTCTCGGCGTCGACGCGGACGCCGAGGGACGCGGCCATATAACCGATGAGAGCCTTGGAGATGCCGAAGATGCCCAAAGCGTGGTGAGTCAGGCCATCCTGGGCGATCCCGATCACGGCACCGGCCAGGGTTGCGCTAACGGGTTCCCGTTGCGTGATGGCGTAATAAATCGTAACCAGCAGCGGGAGATCGATGAGATCGAACTGGTTCAGATGCAGGGACAGGAGCGACTGCAGACCGAGGGCCAGCAGCGGAACGACGATGTAAACCACCAGCGGGAAAGATTTGGCCCCCACCTCGTGCCGCGAGGATGCCATCAAGGCCATGGTCAGGCCCCTCCCTGGGGTTGGGTCGCTGGCGGGGGCGTGGCCTGAGTGCCGTCAGCGGGGGCGGCAGGCTTCGTTTCCGGTTGCGTCTGCTTTGCGGGAGCCGGATGGCCTGAGGCGGCTGGTGACGCAGCTGGCTTCGTTTTGGGTTTTGGCGGAGCGGTGGACGGCCTGGCCTGGGTTTCAGCAGTGTGGCGAGCGGGAGTTGTCGCGTCGGGCGCCGCGGGACTGTTGTTCTGATCGCTGGCAGCCGCGCTTTCGGCATTGGTGATGCGCTGACCGGGAACGAGCTCCGAAGCCGGAGGGGTGTCGGACGGGGTGTAGTGATCGGGATGGAGCGGCTGCGGCGGTTTGACCGGAGGCGTGACGTTCGCGTCGGAGCCCGGAGTGGGAGCGTCGGGTTGTTCGTCCGCCGGAGCATTGGGGTCGGTCCGGGAAGGCAGGCGCTCGGCCAGGACATCGGAGGCCTTCTGCTGGGCATCGGTCAGGTCCTGGGCCATTTCGGCCGGGATCTCGTTGCCGGTATCGGTGATGACCAGCACCTCTTCGAGGCGGGCGAGATTGGCGGCGGGTTTGATCAGGACATTGACCAGCGTTCCTTCGGGCTGGGGAATGACGCGCTCGACCATTCCGACGGCCAGACCGCGCGGGTAGATGGCGTCGCCACCGCTGGTGAGGACCGATTCTCCTTTCTGAATCCGTTCGTCGGGCGAGACGTTGACGATTTCCGGCTGGCCCCAGGTGTCGCCGCGAAGGACGCCGCGAATGCGGGTCTTCTCGAGGATCACGCCGGCTCCGCTGGTGACGTCGGAAATCTCCAGCACCTGGCTGGTGTGGCGGAAGACGTCGCGGGTCTTGCCGACGATGCCGTCGGGGGTGATGACGGGCATGTCAGGTTTGAGACCGTCCTGCGCGCCCTTATCGATCAGGAGCACGTGCGACTGCTCGGTGCCGGAGGTACCGATGACCTGAGCGGCCACGGTCTTGTAGATGTATTTCTCTTTGAATCCCAGGAGCGTCTGGAGACGCTGACCCTGGCGGGCGTCTTCGGCGAGGGAATCCTCTTCGAGGCGGAGGCGGTCGAGCTCCGCTTTGAGGTCGCGGTCCTGCTTTCGAACATGGATGAGGTCGATGTAGTTGGACCAGACGCCGCGGATGCTTTTTCCAATCCAGTGGAAGAGCATTTCGGGGGGCGTGACGGAGTTGACTACCCAGGAACGGATGAGCCGGACGCCGCCCTTATCGGGGGCGTTGGCCTCGGGCCTGCGCACCTGCACCGCGAGGCCGATCACCTGCGCCAGCAGGACGGCAATCAGGACCAGGGCGTTGCGGTAGCGGGTGAAAAACGATTCCATGACACTGGGGCCTGCTCAGGCTGCCGCGGGTTGGCCTCTCACCCGTCGATCTTGATCTTCCGCAGCAGGCGGAAGTCGCTCAGCATCTTGCCGGTGCCCAGCACGACGCTGGCCAGCGGATCGTCGGCAATGGAGACGGGCAGACCGGTTTCTTCGCGAATGCGCTTGTCGAGGTTCTTGATGAGCGCTCCGCCGCCGGTGAGAACGATACCGCGATCGCTGATATCGGCGCTCAGCTCGGGCGGCGTCCGCTCCAAAGCGACGCGGATGGCATTCAGGATGGTGGCAATGCATTCACCGAGAGCTTCGCGAATCTCGCCATCGTCGATGGTGATGGTCTTGGGGACGCCTTCGATGAGGTTGCGGCCCTTGATTTCCATGGTCTGCGGTTTATCCAGGGGAAAGGCCGAGCCCAGCTCGATCTTGATCTGCTCGGCGGTGCGCTCGCCGATGAGCAGGTTATATTTCCGCTTCAGGTAATTCATGATGGCTTCATCCATCTGGTTGCCGGCCATGCGGACCGAGCGCGAATAGACGATGCCGGAGAGCGAGATGACGGCGATGTCGGTGGTGCCGCCGCCGATGTCGACGACCATGTTGCCGCTGGGCTCGGTAATGGGGAGCCCGGCGCCGATAGCGGCCACCATGGCCTGCTCGACCAGGTAAACTTCGCTGGCTTTGGCGCGATAGGCCGAGTCTTCGACGGCGCGCTTTTCGACCTGGGTGATCTCAGAGGGCACGCCGATGACGATGCGGGGATGGACCAGCATCTTGCGGTTGTGGGCCTTCTGGATGAAGTAGTTGAGCATCTTCTCGGTGACTTTGAAGTCGGCGATGACGCCGTCCTTCATCGGCTTGATGGCCACGATGTTGCCGGGGGTGCGGCCCAGCATCTCTTTGGCTTCCTTGCCGACGGCTTCCACTTCGCCGGTATTTTTGTTGATGGCGACGATCGACGGCTCGTTGACAACAATGCCCTTGTTCGCGGCAAAAACCAGCGTATTGGCAGTGCCCAGGTCGATGGCCAGATCGTTGGAGAAGACACTGAAGAGCGACCGTAGACCGTGCGATCGCCCCGAACGCGGCTGGAATCCGTTGGATGACATCGAGGAGTGGTTTGTCCCGAGAAAGCTCGTCTTTATTGTACGGCCTTGGAATCTTTCCCGCACTTTCGCAGGACTGAATATTCAGGTCAATGGCACCTTTGTGTTCACCGTCTGCCGCAAAGGCGGAGGCCGCGCCGGCGGCAAGCCGGGCGGGAGCGGATTCGACCCAGGGAAACGCGTTTCCGCTATGCTGAAGTGTTTGTTCCTTTCCTCAGGAGCTCTTTCCCGTGTCCAGGATTTACAGCAATCTGATCGGCGGCAAGTGGGTCGCCTCCCGCAGCGGCAAAACCTTCTCCAACGTGAACCCGGCCCGCCGCGAGGACGTCGTCGGCGAGTTCCAGGCGTCGGGTGCCGAAGACATCGACCTCGCCGTCAAGGCTGCGGCTGAAGCCTGGAAGACCTGGCGATTGACGCCGGCTCCGGCGCGCGCGGCGATCCTGTACCGCACCGGCGAGCTGCTGCAGGAACGCAAGGAGCAATACGCGCGCGAGATGACGCGGGAAATGGGCAAGGTTCTGGCAGAGACGCGGGGCGACGTGCAGGAGGCCATCGACACGGCGTTTTATATGGCGGGCGAGGGGCGGCGGCTGTTTGGGCAGACGACGCCTTCGGAGCTGCAGAACAAGTTCGCCATGTCGGTGCGGATGCCGGTGGGCGTCTGCGGCATGATCGCGCCGTGGAACTTCCCCATGGCAATTCCTTCGTGGAAGCTGTTCCCTGCTCTGGTTTGCGGCAATACGTGCGTGATCAAGCCGGCGGAGGACACGCCGCTGTCGACCTTCAACCTGGTGCAGGCGCTGATGGACGCAGGCCTGCCGGCGGGGGTGGTGAACATCGTCACGGGATTCGGGCCGGAGGCGGGAGCGCCGCTGGTGGAGCATCCGCTGGTGCGGGCCATTTCGTTTACAGGATCGTCAGAGGTGGGACGGATGGTCGGACAGACGGCGGCGGCGCACTTCAAGCCCTGCTCGCTGGAGATGGGCGGGAAGAACGCGATGATCGTGCTGGAGGACGCGAATCTCGATCTGGCGCTGGAGGGTGCGCTGTGGGGAGCGTTCGGAACGACCGGGCAGCGATGCACGGCGACCAGCCGCATCATCGTGCACAAGAATGTGATTCGCGACTTCACCGAGGAGCTGGTGGATCGTGCCGAGGATCTGACGGTCGGCGATGGTTTGGATCCTGAGGTTCAGATGGGACCGCAGATCAACCGGCAGCAGATCGAGACCTCGATGCGCTACTGCGAGATTGCGAAGAAGGAGGGGGCGAAGATTCTGACCGGCGGCAAGCCGCTGACGAAGGGCGCGTATGCGAAGGGGCATTTCTTTGCGCCAACGGTTGTCGGCAAGGTGAAGCCGGGGATGCGCATTGCGCAGGAGGAAGTGTTTGGACCGGTGGTCAGCATTCTGGAGTGCACGAGCTTCGACGACGCCATTGCGATCGCCAACAATATTCAGTACGGGCTTTCGACGGCGGTGTACACGCGGGATGTGAACCGGGCGTTCCGCGCGGTGCGCGATCTGGAGGCGGGGATCACGTATGTCAACGCGCCGACCATTGGAGCTGAGGTGCATTTGCCGTTCGGCGGCGTGAAGCAGACGGGCAACGGCCATCGCGAAGGCGGGACCGGGGCGCTGGATTTCTACACCACGTGGAAGTCGGTGTACTTCGATTACTCGGATAAGCTGCAGCGGGCGCAGATCGACACGGGAGAGTGAAAGACAGGCAACAGGATGGAGGCAACAGGCAAGAGGCAACAGGCGTAGCGGCATGCTGGTTCACTCGGTAATACAATTCAGCTCGAAGGAGACCCGAGGAAAAGAATTTCACCTGGTGGTCTCCGCGTTGACACAACGAAGCGCCGATGTTTTAGCATGAATCCTGTTGCTGCTGCAGGTGTGCCCCACACACAGTCTGCGCAGCGTGATTGTTTGAACGAACGCTTCAGCGACCCAGGGAGTTCGACCGAGTCTTCCAGTCAGACATGATTACTGTTACCGACCTGACCAAAAGGTACGCCCGCACCACCGCCGTCGATCACATCTCCTTCTCGGTAAACAAAGGCGACATCGTCGGATTTCTTGGGCCCAACGGCGCGGGCAAAACGACCACCATGCGCATGCTGACGTGCTTCTTTCCTCCCACGGAGGGAAAGGCCACGGTGGCGGGCTTCGACGTTTTCGAACAGCCGCTGGAGGTGCGCAAACGCATCGGCTATCTGCCGGAGACGCCGCCGCTCTATCTGGAGATGGAGACGATCGAGTACCTGCGTTTTGTTGGGCGGCTCAAAGGGCTCTCGGGGACGCATCTGGAGAATCGCGTCGCCTTCGTGCTGGATCGCTGTGCGATCGCCGATGTGAAGACCCGGCTGCTGAGCAAGCTTTCCAAAGGCTATCGGCAGCGGGTGGGGCTGGCGCAGGCCATCATTCATAACCCCGATGTGCTGATCCTCGACGAGCCGACGGCCGGCCTTGACCCGAAGCAGATCAACGAGACGCGCGACCTGATCAAGAGCCTCGCGGGGGATCACACGATCATCCTGAGCACGCACATTCTGCCGGAAGTGGAGCAGACCTGCCAGTCGGTGCTGATCATCAACAAGGGCAAGCTGGTGGCGACGGACTCAGTGCACAACCTGCAGGCACGCGCGCGGGGCGCGGAGTCGATGCTGGTGAACGTGGGTGTCCGCAGCGGCGAATTTCCGTCCGCAGCGGTTCAGGCACGACTGCAGCGGATTCCCGGCGTAAGCGGCACGGCGCTCAAAGAGGAATTCCAGAGCGGCGCGATCTTCGAAGTGGAGAGCAAGAAGGGGCAGCTGGTGCGCGGCGATCTGGCTCGGGCGGTGGTCGAAGCCGGCTGGGATCTGAATGAGCTGCGGCCTTCGGCGATGAGTCTTGAAGAAATCTTCCTGCAGCTCACAGGCAGTGACGCCGCCACGGCTTCCACCGCAGCCGCGGAGGCCGCTCCGCCGTCTGAACCCCCTGCATCGACCGAGGCTCCCGCACCGGAGGCCAACGCATGAGAAACACGTGGATCATCTGCCGGCGCGAACTGTCGAGCTACTTCGCGTCGCCGATTGCGTGGCTGTTGCTCGCCATGTACAGCATCATCTTTGGGTGGATCTTCTGGAATTTCCTGGCCGAGTTCATCAAGCAGGGGCTCGACATGGAAATGATGGGCCAGATGCAGCCGATGAACGTGAACGAGCAGGTGATCCGTCCACTGCTGGGGACCTGCAGTTTTCTGGGTTTGTTTGTGATCCCGCTCATCAGCATGCGTTTGTTCGCGGAAGAGAAGCGCAACGGCACCATTGAACTGCTGGCCACTTCGCCGGTGCGCGACGTCGAGATCATCCTCGGTAAATGGTTTGCTGCGACGCTGCTTTACTGCTGGATCATCATTTTCGCCTGCATCAACTTCGTTTTTCTCTTCCGCTACGGCAACCCGGACTGGAAGCCGCTGCTGATCACGCTGCTGGGCGTTTTCCTGCAGGGCGCAGCGCTGCTGGCGATCGGAACGTTCATCTCGACGCTGACGAAGAATCAGATCATCGCGGCGGCGATGACCTTCGGGGCGTGCCTGTTGCTGTGGGTCTTTTCCTGGGTGAGCAGCTACGATTCCTCTACGTGGGCGCAGGTTTTGTCCTACATGTCGGTCATCACTCACTTCGATACCTTCGACCGCGGCGTGCTGTCCACGAAGGACGCGATCTACTACCTGAGCGTCATCTTTCTTGGATTGTTCTTCACCGCGCGCTCGATGGAATCTCTGCGCTGGAGGTCCTAAGCAGGAATGGCAAGTCAGTGGCTGAAGGCGAGACAGACCAAATACGCGGCATACGCGACCGTCTACATCCTGGTCGTTCTCGCGGTGGTTGTCGTCGCCAATTATCTCGGCAATCGTTACTCGAAGTCGTATGACGCGACCGCGAACAAGCGCTACAGCCTGTCGGGAGAGACGAAGAAGATCGTCGATGGGGTGAAGGGACCGGCGACGATCACTTACTACAACCTGAGCACGCACTTCAACGAAGGCAAGGACATTCTGGACGAGTACAAGGCGATTGCTCCCAGCAAGGTCCAGATCAAATATGTGGATCCGATGAAGGATCCGATGGCGGCGCGGCAGGCGGGCATCCGCAACGAAGGCACGGCAACGGTGCAGGTGGGCGATCACACCGAGATGGCCAGCGACATGACGGAGGAAGGGATCACCGGCGCCTTCATTCGCGACATTAAGGGCAATACGCGGACGGTCTGCTTCGTCACCGGCAGCGGCGAGCATCAGATCGATGACTCCAGCCGGGATGGCGAATCGCGCTTCAAGGATCTGCTGGATCGGGACAGCTACCAGACCCGGGCGATCAACCTGATCACGGGCAGCGGGGTTCCGGCGGACTGCACGGCGATCGTGATCGACGGGCCGACGCGTAACTACGAACAGCCTGAGGTGGATGCGATCAGGGCGTATGTGGAGAATGGCGGACGTGCATTCTTCATGCTCGATCCGCCGCTTAACGTGGGGCCGTCTGCGATCGGCGAGAACGATGCCCTGCTCTCGCTGCTGGCCAGCTGGGGAGTGACGGTCGATAAGGATCTGATTCTCGATCTGAATCCCATCGGCCAGCTCTACGGCTTCGGCGGGCAGGTGGCGCTGGTGAACAGCTACGGAACGCAGCCGATTGTCGCCGACATGAAGACGACCTTTACCGGCTTCCCGCTGGCGCGATCGCTTACCTTCAAGAGCAACGACAAGAGCAGCGTGGAGAAGCTGTTCGATACGTCGGATTCGAGCTTTGCCACGATGAACCTGAGCTCGCCGAAGATCAACGTGAAGGATCCGAATAACAAACGCGGCCCGCTGACGCTGGGCGTGGCGGGAAACTACAGCACCGGCAAGGCGAATTCCCAGGGCCGCTTTGTGGTGATTGGGAGCTCGGCCTGGGCTTCGAACAGCTTCATCAGCTTTAACGGCAACGGCGATCTCGCCACCAACGCCATCAACTGGCTTACCTCGGACGAGGATCTGATCTCGATTCGTCCGAAGGCACCGGAAGACCGGCGCATTACGATGACGCGGGCGCAGCTCAACATGGTGCGCCTGATCAGCCAGTTTGTGCTGCCGCTGATTGTGATCGCGGGCGGCATCTTCGTGTGGTGGAAACGGAGATAGGCGCCTGCACCGGCTCAAAGTTCTGCCATGAAATTTCGCGGTCTCATCGTTGCAGCAGTCGTTCTCGCGGTACTGGGCGGGGTTCTCTACTGGTCGCAGCATCACAAACCTGCGGAGAACGCGCCATCGACGGCCACGACGGCGCCGATCATACTCAAGGTCGATCCGGCGAGCGTCACGTCTTTGGTCGTGAAGCAGAAAGGCGCGGCGCCGGTTACGCTCACGCGGGCCGGGGCGAGCCAGTGGAAGATTACCTCTCCGGGCGACTATCCGGCGGATAACCCCTCGGTGTCGTCGATGCTGACCAGTCTGGCGCCGCTGGTTTCCGACAGCGTGGTAGACGAGCACGCGAGCAATGTCTCGCAGTACGGCCTGAGCGATCCGACGCTGGAACTGGATGTAACGAGCAAAGACAATCAGACGAGCCATCTGCTGCTGGGCGACGATGTGCCGACCGGGGGAGACGTCTACGCGCAGGTTGCGGGCAATCCACGGGTCTTCACCGCGCCGTCGTATGCGAAGACGAGCCTCAACCGCAGCCTGAACGATCTGCGGGATAAGCGCCTGCTGCCTGTCGACTCCAGTTCGGTGAGCAGCATCGATCTCGATCGCAAGGGTCAGGCGATCGCTTTTGCGCGTATCCAGAAGGGATGGCAGATCGAGAAGCCGCAGTCGTATCGCAGCGATAACTATCAGGTCGACGATCTGCTTTCCCAGCTGACCGGAGCGAAGTGGGATCCTTCGGTGAACGCGGAGGATGCCGGCCGTGACTTCTCGCATGCAACGCCGGTCGCGACGGCGAAGCTGACCGGGGGCTTCGGCAACGACACGCTGGAGGTGCGCAAGGAGAAGGACGCGTATTACGCAAAGTCGAGCGCAATTCCGGGCGCGTGGAAGATTGACTCGAGCAACGCGAGTTCCCTGGACGCGGATCTTGAACGCGGTCTGGACGATTACCGCAACAAGCAGCTCTTCGATTTTGGCTACACCGATCCGGAGAAGATCGAGTATCGCTCCGATGCGACGTCGATTGTGCTGACGCGGGCCGACAAAACCTGGATGTCGAACGGCAGGAAGATGGATTCCGACAGCGCCGAAGCGCTGGTGACGGCGGTGCGGGATCTGGCGGCAGCGAAGTTCGTCGACTCAGGATTCTCGAATCCGACGATCGATCTCACGGTGACGTCGGACGGCGGCAAACGCGTGGAGAAGGTTCAGCTGGAGAAGACGAAGGACGGAGCCATTGCGAAGCGCGACGACGGTCCTTCGCTGTACTCGCTGGACTCGACAACCATCGCCGGACTCACGGATGCCATCGCGGGACTGAAGCCCGCCAAATAGGCAATAGCCAGCAGGCAACAGGCAAGCGGCCAGCAGAATTGGATGCGCCCGTTACACTAGCGGAGATGAACCCTCCTGTCGCGAATCCCCGCACTGCCCTGCTGGATCTGCTGGCGCGTACGTCGTTTCGACTTGGCAATTTCACGCTTTCCTCCGGCGCGAAGAGCGATTACTACATCGACTGCCGGACGACGACGCTGCATGCCGAGGGAGGGCGTCTGACGGGACTGGCGATCCTCGATCTGCTGCGCGAACACAAGCTGGAACCGGCTGCCGTTGGCGGTTTGACGATGGGAGCGGACCCGGTGGTCTCGGCTGTCTCCATCGCCAGCGGGTGGCGCGCGCAGGAGCAGACTGGATCGGCTTTGATCCATGGCTTTCTGATTCGCAAAGCCGAGAAGGCGCATGGAACCGGCCGCCGCATCGAAGGGTTTCTGCAGGAAGGGGCGCCGGTGCTGATTGTGGATGACGTCTGCACGACGGGCGCCTCGACGATTGCCGCCATCGAGGCTGCGCGCGAGGCCGGGATGAAGGTCATCGCGGCGGTTTGCCTGGTGGAGCGTGAAGAAGCGGGCGGGCGGGCGGCGCTTGAAGCGGCGTGCCAGGGAGCGCCGTTTCTTCGGCTCTACACCGCCAACGACGTGCGCGCGGCGCATGTCCGACAGTTACAGGCGAGCTGAATTCCATCCGCACAAGAAAAAGGGCGCGTGGCTTTGGCCAGGCGCCCTCAAATTGGGAAGTTTAGTTGCTGTGTGGAAGCTTATCGGCCTGACGGAGTACCGCCGCCGCTGGGGTTCGCCTCGCCCTGTGCTGCAGGGGTGCCGTTGTCCTGGCTGTTGCTGAGGAGCTGGACTTCGACGTGGCGATTCTTTTTGCGGCCTTCAGCTGTCTTGTTGGAATCCACCTCTACGTCTTTGCCGAGGCCCACGAGGTAGAACTTGTGAGCCGGGACGTTGTACTTCGAGGCCAGATACTGCACGACGGCCATGGCGCGGCGATCGCTCAGCGCGTAGTTGTATTCTTTGGAGCCGACCGAATCGGTTCCGCCGGTCACTTCGAGGATGTAGTTTTTCGAGTTGGCGAGCTGGGTGCCGAACTGATCGAGCTGATCCTTCGCGTCCCGGGTGAGGTTGGACTTATTGAAGCCGAAGGTCACCGAGACATCGCCAGCCTGCTTGTAATTGTCGAGGTTGGCGATCACACCGGCCAGCGAGTCAGCGCGATTCACAGCATCCTGAGCGGATGACTGGGCGGTGCTGGCCGACTGCTGAGCATTCTGGGCGCTTTGCTGCGCCTGGCTCGCCGAATTCTGTGCCTGCTGGATGCCGGCCTGGGCGCGCGAGTCCACGTCGTGAATGGCGCGATTGTTGGCTGCGGTGGCATCGTCAAGCTCGTTGGTCTTCTGGATCACCGGCTGGGTCTGGCTGCTGACATACTTTTTTGTCGTGCAACCGGTAGTGAAAACCAAAGACAGCGCCGCAACTGCCAGGGCGGTCGCGAAACCTGTTCTGGAAATCCGCGTCATGGGTGACACTCCATTTCTATTGTTTCCTTGTCGTGCTTTTGCTGAGAGACACCTGCCCTACGGGAGGATGCCTCTGTTTTCGGTAGCAGAAAAGAGCACGCGCAGGCCCAATTCGGCATGGGAGACTTAACCTATTGCTGGAATTTGACTTAGCATGGAAAGCCGGCGGCTTTTTCCGCCTCAGAGATGAGGCCATTTGAGTATTTTTTACGCGAAATCGGGGCTGTTTCGCGCCAAAATCCGCCAAAGCCAGGGCTGGCAGTCAGCCATTAGACTGAAAAAAGGGCCGCGATGGATTTGCACGACAAGATTCGTACTCTACCCACCCGGCCCGGCGTGTATCTGTATAAGAACGCCGACGGCGAGGTGATTTACGTCGGCAAAGCCAAGAATTTGCGGTCTCGCGTCCGCTCTTACCTGCTGGAAGCGGCGCAGGCGAATGCCAAGACCGGCTCGCTGATGCGGGACGCGGTCGACGTCGACTACATCCTGGTCGACAACGAGCACGAAGCGCTGGCGCTGGAAAACAACCTGATCAAGCAGCGCAAGCCGCGCTTCAATATTCTGCTGCGGGACGACAAGACCTATCCGTACGTGAAGCTGACGCTGGGGGATCGCTGGCCGAAGGTGTTCGTGACGCGGCGACTGCGTCGGGACGGCAGCGTCTATTACGGGCCGTACTTTCCCGGCAATCTGGCTTATCGCGTCGTGGATCTGATCCATCGCAGCTTTCTTCTGCCCAGCTGCAAGATCGATCTTTCGCGCTACCATGCGCGGCCGTGTTTGCAGTACTACATCGGGCGCTGCCTGGGTCCGTGCGTTCAGGACCTGACGACGCCGGAGGCCTACGCCGAGGCGGTTCGCGATGCACAGATGTTTCTGGAAGGCCGCACTTCCGATCTGAACAAATCGCTGCATGAACGGATGGAGGCGGCGGCAGCGGCAGAACAGTACGAGCTCGCGGCAAAATATCGAGACCTGCTGATCACCGTCGATCAGCTGTCGGAGAAGCAGCGCATCGCGTCGACGGAGGAGGACGACGCCGATGTTTTCGGTTATCACTGCGAGAACGACATGATCGCGGTCAACCTCTTTCACCTGCGGGGCGGCAAAATCGTGGACCGGCGCGAGTTCTTCTGGGAGGAGTTGCCGGACTTCGTGCTGGATCTGCCGGAATCCGATTCGCCGGGGGACGCCGTCGAGCAGGCGGTGGCGACCTTCGAGCCGGGCGCGTTCTTCTCTGCCCTGCTGAAACAGCTCTACATCGATCAGCAGTATGTGCCGAAGAACATTTACGTCCCGGTTGAT
>Ga0335072_10007674_pt1 | contig 15715 bp, 12 predicted proteins | sample Lox_Sample_21_FD_206725 | JGI IMG/M metagenome (GOLD analysis project Ga0335072, IMG submission 206725) | Soil microbial communities from Loxahatchee National Wildlife Refuge, Florida, United States - Lox_Sample_2.1 | ecosystem: Environmental > Terrestrial > Soil > Wetlands | place: USA... | reverse complement strand
GGGAGCCCCGGCGGCGGCGAGAGCGGTCAGCGAGAGGGCCGAGACGAGCGCGATGCTTCCTGTCAGTCGCCCGCGCATATTCCTCTTGTCATGCGTCCTTGCATCGAAGGCTCCCTTCGTCGGCTCGAGCCACCCCGCCACATCTGCTCTCCTTGCCCACCTGCCACTACAACCCCCGTCTTGCGGGGCATCCGGACAATGCAGATCCGACCCACCAGCAGCACCGCCAGATGCGTGGCCTACAAGCTAGCGAAGCGGGCGGCCGATGTCGAGACGAAAAGTCAGAAAGCTCGCGATACGCCCGCGAGGTCGCTACTTGAACCGCTGTGCGTTCGAGAGGATCAAGCGGTTCAATTCATCGATATCCACGCGTTTCCCATGTCGGGCGATCTCGAAGGTCTCGCGAGTGAGGGGGTCGCGGGGGTTCAGGCGCAGGGCGCGGGCGAGCAGCGCCAGCGCCCTGCCACGCTCGCCGCGGGCGGAGGCGATGGCGCCCAGCTCGAGCGTGGCGTAGGCGTCGCCGGGGGTGCGCTGCAGGGCTTTGGCGAAGTAGCTTTCGGCGCGGCCGTCGTCGCCGAAGCGCAGGGCGATGCTGCCGGCGACGAGATCGGCTTCGTCGCTGAGAGGGTTCAGGCGGGCGGCGTCGTCCAGGCGAGAGTAGGCGGTGGCTGGCGCATGGGGCCAGATGCGGGCGGCGCTCTCTATCTGCAGCTGGCTCAGCCAGGGCAGGGCGAAGGAGGCCGCGATCGCCAGGCCGACCGCCGACGCCGCGAGTGCGAGCACAGGCCGCGCGCGAGCGTTCGGCGCCGCCGGCTCCCCGCCGGCGCCGGCGCGGGGGGCCAGGGCGCAGGCAATGCCCAGCAGGGCGAAGGCCGGGGCGCCGAGGCCGGCGAACTCCCAGAACCAATCGAAGGAGCCGTGGACGAGCCAGTAGGCGAAGCCGGCGAGGGCCGCGGCGGCGGCGGCGCGGGCGAGGGGATCGGCGGCGCGCAGCGCCCGCCAGCCGGCCAGCAGCGCGCCGGCGAGGCCTGCCAGCGCGAGCAGCGCGCCGAGGAGTCCCGTCTGGGAGAGGGTGCGCAGCTCGACGCTGTGGGGATAGTGGGGCGTCTCTTCGCTGTGGCGGTGAGCGAGGTAGGGCTCGGCGAAGTTGTCGGCGCCGATGCCCAGCACAGGGTGGGCGGCGAATTCGTCGAGGGCCACACGATAGAAGTCGTAGCGGCTGCTGCCCAGGCCGCTGGTGAGACGGTTGCCGGTGCTGTTGGCGGCATAGCCGCGGGGGCTCTTGAAGGTGTCCCAGGCGTGGCGGGCGCGGCTGACGGGATTGCCGGCGGCCACCAGGCCGCCGAGGAGCACCACGGCGAGCGTTGCCAGGGCCAGCGCGGCGATGCCCCGGTGGACGGTGCGGTCGGTGCCGGCGGAGCGGGAGATGCGGCTCTCGGCGAGGGCGGCGAGGGCGACCAGGACCGCCACCAGGAGGGCCGCGGCGAAGGACACGGCGGTGGCGGTGTGGATGGCGGCGGCGGCTGGGTGTTCGTGTTCGAGGCGGTCGTTGACGCGCAGCAGGAAGGGCGTGGAGACGGCGATGCCGGCGGCCACCGGCACGAGGGCCGCGAAGGTGCGCACGCGAGCGGGCAGCAGGGCGAAGACGAGCACGAGCATCACGGGGGTGGCGTAGAGGGAGCCGCGGCTGACGCTGAGCAGGGCCACGTCGGCGAGCAGCACGGCGCCGCCCGCGAGCACGCCGCGCAGCGGCCAGGGCAGGCGTCGCTCGCGCACCAGCAACAGGGCCGGCCAGAAGGCGATCAGCCACTGAGCGGCGTTGGCGTTGGCGTAGCTGGACGGGTAGGTCAGGCGCCCGCCCGGCAGCAGGTCGGCGAGACGGGCGGGGCTGGAGGCGGCGGCGTTGACGTGCAGGGCCACGAAGGCGGCCAGGACGATGGTGGCGAGGGTCCACACGGCGAGCAGGAGCGTGGCGGCGGTGCCGTTCTGGGGCCACAGGGCGAAGAGGGAGAAGACGAGCAGATACAGGAGGGTGCGGTTGGCGCCTTCCCAGGCGTCCCCGGGGACGGCCGCCCAGATGATCGAGCAGAAGGAGAGGGCGGTATAGGCGGCCAGGCAGATCCAGGCGAGCTTCACCGGACGGGGCAGCTCGGCGAGCCGCGGCGGGACGGCGAGCAGGGCGATCGCCAGCAGAATCTCGAGGACCAGCGCGCCGGGGGCCCAGTGGGTGAGCGGATAGCCGGCCTGGTCGGTGGACCAGAGGACGAACAGGGCGATGGCCAGCAGGGCGGGAAGCGTGGTGGGGGCTTCGCGCAGGCTCTGGCGCAGTCCGGCTGCACGCGTGGGAGAGCCCGTGGGGGCGGAGCCGACCGCTTCAGGCATCGACCGCGAGGCTACCTTGGTGGGCAGACCCGATAATCGAGCGATGCGCGATCGCGAAGCGGCGCGGCTCGTGGACTTCTACGAGCACGCCTACACCGCCGAGGACCCCGCGCGGGGGGAGCTCTACGGGCGCTGGCGGGCGCTGGGGGCGGCGGGGAAGGCCGACCACGTGATCGGGCTGTGCGCCGCGGCGGGCATCGCGCCACAGAGGACGATCGAGATCGGCTGCGGCGACGGGGCGCTGCTGGGGGAGCTGGGCCGGCGGGGCTTCGGCGGGCGGCTGTGCGGCGTGGAGATCGCCCCGGCGGCCGTGGAGATCGCGGGCCGGCGGGCGGAGATCGAGGATGTGGCGCTCTACGACGGCCGGCATCTCGAATGCGGAGACGGGACCTATGAGCTGGGGATCCTCTCGCACGTGCTCGAGCACGTACACGATCCGGCGGGCCTGCTCGCGGAGGCCGGGCGGGCGTGCGGGGCGGTGGTGATGGAGGTGCCGCTGGAGGCGAACGTGTCGGCGCGGCGGGCGGCCAAGCGGGAGCACGCCGCGGAGGTGGGGCACCTGCAGCGACTGGACCGAGCGGCGGCGCGGGACATCGTGGCGCGGGCGGGCATGAGGATCGCCGGTGAGCTCGAGGACCCGCTGGGACGCGAGGCGGCCACCTTCTTCGCCACGAGCACTCCCGCGCGGGCGCGGGCATCGGCCAAGTGGGCCCTGCGCGGCGCCGCCCACCGCCTCTGGCCGGCGGCGGCGAGGCGCCTGTTCACCGTGCACTACGCGTGCCTGTGCCTGCCGGCGGGGGGACCCCGCCCCGCGGGAGGGCCCCGCCTCTCCTCAGGCGCCGGCTGAGGAGGCCGGCCGGGTTACGGCGGCGAACAGCAGCGAGAGGACGCGGCCCATGAGCTCGTCGGGGACGGCGTCGGGATCGGTGAGGCGCTGGCGGGCGATGCCGTCGGCGAGGGCGTCGATGGCGAGCGCGAGCTGCTCGGCGGGGAGCTCGAGCTCGAGGTCGAACTCGCGCATGCCGTCGGCGATCAGACGGGTTAGGAGCTGGCGCATCTGGCCGAAGCGCTCGGCCACGCGGGGGCGCATCTGGGGGTCGCGCACGCCGTAGGCCCAGAACTCCATGAACAGCAGCAGCAGCTCGGGCTCGCGGTCGATCATCGTCATCCACTGGCGCGCGCCGCCGGTTGCCCGCTCGGCCACGGAGTGACGATCGGAGACGGCGCCGGAGATCTCCTGGGCGTGGGCGTCGATCTCGCGGTCCATGAGCGCGAGGAAGAGATCCTCCTTGCCGCCGAAGTTCGAGTACAGGGCGCCCGTGGAGAAGCCGGCCTCCGAGGCGACTTGCTCGACGGAGGCGCCGTGGAAGCCGTTGCGGGCGAAGACCGTGCGAGCGGCGTCCAGCAGGCGCTGGCGAGTGTTCGCCTTGCTCTGCTCGCGGCTCAGTCGACCGGCCTCCATGGCCACATCTTACTTGACAGAGTGACCATTATTACGATAATGTCCATTATCCAATCTGAAAACGGCGCGTGAGAGGGAGCGAGGCAGCGAGATGGCGATCGCCACAGCGAAGACCAACGAGGCGAACCCGGCGAGCCTGCCGGCGGACGCGATCTCCTACGAGGATCTCTACGCGCGCTGGGAGCGGGGCAACTGGAAGGCCACGGAGCTCGACTTCAGCGAGGACGCGCGGCAGTGGCGAGAGGACTTCAGCGAGTTCGAGCGCAAGGCGGCGCTGTGGAACTACTGCCTGTTCTTCTGGGGGGAGGACGCGGTGGCGGACAACCTCTCCCCCTATATCGACGCGGCGCCGCGGGAGGAGCAGAAGTACTTCCTGACCACCCAGCAGGTGGACGAGGCGCGGCACGCGGTGTTCTTCAAGCGGTTCATGCAGGAGGTGTGCGGCATCGGGGACGGCTCGATGGCGAGCGGCCTGAACGCGATCAAGCCGCAGCTGACGCCGGGCTTTCGCAAGATCTTCGATCGCCTCGACCGGATGGCGGACGAGCTGCGCGCCGACCGCTCGCCCGCCCAGCTGGCGGCGGCGGTGACGCTCTACCACATCGTGATCGAGGCGGCCCTCGCGCAGCCGGGACAGCACTTCATCTGCAGCTATCTGGAACGGCGCGAGCAGCTGCCGGCGTTCCGTGAGGGGATGCAGAACATCGCCGCCGACGAGCAGCGTCACATCGGCTTCGGCGTGAAGCTGCTGTCGGACCTCGCCCGCGAAGACCCCGTGCGAGTGCCCAAGGCGGTGGCGAGGATCCTGCGAGACGTGACCCGCTACACCGCCCAGGTGCTGATGCCGCCGGGCTGGGACGAGCGCTACATAACGGTCTTCGGCGCCACCTACGACGAGGTCGGCGTGGAGGGGCTCACGTCGATGACCACCAAGCTGCGCTCGGCGGGACTGGCGATGGAGACGCTGCCCGGCCCGGCGCTGCTGCCGCCGGGCCTGTCGCCGCTCGAGCTCTCCCAGCGCGGACGGACGCTCGCGAAAGCAGGCGTGATCGGCGTGCGGGAAGGCCCCACCAAGCGGGATCCCGAGACCGTGGCGCTGCTGTTCGACACGATTCGCCGCCAGGTCAACCCGGCGCACGGGCTCAAGCGGGCGACCACCTTCCAGTGGGAGTTCACCGACCCCGACGTGCCGAGCTGGCACCTGACGGTGGAGAACGGCTCGAGCAGGGTCGCCGAGGGCGCCAGCCCGAGCCCCGACGTGCGCCTGCGGGTGGGCTACCAGGACTTCGTGGACATCATCGGCGAGCGTCTGGACCCCCGCGTGGCGCTCGCCACCGGCAAGCTGCGTCCCCGCGGCAACCCCCTGGGACTGAGGCAACTGATGAAGGTCTTTCCGCGGGCCTGACTCTGAGCGGGCGTCCGCGTCTCCCTCCACCCGGCGCCCAACTCGGTCCCAACCGGAAAGGGGCCCCGCACTCCCGGCGGGGCCCCTTTCTCGCTACCCGGGACTGAACTCCCGTTCGGCGGCCGAGGGAGCGCCGCTCGCGGGCGCGACGGTGGCTGAGCGGTCCGTGGACGAGGCGGAGCTCGCGTCGGATGCCTCGCCTCCCCCGCCGCTCGACGAGCCTGCGTGCGCACCGGCCGAGGCCACGCGGGCAAGGTCGGCGGTGGCCGGCGACGCGCCTTCCTCAGTCGCGGGCGCGGCGGTCTCGGGCTGCTCGGGACCGAACTCGCGCGTGGCCTTGGCCTGGGCGGTGGAGATCGAGGCGGCTCCCGCGCTCCGCCCGTGCGAGGTGGCGGCGCCGGTCGATCCCGATGCGGACGCGGAGGAGACGCCCGCGGCGTTCGCGATCGGCAGGCTCAGAGCCGGATAGGCGGCGGGCCCGGCGGCTCGAGCCGTGACGGGAGCTCGGGGAGGACGGCGGTGGTCGTGGCGATGGCGAGGCACGAGCGGAGCGAGGGTGAGGGCCACGCAGCCGGCGCCCAGGCCCACCGCGAGAGCGCAGCCGACGGCGAGCTTGGCGCCGATGCCGCCCGCCAGCAGCCACCCTCCGCCAGCGCCCGCGGTGCCGGCGGCGCCGGCGGTGGCCACCCCCGCCGTTGCCGCCCCCGCGCCGGCCGCGCCCCCTCCCGCACCGGCACCCGTCGCACCGGCACCGGCACCCGCTCCCGCGCCTGCCCCAGCACCTGCACCCGTCGCACCGGCACCGGCACCCGTCGCGCCGGCCCCGGCGCCGGCCGCGAGACCAAGGCCCACGGCGAAGGGGAGCGGCGGCAGGGGCAGCACCGCCGCAAGGCCGCGCAGGGACAGGACGTATGCGCGGCAGGCGGGGCAGTCGCGCTGATGGGCGCGGGCGAGCCGGTGGCGCTCGCCGTCGGGGTCGAGGATGCCGAAGGCGAAGGCCCGCATCAGCGAGGCCTGCTCGGCGCAAAAGGACCCGGCGTGGATCGCCCGCAGCAGCTCCCCCACCTTGGCGGCCACCCCCGGGACTCCCGGACGGGAGCCCTCCATCAGCTTGCGCATGCGGGCCTCGCTGATGCCCATGCGGCTGGCGGCCTGGGCACGGGTGAGACCCTGCAGGTAGCAGAGGGCGGCCGCTTCGCGCTCGCGCGCGCCGAGCCTGCCACGCAGGCCCTCCATCAACCGGCGCAGGCGCGCGCGGTCGTCGAGCTCCTGGGCGAGGTCGCGCTCGGGCTCGCCGAGCTCGTGACCGGGCTCGCCGGCCAGCCGCCCGCGGGCGCGATGCTCGTCCAGAGCCCGGCGGTGGGTGACCACGGTGAGCCAGCCAGCCGGGTTGGCGATCTCCTGGTCGCCGTCGAGCATCGTCGTGTAGAGGCCGTGCCAGGCGACGGCGTAGCAGCCTTCGAGATCGCCCTCGTCGAGGCTTACGCCGGCGGTGCGCAGGCGGCCGCGGACGTTCGCGAGGACCTGCGCGCGCAGCGCCTGGAAGTCCCGGCGGAGCAGCCGCTCCGCGCGATAGCGGCGGACGGAGAGCGGACTCATCCACTTGAAGATTGCGACTCAGGCGAATGTGCGCTCAGCAAAAAGCCGCTATTTGCTCAAAACTCGTGCTCCTCATGTCAGATCCGGCGCGTTCGCGACGGTGCCACTGCGCCACGCGGACAAGCGCTTCTTCCAGATCCCAGCGGGGCCGCCAGCCCAGGCGGGCTTCGGCCGCCGAGGAGTCGAGCTCCAGGCGCCCCGCCTCCGGCGGGTTCTCGCCGGGGTCGATCTCCCAGCGGACCTCCCCCTCCAGCAGCTCGCAGAGCGGGCGCACGACGTCGAGGACGGTCCGGCAGTCCTGCGCCCGGGGCCCGAAGTTCCACGCCCGTGCCGCCGCGGCGCCGCGCGCGAGACCGTTCCCGCCCGGGGCTTCCGCGCGTGCGCCGTGCGCGGGCGCGGAGCCGAGAGCCTGCGCCAGCGCCATGTAGCCGCTGAGCGGGTTGAGCACGTGCTGCCAGGGGCGGATGGCCTGGGGATTGCGAATCCTCACCGCCCGCCTTGCCGCCTGCGCTCGCAGCACGTCGGGGATCAGCCTGTCTTCGCCGAAGTCCCCTCCGCCGATCACGTTGCCGGCGCGCGCGCTGGCAACCCGGACGCCAGCCGCGGCCGCGCCCCCGTCGAAGAGCGACTCGCGATAGGCCGCGGTGACGAGCTCCGCGCCGGCCTTGGACGCCGAGTAGGGGTCTTTGCCGCCCAGCGGGTCATCCTCGGTGAGCCGCCGGGCCTCGCCGGGCGGGTTGTCATAGCACTTGTCGGAGGTCACCACCACGACCGCCTGCACCCCCTCGCCGTGCAGGCGCACAGCCTCGAGCACGTTCACGGTGCCCATCACGTTGACCGCGAAGGTCATCGCGGGCTCACGCAGCGAGAGGCGCACCATCGGCTGAGCGGCGAGGTGGAAGATCGCCTGCGGGCGGCTCGCGCGCACCGCCTCCGCCACCGCCGCCGCGTCGCGAATGTCGCTGGGCAGCTCCGCGGCCATCCCCTCCCCCACCCTCGCGAGCCCGTACAGCGAGGGCTCCGTGGGCGGCGCGGGGGCGAGGCCCGTCACCTGTGCGCCCAGCGACTGCAGCCACAGCGACAGCCACGCCCCCTTGAAGCCGGTGTGGCCGGTCACGAGCACCCGGCGAGCGCGCCAGAAGTCCGGGTCGATGGAGGCGGGGCTGGTCAAGGCGCCGCTATCTTCACCCAATCGCACCCCCCGAGGCATCGACCATCGCCGCCGCGATCCCGCCGCCGCCCCCCCGGGCGGAGATCCTCGGCATCCCCCTGGCGGTCTCGGACTACGAGGAGGTGCTCGACTGGATGGACGCGATGGTGGCCGGCGGGGCGCGCGGATACGTGACGGCGGCGGCGGTGAACCTCGTGATGAACGCCCAGGAGAACCGGGCGACGCTCGAGGCGGTGATGGCGGCCACGCTGGCGGTACCCGACGGGCAGCCCCTCGTGTGGGCGCTGAAGGCTCTCGGCCATCGGCGGGCGACCCGCATCTACGGCCCGGACCTGATGCTCGGACACTGCGCCAGGGCGGCCCGCGGCGGAATTCCGGTCTACCTCTACGGCGGCCGGGGAGACGCGGAGCGAGAGCTGCTGGCGCGCCGGCTGTGCGAGCGCTATCCGGGCCTTCAGATCGCGGGCGGCGCCAGCCCCCCCTTCAGGCCGCTGACGCTCGCCGAGGACGAGCGGCTGCTGGCCGACATCGACGCCTCGGGCGCCGAGGTGGTGTGGGTGGGCACCGGCCAGCCCAAGCAGGAGCAGTGGATGCACCGCATGCGTCCCCGCCTGCAGGCCTCCCTGCTGGTGGGGGTGGGGGCGGCCTTCGACTTCCACGCCGGCCTCGTGCCCCAGGCGCCGAGCTGGATGCAGCGAAGCGGCCTGGAGTGGTCCTACCGGCTGATGCGCGAGCCGCGGCGACTGTGGCGTCGCTACGCCCGCTACAACCCTCGCTTCGTGATGGCCTTCGCGCGCCAGTACGCCCGCCAGCGCCGCGGACGAGCCGTGGGCCGGGATCTATAGGCTGGGCGGCATGAACGGCAAGCGCTCGGCGCTCGTGACCGGCATCACCGGCCAGGATGGCTCCTACCTCGCGGAGCTGCTGCTCGAGAAGGGCTATGACGTCCACGGCATGGTGCGGCGGGCCTCCACGGAGAAGTTCGAGCGCATCGAGCACCTGCGCGAGCGCATCACCCTGCACCAGGGCGACCTCCTGGACCAGCGCTCGCTCGTGGACGCGCTGCGCGCGGCCCAGCCGAGCGAGATCTACAACCTCGCCGCCATGTCCTTCGTGGCGGTCTCCTGGATACAGCCCACCCTCACGGCGGAGTTCACCGGCGTGGGCGTCACCCGCATGCTCGAGGCGATGCGCGAAGTGTGCCCCGAGGCCCGCTTCTACCAGGCCTCCTCGAGTGAGATGTTCGGCAAGGTCCTCGAGGTCCCCCAGACCGAGACAACTCCCTTCTACCCTCGTTCACCCTATGGCGTGGCTAAGGTCTACGGTCATTTCATTACAGTTAATTATCGCGAGTCCTACGATTTGCACGCCACGTCGGGGATACTTTTCAATCACGAGTCGAGTCGCCGGGGCCTGGAGTTCGTAACGCGCAAGATCACCTGGCACGCGGCGGCGATCAGGCACGGACTCGAGAAGGAGCTGCGGCTCGGCAACCTCGACGCCGAACGCGACTGGGGCTACGCGAAGGACTACGTCGAGGCGATGTGGCTGATGCTGCAGCGGGACACGCCCGAGGACTATGTGATCGCCACGGGAAAATCGCACTCGGTGCGGGAGTGCTGCGAGGTGGCCTTCGACGAGGCGGGGCTCGGGGATTTCACCAAGTACGTGACGATCGACCCGGCGTTCGTGCGACCTGCGGAGGTGGATCACCTGATCGGCGATCCCGGCAAGGCCAAGCGGGATCTCGGCTGGGCGCCGCGGACGTCCTTCGAGGAATTGATCCGGCTGATGACGCGCGCCGACCTCGAGCTGCTGAAGCCGCGCTGAGAGGCGTTGCGGATGGCCGTGCCGCTGTTCGACACCTCGACGCCGTTGCAGCCGCTGCGCGAGGAGCTGCGGGCGGCCTTGTCAGGGGTGCTGGACTCGGGCAGGTTCATCCTCGGCCCCGAGGTGAGCGCCTTCGAGGCGGAGTTCGCCGCCCACTGCGGCGCCGCGCACGGCGTGGGCGTGGCGAACGGCACCGACGCGATCACGATCGCCCTGCGGGCGATGGGCGTGGGCGAGGGGGACGAGGTGATCGTGCCCTCGTTCACCTTCTACGCCTCCGCCGAGGCGATCCCGCCGACGGGCGCCACGCCGGTCTTCTGCGACATCGATCCGCACACCTACTGTGTCACCGCGGACACCGTGAAGGCCGTCCTCACACCGCGCACGAAGGCCGTCCTGGCGGTGCACCTGTTCGGCAACCTAGCGCCGGTCATGGAGATCGAAGCGCTCGGGGTGCCGGTGCTCGAGGACGCCGCCCAGGCCGCCGGAACGACCGGCCCCGACGGGCGCGCCGGCGCGCTGGGCCGGGCCGCCACGTTCTCCTTCTTTCCCTCCAAGAACCTCGGCTGCTTCGGCGACGGCGGCATGATCACGACCTCCGACGCGACGCTCGCCGAAACGGCGCGCACGCTGCGCTTTCACGGCTCCCACGACAAGGTCACCTACGAGCAGGTCGGCTACAACTCGCGTCTGGACGAGCTCCAAGCGGCGATCCTGCGGGTGCAGTTGCCTCATCTCGACGCCTGGTCGGACGGGCGTCGCGCAGCGGCAACCCACTACGAAGAGGCCGGCCTCAATGAGTTGGTGCGCCTCCCCCTCCCCACTCCCGGCGCCCGTCCCGCATGGCACCTCTACGTCGTCAGCCATCCCCGGCCGGAGCGCCTGGAAGCCGCGCTCGCCGCCGCCGGCATCGGCCACAAGCCCTACTACCGCACGCCAATCCACCGCCAGCCCGCGATGCGCGCCTGGGGCGAGGGTCTAGAGCTGCCCGGCACCGAGGAGGCCGCCCGCACCCATCTGGCGATCCCGATGAGCCCGGTGCTCACGGCCGCACAGGTGGATGAGGTCGTGGCGACCTTTGCCGATTGACTGCGCGGGTCAGATCTTGAGGTGGATGACGCGCGAGTCGGGCCTGCCGCGCCGCGAGCGTCCGCGACTGCCATTGTCGCCGTTGGCAGGCTTTAGTGTCTGATCGGAGGTCGGTTCGGACGTGTCCTGCTGCTGGGAGGGTTCATCCGGACCCTCATCGGCTCCGCCGCGCTCCCGCTCGTAGAGCTGGTCCGCGAGCACTGCCGCGGCATCGCGTACCTCCTCGGAGGTCTGGAGCTCGGCTTGCGCCGCAGGAATCGAGTAGCTGGGCGGCTTGATGCCGAGCTCCCGTGCCCGTTCGCGGAGGGCCGTGGAGTTGGCAGACTTTCTCATGAACCACAGCATTGTACTCGATATTCCCGCTGGTAGATCACAACAACCACCTGCGACGATCTTTCTCGCAGGTTCATCGGACGAAACACCCGCATGCTTGAACACGGGGTGCATCAGAAAGGTTCGCCGACGACTTCGCTGTTTCCTGCTCGCTTCCATTCGACGGCGAAGCGGATCAACTCGCCTGCCACTAGCAGCACGATCGCGACCACGACCGTGGCGGCAAGGATCCCCCAGGCATCGTGCCAGCGCAGACCATCGATGGCACCCTCCAACGAGAAACTCGACGCGGCTACGGCGACGGTCCCTGCGACACAGCAGAGCCCCGCGGGTAGACGTGCGCCACGCGCAGCGGGCGCCGCGAGCATCGGCCAGCACGCCAGGGCGAGCAGCAACGGGACCACGATGCCCAGCGCGGGGATCGCATTCACGGCGCCAGTGTCGAGGTCGCCGGCTCCAAGCGCAATACCGACGAGGGCCCCCAACGCCACGCAGCACACGGAGTACATGAGCCGCGACTGCCATGCGCTGTTCAAACCGCCCCAAGCCCGCCTCGTGAGCCCGAGCGCCAGCACCCATCCGAGCACCAGCAGCCCTCCAAAGATCGAGCCTGCGGCCGCGTACACGAACCAGGTGTGATGCAGGCTCCAAGCCGACGGCTTGACGGCCACGATCGCAGCTGCGTCGGCGATCGCCAGCAGACCCAGGGTGAGCATGCAGACGCGCACACCTACGAGCATCTTGGTCACGACGGGATGCTCGCCTGCTTGTACGACGAAGGCGAGCAGCACGACGGGCACTACCAGCAGGACCGCCGCGGCCACCTCAGGGCGACTGTTGACCAGATGGATAGGCGCCGCCGCGTCATAGGCCCACAGCATGGCGACAATCAACATGCCCGACAGCGTCGAGAGCGAGAGGAAGCCTCTGCGACCGACACGCAACTCGGCCAGCACGGGCAGCATCCTGCTGTCCTCCATACCGGGGCGGTAGTCCCCCGTACCAGGAGGGCGGTAAACTTCTGAATCGGGTAGATATAGATGCGCGCTATCCCCGTCATTCTCGACTAGCTGCTTCGGCCGCTCTTGGAACGCACCGCGGCGTTGCTCCTTCTCCGTCAGAAGCTCCAGCCGCTCGACCTCCAAGCCAGGAGGAGCCTCGAACTGGAGGTGGTAGGTACTGCTGCCGCGAATCGACGGAGTCGTCAGTTCCACACTCGTTGATGTCAACCCCAGAGCGTTCCCCAGACGATTGAAGACTCGACCAACGATACCTCTGGGATCGCTGTCTCCCGGTTCGGTATGTGTGAATTCGTGTGTGAGACCATCATCCAGGGTTACCACCACCTCTATGGTCGCGTCCTTGCGATGACGCAGTTTCGGCGACCCGGCTGTGGCCTCGTAACGAAGCTTGACCACCCGTCGCTCGCCACCGCGCCCTTCGAGCGGTATCCACACGAACGAGTTCGGGACGAGATCGTGCAGCGCGCGCCTGAACCACCGGTAGCCCGGCCGCTCCTCGACCTCGGGAAACCAACGCTTGGTCAGATCCTCCGCTATGTGCAGCGCCAGCACCGCGTCCAGGCCATCCCGGTGAATCAGCTCGGACCAGGCGCGCTGTAGAGGAGACGGCGGCTCGGCGCCCAGCAGCCGGCGGCCCGCGTCGACAACTGCCGCCAGGGAGACCGACGCGTTCTCTTCACGCGTCAAGAGCGGCAGCGAGCGATCGTCCTCGTCAACGAGATCGATGAACGCCGTGATCGGCCGCTTGGCCAAGAGCGTGACGGGGAGGAAGTAGAGATTCGTCCTGCCATCGGATACAGAGCACACGATCTCCCGGGGCAACTCGACGTCGATCGTCAGCCTGCGCTTCGCGGACACACGGTTCTTGAGCGCGGCCGTCTCGACGTGTCTGCGAACCCATAGCCGCTCGGAGAGCAGATAGGAAGCCCCCAGGCGTCCGAACTCTTCCAGCGATGGCAGTTGCGGAACGTCCGTCTTGGTTCCTGCGCCGCGAAAGACTCGCCGCCCTCGACGTGGGCTCGCTGGACGTCGGGCATCGACCGCTCCGTGTACGTCCACTGTCGACGCGGTCGCGGCCTGAGTGGACTCACCTTCTCCATCTACCGACCGAACGCCTCCATCGCTGTCCGACGAGACGTCTCGACTCTCATTAGTTACCTGCCCGATAGCTACGCTTTCATCTTTACCCTCGCGCGAGAAAACCCGTCCGGACATCTCAGCAATTCGGACACCGAGGTTAGACAGCCTGCGCCCGCGAGAGCCAAGCGGCCCAGGCCAGAGAAGACGAATCGATGTTGTTTCGTTCAGGCCGGCCCTCATGCTGACGGCGCGCTGGCGAAGCTGTTCTACGCGCAGCTGATCAAGGCGCAGGTTCTCGACGCGAGACCTTCCTGCACGTAGCCAGCGCGGATACCACCGCCTTGAGCGCAGCCAATCGACTATATGCCTCATCCCATCTTCTATTAATGCCATAAATACGAACTCGGTGACTTGATGAGATCACCGGATGGCGGTCTGGATGCAAACACGGTTGGCGAACGGGGGTGACGGTACGTCACCCCCGCGCGCGACGCCCCTAGCGCCAGCGCTCCAGCAGGTCCCCGTCGGCCACCTCGCGCACGACGCGGGCGGGGACACCCATCACGACGGCGCGGGCGGGCACGTCCTTCGTGACGACGGCGCCGGCGGCCACATAGGCCTCCTCGCCGACCTCCACCCCGGGGGTGAGCACCGCGCCGCCCCCGATCCGGCAGGCACGCCGCAGAATGGCGCCGCGCAAAGGATGGTCGGGCCCGTGACGACCCATCGTGTCGTCGTTGGTGGTGCTCGCGCAGGGACCCACGAACACGTCGTCCTCAACCACCGTGCGGGCCGTGAGGTAGACGTTGCTCTGGACGCGCACGCGGGCGCCGATCGCGACGTCGTTGTCGACCACGCTGCCGCGTCCGACGACGCTGCCGGCGCCGACGCTCGCGCGCTCGCGCACGAAGCACTGGTCGCCGAGGATCGCCCCCTCGCCGACGTCCGCCCCGGCGAAGACGATCGCTCCGGCGCAGACGCTCACTCGCGCGGCCAGCCGCAGGGGGCCCGCCTGCCCACCCGAGGAGGAGTGACCGGCCAGGCGGGGGCGCTTGCCGAGCACCGCGTTGTCCTCGATCGTGCAGCCGGCGCCGATCAGCACGCCGTCGTGGACCACCACGTGGGCGCCGAACACAACCCCCTCCCCCACGTCGACCCCCTGTCCGAGCAGCAGGCCCGGGGCGCGGTCGTCGGGGCGCAGGCTCACAGGCGCACGACGCTGCCAGCCGCCGCGCCCGCGCCCTTGCGCGTTACGCCCCGCAGGTCGAGCACCAGGCGGGCGCGCCGGGCGACGAGCTCGTGGTCCACGCTCGGATGGGCGGTCACGATCAGGACGAGGTCCGCGTCAGCGAGCGCCTGCTCGAGGGGGACGCTGCGCAGGTCGAGCTCGGCCAGCGCGGGCACGTGGGGGTCGTGGTAGCAGAGCTCCGCGCCGAGCTCGCGCAGCAGCTCGAGGATCTTCAGCGCCGGCGACTCCCGCATGTCGCCCACGCCGGGCTTGTAGGCGACGCCGAGCACCGCGATGCGGGCGCCTTTCACCGGCAGGCCCACGTCGTTGAGCGCCCGCTGGGCCTTGGCCACGCAGTGGTAGGGCATCTGCTGGTTGACCTTGCCGGCGAGCTCGATGAACTCCGTGGACATGTCGAACTCCCGCGCCCGCCAGCTCAGGTAGAAGGGGTCCACGGGCAGGCAGTGGCCGCCCATGCCCGGCCCCGGCTCGAAGCCCATGAAGCCGTAGGGCTTGGTGGCGGCCGCCTCCACCACCTCCCACACGTCGATGCCCATGCGATCGGTGAGCATCGCCAGCTCGTTGACGAGCGCGATGTTCACGGAGCGGAAGATGTTCTCCAGCAGCTTGCACAGCTCCGCGACCTCGGGGCTCGAGACGCGCACGAGCGTGTCGCAGACGAGGCCGTAGAGGGCTTCCGCGCGCTCGGCGCAGGCGTCGGTGAGCCCGCCCAGCACCTTCGGCGTGGTGCGCAGGGTGTAGTCCGTGCGGCCCGGGTCCACGCGCTCGGGCGAGAAGGCGAGATGGAAGTCGCGGCCCGCCGCGAGGCCCGACTCCTCCAGCAGCGGCGCGAGGCGCTCGCGGGTGGTGCCGGGATAGGTGGTGGACTCGAGCACCACCAGCTGGTCGGACTGGAGCACCTCCGCGAGCGTTCGTGCGCAGTCCAGCAGCGGCCCGAGATCCGGCTCGCGGTTGACGCTCAGCGGCGTGGGCACGCACACGACGATCGCCTGCGCCCTGGCCAGGGGCGAGTAGCGGGTGGAGGCGTGGATGTTCGCCGCGGCCGCCGCCAGCTCCTCGTCGGGGACGTCCTCGATGTAGGAGCGGCCCGCCT
>Ga0335072_10007673_pt1 | contig 15715 bp, 18 predicted proteins | sample Lox_Sample_21_FD_206725 | JGI IMG/M metagenome (GOLD analysis project Ga0335072, IMG submission 206725) | Soil microbial communities from Loxahatchee National Wildlife Refuge, Florida, United States - Lox_Sample_2.1 | ecosystem: Environmental > Terrestrial > Soil > Wetlands | place: USA... | reverse complement strand
CGAAATTCTGTATCAAGTTGCGCATAACCCTTTTCGGGAGGGCATTAAAATGAACATTCATTCCCATCAGCAGGCGTTGAGTCTGCTCAGTCTTTCCAAATTCGTGCACATTGAAACAAAAATGAAGCTCATAAGAATGGAGTACAGGCCAAAGACGTCTGAACCATAAGTGATATTCACCTGTGAAGATCTAAATGATGAGCATTATTCATTCACTCACCAGCAGATACGGCTCCTCTCCAGAATTTAAACAAGAGTTACGCCAGCGCTCTAGATAATTGAAGAGCTAGATCCGTCGCAAGGTAGAGTCAAATCAGCATATCAATATCAGATCACTTCCCGGACACGACACTAACGAACAAAAGCTCATCTCCCGGCAACCTATGATTCAAGTCCAAGCTCCACCAAATAACCATCACTGTCGACAGTGACTCTCACCGTTGACGACACATATCATTGTCATCACCACTTACTACCGACATCAATTTCTATCGTTGATAGCACATCTTGCCGTTGTTGCTACTCCTGGTAGTTAGTGCCTTCACTGTTATCTTTCCCCTCACAACGATGGTCTATTCCTCCTTTAAATCCGCGATGTGCACCGCCGGCCGCGCCCGCTACTCCTACACCCATCTCAGACACAAACTGGGCTATGAATCCTGCGTATGAATTAAACTCACTGACACCATCAAGCTCGGCGCTTTGAGTGATGATGCTAAGGTTTTGCTAAACGAGCAAAGACGTGCTCAGGATGCAGTCACCAAATATTTCAATATGAAGAAGTGTTGAGGCTGTATGAAGGAGAATAGGGAAGGGGGAAGAAAGGCGAAGAGCATAAGGGATGAAGAAGAGAAGGAGGTAGGGGAGGAAGAGGGAAAACTGTAAGGAGGTTTCTTGGTTACTGGGATTCAACAAGTGTGAATAAGCTGCTCTAGAGTGAAAGGAATGAGAATGTGTGCGGATTTTGTGTCGAGTACGCAGAAATAGGGTTGGCTTTGAGTAATTGGAAGGGCTTTCGTGGCGAGTTGTCTAGAGCAAGGAATCGAGAAATGGCTTACCAATTTTTGCGTCCTGGTCGAGTTAAATCCGGCCTGTATTAGATCTGACACTGAGCTGCAAGCGGCGTTTCCCGCATATACAAGATTGTATCCCATGGTAGCATTCTGGCCTCCATAGAAATAGGCTCGGACGGCATGATATGTTCTCTAGGAAAGATGCGATAAGAATAGATACGCAGCTTTTGGACTACATAGAATAAGGGACGTCAGCAGCTGGCAAGAAAGGACACGTAGAGTGTCAGTCCTGAAATTAACGGACCTTCAAGCGAACCTGATTTGATCAAATTAGGAACAAGAAAACGTAAAGAGACCAGTAAGATTCAGCCTTGGAGGCATCTCTACCTTAAAGATGATCGGCATGGAAGTCACCAAAGTATCGAACCAACGCAAGGCAGACTGTGCAAAGATGAAATACTGATTACCGTATCAACTCATCAGCCTATTCCAAGCTAGAGGCATTCAAATCATTTGACGAAAGGGTCGGCGAAGCCGCCATTTCGATGGACTAGAGGTGTATTAATGCGGAGGCTCCCTTGGTTAATGTGGTAGCCTAACAAGCCAGCCAACGGAAGGATTCAGAGGATGCAGCCAATCCCCAAGCGTAAGGCGCCAACGAAAAGATTACTTCATCTAGTCATCCTTTGTTCGTGAATTAGGAAGGTGATAGAATCTGAATCATGATGAAATCTAAAATGCGTTGGAAGTCGGTCACGGCGGGCTCTGTTGATTCGATAATTGGCTTAGTCGAGATAGCTCTCCGCGATCAAAATAGCTTCTTGCAGGGAACTGTCAAACAGCGCTTCTCGCGACAGACTTTGAGGTACTTTGAGCTATTACAAGAACGCACGCGTTGATGGGACGGTGTTTTGTCTCCTTAGGCGCCTTCTGACGCGGAAATGAAGGCTTCGTCACAGCCGTCTCAGGGCCCTGTGGCACAGCGCTTATTGCGACACCCTCATCAACCGCTTGCCTTTGAATGGTCTGCGGAGACCCCATGGTTATCCGTCAGGACAATTCTAGGCATCTAGCCGCAGCGTGACGCTGATATGCGGATTGAGGCTGTGACGTTTCGGCTGGCGCGGAGTATCCGACATTTTGATGGTAAGCCTATTGAATTACGACTTATGAGGCAAAAGGATTCGCACCCTTTTGCGGGTAAAGTAGCCGGTTATTGAGGTACAACTCACGGATAGAGCCGCAGTGGCATCATTTAGTAGGTGGAGTTATTGTTTGTTGATGTTCACGGGGCTGGGAATGCTGATGGTCTCAGCCACGGCCAGCAGATGATGGAATATGGTGTTGGCCACTAACGACCACTACAGCAACAACATCAACAATAACAACGGCTGCTAGACATGGCCAAGGAGGAGAGTGCGACACAACGCAGCTGAGGATGTCATGCACAAAGACATCTGGAACCTTATGATCATCTGGAATACATGAAAGCAGTAAACAAGCCGGGCCCATCGGCCTGTCTTCGCGGCCTTGTGCCCCGCAATTGGCTGCAGCATCACGAGGAGACGGCTATTCACGAGCCTGAAAATATGCACCGCCTCACACCCTCTGAACTGCCTGCAGCTGGCTATTCGTTGGGCGGACGCCAGGGTGAAACACTACTTGGCAGTGGCCGAAGGCCGGTTGTCCAATCGCAGTTGCCGAACCACCGGGGCTGGATGGACCAAATATGAGGAGGCAAAGCAGAGGCAACATTACACCACCACCGCCGCCGCTTGCGTATTGCGTATGGGTCACGCCTAGAAGGGGGAGGCGTCGACAGATGGCCGTCATATTATACTTGTTATGGTGTATAGGCTTAGACTTGGGACCTGCGCTCGACAGGGTTGACTTCTTGTTGTTCATGCCGTAGCCGCACGAGCCTGCCTCCTCTGGAAACGAGGTTGGGAGAGAAATGTACAACTATTGCCAATAGCCCACAATCCTTCCCCGAAGCTTGCATTTCTTCATTCTCCCTACTCATATACGAGATATCTCATCAGAGACGACTCCTCCCTCGTTACCGGCTCTTACGTCAGTTCGATTGGCAGTCTGTCCATCATACACCTTACTCGACGATTAGCCGTAAAATACTGAAACATCCACCTCCCCTCTCGACTCCAATCAGCAGTGGAATTTCGCCGCATCTGGAGGATCTCATTACTCCTGTATTCCTGCACTCTATCAGTGGCCGAATCAGGACTGCGACAACTACCGGATAATAAAATAGTTTCCACAAGCCAGATTCGAAGATCGGCGGACGAAAGGTAAAACGAAACGAAGCCGAAAGGAGAGGCCGTCAGTCATCAAATCTCTCTTGTGACTCTCAGACTACCATCAACTACCAACGAACTATCAGGCCCCTAGATTCTGAAACGGTCATTGTACGCAAGTTTTTTCTGGCACGCAAATCGACTCCGCATATTTGCGAATTAAGGAAGTGGTAGCAGAAGCATTCTCCTCAGGGGCGCCTAAGCCCATTTGCGAAGATCCGGCGGGCCTGAACCAACCAGCGACGTCCTTCAGGCACTCTTCCGGACAGCCACGCTCTACGTAGCCTTCACCGCCTGCACACACCACCTCCAACTTTAAACTATTGCCATCCATTGCTCGACACCTGTCTTTGCTCCCGATCAAGGGGGGCAACGAGGGTCGGGCGTATTTTTCTCTTGTGTCTGAGAAAGGCAGGGAGAAAAGGATCGTATGTTGATAAGTACAGCTGCATCTGCTCGTACTCATTTTCCATTTCCCCAAGTCAGCCCTTCGTATAACTCCTGCCTTTTCGCCATCGCCTTCGGCAACCCATTTACGATTCGACGAAGTACACGAGTCGGAGGTACCGAGTACGCCATCCACCCTACAACCAACCACCACACGCCTATTTCCAGCAACACGAATTTTCCATTTTCGGCGATTGATCTAATTTTCTCCGCCGCCCTTTCAGAGGTCGACCTTTTCGGTAAGCGAAAACATTTGACGTTCCCTTTGGCGCTGGCTGACCTACTATTCTCATCTAGCGATTCGCTACCGCCTGAACCTTCAGCGTCAATACGTACATTTTCCCCCTCAGAATCCTTCAACGGCCCAAGGCCCAGCTTAAAATATCATACTTACCTTCCACATTCATCGCATCGATCCTCAAATACATCGTCAACTTCACTTTCCTTCTATCTTGGATCTTGGACCTTGCACATTCCTTTATATCTTCACGGACTGCCATAAATTTCTTCTGCTGGTCAGAAGTTTGTTGGTCATTGTCACATTCGGTTTTTCTGCCTTATCAACAATAGCCGACTTGACGAGGCCACAATCAGCCTTTCGCTCAGCCTTGGAGGCCGCCTACCTATTGAGACCCCACTACAATAGCATCAATCATATTGATTGCACAATACGGCTTCACGAAAAATTTTATAATATTTTATCCAATAACGACCATTTCATTCTTCAATTATATAATAGAAGAGCCGCACTATATTATTGCGCCTCTTTCTCTCAATCTTCCCACAACATCTCATCACAAAGCTCTTCTGTATTACAGGTTACGCACAAATCATGTCGCACCCTTCAAGAGCTCAAAAAGATGCTGCCCTCGAGCACTTTGTCTGCAGCCCTGTCACTCCTCAGATGATTGAGTACCTTGCACTGAAGGCATCAGAGGTCATTCAATGCGAGTCAACCATTACATCACAACTCCCACTCACACCTCCGTCGACGCCACCTCAAGACTTCTCGAGATCGCAAGGCTCTACGGATATTGAAACCGATCCCCTTCCATCTCTCGAGCTCTTCATCACCTGCCTCGTTCAAAAATCGAACGTGCAAGTACCAACACTGATGACTACTCTTCTCTACCTCTCTCGCCTTCGCGCACGACTACCACCGGTCGCTAAGGGCCTTCGTTGCACTACCCACCGCATCTTTTTAGCAGCATTGATCCTCTCTTCGAAGTTCCTCAATGACTCGTCGCCAAAGAACAAGCACTGGGCTGCTTACTCGCATATCTCCAATCCCTATCCCAGTCGGTCTGGATCGGCACCAGGATACGAGGACTTTGGATTTTCGAGGACTGAAGTCAACTTGATGGAGAAGCAATTACTCTCACTATTGGATTGGGATCTGAACTTCGATGTCGAAGAGTTGGAGGAGCAATTCGAGCCCTTCCTTGCACCTATTCGTGCGGCATTGGAGGAAAAGGCGAGGGTAAGAAAGATGGAGAGACTCACTCGGGAGAGATTACAACGGCAACAGGAGGAGAGAGAAAGAAAGCAGCAGGTCGCTTACTCAATGTCCAAGTCACAGCCTGCGTATGGATATGCTCGCACTGATGAGCAACCCTATTACGAGGCTCCGGCTTTATTCAGCTGGCAGAGTGAGATATCTAGCCATATCAAGGCACGCTACGAAAAGCGATCAGGTTCACCACCCTCACCTTCTGACGTTCCAGCACTATCGAGAAGCGGCACCGTAGCCACCGTATCCTCTTACACTCCTTCGGCACCTACATCTATTGCCTCGTCAAGAGCATCTTCACGCAGTCGGAGTGAAACTCCTGCATCGAGCATTGATTACATGGAATCCGACCATGAAGTCATTGATATGTCCGAAAGTGCGGGGATTGGTTACGCTTACCCCTATATGTCAAGTGAAAGTCCTTACCAGGTTGTTCATATCGGACACATGCAGAGCTCGAAGCACAGTCTAAATACAGTGCAGATGGAGCTTCCACTACAGGACTTCGGTGTCAAGAGAGCGAAGAAGGCGCGGACAGGAGGGTTGTTTTCAAGATTTAGAACTCAACAGACGCAAGCTGCATGAATGCAGGAATGTGATTATGAGAATATGAAGGGAATGGGTAATCATAGCATGGAATCATAGAATGATGCATGTATATTGGCGTTTGGATAGGACTCATGGACCGAGAATGAGACAGCATACCAGAATACCAGGATGCTTGGCGTTTGAGTATTTACACCACTACGAAGAAAGTAGAATGAATGAATAATTGTAACTTCAACTGCATCTGCATCAATTGGTGCTGCTTTGTAGATCATGTGATTCGAATGATGATGCCCGATCTTGAAAGATTTTGACACAAGACCTCTAACATGCCTTAAACCCGGTCGGGCTGAAAAGTGTGACCTAAAAGGCACCGCCTCTATGGTTTGCTCGCTTTGACCGAGGCTGGCCAATCGCGGGTCTGTTCCGGGCGCGTCCCCAGAATTTTCAAAACCCCAAGCCACGTTGATCCACAGCGTCAGACGACCCCAGACCGACTTCAGTTCTAGATCCGAGACCAAACGACCGACCACATTCATTCATTTAGTTTCTGTTTTCTGTTTTCTGTTGTTGATACTACTGTCCTTCCCTGCAGCTTTGCACTGGATTATTGCTTTGCTTCACACCGGATCGACGTCATCCGCGCCACGCCCGAGCCAGGCACCTCCTTTTCGCTCACGACGAGCTTTTTCCCAACCATAACTTCGACTTGGGCCCTTCACTTGCAGACCTCGCAAGGCACATTTGCCCGCAATGGGGAAGTCAGAGACATCTGCCCTCATGGGTATTCCCATGAAGCACGTCTCCCTGATTACTGTGAGTCCGTCATTACGCGCCAAAATGGTCCTGACTGACCTCTGCAAAGCTCACCTTCCAAAACTCTGCTCTCATCCTGGTTAGTACGATGCTTTAACGACTTCAGCTATCATGCTACCTGAACGTACGAATACGGAAACGAGGGATACTAATGGGGAGTAGATATTACATTATTCACGGATAATGCCCTTAATGGATGGACATCGTTATCTTCCCTCGACTGCCGTATTCCTGAATGAAGTCATCAAGCTCGCAGTCAGTCTCTCAATTGCCTTGTATGACATATCACAGACACTACCGCTTTCAACTCCAGCGACGGTTCTTTTCGAACAATTATATGCATCTGTATTCTTTGGCGATGGGTGGAAGCTTGCAATTCCGGCGGTGTTATATACATTCCAGAACTCTCTGCAATACATAGCGGTCAGCAACTTGGATGCGGTGCACTTTCAAATCCTTTATCAATTGAAGGTCAGATCCAGATGGCCAGTCATGAAGGTGCTTAGGCTAAATAACCGCAGATCCTCACGACAGCCCTCTTCAGCGTTGCGATGCTCCGAAGGTCTTTATCTGTACAGAAATGGATATCGCTCATATTACTCACAATCGGTGTGGCCATTGTCCAGCTTCCGACATCAGAGTCACCAATTTACGACCCTGTGACCAATGATCATTCGGATTTCTACTTCCCCCGGTCATTTCACGAACTTGGACAGCTTACAAACGGGGCAGTTGAAGTCGCGGCAGAATTGACGAAGCGGGGTATATCTGAGCTTTCCAGAGGCTTGATGAAACGTTCCGCTACCTATGAAGGTATCCAAGAAGATCTTGGAATGGCAAAGCCAGTCATGAATTACTCAATCGGATGCACCGCTGTTCTGGTGGCTGCTATCATATCGGGCTTGACGGGTGTTTATTTTGAGAAGGTCTTGAAAGATGCGTCATCCGTTACGGTATGGACGCGGAACATCCAGCTTTCGTTCTATTCACTATTCCCTTCCCTTCTCATTGGCGTCATTTTTAAAGACGGAGAAGAAGTTGCCAAGAACGGATTTTTCGACGGCTACAACAGCGTTGTATGGACAGCTATTGCTTTCCAGGCGCTGGGTGGGGTATTGGTTGCAATGTGTATCAACTACGCCGATAACATCGCCAAGAATTTCGCCACGAGCATAAGCATCATCATCAGCTTCCTCTTCAGCGTTTGGGTCTTTAACTTCCGCGTCACAGTGAATGTATGCCCAACCCCTTTCCGCCATTCATGTATTCCTGACTAATTTTACTCTCTCTAAAGTTCCTTCTCGGCACTGCAATGGTAATATTTGCAACCTATATTTATAGCAGCCAGGAAACTTCCAGAGGGCGACCTCCACCTATCAAAATTGCCAAGTATGAGAAGACAACCATTGATAATGGATTTACGCCGAAAACAGAAACGCTCGATCCGCTGGAAGTGCTCAAGACTTCGGGATTATCAACGAGTAGACCTAGCTCGCCTATGAGACACCACTCCAGAGTGGGCTCGTCGAGAGGGAAGATTAAACGGGACAACTGAACTCTATAAATGTATTGGTATGGGATTGATTCCTAGGATATCATGAAATGCAGCTGTATGAGAGCACGGGCCTGTTGCATGTCAGTGCAAAGGTCAGAACACGGATGGAGACCACATGGGATTCAGTGAATTAGGGTTAAAATCTGCATATTTGCATCATTGGAGTGGAGTTCAAAAGGAAACTTTGGGGACTGGCTTGCTAGGGTTGACTGGTTGGTGATTTAGCCGTGGCCTTGCTAGTATATAAGCATGACGCATTTACATATGGTATCTGCATCTCGAAGCCAAAATAGGCGTTATTCATTCATTTTTTTAATTGGGCAAGAAAAAGGAATCCTACCATCTTCTTACAGGTAATAAAGTTTCTTTCGAGCTCAATGGTATTGCTATCCTTGGTTGTGGTCACGTGGACTGCCGTCCCATTTTGGAGACTTTCTGGACCTCGTACAATTCTCTAGCGTCACCTCATCCATGATCTTCCACATCTTCAATTTCAGCAACAAAAGTTTCGAAACGACTGGCAGTAGTTGTTCGGCATCGACCCTAATATACCTGACTTTCGAGTTTTACCATTCCTTCCACCTTGTTCCTTAACCTGCCCCAATTGGGTTCCATTTGCTATGGCACGACATCTAGATCCCAAGTTAAAGAGAATCATTGAAGATGCAAGCAATACGAAATTGTCAGATACACCTCATACTTCTGTTCAAACCAGTGATTTCACTCACACTCCTCTGAACCGCTACCCTGGCAGTCGTCAATCTAGGGAGGAGCCTAATTCTCTAGCTATGAGATTTCAAACAACACACTCTGTACTAGATGATTTTTGTAAATATTATCCTCCTGAAATAGCATGTCATCTCGCTGACGCGCCTGATCTTGTATAGCCGGAAACATTCTACAATCCAACAATGCCTCCAGACATTTTGATTCGCACGATAGCCTTTCACGAGCCTCCCTACCGTCAAGCGTAGCATATAAAAATCCAACTTCAACTTCAGCCAAAGCTGTACCTCCATCCATTTATGGGCGTCAAATTACCCAACAGCAGCCTGTTGATGAAGGAGCCTATATACGCACACTCCTAGCCACTACCGTGGCTGAAAGACCGCAGCGTGCACAAATAGCTCGGCACGAACCTACAGCCATCTTTTACGGCGTTCACAAGACAAATGTAGCTCGTCCTGGACACCAGGAGCCCACAACGCCATTCAATATTTGTTAGTGACTCATTTGATCTCCCCTATTGTGGCAGGTGCTTATGTCACTATTCATAGCAAGCTATGCCTATACGGCACCTAGAAAGATCGCCACGGCGCCTTTTTCCGGACACGAACCCTCTAGCCCGAGTACTAGGATTAGTCTACGTCGTATGAGTAACCGGCCTGGCACTCTGATATTACCAAAAATGTCACAATCAGACTTCGATAACGAGCTTTTACTCAATACACCACTCAAATGGCAGAACAACACCAATACTGTAATGACACATAGTGAACCATACCTCACCGATAAACCCCCAAATGTCCAGGGGATCCAACTAATATCGCCACATGAGCTTCCTGACAGGTTCCGCCAAGTATTTCCGTATAAACTCTTCAATGCAATACAGTCGAAGTGCTTCGCTCCCATCTACCAAACCAACAATAACGTCGTCGTAGCTGCACCGACAGGGAGTGGCAAGACTGCAATCCTAGAACTCGCCATTTGCAAGCTGATCCAGGAATTCGGATCCGAGCAATTCAAAATCGTTTATCAAGCGCCCACTAAATCTCTGTGCAGCGAGCGGGTGCGAGATTGGGAGAGAAAATTCAGCCACCTGAACCTCCCTTGCGCGGAGTTGACTGGCGATACGGATAATTCTGGGATGAGAAAGGTTGGAAATGCCGCAATCATTATCACGACTCCTGAAAAATGGGACAGCATTACTCGGAAATGGAAGGATCATGTTAAACTCCTGCAATTAGTGAAGCTGTTCCTAATTGATGAAGTACACATACTCAAAGATCCCCGTGGCGCAACACTTGAAGCTGTTGTCTCACGGATGAAGTCTATCGGTGCCAATGTTCGATTTGTAGCTCTCAGTGCAACAGTACCGAATTCCGAGGATATTGCGACATGGCTGGGGAGAGATCATACCAATGGGCATTTGCCGGCGCACCGGGAGACTTTCGGAGAAGAGTTTAGACCTGTCAAGCTGCAGAAGCATGTCTATGGCTTTAGTGCCAACGTTAATGACTTCGCTTTCGATTCCTTTCTTGATACGAAGCTGCCAGGTCTCATTGCAAAACACACTATACGGAAGCCAGTGATGGTTTTCTGTGTCACGAGGAAAATTTGCGAAAGCACAGCTGCAAAGCTTGCCGAGTGGTGGTCGAGCTTGCGTGTGACCGAAAGACCTTGGCCTATTCCATCGCAAAAGGTCACCGTTGGCAGCCCCGAATTGCGCGAGCTTGTTGGTTGCGGGGTAGCCTTCCACCATGCCGGACTTGACGCTCTGGATAGGATTGCTGTTGAGACGGGCTTCCTGAGAGATGGACTTAGCGTCATTTGCTGTACATCAACCTTGGCTGTTGGCGTAAATCTTCCATGTCACCTCGTGGTCATCAAGAATACGGTCTGCTATAAAGATGATGGACTCTCAGAGTATTCAGACTTGGAGGTGATGCAGATCTTGGGAAGAGCTGGAAGGCCACAATTTGACGATAGCGCTACTGCCATAATTATGACCCGTTCCGAAAAGGTTGATCGGTACAAATTGATGATCTCTGGACAGGATATCCTGGAGAGCACGCTACACCTGAATCTTATTGAACATCTGAATTCCGAGATTGGGCTTGGGACTGTCAATGATGTGTACTCTGCTAAGCGTTGGCTGGCCGGGACCTTTCTCAGTGTCCGGATGAGACAGAATCCGACACACTACAAGTTTAGTTGTGATACTGGCTCCCGAGATGCGGATGAGAGACTGGAAGGAGTTTGCGAGAGAGACATAGAGCTGCTCAAAAGTGCTAAGCTCATCACTGAAGATCAGCGCTTCACGTGTACAGAGTACGGACTGGCCATGTCGAAGTACATGGTGCAATTCGAGACCATGAAGTCACTCCTCAGCATTCCTAAGAATGCGATGATGACCCAAATTGTAAGTAATACCTTTGCATCAACACGAAGCTGACTGGTTCAGCTCCATATCATCTCGCAATCAGCAGAATTCAAAGATCTTCGCTTGAAGCCGAATGAGAGGTCATCCTTTCGAGAGTTCAATAAATCACCTTTCATCAAATCGCCCATTAAAGAGAACATCAGCACCTCCGCACACAAAGTGTCTCTTACCATACAGGCCCACCTAGGGGGTGTTGACCTGCCTCTTAACAAGGAATTTAACATAATCAAAAGACAGTTCCAGTCAGAGAAAACCGCCGTATTTGAGCGTGTGCAACGTTTGGTCAGATGTGTTGTGGAGTGCAAAGCGCATGAATGCGATGCAGTTGCAACGTGTAATGCTCTTGAGCTCTTGAGGAGTATTGCTGCAGGATTCTGGGAGAATTCGACCCTACAATTACGGCAGCTTCCCAGTATTGGCCCTGCTGCGGTTAGAAAGTTGGTTCAGTCAAACGTCAAAACGGTAGGGCAGCTTGCTGCAATGGACTCAGCAGCTATCGAGAGAGTGATGAGCAGAAATCCACCTTTTGGAAAGAAGATACTCGACTTCGTGGCAAACTTTCCCCGACTCACACTTAAAGCTGACATAGAGAAGAAGATTATTAAGCCAGGGGAGCCAATCAAGGTTCAGGTCAAGGCCCAGGTTGGATATTCGAATGCGAAGTGTCCAGTTTGGAACCGCAAAGTCCCTCCGGTGACCTTCACTGCCTCAGTTTCTAATGGTAACTTGGCTCACATCTGGCGAGGGTCTATCAAGAGGCTTGAAAAAGGATTTGATCTCAGCTTCACCTGCGAGCTGTTACGACCTACTGACACCATTATCTGTCAGCTCGCATGTGAGGAGCTCGTGGGCACCATCCAGTCTGTGGAGCTTAAAACGGACATTCCTGTTTCAGCATTTCCGGCGCCGAAGCCGATTCTTCCACCGGCAAAGGTGGTATCCAATGGTGTCCGAGCTAGAGCAGTGTTAAGTACAAAAGAAGAAGCCGAAATTGTTGCGGCGTTGGAAGCAGAAGAGGAAATTGGACATGCAACTCCAGGAAGTGATTACGGTGGAGGCTCCATTTTTGACGACTTTGTAGACATCGATGACTTGGAACGAAACGCTCCCGGAGGAAAAGACGAGTCAGAAGCCGCAATCTCGGAGCCAACTCGAATGGAAAATGGCAAGTGGCGATGCAATCACAAATGCCGAGATACTCAAGGAAATTATCTGAATAAGAACGGCATACCTTGCAAGCACATATGTTGCCGCGAGGGTGTCGACAAGCCGCGCAAGTTACAAAAGAAGAAGGTATGCTAGATCGTAGGTCATCATCCGTTCCTCAATTAATCAATTCAGGGTGCGGAGTCTGGAACGGTTCCAAAATGGCAAAAAAGCCAGGCATGCATTCTCCATGGCTGGAAAGTTCCATCTCTGATTATTTTAGGCGAATGAGAAAGGCCTCCCCAGAGCTTCAAAGAAGGTTCGTGCTTATGTTGATGGAAGTAGACGTGAAGCTGAGATGTATCTAGTCCTCAAAAGATACCTCGAAACTTAAGTTGAAACTCGTTGAGCATGATGTACCCTTACACGATGTTGAAGAACTCGACCTTACAGATGAGCCTGGAGAGGTCGAGAGTGCCCACAGCACCACACTGCAATACCCCACAATGTCTGGTGTACTTCCCACTGAGGCCAAGCCCAGCTATGTGCGGATCCCGAAGAGGGTACCACAATTTTCGTATGGTTCTCAACCAAATCTGTCACTTATTGGGCACTTTGATGATCATGGTCGAAGTTCTCCTGATTTCCCCTTGCCATCAGCACTGCTCAGCAACGAAAATATCTTCGAATATGATCTAAAGCCAAGTTCGGACATCTTTTTCTCAACCTTGTCTAATGAGGGAAGTGAACTAACATCAATCACGGACGCCGTTCCTCCAGCCACCGAAAGCTTCGGGAGCGGCGCCTTTGACTTCAATACTTTCAAAGCTTCAGAAAATGCTTCGCTCACGCACGATTCATTATGCAGGAAACGAGTCGCTTCTCCTAGTCCTTTAAGGTCGGAGGCTAAATGTCGTCGTATAAACGGCTGTTATGAGGCTTCCAAGGCTGTCAAACCAAAGGAGCTCGAAACAGTTCAAGAAGACATCAAACCTGAGATAGAGACTAAGCGACCACTGCCTGACTGGGTGGCCGAATTCGATCAGGATCTCATTGCCTTCTTTGGGGATTCTGTTGTGTATGCGGAATGAGTTGCTTGGAGTTGACACGGCTGAATTGATGGGCATGTGTGATGTGGTGTGCTTGGCTTGGAATTGCTGTACGTCCAGGGATGTTATGTGCTTTGTTGTCTGGAGGTTGCTATGAATAGCTCTACCTATGAATTTAGCTACGATCCAATAGCTATATACTAGACATGCAACTATCTACAGTCTTCCTAGTCTTTCCATGTCCCATTTTGACTAGATTAAAGACTAAGCAAGTCAAGCATGACCCCATCGTCTTCTCATACGAAATACAACCTTTCAAAACTATCAAATTAAATCACGTTCACATTCCAGCTCTGCGTAATACTCACCCACTGACATCTCCACCATAACCTGTTATTTTCTACACGACCCGTACAAGGAATACTCTCCCTCTACGTAATGAAATTCGACAACATGCGGCCTCATTTTACACTCGCCTCAAGCCCTTCTTGCACCGCAACTGCAACACTGCTCTTAGCATTTGCATGGCAGTAATCGCTTTTCGCCCCTGTAAGAAAGACAGGCAGGGCGGAGGGTGGGAAAAGTGAAGATTTATTGAGCAGAAGCCTCAAGCAAGCGAGCCTACATAGCTATAGCAATAGCAAAACCCCCTGTACGCGATAAGGATTGTAAAATGTGACCTCGAGTTTCATCGCGAATCTTATCTTGGCTCCTTTTTAATATCTATCGTTAATCACGAGACACCGAGATCACGACACGAATCTATGGCATCGTGCCCGGGCCTGATAATTCTTCTCTCCACTCTGCTGGCACTACGTGCATCCTGTCACGATGTGTCTCCAGCCATCACGGCGCCTGCACGACTTCCAATGAAAGTCCAGGCGCGTCAAACTGCCGGCTTCGCTGGCTTCCTAAGCGTTAATGGAGACGAATGTAAGGAGCATTAGGCTGAGAGTCTGATTCCAAGATTGTTGATTTAATCTTTCAGACATCCCGACGTATTGCAACCAGGGGTCAACGTGGAGCACGTCGTCCGCATACTGCGGGTGCATGCCCACTACGTCCGTGGGATGGAGTATTGCGACATCGTGTTTGTCGGGCTCTGTGCTGGAAAATCCAGGCATATACACCTGGTAGGTCTCAAAGACTTTCACAAAGCGCGTGTAGTCTCTGGATTACTGAATGCTGCCCTGGACAGCCCTCCAGAGGAACCGGTATGCTACACTATGTCTTATTTCCGAGAGGCGAGCGACACCGCCCCCTTGCAAGGCTATGGATGCTACATCACACCCACGATTTTGAAGATCTACAAGGAAATTCCTGTTGCGACTTCTGCTGCCTCATCCACCACCAACACCGCCTATCTGGCTCCTGTATCCTCGCCCAGCACTAGCAGCACAACAAATGGTCTTTCTCAGTCCTCTCTCACTTCCTTCCAATCCACAGCCGTATCCCAGCCATCAACCACAGCGTCAACGCAGAGCAGTTCCGCCTGGATCGCCGGCCCAGTCGTAGGCGCCTTTGCCGGCGGCGCCATCTTCATCGGAGTGGCATTCTGGATCTGGCACTTGCACAGACGTCTTGCTCAGAGTCAGCGGGATCTACGAGCTACTGAAGTCGGCACCGATAAACCGCCGCAAGGTCAGCAACTACCACAGATATGGCCTCCTACAAGTGCTCCTAAGCCGCAAGAGCTTGCGAGCTACCATGTGGTGGAAGCCCCGAGGAACGAGCTTCGAGCGGAGTTGCCACCGCGCTGAAATATGCGTGCTCAAGTCTGGATTTGCTTCGGCGCAGAAAGAGAAGAAGCGGTCGGGCGGGCGACTTTAAGAATTGGGCAGCTGGTTTATGATTGAAGCAGCGCGAGCAGGATTGGTTCACGGGTTGTTCAGGCATTGTACATGTAGATATGACATCTATAAATCGGAGAGATCAGAGATGATTATTATATATAGTGTATACAGCGCAGGATGGATGGCGGATATTTATATTTTTTGAAAAGTTTGGTCACCTGAATGCCGCTTTTTCTGGGGTTGTTGGCGGTGGCCCGTGTTTTCTTGTAGGGTGCGTCTACGTTGACACTGTCCTATCCGGGTTTTCTTCATCCTGACCAACTCGAGGTTCCGTAATAAGGTAGTGAAGATGACAGGATGGCCTC
>Ga0335072_10007672_pt1 | contig 15716 bp, 12 predicted proteins | sample Lox_Sample_21_FD_206725 | JGI IMG/M metagenome (GOLD analysis project Ga0335072, IMG submission 206725) | Soil microbial communities from Loxahatchee National Wildlife Refuge, Florida, United States - Lox_Sample_2.1 | ecosystem: Environmental > Terrestrial > Soil > Wetlands | place: USA... | reverse complement strand
CATGACCAGGAGGACACCCGCAGATCCTGCTATCGCATCGCGCAGGAACTCGTTCCTCATGCCCTCTCTAACTCCCGGGCCTGTTCAGAAGTGCCACGACCCGCACGCACCAGGTTGACCTGGCCTTCGTTACGGCTGACGCGCCCGGCGACCACTCTCGGTCGGGTTTGTGTCGCCGTCGGCGCTAGGCTCGGTCACGATGCGACGGCGAGCGCGGCATGGATGAGCGGCTGACCGGCCGACCGGTGCCAGACGATGCAACCGATGACGATCCCCCGCGCGTCGCGGCCGGCGGCGACGGCGTCGCTCACGGCGCGATCGGCGACGCTCCCGCGGCCGCCGACATCGGCGCGTCCGCCGACCCCGGCGACCGCCCCGGTGCCGATCCGCCGGGCGGCACCGATGCGGGCGGCGCCGCCGCCGGCCAGGACGAGGCCGAAGGCGCGGGCGAGGGCCGGCCGGCCAGAACCAAGTCACATCGGTCCCTGTGGCGCGAACTGCCGCTGCTGATCCTGCTCGCGCTGGTGATCGCGCTGGTGATCAAGACGTTCGTGGTGCAGGCGTTCTTCATCCCGAGCGGCTCAATGGAGAACACCCTGGAGATCGGCGACAAGATCCTGGTCAACAAGCTCGTGTATCACGTCAGGAGCATCCAGCCGGGCGACGTCATCGTGTTCGATGGCGCGGGCTCATGGAACCCGGTGCCGCCCCCGTCGCGGCCGAGTTCCAACCCGGTCGTCCGGGCCTATGACGCCACCCTCAATCCGCTGTTCCACGCGATCGTCGGCGTTTTCGGCACCGCGCCCGGGCAGACCGACTACATCAAACGCGTCATCGGCGTCCCCGGCGACAAGGTGGTCTGCTGCAACGCGCAGGGTCTGGTCACCGTCAACGGCGTGCCGCTGCACGAGAAGTCCTACCTCTTCCCCGGCGAGGCGCCGAGCGACGCGCCCGCCGGGTACTCCGGCCACTTCAGCATCACCGTGCCGCCGGGGCGGCTGTGGGTGATGGGCGACAACCGGGCCGTCTCCGACGACTCACGCCTGCGCCAGGACGACCCCGGCCACGGGACGATTCCGGAGAACGAAGTGATCGGCCGGGCGTTCATGATCGTGTGGCCGCCGTCTCGCTGGCGGATACTGGGGATCCCGGCCACGTTCCTGCAGCGAGGGATCGCGGCATCGGCGGCCGCCGGTCCGCTGCTTCCCCTGGCCTCCGGCTTCGCCGTCGCCGTTCCGCTGACCTGGCTGCGGCGCCGCTTCCGTGGCCGGCTACGGCGGGCAAGCGGGGCCCCAGGCCGCCGGTGACGGGTCAGGCGCGGGTCGGCGTGGGGTGCCGGGGCTGGTAGATCGGCAACTCGCTCCCGTCGGGCAGGCGGATGGCCGACAGCAGACCCCAGCCCTGGTCGGAGACCTCGCGGACGGCCGGCGCCCCCTTCGCGGCCAGCTCGGCCAGCGTGGCGTGGACGTCGTCGCACATCAGGTACAGCTCGTGGCGGGGATTCCCCTCCGCGGGATGCACGGCAAGCTCGGCGGGAGGCAGTGCGAAGATCAGCCAGCCGCCGCCCGCGTCCACCGATGGCATGCTCAGCACGTCGCGAAAGAACGCTCGGACTTTCTCGGCGTCGGGCGAGAACACGATCGCGTGCAGGCCGTTTATCATCCGCCAAGCCTACGCCGCGGTCCCGTCGCCTCCGACAGCGAGCATGGTTGAACCGATAGGCGGGTAATTGCACGCCCATTGGTACATCCATAAAGGCTGGCGCCCGGGCTAGCGCCGGGAAACACCGGTAACAAATGCGGTATGACACAAGCGGCCGTTGCGGGGCGCCCGCCCCTTTACTCCGGGCACATTCGCGCCTCGAGCCGCGGTTCTCGTGCGGCGGTTCTCGCGCGGCGGTGCTGAGCGCACGGTCGTGCGGCGGTGCTGAGCGCACGGTCGCGCGGCGGTGCTGAGGCGCTCGCCGTCCGGCCGCGCTGTACCGCGCATGCAGAGGCGCCGAGTTGCGCGTCCGAGGGCGCTGTGCCGCGCTCGCCGGGCGGCGCTGACCGACGATCGCTCGGCGGGCTCGGCGGACTGAACCCGGCGAGCCGACGCCGAGCGATGCACGGCGGGCCTCGGTCAGGCCGAGCCGTGTTCGGAGGGTCGCTGAGAGCGTGTCCTTGGACGGACGGCGGCGGCCGCGAGGGCACGGCACCGTCCAGGGATGCGACGTCCGGACGACGGCTCCGAGGGACACCGGCGAACCCCGCAGCTGACGGCGGCCCGCACCCTCAGCACCCCGGCGAGGAAGGTCTGCCGAGCACCGGCGAGGTGGCCGGGCCCATGGTTGATGATCACGCCGGGCGAAGGGCGGCGACAAACCAGTTCACAGTAGCACGAACATGTGTTCTAATGAAGAAGGCTTCACAGCGTGTCCGTAAGTGTGTTCTAATTAGGTGCATGTTCCAGGTACGTTGTTCTTGCAGGTCACGCCCATATGGTACTCCGGTGGTGCCCTTCAGAGCCAGTCCACTGCTCTCGGGCAGCACTGGAAACCAAACGAGCCGATGGCGTCGGTTCGGGCCGGCGAACGCGCCCGTAATGGCCGAACGGCGCGTGCCCGCGGTAGCGGTCCGGCTACGGCCGACGGCTGCGGGCCTGCGCCGGCCATCGGTCGCGGCGGGCCGTGGTGACGTCGTCAGCCGGCGCCGGATCCCGCTCGTCAGCCGGCGCGCGAGCGTGGTCGCCGGCCGGCGCGCGAACGCGGTCGTCGGCCGGCGCGGGTGCTGGGTCGTCAGCCGGCGCGGGTGCTCGGTCGTCAGCCGGCGCGGGTGCTCGGTCGCCGGCCGGCGGGTGCCGGGCCGCGGGCCGCGGGCCCTGCCTGACACCGTCCGGGCCGTGACCGCGAACGCGATCCGGCCATCGCCAAGATCGTTACGCGGGCGCGGCGACCGACGCGATGACGGGAGGCGAGTGACCGCCGACCGCCGGAGGTGGTCATCCCCGGTCGCCGCCCGCGCTCCCTGCTAACCGCCAGCCAACCCCACAGGCAGCCTTCGCAAGGGGCCGACAGGCCCGGATCTGCCTGGCCCGGGCCCCCTGCCAAGAGGTGACAACGTGAGAACCGAGCCCGAATTCTCCGTCGGCCGAAACGGTGAGCGTCTGGCCGACCTCAGAAACAAAACGGTCGAGCTGGAGCGCGAACTTGATGACGTCCGGCTGCTGCTGAAAAGCGAACTTGAACACGGCTACATTGGCGCGACCTTCCATCACGACCAGGGCGCGTCGCATGAATCCCGCCGGGAAGCGCTCATCAACCTGGGGCGGCACAATTCTCCGGTCCGGAAGCTCTCGCGCATTCACCTGGTCGCGATCGCGGCCGCGGCGGCCGGGGCGCTCATCGCGATCCTGGTGATCGCCTTGTCCGGTCCGGACGCCTCATGGCCGGCCAGCGTCGCCACCGTGCAGCGCGAGATCACCAAGGCGTGCCAGAACCCAGACGTCAAGTCGGAGCCCGGCCAGGTTGACTTCGCGTGCGCCCAGGGCACCCGCCAGATCCTGTGGGTGTTCGCGCTGATGACCAGCGGCGACAAGCCGGATTTCAACGACGCCGCGACGGGCAGGCTCGGACTCGAACCGATCACGCCGGCCCAGGGCGGCCAGCTGGCCTGGTCGCTGAATCTGCACCATCCGTATAACCCGTTCAACCCGATCGACAGCCTGCAGGTGGCGGCCCGCGCCATCAACAGCATCGTCGGCGGGGCCACCGTGACCGGCACCAACGGCGGCGCGGTGGTGCAGTCCGGGCTCGAGGGCACGGCGGCGAATTGCCTGCGCTACACCGGGTCGGCCGCGCTCACCCGCCGGCCGGGCTTCCCCAGCATCTGCGCCCGGCCGGTGTCCAGCCTGGCCGGACAGGGCGCTCTGGTGGCCGACGTCTACCAGAAGTGGATCGTGGGCTCCAACCCGAAGCAGGCCCAGGACGCGGCGACGCTCTACGAGAACGCGAACAACCCGGGCGACCCGCAAGTGCAGGCCATTCTGCGGCACCTTCCCGGTGTCAAGCAGTGACGTGAACAAAGACCACGGTGGCAGATCCGCCTGAGGCCAGGATTCCGGTGCGACGAGGAAAGGAGGTGAGCCTGTGATTTCCGCGAGCAAACCGCTATGGCAACAGGTCACCGCCCTGGTGAGCCTGGGTGCGAGTGGAACGATAACGGGGTTCTCCTTCGTCCCGGCCGCGTCGGCTGACCTGACGTCGCCCACGAGCATGCCGATCCGCCTCATGGCGCTCGAGCGCTCCGCGCAGGCGGCGCCCGCGGACGATGGCACGCTGCGGTCGGCGATCGTGAACGTCGCGAACTACTACCTGCAGATGGCGCAGGGCAAGACCCCGGCCGAGATGGAAGCGATCATCTGGCAGCACGACAGCGTGAACGGCGTCGATCACGGCGCGTCGTGCGCGGCGTTCGCCAGCCTGACCCTCGAACTGGCCTCCCACGTGGTCGGGCAGCAAAGCTGGGTGACCGGGGGCACGTCATACCCATGGCCCCTGCACAAGTGGGCCGACGTGCGCGTGGATCCGAACCCCGACTCGCCGGACATCATCTCGGTGCTCCAGGATGCGCAGGCGCACGGGCGCTGGCACCCGCTCGGCGACGGTTACACCCCGCAGCCCGGCGACTGGGTGCTGTTCGACGGCCACGTCGAGGTGGTCACCAAGTATGCCGGCGGGGTGCTGGAGACCATCGGCGGCGACTCGCTGCCCAACTTCTCGGTCAACGCTCACCAGTACGCCGGCTCGCTCGCGGCGCAGGGCGTGGCCGGGTTCGTGAACAACGGCAGCCTTGCCCCGGCCGCCGCGACCGCTGCGGCCGGCCACGGGCACCCGGGAGGCGTCCACCACGAACGCGGCCAGGCCTCCCCGGCGAAGACGGCTGCTCCCGCCGGGCAGGCCGCCACGGCGGCCGACCCCGCGATCCCGGGCACGCTCGGCACCGCGCCCGCCGCGACCGAGGCGCCGGCGGCCGGGGCGCCGGCGGCCGGGGCGGCCGAGTCCGCCGGGGCGGCCAGGTCCGCCGGCCGGTCCTCGGGCCGGCCGGACGGAACGTCGGCCATCCCGGGCGTGCCGACCGCGGCGACGCCCACGAGCCAGAAGGCTCACCGGCCCGGCTCGGCTGGCCCGGCCCGGAGCACTGGGTCGGCAGCCGATGGGGGCAAGGGAAAGGCGCACGGAGCGGGCGCTACTACGGCGCCGGCGACATCGCCGAGCCGGGCCGGCCAGCGGACGGGAAGCAATGCCAGCGTGCCGGGCATGGCTGGTGCGGCCGCGAGCGGTCCGGGAGGGGCGGCCGGGAGCGGTACGGGAGGGGCGGCCGCGGGCGGTCCGGCAGGGGCCGGCGCGAGCGGTCCGGCAGGGGCCGGCGCGAGCGGTCCGGGAGGGGCGCAGCCGTCAACGCCGAGCGCGGCCAGCGCGGCGGCCATCCCCGGCCTGCCCGGGAGCAGCCCGGCCGCGGCGCACTCCGCGCATGCCGCATCCCCCGCCGCCGCGCCCAGCGCGGCGGCCGGGCCGGCCACGAGCACGCAGCAGGCGTTCATCAACGAGGTGGCACCCGGCGCGATGGCCACGCAGCGCCGTTACGGCGTGCCCGCCGCCGTGACGATCGCGCAGGCCATCGACGAGTCCGGCTGGGGCCAGAGCGAGCTGGCGGTCAGCGGCCACAACCTGTTCGGGATCAAGGGCACCGGTCCCGCGGGCAGCCAGTCGCTGCCGACGCAGGAGTACGAGAACGGCCAGTGGGTGACCATCCAGGCGCCGTTCCGGGCGTACCACAACGTCACCGAGAGCATCGAGGATCACGGCGAGCTGCTCGCCACCAGCGGCTACTACACGCGGGCCATGGCCAACCGCGACAAACCGGACGCGTTCGCGAACGCCCTCACCGGGGTCTATGCCACCAATCCTCAGTACGGTCAGGACCTCATCCAGATCATGAAGCAGTTCCATCTGTACCGGTACGACGCCCGGGCGGCGGGGGGGTGGTCGACCGCGTCGAGGCCGGAGGCGGCGCACACCGCCGCGCCACAGCCGACGCGGACGCCCGCGCCCGGATCGACGCGGCAGACCAGGCCGAACCCGCAGCCGTCGCGCACGCCGCAGCCGACACCGACTCCGGGACCAACGCGCACGCCGCAGCCAGCGCGCACGCCGCAGCCGACACCGACTCCGCGGCCGACGTCGACGCCCACGCCCACGCGAAACCCGCAGCCGGCGGACACCCCGCGGCCCGCGGCCACCCCGCAGCCCGCGCCCACCATAGCCGCGCCCGCGGCCAGGCCGACCGCGCCCCGTCCCACACCGGACGTGCCGGGACTCACCCCGGCCGCGCCCCAGCCCAAGCAGACCGCCGCGGTCAGCGCGTCGGAGCCCATCACGCTGTCGTTCTCCTACCACCACCTGTCGGCCGCGATGCCGGCCAGCGCTCCGGCCAGGGCGACGCGGACCGCGGCCGTGGACGCCTCGCGGCCGGCCGAGGCGGCCCGCGCCGTCCAAGCCGACCGAGCCGCCCGGGCCGCCCCGGCCGCGCAGGCCGTTGGCACCGAGCGACCGAGGCCCGTCTTCTACCACCCGCAGCTGCCGCCCGCGGTCAAGGAGGCGTTCGTCGCGACGGCCAAGGCGCCGATCATCGGGATGCAGCTGGTCTACCGCGACGTCGCCGGGCACATCGGGATCCCGTGGGAACTGCTGGCCGCCTGCGACTGGATGCAGTGCCACTCCCGGCCGCGCTACTCACCGGTGCACGGCGAGAAGCTCGGCACGGCCAACGCCGACGGCACGGTGTACCGGACGAAGTCCGAGGCGCTCGAGCAGTGCGCGTACGACCTGGTCGAGCTGACCGAGGAGATCTACGGGATCGACATCACCGCGCAGCCTCATCTGTCCGTCACCGACCTGGCCAACGTCTTCGCCGCGTTCCGCTGGGGCGGATTGCTCAGACTGCACAACACCTCGGCCATGGAGTTCCCGTACTCCGTGGCCGGCCTCACCGCCCAGCTCATGAACATGCGCTGGCCCAACATCGACGAATCGAAGACGCCGGACAAGCCGGGCGGACGATTCCGGATGCCGTTCGGCGCCGTGCCCCTGGTGCTGAGCCTGCACTATCCGGCCACCGTCTGACCGCCCGCGCGACGCACAGAAAGCAGGTGAACCTCGTGGTCCGTCTCTTCCTCTTGCTGGCCAGCATGCTCACCGTGCGCGGCTCGCGGCCGCCCGCCCCGGCCTGGCATCCCGCGGACGATGCCTACGCCGACCCGGATCCGGCCGCTCCCGCGCAGGCCGATACCGCCGTGCTGGCCGGCGGCGGCGCGTGGCCCGGCCCGGACGAACCGCCGCGGCCGCCGCAGCAAAGTGTTCCGCAGCGGCCCGCTGCGCCCCGGCGGCGCCGCCGTATCCCGGCCCGGGTCACGTGGCTGGCCGTCGCGGTCGTGGCGGGCCTGATCTTCCGCAAGGCGGTCGCCGCCCTGGTCCTCATGGGCCTGTCGGGCGCGCTGCACCTGGTCGGCGTCAACGTGCACCTGCCGCATGTCAGGCTGGCCTGGCCGTGGCAGACGGTCACCGCGGGCACCACCACCAACACCGACATCGGCCCGTGGGTGCTGCAGCGCATCGAGGGGATATCCAAGCCCGCTCTCGGCCGGGAGAACTTCACCTTCTTCTTCACCCACAAGGTGTCCAAGAACATCGGGCCGTGGCCCTGCTGGTACGCGAGCACCTTTTACGCGGTGGGCTACGCGTCGGCGACCGTGGACCTGAACCCGGGGCCGGCCTGGTGGACGCCGTCGTCCGGCCACTACCAGCTGCAGGTCGTGAGCCGCCCGCAGGACGGCAAGCCGGGCCAGGTCGCGGTGACCATGGTGCTTCCGCCGCCGCAGCTGCCCCAGTCGGTGCACGACGTGACCATCGACAACATCCCGTCGAAGCCGATCTCGTCTCAGCACAGCTGGACGTATCCCGGTTTCGGCTGCGGGGTGCTGATCCGCCCGCAGTTCGCCCAGTCGGTGCTCTACGCCCAGGCCCAGCAGATCGCCTTCTACCGGGCCACCCACGTCGCGCAGATCACGCGCCCGCTCATCGCCTCGGCCGAGAACGAGGCGACCCAGACCATCCAGGACAGTTTCATCCAGCCGACCGTCAATGCGTTCGGCTACACGCTCGAGCGGTTCAGCCTGCGCTGGGCATCTTCGCCGTGAAAACCCCGCCGTGAGACGTATCTGCGCGCCGCGGTCCCGCTCCTAATGAGCGGGAAGGCACCACGCAGCTCACCAGAGCAGCTCAGCAGAAAGGCCCACGAGATGCCCAACTTCAATGACGCCAAGATCACCAGCCTGTACGTGAGCGAGCGCGGCGTGATCAAAGACATCGCGGACGACGCACCGAACGCCCCGGCGGGCGGCAAGTTCCGGGTGACCCTGGAAATGGTGGCGGGCGGCGGTGTCGCCGGCAAGTACCACCTGCGCACCACCTGCTCGGACCTGACCGAGACCCAGCACGCCGCGACGCTGGACCCCGCGGGCGGCTCGCCGCTGAACCCGGGACCGGCCGCGGCCCTGTTCGAGAGCGCCCCGTGGAAGCACGAAGGCGCGCACTGGGTGTTCAACGAGTCGGTCACGATCGACCCGCCGAACCACAAGGGGCACGTGTACCGCTACACCGCGTCCCTGCACAGCGACAACGGCCAGATCGTGTCGATCAGGGAGAGCGATCCGTTCATCCTGCTCTGACGCGCGACGCGCCATCGGGAGCTTGCTGGCGCCGGGCCGAGGGGGCCCGGCGCCAGCAAAGGCGCATGTAAGGGCCGGGCCGGCGGGCGGGCGGCGCCGCTTCTCGGGGCGGCGGGCGCGGGATACCATCCCGTATGACCCTGCGCATCGCGGTCGTGGGCGGAGGAATCGCCGGGCTGGCCGCGGCCGGGTTCCTGCACCGGGCCGGCCTTCGGGCGACCGTCTACGAGCAGGCCGGCCGGATCGGTGAGGTGGGCGCGGGGCTCGTCGTGGCGCCCAACGCGGTGCGGCTGATCCGCAGGCTCGGCGCGATCGAGCGGTTCCAGAAGGTGGCCGTGCCGCTCGAGACCGGCTGGGAGTTCCGCCGGTGGCAGGACGGCCGGGTCCTGTTCTCGCAGCGGATGGGCACCGACTGCGAGCGGCTCTACGGCGAGTGGTGCTACACGGCGCACCGGGCCGACCTGCTCGACGTCCTGCTCTCGGCCGTGCCGGACCCCGGCCCGCGCCTCGCCAGGCGCTGCGTCGCGGTCCGGCGGCGACCCGACGAGGTGGAGCTGGCCTTCGCCGACGGCTCGACCGCGACGGCCGACGTGGTGATCGGGGCCGACGGCACCCACTCGGTGATGCGCGGCCTACTGGACCCGGGACCGGCCACGTTCTCCGGGGTCTGTGCCTACCGGGCACTGATCCCGGCCGACCGGGCCCCGGAGTTCGCGCTGCGGCCGGCCCAGACGCTGTGGCTCGGCCCGGACCACCACGTCGTGACCTATCCGATCTCGGCCGGGCGCTACGTCAACCTGGTCGCCTTCGCCCCGGCGCACGACTGGCGGGTAGAGTCGTGGACCGCCGAGGGCAGCGTCGATGACCTGCGCGCCGAGTTCGCCGACTGGGACGCCCAGCTCACCAGGCTGCTGGCGGCCACCGACCGGACCGGCCGCTGGGCGCTGCTGGATCGCGATCCGCTGCCCCGCTGGACCGATGGCCCGATCACCGTGGCCGGCGACGCCGCCCACCCGATGTTCCCGTTCTTCGCCCAGGGCGCGGCGCAGGCCATCGAGGACGGGGCGGTGCTGGCGGGCTGCCTGGCCGCGGGCCGGGGCGATCCGGCGGCCGCGCTGCGCCGCTACGAGGCGCTGCGCAAACCCCGGACGACCCGCCTGCAAGCGGTCAGCCACGAACGGCTGCACGTCAACCACCTGGCCGACGGCCCCGACCAGCAGGCCAGGGACGTCCAGCTGGCCAGCGAGGACCCGCTCGCGCACAACGGCTGGATTTACGGCCACGACGCCGAGCAGGCTTTCGCGCCCAGATCTGGGTGAGACGGGGCGTAAAAAAAACTAGGGCTCGATCACGGCCTTGACCGGATCGCCCACGCGGTCGCGCACCACGCTCAGGGCGGTGGTGATCTCTTCCAGACCGAACCGGTGCGTCACCATCTCGACGCCGCGGAGCTTGCGCTGGGCGGCCAGGGCGACCGCGCGCTTGACGTTGTTACCGCCCTCGCCGCGCGAGTTAGATGGGCTGGCCGCGCCGGTCATCAGGAGACTCCCTCCATCTGGTCCGGCGCCCCCTTCAGGGCATCGAGGAAGCTCGCGGCCCAGTGCGCGACGTCGTTCTCGCGCACCCGCCGGCGCATCGAGCGCATCCGGCGCCGTTCCTCCTGGGGCGAGATCGAGGACGCGTGCACGATCGCGTCCTTGAGCCCCTCGATGTCGTGCGGGTTGACCAGGAACGCGCCGGCCAGCTCGTCGGACGCGCCGGTGAACTCGCTCAGCACGAGGGTGCCCGTCTCATCGGTGCGGCACGCCACGAACTCCTTGGCGACCAGGTTCATGCCGTCGCGCAGCGAGGTCACCAGCATGACGTCGGCCGCCAGGTAGAGCGCGGCCATCTCCTCGCGCGGGTAGGAATGGTGCAGGTAGTCCACGGGCGGGCTGCCCGGGCTGCCGAGCTCGCCGTGCTGCCCGTTGATCCGGCCCACCGTGACCTCGACCTCGTCGCGCAGGGCCCGGTAATGCTCGACGCGTTCCCGCGTGGGGCTGGCCACCAGGATGAAGCACGCTCCGGGGAAGCTCAGCCGCCCCTCGTCGAGCAGCTCGCCGTAGGCGGTGAGGCGGTGCAGGATGCCCTTGGTGTAGTCGAGCCGGTCCACCCCGAGCAGGACCAGGTCCGGCTGGCCGAGCCCCTCCCGGATCTCGCGGGCCTGGGCCCGGACGTCGGGGCGGCTGGCCAGCTCGGCGAAGGCCGAGTAGTCGATCGAGACCGGGAACGAGCCGGCCCGCACGAGCCGCCGCCCGGTGGGTTCGGGGACCTGGATGAGCGACCCGCGCGTGCTCTTGCCGGTGGCCCGGCGGCAGGCCCGCAGGAAGTTGGCGGTATCGCCCTGGCGCTGGAACCCGAGCAGGTCCGCGCCGAGCAGCCCGTCCACGATCTGGCGGCGCCACGGAAGCTGGGCGAAGATCTCGTACCCGGGGAACGGTATGTGGTTGAAGAAGCCGATGCGCACGTCCTCGCGCATGGCCCGGAGCATCCCGGGGACCAGCTGGAGCTGGTAGTCGTTCACCCATACGGTCGCGCCGAGGGCCGCCTGCTCGGCCACGGCCCGGGCAAAGCGCCGGTTGACCGTGACGTAGGCGTCCCACCACGGGCGGCGGAACACCGGCGGCACGATCACGTCGTGATACAGCGGCCAGAGCGTGGCGTTGCAGAACCCCTCGTAGAAGTCGCTGACCTCGTCCTCGGACAGGCCGACGCTGACCAGGTGCATGCCGCCCGCGTCGAACGGCTTGGGCGCCGGGCCGGCCGAGCCGGGCCAGCCCACCCACGCCCCGTTCGCGGACCGCATGACCGGCTCGAGCGCGGTGACCAGTCCGCCCGGGCTGCGCCGCCACTCGCTCTCACCGTCGTCGGGTTCTTCCACCCGGTCGACGGGCAGCCTGCTCGCGGCCACCACAAACCCGTACTCGCCGAGCGGCGCTCCGGGATCGTCGATATCGGCCGCCCCGTTCTTGGTCGCGGACACCGATCAACAGTATCCCGTGCCCGCCGGGGCCTTCAGGCCGCGTGATCAGTTGGGGCCGCGGTCCGGGTGGTTCGGCCCGGGCGGGGGGACGGAACGGGCCCGTCCCCCCGCCTTACGGCCGGTACCTCAGGCGCTCGAGCCTCAGGATCCGGTGATCAGCGCGGCCAGCTTCGGCGAGCCGATCCCGGTGGCCAGGTCATATCCCGGTGTGGTCGGGAACAGACCGTTGTTGACGGTGTGCTGGCCCTTGCCGGTGATGTCGTGGAAGTACCGGCTCGGGTTGACGTTGTACAGCAGGTACACCAGCGGGTTGAAGTTGCCGGTGCGGTGGCCCTGGTAGGCGTCGCGATCGGCCGCGATCGCGGCCCACAGCGGCGACGACAGGCTGGTCCCGCCGATGCCGAACCAGCCCGGCACCAGCTCGATGCTGCCCAGCTGCGCGCACACGCTGTTCGGTGTGTTGGCGTTGCCGGTGCAGTACTCGCTGTACGGCGTGAACTGGTCGGCTCCGGCCGAGATGTCGGGCACCTCGCGGCACGGCGTGCCCTTCGCGGCCAGCGCGCAGTTCGTCGAGCCGTTGCCGTGCGTGGTGAACTTGTTGTTGATGCCCGGGCCCTGCTGGTAGAACGGACGGCCCCACAGCGAGCTGGTCCCGCCGCCGCCCGCGCCGGTGGTGTTGCACCAGAACAGGCCGGTCTGGCCGCCCTCGTTGCTGCTGGTGTCGCAGAGCTGGTCCGGGTTCCAGACGCTCTCCACGCCCGCCGGGTAGGACGGGTGCGGGTTGCTGCCGGGGTTGAAGTTCTGCCAGGACGTGCCGCCCGCCGAGGTCACCCAGGGCTGGGATGCCGGGTCGTCCACGGCCGCGGCGGTCGTGCCCGTGGCGTCGAGGCAGTCGAACGCGCCGTCGTCGCCGGACGACGCGAAGATGCTCTGCCCCTGCACCGCCATCTGCTCGAAGACCACGTTCTCGGCCTGGGCCATGGCCGCGCCCTCGGCCGCCTCGCACTCGCCCCAGCTCGTGCTGATCGTCGACGCCACGTCCTGGTTGGCGATCGTGGTGTACTCGTCCAGCTCGGTCTGCCCGGTGTAGTCGTTCGGGGCGTTGTAGACGATGAGGTGGCTGACGTCGGGGGCGATGGTCAGCTGCTGCTCGAGGTCGGCGTCGACCTCGATGTCACCGGCGTAGCCCTCGATCTCGGGCGGGCAGGTGTCACCGACCGGGCACTGCGGGTTCAGCGGGCCGCCGTCCACGTTGACGTTGCTCAGCGGCGGGGTGAAGTTCTTCCCGTAGTAGTTGTGCGCCCAGTGGCTGATGTCGGACGGCAGGTACGCGGACAGCTCGAACACCGCGGTCGTTCCGCCGGCGCCCTCGCCGCGCGGACCCACGTTCGGCGCGCCGTACAGGGAGTTGGTCTGCGATGGCGTCAGGCCGCTGCAGCCGGGGCCGCCGCCGTAGCCGAGCGGGATGTTCTCGTCGTTGACGTAGATGTCAACCAGCTGGGACACGGTCGGGTAGGGGGTCTGGCAGCTGGCGTTCGAGGACGCCGACCGCTTGGCCGAGCCCGCCGTCGGCTTGTTCGGCACCACCATGTCCTGCGCGCGCACGGTGTTGGCCAGGCCGATCACGCCGATCACGCCGGACGCCAGCGAGGCCGGGACCCGCACCGCGGTCGAGTTGGCGAAGAACTTCACGCCGCGGGTGCCGTTATAGGTGTGCAGCGAGGTCTGGAAGGCGGCGGAAACCTTCTGGCTCGAGCCCGCGGCCCGCACCAGGAACGGCGACGACGAGGCCTCGACCTTCATGCCCTGCTGCCGCAGGTACTTGGCCACCGCCGAGCGGGTGGCCGCGGCCGGTGCGAAGCGCGCGTCAAACTGGCCCTTGGCCAGCCACCGCTGGTACTGCCCGCTGCCCTTGGTGTAGAGGGCGCGCAGCAGCGTGTTGAGCCCGGCCGCGTTGCGGGGCGCGAGCGCGACCTCGATCGACATGCGCGAGCTGCTGTAGCTCCCGGTCGCGTGGTCGGTGGTGGGGGTCGCGCTGCCGCTGAGCGCGACGAACCGCGGCGCCGAGGCCGCGGGCGACGCGAGCGCCGAACTCGCAAACGCGCCGGTCATCGCGGTTACCGACAATCCGATAACGGCGATAAAGCCGGCGCGCAACGGACGTTGGGTCAATCTCATGCAAGCCCTCCTTGGCTTCATGACGGTCCTGCCAGCGTCCGGCCCGGCAGCCGACGCTGGCGGCCCACGCTCCAGGCGCCACGCAAGCGGAGGAGCGAGCAATCGTCGGTCACGCGGCGCTGCCGCGTGATGCCAGACCGGAGGGATATTCGGCCTAAGCCTGATTGACCCGAGATAGGCATGTCAAGAAGTGAAAAAAATTACTAAATCGCAAATACGTCGCAATCTGAGGCTGGTGCAGCGCACGTCGCTAAGGGGTCTGGGTTACGGGGTCCGGTTGCCGTCGATCTGGTCGAAGTCGCCGACGCCGTTATTGCTGCCGCCGCCGCCCGACCATTGCCACGCGAGCGCGTACTTCGAGCCGCTGGTCACCCCGCCGAAGAACCGCGCGCACGTCGACGAGGCACTGCCGCTCAGGCACCATCCCGCCGGCGGGTGGGCCAGGCTGCCGGTGAACGACTCATACGTCCACTCGTAGGTGTTCGGTATGGACGCGGCCGAGCCGGTGCCGAAGATCTGGGCCCAGATGTCGGGGGCCGAGTACACGCCGACCTTGTAGGAGGAGTGCGCGGTCACGTAGGCGGCGAAGCCGTTGAAGACGGCGCGGTCGACGTTGGCCGGCACCGAGGAGATGCGGACCACGCTGCTGCACGGCGAGGTGTACACGGAGTTCCAGCCGTTGTCCGGGGCCGGGGTGTAGTCGGACGGCCCGCCGGGCAGTTCGATGTCCGCCCACATCACGGGGTAGGTGACCTTGAGCTTCGCGGCGTCGGCCACGGCCCGCCCGGCCTGCGCCTCGCCCCAGGCGTAGGCCTCGGTGGTGGTGCCGTTGTAGTGCGGGTCGACGCCGGGACCGCCCATGAAGTAGTACACGCCGGTGCCGACGCCGTCATGCAGGGCGTAGTCGGCGTTGGCCTTCGCGGAGTTCGCCGCCGACCAGACCAGGATCTTGTGGCAGTTCTCCAGGTTGGCCCAGTTGCCGGTCATGCCGATGTAACCGCCGTAGACACCGCCGATCCGCGGCTCGGAGTAGGGCGCGGAGGACCCGGCGATCGTGACCGCGCGGCTGTCGGTCCCGTACCAGAAGCCGTGCGGCTTGTCGCCCGCCCCGGCCGGGACCGCCGCCACCGCCGCCGACACCGCCGCGATCAAGGCCGTGGCCACGCCGATCACGCCGGCCCTGCGCCCGACCCGCCCGACCGGCCCGAGCCGCGCCGCTCGCGCGACCCGCCCGGCTCGTAGCGTCCACCCGGAAGTCTGCCGTGCCATGTGTCCACCGCCCTTGTCCTGCCAGTCCCGCCCCCACTCAAAGTGATCGGCCCGGACGGATCTGTGGTTACACCACCATATGTCCGTCATAGACGTGGGAAGTCCCCGTAAGGTTGCGCACGCTCGGCACGACCAGCAGCCCGAGCGCCGGCAGCATCATGACCAGGCCGGACAGGGCGAGCGCGGGCCGCAGCGTAGCCCGAGCCGCGGTCCACGGCAGCCGGCCGCAGCAGCCCGTCGGCCGCGTAGGTGCGCAGGACCTTCGGCGACAGCCGCAGGCGTGCGAGAACTCGCCGATCGTGAGTAGCTCGTCCACTGGTCGAGCATGGACTATGCCCGTAGGGCAAGGTCAAAGCGCCAAGGTCAGCTTGGCGGATCGCCGCGGGCTGCGCGTGCTGCGGCGGCGCGTCAGGGCGTGGGCGGCCGGACGGTGCTGGCCTCGACGGTCTCGACGGAGTCGGCCGTCTCCGAGGGCGCAGCG
>Ga0335072_10007671_pt1 | contig 15716 bp, 17 predicted proteins | sample Lox_Sample_21_FD_206725 | JGI IMG/M metagenome (GOLD analysis project Ga0335072, IMG submission 206725) | Soil microbial communities from Loxahatchee National Wildlife Refuge, Florida, United States - Lox_Sample_2.1 | ecosystem: Environmental > Terrestrial > Soil > Wetlands | place: USA... | reverse complement strand
CTTATGAACCACGCCCTCTTCCATCACACCCGCCTCGAGCCATGCCTTAAGCAGCTTCAAGACCCGCCGGTCCGAGATGCGTCGCTCGAGTAGCTTTACTAGCTTCGCTCGGTCGATGCTGCCAAAGGACCACTCGACAGACTGCCCACCACCGCCGTCATCTGGACGGCTATCCCGCCCAAGTAACCATCGTTCGTCCTCACCACCCGTTCCAGGGATCGGTCCTCGAGGTACTCGGATGGTGTAACCGCGGCGGCGAGCGGCGTTTGACGCTCGTACTACCCGACGGAACCAAGGCGCTGGTGCCGGCGGCATGGACCGACCTGCAAGGCGACGCAGCACCACCGGCCGGTCACGCAGCATCGCTCGCCTCCCGCACGGAACTCTTGCATGCGCGCACCGTTCTCGATGCGTTGCTGCGGCGGCTCGACGGTGTAACAACAGTCCCTTCGCCGCATCCAGAGGAGAGGGACGACCGTGCAGCAGCTGAGCTTCCTCGAACCACCGGCGTCCAGGGACGCCGCCGCCCCACCACCGGTCCTAAACGCGCTCGACGAGGAGCAGCACGCCAAGCTCGTGCTGCGACTCGCCCGGCTGATCGTAAGAACTCTCGATCCAACCGCAACCGCAGGAGGAAAGACCGATGAGCGAGATGAGTAAGATCACGCAAGATCACGTTCGCCGCTCGGCGATCGTCTACGTACGTCAGTCGAGCACCACGCAGGTCGAGAACAACCGCGAGTCGACCGCCCGCCAGTACCAGCTCGCCGATCGCGCCGTGAGCCTCGGCTGGCGGCGCGAGCAGGTGAAGGTGATCGACGAGGACCTCGGTATCACCGGCTCCGGTGTGCGCGAGCGAGCGGGCTTCGCGCGTATGATCGCCGAAGTGGCCCTGGGCTTGGTCGGCATCGTGCTCGGGCTCGAAGTGTCGCGTCTGGCGCGCAACAACGCCGACTGGTACCGTTTGCTCGATCTTTGCGGTCTGACGCACACCCTCATTGGCGATGCCGACGGCATCTATCACCCGGGGTTGTTCAATGATCGGTTGGTTCTGGGGCTCAAGGGCACGATGTCGGAAGCAGAGCTGCACGTGTTGCGGGCGCGGCTCCTGGGTGGCATCCGCAACAAGGCCGAGCGCGGCGAGCTCTCGCGCGCACTGCCGGTGGGCCTCGTCCGCGGTGAGGGCGATGGCGAGGTGCTCCTGCATCCGGACGAGTCGGTGCAGGCGGCGATCCGCGCCGTGTTCGAGCGCTTTGCCGAGATGGGCTCGGCTCGCCGCGTATGGCTCTGGTTCCGCTCGCAGGGGCTGCGCTTCCCGCTGCACTCGAACTTGCTTACCGATCTGCGGTGGGTGGCACCCACATATACCAAGATCCACCAAGTCCTCACCAACCCGTTCTACGCCGGCGTGTACGTGTACGGCCGCTCGCAACAGATCTGCTATCTTGATCCTGAGGGCCGCGTTCGCAAGCGTCAAAAGCGCCGCACACGCGCCGAGTGGCCAGTCTTCATCCGCGATCATCACGCCGGATACATCGACTGGTCGACCTTCGAAGCGAACCAGAAGCGTCTTGGCGAGAACATCCGGCCACGGCCGCACCAAAGCGGTGGCGCGGTGAGAGAGGGATCCGCACTCTTGCAGGGAATTGCCCTCTGCGGGCACTGCGGCCGCAGACTCGCCGTGCACTACAGCGGCCGATACTCTGCACCCGGCTATCACTGCGCCGGCAAGAATATCGTCAACGGCCGCGGCGAGTACTGCTTGAACATCGGTGGCGTGCAGATCGATGCGGCCGTCGCGGAGGCATTCCTCGCAGCGCTCGCGCCCGCCGGCATGCAGGCCTCGCTCCAAGCCCTCGAGCAGCTCGACACGGATCAGGAGAGCACGCTTGCGCAGTTCCGACGCGATGTCGAACGTGCGCGCTACAACGCGCAGCGTGCCGAGCGACGTTATCGGTCCGTCGACCCGCAGAACCGACTTGTTGCACGCGGTCTCGAGGCAGAGTGGGAGAACACGCTGCAGGAGCTCAAGAGCGCCGAAGCAGAACTCGCGAACCGGGAGCAGGCCCGGCCGCGGCTGCTCACGCGCGAAGAGCGCGACTCGATCCTCGCCTTGGGTAAAGATCTCAAGAGAGTTTGGACGGCGCCGACCACCGAGGACCGCGATCGCAAAGAACTGCTGCGTGCGCTCGTCGAAGACGTCACCCTGAAGGTAGAGCGCGACAACTACAACGCACATCTGACGCTGCGATGGCGAGGCGGCCTCTTCAGCGAACTCGACGTCGCGCTGCCGCGCTCGCACCCCGCGCCAATCCGCACCGCCGATGACACCATCGATCTGCTGCGCCGTCTCGCAGCGCTCTATCCGGATACGAAGATCGCCGGCATCTTGAACCGCCAGGGACGCACCACGGCGACGGGCTTGTCCTTCACAGCGAACCGCGTGGCGAGCTTGCGCACGCACTGGCAGATCCCGTGCTTCGAACCGAGCGAGCACGCAAGAGACGGCGAGTGCATGACCATCGAGCAGGCCGCACGTGCACTCAGCCTCGCGCCCTCCACCTTGCATCGTCAGCTCAACGCTGGCTTCATAGCAGGCGAACAGGTCACGCCAGGCGCGCCGTGGCGCATCCGCGTTGACGACGAGTTGCGTTCCCGCTTCGTGGAAAACGCGCCCGAAGGCTACGTGAAAATGTACAAGGCGATGAGACTTCTCGGCATCTCGCGCCAGGCGGTCTTGCAGCGTGTAAAGCGCGGCGAACTCAAGGCCGTTCATGTCTATCGCGGTCGCGCAAAAGGCCTGCGAATACAGATACCTGCAGTTGCTGCCGACCTCTTCGATACCCTCAAAACAGCTGGAGACGTAGTGTGAAGAAGCATCCAAATAGGACCGGATGTCGCAATCCAAAATCCAGTTCACCTTCGTGCGGGTGATCCCGGTCGCAAGCGCATCCAGCGCATCGTGCTGGCTACGCCCCGGTCGGAACCCGTACGAGAACCCCAGAAAGTCTTCTTCATAGATCGCATTGAGTACGTCCACCACGGCACGCTGGACGATTTTGTCTTCCAGCGAAGCGATGGCGAGCGGCCTCTGCGTTCCGTCCTCCTTAGGAATGAACGTTCGCCGCGAAGGCAGCGCCCGATAGGCACCGCGATGGACGCGCCCATGCAAATCCACGAGGTTGACTTCCAGGTTCTGTTCGTACTGCGGCCAAGTGACATCGTCTACGCCGGGAGCTGCGTTCCGCTTTAATGCCAGAAACGCAGTCCGGAGCAAGTCGACCGTTACATGATGCAGCAGAGCGGTGAACCGCTCCTTCTTGTCTCGTCTTGCTCGTTCTCGTACTCGAAGCAGCCCCGAAGACACGCTTTCCCGGCTCGGAGTCCGGTACGTGCGTTGCTGACCCGAGTTCCCCTTGGCCCCCTCCCTTCGCTCCACCGACTCCGCGCCCGATCGTCCGGGGTTGTTCGCCGGCTTCTTCGCTACTGTAGAGGGATCTGACTTCTCCGGCCCGTTCGTCATCGGCTTCGGCTCCTCGCCTTCCCAATGCGGACCACCCCAAAGGGCGGGTGGCCAGGCCGGAGATCTCCCGGTTCCCGTGCAGAGATCTTCCATACATGCCAGGTTCTACGACCACGCCGAGCCGGCCGGATACTTGCGCTGTCGCATCCGGTCGCATCGCCTTCCACGTTGTCGACCGTGTCGGCGCCCAGAACTATTCTACTTACGCGGCTCAATGGCTGGCCTGCACGTACCCCTACCGACGCTTCGCCGCTCCCCTCGCGGAGAACAGCGCACGGCTCGGGGCCGATGCGGATCGCTACTCCTTCATCGCAATGGACTTTCACCATCTACTCCCTGCCGGTCTCCCGGCGCTCCGACAATTAGAACTGCCGGCGGAAGAAATAATTGACGCCGGCCAATATGGCGTGGAACTGGGGCGCGTGGGCGCTCTTGGGGGGGCCACCGGGTTTCGGGCTCGTCTACGGACCGTTCGGGTGGTAGTTACCTCAGGACGAGGTGCCAGATATGGGGTGGCTTCAAGATTCGGATCATGACGTACGTTAGCGGCGTCGCACCATCAAAGAAATCAGGCAGATGCGACGTCGCTCGCGCGGTGCAGGATTTCGGGTGATTGGACCCACCTGATTTCGTCTGAATGGGACCACCCGATTTCGGGGTAATGGACCCACCCGATTTCGTCCCATTGGGGGTAGGCGTACTTTTCAGTGAGATGAGAGTTGAGCGGTTAGTCTGCTGCCTTCATGCGAGAGCGGTGCCGAAAGCCCGCGGAGGCCATCCATTGAAATTAAGATTAAGATCACGTCGCCTGACGGCGATGCGACCATACCGCAGGCTGCGGCGCCGGGACTGAGAATCTCTTTCGGAGCTCATCAAAAACTTGTTTCGCGGGGAGGCTCGGACGCGGATCATTGATCGCTCCATCGAGGCTACGGCACAAAAGCTCCCGGCGCAAATCGATGTGCGGCTGGAGCTCCTCCTGCTCTGCGAGCAGCACGAAAATCGCTTCACTCGGGTCGACGAACACTCCCTTTTCAATCCGCTCTAATAGCCACTCGGCCAGATGCGGTGGCAAGTAAGCCTCGAAGCGTAGCCCCCCTTCCGCAGCCTGCTTTCGCAGGGCTTTAGCCCTGTGCGGGACTGGAACAAACGTGGGGGCGGTTGTCACACGCGACACTCGCGTTCGACCGGCGGTGTCAGGCGAAACTTCGGGTGCAATTCTCGAAAGAATGCGTCGAGTCGATCGTCAAGCACTGCACAGCGAACCTGCAGCAACTGATGTGCACCCTCCGCCGACCAGCGCATAGGTTGGCGTTTACCCATTCGCTGGTTTACCAAGTGACTCATCCCCGATTCGGCCAGCGCGCTCGAGATGCGCAGACCGTGGCGGTAGGCATGCGCATAGTTGGTCAGGTTCTTCCAGTTGTTCCGCAGGTATTCTTTTAACTCGAACAGATGTCGTCGAAAGCGCTGCAGACGCTGGGTATCGATAGCCGATTCGACTTTGAGCCCTGTCTTCGCCACCCGATAGATCTCGTGCATCCGCATGACTGCCGCATGCCATCGACCGTTCCACATCTGATATCGTACGCGAGGCATTTTTTCGAGAATGAACTCACTGACGCCGACGTCGAGCTGCTTTAAGGCTGCGGCAATCTTAGGAACCATCTGTTCGATGGGCCGACGTCGCATGCTGATGTGAAACCAGTCCAGGATGCTGCGGGAGGTGTCCGGGCTGACCGCACTAACCAGATCAGCCAGGCCGTCTGCGCCATCAGCGAGCACGGTGACTCGCGACCGCTCGGTCCATCCCTCGCCGCGCATCGCCGCCTTCATGAATTCCAATGCGTCATCGGGACGTTGGGCGACCCAGGCAAAGTGCCCGCCCAGATGTCCGTCGCGCTCAACCCTCCCGGCAACCACATAGTGCTGGTATAAGCCGTTCGTCAGATCAGAGCGCACGTAGGTGCCGTCAATCGCGATAGTCAACCGATTGCCGGCACGGACGGCCTGCCGGCAGGGCTCGAGGCAATCGTATTCTTCCGGCTCTGTGACCCGCTGATCCAGCAGCCTTCCGACGCTGAGCGTTTGGCGACGAACGCTCGTATGGGAGAGCTTCGCGTTTGACCCCGGCAGTAACTCCTGCAGTAGCTCGGCGGCCTTCCGATACGGCAACTTGCTACCCCACTCTGCGAGCAGGTAAGTACGCTCCGGTGTGGAGCGCTTCATCCCGAGTTCTGCCCAGTGGGCCAGCGGCCAGAGGTTTCTGGCCTTCCCGCCGCGGCATGTGCAGCGCACGAAACGTCGACATCGCACGGTGACGCGGCCAAAGACGGTGTCGAGCCGACGCTTTCGCGTATCCTTTACCCGCTGGGGCTCCTGGCAATGCATGCATGCGCGACACAGCCCGCTCTGTAGATCCACCTGCGTCTGAATGATGTCCTGCTCGATGCCATTCAGAATGGTCTTTCCGTCTTCCAGAGTGAGTCCTAGCTCCGCTGGTGGATTCACGCCATTCCGCTCCACGGCCGCCACACGATGCACTGCCACACTCTTGCCAGCGATCACCGTCTCGATCCACACGACAAACTGCATGGCGGCTTCCTCCTTCGTTTGCAAGGTTGCAAGAGCCTCCGGCCTTCGGCAGAGGAGTTCATTTCGACATCGATCTAAAGATCGAGATCAAAGAAACCGCTACAATCGCAAATAATCATGAATTGGCGGAATTTGATTCAGATCACCCCCGGCGTGCGCGGCGGGAAGCCGACGCTTCTCGGAACCCGCATCACCCCGACCGATATCCTCGAGTACCTCGCCGGTGGGATGACCGAAGATCAAATCCTTAAAGATTTCCCGAGCCTCACGCACGAGCATATCCGTGCCGTGTTGGCCTATGCGGCCGAACGCGAGCGTCTGAACACGTGACGCCCAGCTTTGGCCAGAATTGTTGCGAGGGTGTGTCAGCGCCCCCAAGTCTGTTCCACGTCCCGACACCGGGCGGTGCCGGTGAGCGGAAAACTCGTGATTCGTCGCCACACGCCCAAGCCCCGCGCGGCAAGCGATGCCTAGCCAGCGCCCCAGCGGCACATCAAGGCGCTTCTGAGGGATTTACGCGCGGTCTGAAAGCCACTGACGCGCGGTGAAGTCTGGCTATATTTTGGCGGTAAAGCCAATCCCTCGTCTTTTCGGGACAGGCGTTTCCATGAGTTGGCGGATTGCTGAGAGAATGGCGGCAATGGCCTGGTCATGATCGCCTAACCGCTTGTTGAGTCGAGCCTCGAGCTGGGCAAATTGCCGCGAAAGTTCTCTGTTGGAGCTCAGCAGTTCACGCATGCGAACGAAGGCCCGCATAATCTGGATGTTGACGGCTATCGCTTGCGGGCTATTGAGGACGGAAGAGAGCATCGCGATCCCCTGCTCAGTAAAGGCGTAGGGGAGATATCGCCGGCCTCCGCGCTGCGGGTTTGAGATCACAATTTGTGATCTCAAACTGCCCCACTCTTCGGGTGTGAGCTGCAGCATGAAATCAGCCGGAAAACGCTCCTTGTTGCGCTTGACTGCCTGTATCAGAACACGAGTTTCTACTCCGTAAAGAGCGGCGAGTTGCGTATCGAGCAGGACGTTATGACCGCGAACGATGGTAATCGCGCGGGTGATGTGATCGACCTTCGGGTTGGCTGGCGGTTGGTTCTTGGTCATAGGGGGATGGGTAACCTGACTCGCAGGCTAGCATCGTATGAGGGCTCTGAAAACCGCTTCTTGACGGTGAGCCATGCGACCGTAGTTTGAGATCACGAACTGTGATCTCAAACTACGGCGGTCGCGGCTTGCGCGGACGGAGCGTCGTGCCCGCTGGGCGCTCCGTCACGGCAGGTGCCTCATCGGATCGCGTGGAATTGGCCACATCGCGGCTCGGCAGGATCGTCGAGATCGCATGCTTATAAACGAACTGTTGCGAGCTCCCACGCAGTAGAAGCCCGTACTGGTCGTAGGACTCGATTTCACCCATAAGCCTAATCCCGTTCACCAGGTAGATCGTGACAGAAACCCGGCCCACGGCGAGGGCGTTTAGGAATTGATCTTGAAGCATCCCGGATTCGACTGCTGGGGGTGGACGGTTCGGAGCATCCAACCCCTAGCGAACCTTGGCAAGTGATTTCGATTGGTCGGCATCCCATGATCTCCACCCCCCGACTCTCGTCGTGGGGAAGGAGACTCGCCGCCCACCCAGAAAGGAAACTTATCCAGTGGCCGCGGAACGCCGATGGTGTATGAAAATGGCGTGCGGGAAGGGGAGGGACAACTTGGCACGGAGAATACGTGACTGGCCGCGCCGTAGGGTGATTCAAGTCACGATGTGCGCAGGGGCATTGGTTTAGACCCTTTGAGCCTCTTAGGAGTCGAAGAACTCGCACCGTAGAACATGCCCGTTTTGGGTTGCCGGCTCAGGGGGCTCCCCTCACGGACGTGGATAATCGTTGCCATCCGATAGTTGGTATTCACAGACTTGGTGGGACACGCCGTCTTTGTGCAGAAATACGGCGAGGGTGTTAGCAAGCGCCGGTCGGCCGCGACGCTCGTTCTTCGCGTCGCCCCAGACGTCAAAAAAGCCATCGAAGTAATGGAGATCTCGATATTTGAACATTCCAATGGCTCTGGCAATGGGACGAAAGACAGTCGCGGAGGAATACAAATTCCCCGTGTTGAGCCGATAGTCATAATGTTGCACCGGGTGTGCAATCAGTGCTTTGGTCGCTTGCTCATCCGTGGAACACCATCGTTGAAGACGTCTACAGGTGGGTCGTAGCCCCACGCCTCAAGTCCGTGCCCCACTTCCGCCGTCACGTTGACCTTGCCGGTCCTGATCGGCCCGTCCTTCTCAAATTGCCCAGGCGGAAATTCGAAGTTGTACGCGAGTTTGTACAGCCTGTTGATTTCCGCCGGCTTGAGCGGAACACGTATCAATTTGGTGAAACCAGGGACCGAGTCGTCTTCCGGTCGACCACAGTACGGGCGATGGCTAAAGTCGAAACCGGACGTATTCAGACGCTGTAAATACGCCTCGCACACGGGAACCCCTTTGCCCTTCGTGAGTCGAAACACGTAGGAATACGGAGGCTGGGATGGGTTCGGCGACACTCGGGTCACTCTCTCCGAGATGTCTTCATTTTTTACCCAGCCTTCGAAGATCTTCTCCGTACCGATGAACTGCACGTGCGCAAAAGCCCCACAGCGACTTGCGATTGCGATCGCATCGCCCGGCCGCAAATAGGTACTGGCGGTACATTTTCTCTCCCCGCCCTCTTTGCACAGAACAACCCGGCTTCCAGGGGGACCGACAATCTCCGCGTACATTAGCGCTCGGGTACCGTCGAACTTCACCGCTTCATGGGTGCATTTGCCGAGGCTCGAATCCGCATGTGCGGCCGAGCTGGCTGAGATGCCGATCGTCAGGAATCCAAAGAGCACATACTTGCGATCGAATAGAAGTTTCAACGATCCGTGTTTCATTTGCTCGTCCTAAGAAGGTGAGTCGCGGACGGATGGATCATGCATTAAGCGACGCTTCGATTCTGAGAGCCGCAACGTAATCCGGAAACTGATAGGTGCTTTATTTCGCGTTAGTCGCCCGGTAGCTTTCTATTACACACATCTCGAGCGATTTTCGCTGAAGTTTTGAAGGTCGCATAAAAAGTGCTGGACACAGACGCTTACGCTGGGTAGTCTTGCGTTCGTCGCGACGTGCGGCGATGACGGGCGGGACTGCGTGGGCAAGTCAAGGCGCTCCGAGGATGGCGAGGTCCAAGCTATCATGGACGCAGGCGCAGAGTCGGTCGAGTGGGTGACGCAGGAGTTTGCCCGCGCTGACCTGCGCGACAAACGTCTGGACCGCCGCTTGGTTAAAACCGCCGAACAGTTGGCCAAGTCCCCCGCATCGCCGATCAATGAAGCGTGTGGTAATTGGGCGAGCACGCAAGCGACGTATCGGCTGTTCAACAACCCGAAGGCGAGCCCGGCGGGGATCCTGAAGCCGCACTGGGAGGCGACGGCGTCGCGCATGGCCGGGTGCGGGGGTCCGGTGCTGGTCATGCAAGACACCGTGTTCTTCTCGTACGGCAGCCACGTCAGGACGCGCGGTCTGGGGTCGATCGGCAAAAGTAACGCCGCGCACGAACGGGGTCTGATCATGCATAACGCACTCGCGTTCACGACTTCGGGTGTACCGCTGGGCATCATGAGCCAGAACATCTGGGCGCGCGGAGAGATCCCGGAAGAGGATTATCAGGAGAAGATCGAGCGCCTGCAGGTCACCCCGATCGAAGAGAAAGAGAGCTCCAAGTGGCTCGTTGCGCTCAACGAGACGGTCGAGCGGGCGCCCACCGGCGTGCCGGTGGTCACGGTGGCGGATCGGGAGTCGGACTTCTTCGAGTTCCTGACCCAGGCGAAGGAGCTGCGCGCGAAGTATCTGATCCGTGCGCGCACGGACCGCAAGCTCGTGCCGGAGGACAGCGAGGGCTGTACTCGGATGCTCGATGCGCTCAGTGACGCTCCTGCCCTGGGCAGTATGACGATCGAGGTTCCCGGCAACGGGAGCCGCAAAGCGCGCACAGCGAACATCGAGCTGCGCGTCGCGCAAGTCTCGATCCAAGCGCCGTACCGTCGCGGAACGCAGGCTAAAGCATCCGGATCGAGCGAGCCGGTGGCGGTCACCCTGATCGGCGCGACCGAGCAATCCGTACCCGCCGGCGGTGACTCGATCAGTTGGGTGCTGCTGACGAACCTTCCCGTCAAGGACTTCGAGTCGGCGACCGAGAAGGTGCAGTGGTACGGGAAACGCTGGGGTATCGAGATCTGGCACAAGGTCTTGAAGTCCGGTTGCAAGGTCGAGGACTGCCTGCTCGAGGAGGCCGAGCGCCTCAAGCGCTATCTGACACTCTTCAGCATCATCGGCGTGCGCCTGATGCATGTCGCGTACCTCGCTCGCGCATGCCCGGATCTGCCGGCCACGGAGGTCTTCTCGGCGGTGGAAGTGCAGGTGCTGCACCTGCGGGTGACGAAGGCACTGCCGCCGGCCGATGAGTCCCTGACTCTGCGCGAGATCGTGCGGATGCTCGGCAAGCTCGGCGGTCACCTGGGGCGCAAGGGCGACGGCGAACCCGGCGTCCTGATCCTGTGGCGCGGGTGGATGCGCTTGTACGAGTCGGTCGAGATGCTGCACTCGCTGCAAACGGCCGGCTTGGTCGAGGCGCGCTGAGAGATGCGCTATTGCGGACGCGACTTCACGCCAACCGAGATCGAACTGATCCGCGAGCTGCTTGCCACCCCGCAGATGAATCGCGCGCGCCTGTCGCGAGAGGTCTGCGACCGGCTCGGATGGCGGCGCGACAATGGGGGCTTGAAAGACATGAGTTGCCGGGTCGCGCTCAATCGCATGCACGCCGACGGGCTCATTACGTTGCCAGCGCCGCGAAATCCCAAACCGGTCACGTACCGCTCCTATCCACAGATCGAACAGGCGGTTCTGCCGCCGGGCACCGCGCCGAGCATCGACCTGCGTAGCCTGCAAGTCGATCCGGTGTTGACCAAGGTCGACTCGCTGCTTTGGAATGCGTATATCGAGCGGCATCATTATCTCGGGCACCAGCTGATGCCCGGGGCGCAACTGCGCTACTTCGTGCGCGCCGCGGGGCACATCGTCGCCGCGTTGGGCTTCGGCGCGAGCGCTTGGAAGGTCAAACCCCGGGATCAGGTCATCGGCTGGACGCAAGAGCAGCGGCAGCGCAACCTGCATCTCGTGGTCAACAACGCCCGCTTCCTGATCCTGCCGTGGATCCAGCATAAGAACCTGGCCTCGCGCATCCTCGCCTTGGTGAGCCGCCGACTGCCCGATGACTGGCACACTCGCTATGCCTATCGCCCGGTGTTGCTGGAAACCTTCGTCGAGAAGCCGCGCTTTACCGGCACCTGCTACAAGGCTGCCAACTGGCGACACCTCGGCGATACGCAGGGCCGCGGTAAGCTCGACGTCCTGCACCGCCATGCACAACCCATCAAAAGCATCTGGATCTATCCGCTCCTGCGCGACTTCCAGCGGCAGCTCTGCGACAGGTAAATCGCAGATACCAATAGCATGAATCAACCCCGAAAATCGCGATCGACCGCCGGCGAGGAGTTCTCCCCGACCTTCGAGGAAGATTATCTCAATGTCGATGGCTGGCCCCTCGCTTGGCGTGTCGAGTCTGACGATCTCGCTCGTGGGAAAGTCATGGTGGATCTCTTCAAGGTTTTCTTGACCGATCAATTGCGACTCTCTCGCTCCCGCAAGACCTTGCGAGTCCACCGCGATAATCTCCATGCCCTGGGCGGACAGATGATCCGCCAATGGCACCAACATCCCCATGCGCGAAAGCTCGGAATCCTGCGAATGCTACTCGAAGCCATCGGCGATGACGGCGGCCCGATCCTCTACCCGTCGCGATCTGAGGCCGATCAACGCTCCTTTGACTCCACTTGCAGACTCCTGCACCGCTTCACGACGCTGCGCTGAATCCGTCAAGAACCAAATCAACACGCGCTATGATGGCTTCGTTCGATCAAATGTGTGTAATAGAAAGGCCCGGTAGTTGATCCTCGGGGAGGCCGGCGAGCCAGTCGCCCAACGTGTGCATCTGCAGATACGGCAGCTCACGGTTGGATTCGATCTCTTCCGCAATCTCTGGAAAGCATGCCGACAACTCAGTGCACAGATTTGAAGCCACGATGCTTTCGTTCACGCTCATGTCCAATTGGGTCATTTTGGGAAAGTGAAATATCGGTAGATCGGATGGACGCCGCGTCCGCTCCACATTAGATCCTTGATGCAGCCCCGAATGGTGGGCATTTCACCTATCTTCCCAGTGGAAGGGAATATCACGTATTTCTCGGTGATTCCACGCAGTAACCACACCAGAGGCGCTGCTGCCATGGCTGCCACTCGATATCTGGATAGACTTCACATGGAACTGATAGCCGGCCCCTACTTGCTGTTGCGCAATTGACTTGGCCCGCGCCGCTGATTCACCGTTTGTGATCAGCGGAACCGTAATCCCGAGGAACAATGCGAGGCCGACGCCGGCGGCCGCTGGATAGCGCATATCGCGACGCTTAAGGCCGGCCCTCGCGACAGCCTCTTTAACCGGTTCAAGTCCAAGTTGTTGCGACAGCCAAAACAGAAGCCCGAGCACGAGCACGTACAAAATGACGCCAGCTGCGAACGAACCAGGATTTAAACGCAGTTCAGTTAACGAGAGGTCCAAGGGCTGCAGAAAAGGCAGCACGACAACCATCACCAAGAACCCTGTCAGCATGAAAACAGAGAACCAACGAACAAGGGCCGCGGTACGTAAACTGCCGCGCATCAAAAATATGCCGCCGATGACGGCGAACAGATTGAAGCTGGACGAATAGGAAAGGCGATTGACGATGCAATAGACCATTACCCCGACGTCGAGCAATCCGATTCCCAGCAATACCAATCCACCTCGCTTCAGGACTCCGCGGTATTCAGACTCCATGTGCTCTCTCCAACCTCCTTGTTTCACAATTGCCGGCGCGGCCCCAGAGGCGACGGCCGCGACCAATGCCCTCGATCACGACGCGGACATTGCCAAGGTGCAGGAATGGTTGGGGCATGCGAATATTGCGACGACCCGGATTTATGATCGTCGGCGATCCAGGCCGGAGGATTCGCCAACCTTCAAAGTAAGTTATTAAATGAGTCCAGGTAGGGCCGCAAGTAGCCAATGAATCCGGGCACTTCAATTGACCGCGTATACCTCCTCGGCGCAGGGGCATCCGTTCCGTACGGGTTTCCTGCCATGGCGAATCTCAGCTGGGAAATTGTCGAAAGCCTGATTCCGACACATCGGACCATACTTCGCAATGCTATCCGCGAGTGCTTCGGGAAGGATCTGGGGCCTGACGACGGTACAAACTTTGAAGATCTTCTGAACTTACTAAATCCCGCTGCCCTGCTGTATCTCGCGGACACCGATATCATCGCGGCAGACTCATCTCGCCATCAGGCTTCTGATGTGGCACTCGCGGGCCTTAGAGAATTCATCCAAAACAAATGCGTGGCCGTCGCTAACACAACTGGCCCCTTTGACACCCTTGTTAACGCACTCCGAGTAGGCGGGAGCTATACGCTCCCGCCCCTCACTGACCCCACCGTGCAGATTTCCCGCAGTGGGTTCGTCAAGACAGACTCACCGAGCCGGCATCCAGGCACGAGTGATTCTGGGTCGGGGTAAGGGGTAATGCTCGAGTATCCGAGCATAGGCTTTCCACTTGAGGGTCTTGCCACGCGTGCGGCGGTTCAGCCACTTATACCAAAGACGACGAACGACGCGATAGAACTGCCAGAGGCTCTGGTAGTTCGTCGGTCGGCCATAGTATTGGTAGTGGCCCCGCAGCTTTGCGGTGAGGATCGTCCACTGAGAGGCCAACTCATAGTGCCGATGCTCTTGACACCAGACGGCAGCCGCTTTAAGCGCCCGCCGCAGGCGTTTCTTCATCGTCTTGAGATGGATCGTGAACTTGCCCCGTAGGCTCGTCGCCGTTACATGCGTAAAGCCCAAGAACTCGAAGGTCGCTGGCTTGATCCCCGTTCGACGCCCCTGCCAGTGGGCCATACGCCCAAACTCGAGCAGACGCGTCTTCTCGGGGTGCAGGGTCAGACCGAACTTCGCGAACCTCTTGTGCAAAACTTGCAGTACTCGCTCGGCATCCTCCCGGTACTGAAAGAACAAGAGTCCATCGTCGGCGTAGCGGACCTCAAACGCCTTACCCTTCAGTCGCGGCTTCACTTCGTTCTCGAACCATTGGTCCAGAACGACATGAAGGTAGATGTTGGACAGGAGCGGCGAGATCACCTGCCCCTGTCCCGTCCCCCGCTCGCTGACGAGTAGTCGTCCGTCCTCGATCACTCCGACATGGATCCACTTGCGGATCAGTCTCAGGATACTGCCGTCGCCCACCCTCCTCTCGATCATCGCCATGAGTTGCTCCCTGACGACGCTGTCGAAGTAGGAGACGATGTCGAGCTTCAGAACATACTCGGTCGATTCCCGGCAAATGATCCGGCCGACCTCATCCAATGCCTGTTGGGCTCCACGACCCGGGCGAAAGCCGTAGGAACAGGGCAGAAAATCCTGCTCATAGATCGCCTCGAGCAGTTCCACCGTCGCGCGCTGTACGATCTTATCTTCCAGAGCCGGGATCGAGATCGGTCTCTCGCGCCCATCTTCCTTCTCGATATAGACTCGTCGCAGCGGATGCGCCCGGTAGCGCTTGGCTTTCAGCTTCTCATGCAGCAGTTCAATCCGTTCCCGTGCCTGCGGCTCATACTCCGCATAGGTCAGGTGGTCCACACCTGCACTGGCGTTCTTCCGAAGTCGAACAAACGCCTCATACAACGCTTGCGGCGTCAGTAAGTGCGCGATCGAAAGAAATTTCCGACCCGGATCGTCCCGGGCCAACTCCGCTATTCGATTCAGGTCCATTTGACATGCTCCTCCGAGATCAGAGTCTCGGGCATGCGGCCCCTCATCGATTCGTCCACTTGTTTCCCCCTTCCCTCCAGTGGATACCGTGGCCGCCCGTCGCCGGAGCCCTGCGGTTCTCCACCTTCATCGGTAGTATGGGTTCGTAAGACTGCTCGTCTGCCGGTAGTTGCCGCCTCCGGTTTCCCTTGGCGACAGGTTACTTCTGCGGCGGAGGCTCTTCGCTTCTGTCGATGGCCCTCCGCAGCCACCGCAGACCCGGTTCGTTTGTCAACGGGTGAACCACACCCCATTCGCAAAGAGACAGGGAGCTCTCCTGGGTTCACGGGAAGTCTCTGTGAAAGCATGCCCCGGGCTAGGGACTCCGGCGATCTCGCGACACCTCGCATCTCGGTGCCGCGAATGCTGCCTTCCGCTAGGCTAACGGCGTCGGCATCGCAACGATAATAGATTTCGGAGCTGATCCTCACGGCCTGCTTCCTCACTGTGTACGCTTCGGCACCCGCCAGTCACCCGGCGAATGGCAACACTCGCTTCCGGCCTGCCCGCTACGGCTCTTGCCGGGCTGGACTTGCACCAGCTAGACTTCATCAAAGAATTTCACTCACTCATGTGAGATCCTTCCTTTCCGCGCTTTTCCCAGCGCGATA
>Ga0335072_10007670_pt1 | contig 15717 bp, 15 predicted proteins | sample Lox_Sample_21_FD_206725 | JGI IMG/M metagenome (GOLD analysis project Ga0335072, IMG submission 206725) | Soil microbial communities from Loxahatchee National Wildlife Refuge, Florida, United States - Lox_Sample_2.1 | ecosystem: Environmental > Terrestrial > Soil > Wetlands | place: USA... | reverse complement strand
GCAGGCGTGAGACTGGGCTGGCTATGCCGTTCGGGTCAGCGCCCCCGACATCCGCATTGCCTCGCCGTCCCCGGCCACGACCTGCACACTGGTCGTGACCTTCGCGGTCGCCACGAAATCCCGCAACGCATTGCAGAAATAGCTGTTGCACACGTCCGACCGCAGCGACCGGTCCAGCGTGCAGCCCCGCGGGCCGTGAAACACGCAGGAGCCTTCGTAACTCTCTGCCGGCACGCGCTCGATATACCGCCGGATCACCGCACGGGCCTCCAGTTCCGGCTGTGCCTGGCGCACGCGCGCCATGTCGCGCTCGTCGAGATAGGCGTGGTCGCCGCCGCCTTTGCAGCAGAAGCCGGCACACAGCGTGCACGCCGCACGGGTCACCTCGCCCGCGAATCCGGGTGGCTCGGGCCGCAGCGGCGAGGCATTGCGGTCCGGCCGCTGCATGGTCCGCAGGTCGCGCAGCGCGCGCACCAGGTGCGCACGAATCCGCCGCACCCGCTCGGCAGGTGTCGGCACCAGCGTCCGGCGGTTCAGCGGCACCGTTACCTTCGCCTGGGTGTCTGTCGCCGTATCGCCGCCGGTTGCGGGTGGTGCCTGCGGATCCACCGAAGACTCCTGCGCCATGATGCCAGGTTCCGTCCTGCGGCGCACAGTGGCATCCTGGCACGCCTCCGGGCAAGGAAACCGCCGTGCCGATTCCCATCATCATCGACTGCGACCCCGGCACCGATGACGCGCTGGCGCTGTTTCTGGCCCTGGCGTCGCCGGAACTGGACGTGCTCGCGGTGACCGCGACGGGCGGCAATGTCGGATTGGCGTACACGCTGACCAATGCGCGGGCGCTGACCGCGCTCGCCGGTTCCGCGGTGCCGGTTTATGCCGGCGCCGATCGTCCGTTGCTTGGGGCCTTCGTGAATGCGCCGCGGGTGCATGGCGCGGACGGGCTGGGCGGTATCGCGTTGCCGCAAGGCGGGCCGCCGGCACCGGGCGTGGCCGCGGACGCGATCCGCCGCATCCTGGGCGATGCGCCGCAGCCGGTGACGTTGGTCGGCATTGGTCCCGTCACCAATCTGGCACTGGCGCTGATGACGGAACCCGCGCTGCTGTCGAACGTGCAGCAGATCGTGCTGATGAGCGGTGCCTGGGGCGAGGGCAACGCGACGCCCGCCGCCGAATTCAACGCGCTGAACGATCCCGAGGCGCTGGCGGTATTGCTCGCTTGCGGCCGGCCGGTGGTGTTCGCGACGCTGGAACTGACGGGGCAGGCGCAGGCGACGCCCGCGCGTATCGCGGCATGGCGCACGTTGGGGCAGGGGCGTTGCCTGCGTGCCGCGTGCGATATCCAGGCGAGCGTACCGATCTCGCGCGAGCGCGGTCATGGCGGCGCGCCGCTGCACGATCCCTGCGCCATTGCGTGGCTGATCCGCCCGGATTTGTTCGCCACCCGTGCGGTGAGCGTGAGCATGGATCTCGGGCCAGGCCCCAGCCGGGGCCGCACGGTGATCGACCGCTGGAACCGCACCGGCGAACCGCATAACGCGGTGGTACTGGAAACGCTGGACGCGGACGCGTTCTTCGCACTGCTGGGCGAGCGATTCGTGCGCCTGCCGTAGCGGCGGGGCGGCAGGTCAGCGTCCGGCGATCGGGCAGGACGCGCCGAGCGACGCAGGCAGAATGCGGAACTGGCGTGCCACGATCGTATTGGACACGCCGCCATTGTTGGTCGCCATGGCGAATCCCTGGCACACCGCCGTCGCGCCGGCGTGGTCGGCCCGCGCGAGCCAGATGATGGGGCAGAACACCAGGTTGCTGTAGGTCTTGGTCAGTTGCGTATCGACCTTGAACGTGGCGGCGACCGACAGCGACTGCCCGGCCGCGATATCGAGCGGGCTACCGGACATCCAGGGCCTGCCCGCGATGGTTACGGAAGCCGGTGGGTATTCCAGGCGCTTCTGCCCGCTGCCGCCGAGCTCCGCGCCCGGTGCCGTGAGCTGATCCGGCGGCTGCAGCGTCGTTGGGTCCACCTTGTCGCAGAGATCGATGTTGTCGCTGTCGTTGACGATGGGCGGGTTGTCCGCGATCGCCAGCAATCCGACGCCTCGCAGTGCCGCGGCGTCGCGGCCGAGGTTGTGCAATGTGTAGGTGATGGCTGGATTGGCGGGCGCAGCGACCGGAATGTGAAACGAGACCCGCAGGTCCTGCTCCGGCCGGCGCTGCTTCAGCCAGAGCAGTACGATGGATGCGGCGGCCAGAACCGCGATCGCGAGGACGGACGCGCGGAGGGCCATCCTGGTTGGCGGCCAGTGGCGGATCGGACGCAGCATCGTCTAGCGTCGATAGGGCGCGGGCAGCAGCAGGCGCACTGGCCGCTTCACCAGCATCCCGTCATCCTTCAGGATCACGAGCGCCTGGGGACAGTGGTCGAGGATCATCTCGCGGCAGGCACCGCAAGGCGGCACGACGGCGAGCTCGCGGTCGGGCTCGTCGGGCTTGGGATGGCGCACGGCGACGGCCGTGGCGATGGTGCCGTCGCCTTCCAGCAGGGCACGGCCGAACGCCACCGCCTCGGCGCAGACGGACAGCCGGCCGACGGTGGCGCCGATATGCAGGCCGGTCCAGATGCGGCCGTCGTGGCCGCGGATGGCGGCGGCGACGGTGTGCCAGAACGGCTTGTAGTGGCGGGCCAGCACGTCGTTGGCGGCGGAGATCAGGTCATGGTCGGCGGCGGCGAGGGGCAGGTCCGCAACCTGCTGGTCTCGCGGAAAGTCCGCGACGGGAAGGCCAGCGTGATGCAGCCGCTTGGGTCTTGGCTGGCTCACTGGCAGGTACCCGCGCCGGATCCATGGTTGTGCATGGGTTCAGGACCACTTGGCTGCTGTCCAGGGCGGCAACGCGACGGCGGGTAACCAGGGCGTGGCCGAAATTGCCAGGCCACACGGCCTTCCGCTCGGTATTGACACTGCATCACTTGCCGTAATTCTCCGCCACCGCGGCTGTCGCGGCGAGGCCCGTCAGGCCGTCCCTGCTGATACCCGCGCCGGGGCCGAAGTCAAACAGCGGGGCTGGCCGCGCGCGTGCCGATACGAGTTTGAATCGACGCCGGCGCCCACTTCATCCGGAACAGCGCCGTATGGCGCGCATTGGGGTCACGTATTTCGGGACGTTCGCCATCGCGGACCGGGCGAGGGGGTATGCGGGGGCGCCGGAGGAGTTTTTGAAAGTTCCGGCGTGAGGGCGGGATCACCCAGGCCAGCGGCGCTTGCCGAAGTATGGTGGACGCGTTGCGAGGCCGGGTTTCCACCCTCACGGCCGCAACTGGCCAGTGCTATCTCGCTTGGCAAATGGGCCGAGCGCAAGTGTCTGCCTATCTTGGTATCGAACGACAGATCAGGGACCGGTGGGAACTGGGTGGAGGGGGTTGCCATTTTGGATTCTTGCCTGCGTGACGCATTCGCTCTGGTTGGAACCCTCGTCGTCAGTCAGATTTCCTGTCTAGCGACCCGTCTGGAGAGGCGACCGGTCCGCCGGTGGGAGAAATCTTGGGGTGACGACGATCCGCATGTGCCCAGGCGGGTCTTCCATCATTCCGATATCGCCGGCAACGCCAGGTAACTCAGTGATCGTGCGGTATGATGAATATTCATCGTCGCATTCGCCCCATCCCAGGTCAAACGTCCTGTCAGCGCACGCATCGGGTACTTGCACCGCGCGGGGTGGCCAGCGCCACCGGGCATAGGGGGTCACCGGATCGAATGGACAGTGCACTGGTTGCGGGCTTGTCGGACCATGGTCGACGACGACCGGCCGAAAGCCGGGACAGAGGCGCAGCCAGATTGTCCGCGCCCCGCCCTACCGTGCCTGCTGAATCGCCGACAGAATCCACTGCCCGCCCGCGGCCCGCAGGAAGGTCCACAGCTCCGTCGCGGTGACATGCTCGTGGGGGCTGCCATCCACCACGCGGCCCATCCGGTCGCGCGTCACGTCGATCATGGAGAACCGCATCGCCACCGTGGCATAGTCGCGCCCGTTCTCGTGCCAGGCCTGCGCCAGGTCGCCTTGCAGCAGCCGCACGTCGCGCACTTCGTTGCGCACGCCGCGGCTCTCCTGGTCGGCCATTTGCTCGGCGAAATAGCTCACCATCTCCGGCGTGGTCATCGCGCGCAGCGCGTTCAGGTCGTGTCCGCTCCACGCCGCCTGGACCGCCTGCAGCAGTTGCTCGAACGCCTGGTAGTCGGGTGCGGCGATCGGGATGGCCTGCGCCGTGCCGCCGCCGCCGCCCATCGGCATCGCTCCCGGCGCGGGACCGCGGGCGAAGACGTTGGGGCCGCCCGCATAGGCCGGATCGCCGCCGCGGAACAGGCGCAGGACGAACCGCACCAGCCAGACGATCAGGAGGATTTGCAGCAGGAACCCGAACAAGCCGAAGACGCCCATGCCGCCGTGCCAGAAGCCGTGGCCGAACAGCAGCCCGCCCAGGCCGACGCCGATCAGCCCGCCAAGCAGGCCGGACATGAACGGCGAGCCGGACCGGTAGCCGTAATTGTTCATCCCATAGCCGGGCGAGGGGTTGCTGGGCGTCAGGCTGCGCTGCATCGGCGACCCGCCGAGCGGCGCGGTCCTGGTCCCCGGCGGCGCGGAAAAGGTCATGCTGCCGCGGCTGCCGAAGGAGCCGCCGCTGCCGGCGCGCGCATCCGCGAGCCCGGGCGCCAGCGCCAGAGCCAGTGCGGCGACAAGCGCGATCAGCCAGGAAGAACGGGGCATGGCAATTCGCCGTTTTGTGAACACCGCCCGAATATGGGCGTTACAAACGCGGCCGGACAGGGGGGGCAGGCGGCCAGCGGGGAATTCCCCTCAGGCTCCGGCCAGGGTCATCCCCTCGATCCGGACGGTGGGCGAATCGGTGCCGCGGCGGAACACCAGGTCGTTCGCCGGGGTCAGGTGGGCGAACATCTCCAACAGGTTGCCGGCGATGGTGATCTCGGCGGCCGGCTCGGCGATGGCGCCGTCACGGATCATGAACCCGGCGGCGCCGCGGCTGTAATCGCCGGTGACGCCGTTCACGCCCATGCCGATCAGTTCCGTCACGAAGAAGCCCAGCCTGATGTCGGCCATCAGCTCGGCCGGGGTCAGCTCCCCGGCGTCCAAGAACAGATTGCTGGGCGCCGGCGAGGGCGGTCCGCCTGTCCCGCGGGAGGCGTGACCGGTCGGCACCATGCCAAGCTGCCGGGCGGACCGGCTGTCCAGCAGCCAGGTCGTCAGCACGCCGTCGGCGATCAGGTCGCGGGTCTCGGTCGGGGTGCCCTCGCCATCGAACAGGCGGGAGCGCAGGCCGCGGCGGCGCAGCGGGTCGTCGTGGATTTCGGTGCCTTCGGGGAAGATGCGCTGGCCGAGCCGGTCCTTCAGGAAGCTGGTGCCGCGCGCCACGCCGGCGCCGTTGATCGCGCCGGCGAGGTGGCCCAGCAGGCTGCCGGCGACCCGCGGGTGATACACGATGGGCAGTTTCGCGGTCTTCGGCCGGGTGGGGTTGAGCCGGACCACCGCGCGCTCGCCCGCGCTGCGGCCGATCGCGGCGGGATCGTCCAGGTCGGCGAGGTGGATGGTGCCGTGCGAATCGTAGTCGCGCTGCATGGCGGTTCCGCTGCCGGCGAGCGCCGCGGCGGACACCGAGTGGTGCGTGCGCACGCTGCGGCCGGCGAACCCGGCTGACGTGACCAGGAAGCCTTCGGACCGGCTAAACCCGGCTTCGGCGCCCTCGGAGTTGGTGACGCCGTGGACGGCGCGCGCCGCGTCCTCGGCGGCGGCGGCGCGGGCGACCAGCGCCTCGGTGGCGGGTTCCGCGCCCGGATCGTCGAGGTCCAGGTCCAGGTCGCGCGGGGGCATGGCGGTGTCGGCGAGGCCGGTGAAGGGATCCTCCGGCACCACGCGCGCCATGGCGACGGCGCGCTCGGCCAATTCGGCGAAGCGGGCGGGGGCGATGGTGGTGTCGGAGACGATGGCGGCGCGCCGGCCCAGGAACACGCGCAGGCCAAGGTCGCGGCCTTCGGCGCGCTCGACATGTTCGGTCTCCCCGAGACGGCGGGACACCGAGAGCGACGTGCCGGACATCAGCACGGCATCGGCGGCATCGGCACCGGCGGCGCGGGCACGGGCCACGAGGTCGGAGAGGAGGTCGAGCGGGTCGGTCACGCGTCGGGTTTCCTTTGCGGGCGGGTGCGGCCGGGGTCAGGTGGGCCGCACCAGGTCCGTATATGGGACGAGCTTCGGGTCCACGGTATAGCGGTGGACCGGCGCCGTCATGGTCTGCGCGACGGGCAGGCGATCGAAGGGGTGGTGATGGTGCGGTGGGAGGTTGGGGACCGGCGCCTGGTGCCCCGGGCCATTCATTCTGCCGCGTCGGCTATGTGTGCGTCCGCTCCGGGAGGCCCGTGCGTCGCGCGCTGCCGTAAGCTTTTACACGGAGACCACGAAGAACCACGGAGCGGCAGGGAGGCCTGATCAATGCTACCCCCCGCACAAATGAATCGCGCACAACTGAATCATTGCAAGACGGCTCCGTGCCGCTCCGTGGTTCTTCGTGGTCTCCGTGTTAAATGATTGGATGGGCCGCGTGCCCCCGGGACAATTCCGGCAGGACTTCCCGACCGCCCGGGCGCCCGACCGCCACCGCAAAAACCGTGACGCAGCACACCGGCCGATCCGGGATCGCCGGCAGCGCGTGCCGGTGGCTCGGCCGAGACCGCGCGGGGTGCGGGCCGCCCCGGCGGCCCGGGCGTCTCGCTGGCGTCTCAGAATCCCATTCCGTGCGACCCCCGCCAGTCCTCGCCGGTCCGTGCCATTCACGCGGCATCCGCCAGCAGTTCCTGGTTCAGGCCGTCCAGCGCGTCCAGAATCGGACTGCTGCCCCGCACCAGCGCCTCCATGACCGCGGGATCGGCGGGCAGTTTCACGCCGCGGAACAACGCCTGGTTCTGCGGCGTCACCCCACGGTCCTCGCGGATCTGCGCGGCGGCGAGGACGTGGTCCAGCGCGAACGACTCGGCCTGGGCGATCGCGTCGGGCGTGGGCGGCGATGCGGCCCCGGCCGGCGCGGGCGGCGGCGAGGCACCGCCGGCGACCGCTTGCCGCGGCAGGACGGTCGGGTGCTCCGCGGCGGCGCCCGGCGCCTGCTCCACGGCCGCACCCGCAGGCATCGACGCGGCCCGGGGTCGTTGGGCCGGGACGGAAGCCGCGGGCTGCCGCCAGTGCGTGGCAGCCACCGCTTCCGTCGCCAGCCGCAGCCTCTGCTCTTGCGCCAGGATGCGTTTGGCGGCGCGGGCCTCGCGCAGCATGCAGGCGGCCTGGTTGCGGCAGATCCCCATCTTGTTGAAATCGTCGTGGTGTTCGCCGGCCTGGTGCAAACAGTCCACGGCGTGGGCGCCGCAGACGACGATCTGCACGGCAAGCATCGCCTCATAGGCGTTGCCGGGGCGCAGCGCGTCGAAGGCCTCGATCGCGGTGGCCAGGCAGGATGCGCGGCGCGCTTCGGTGGGTTCGGACGGCAGCGGCAGGGAAATGCCGATGGTGACGCAGTATTCGAGACGGGCGGCTTCGGAGAGCTGGGACATGGGAGGCTCCGGGGTTGGCGTTAGTCCGATTTGGGAGACATACTAACATAACCGGTGAAGGGGTGCAAGCCTCGGATGCGCTCCGTGCTGGATGGGCTGACCGTGGCCATCGCCGGGGGACGCGGAGATTTGCCCGCCAACTCTTGCTCAGCAGTCGGGAAGTAAGGCGACACGCCCCAACTCGTTTCGTCATGGCGGGCGAAGGTCCGCCATCCACGATTTGCTGGTGTGGCCTCAAGAATTCGTGGATGGCCGGCCATCGCCGGCCATGACGGTTTGCAACGTGTCGCCTTACGTCCCGACTGCTGAGTAGCAGGTGGCCACGTATCTCCTACGCCGCCATCCTGGCTTCCTGCCGCACCAGATCCGCCGCCTTCTCGCCGATCATGATCGTCGCCGCGTTGGTATTGCCCGATACCACCGTGGGCATCACCGATGCGTCCACCACCCGCAGACCGCCGATGCCATGCACGCGCAATTCGGGATCGACCACCGCCATCGGATCGATGCCCATTTTGCACGTGCTGGTGGGATGGAACACCGTGGTGCCGCGATTGCGCGCATGCTCCAGCATCTGCGCCTCGGTCTGCACATCAGGGCCGGGCAGGAACTCCTCCGCGACATAAGTCTGCAGGTGCGGCGTCGCGAGCAGACGGCGGCCGAGGAACAAGCCGTCGGTGATGGTGCGGCGGTCGGTGTCCGTCGCCAGGTAGTTGGGAAAGATCGCCGGCGCGTCCGCCGCGCGGGGCGATTTCAGCCTGATCTCGCCACGGCTTTCCGGACGCAACTGATAGACGATGATGGTGAAGCCGGAGAATTTGTGCAGCCCGTCCTGCGGCCGGTCGGCACTGAACACCGAGATCGACATCTTGATATCGGGCGTCGCCAGCTCCGGCCGCGTGCGTGCGAACAATGCCACCTGTGCCGAGATCGCCGCCATCGCGCCGCGCCGCCCGAGGTAATATTGCAGGCCGGTGTTCAGCATTTTCAGCGGACTCAGCATGATGTCGTTCACCGTGATCGGGTAGCGGCATTTCAGCTTGATCGGCGCCGAGTAATGATCCTGCATCGCCTGGCCGACGCCGGGCAGATGGTGCACCACCGGAATGCCCAGATCGGTCAGATGCTGCTGCGGCCCGATCCCCGACAGCAGCAGAAGCTGCGGCGAGTTGATGGCGCCGCCGCACAGGATCACCTCGCGCCGGGCGCGGGCGGTGACGGCAAAGCCGTCCTGGCGGAACGCCACACCGGTGCAACGGCGGCCTTCGAACACCAGGCGCTCGGCCAGCGCGCCGGTGACGACCCGCAGATTGCGCCGCTGCGCCGCCGGCTTCAGGTAGCCGACCGCGGTGGAGCACCGCCGTCCGTTGCGCGTGGTGGTCTGGTGATAGCCGACGCCGTCCTGGCTGGCGCCGTTGAAATCCTGGTTGGTGGGATAGCCGAGCTCGTTGCAGGCGCGGATGAACGCCTCGCACAGCGGATGGCCGGATTCCACATCCGACACGACAAGCGGCCCGTCGCTGCCATGCCAGTCGTCGGCGCCGCGCGTCTGATGCTCGGAGCGTTTGAAATACGGCAGCACGTCCTGGGCCGACCAGCCGGTGCAGCCCATCTGGCGCCACAGGTCGAAATCCTCGTGCTGGCCGCGGATATAGACCATGCCGTTGATGCTGGACGAGCCGCCCAGCACCTTGCCGCGCGGCCAGAAGATGCTGCGCCCGGCGGCGCCGGCGTCGGGTTCGGTCTGGTAGCACCAGTTCACCGACGGATCGGCGAAGGTCTTGCCGAAACCCAGCGGGATGTGAATCCAGCGGTTCCAGTCGTCGCCGCCGGCTTCCAGCAGGACAACGCTGGTCGCGGGGTCTTCGGAGAGGCGCGCGGCCATGACACAGCCGGCCGAGCCGGCCCCCACCACGATGAAATCCGCCTCGATCGCGCCCTGCCTCATCACGGTCGTTCCCTTCCCAGGCCGGTTCTTCCTGTCCGGCGATCACTCCGCCGCCCGGATCGTGCGTGCGCTGTCCGGCACGTCAAGCCTGGTGCGGCGTTGCGCGACCCGTGCAGCGTTGGCGCAACGATCGCGGCGCTCCGCGTCGATTGACGTACCCACAAGGCGCCACGCATACTGGCAAGTATTCACGGCCAGAGACAAGCCATGAAGCCGATGTGGTTCGACAAGACGCCGCGTTTGCAGCCGGGCAGCATCAACGGGAATCCGTGCCGCGACGACGGGCGGACGGTCGTGTGGCACCGGCTTCCCAGGCTGCGGGACCGGCGCGGCGAATGCCCGCACCGGGAGTCGCCGCGGCCGCTGGCGGCATCGCGGCAAGCTGCCGTGCCCGCCTGCATGCCGCGGCCGAAGCCGGCCGCCGCATAAACCAACGGAGCGAAGCGTGACCGACCATGATACGTTGACTGTCGACGTCAACGGCTTTTCCACCCGCGTCTGGCGCAAGGGCAGCGGGCCGAAACTGGGTTTCCTGGCCGGCTTCGGCGGATTGCCGCGTTGGGTGCCGTTCCTCGACGAACTGGCGCACAGCCGCACCGTGATCGTGCCGTCGCTGCCCGGCTTCCCCGGCGGCGATCGGGGGCACACGGTGCTCGATACGCACCTGGACTGGTTGCTCGCCGTGCGCCAGTTGCTGGAGAAGGCCGGGCTGTGGGGCGCCGACCTGGCGGGATCGTCCGCCGGCGGTTCGCTGGCGGCCGAGGTCGCCGCGTTGTGGCCCACGGCAGTGCGGCGCCTCGCGCTCATCGCGCCGTTCGGATTGTTCGACGCGGCCGATCCCCCGGCCGATCCGTGGGCGCAACGGGCGGATGCGGTGCCGGGACTGATGTGCGCCGATCCGGCGATCTGGACCGAACTGAAGACCGCGCCCGAGGGCGCGAATTCGGTCGAATGGCCGATCGAGCAGGTGCGTGCGAATGAAGCGGCGGCACGGGTCTTCTGGCCGTTGGGCAACACCAAACTCGAGAAACGCCTGCCCCTCATTCAAGCCCCGACCCTCCTGCTCTGGGGCGCCCAGGACCGCATCATGCCGCGCAGCTACGCCGACAGGTTTGCCAATGGCATCGCGGGGAAGGCGGAGATCCGCGTGATCGAAGGCGCCGGCCACCTGGCGGAACTGGACAAGCCGGCCGAGGTGGCGCAGGCGATCGTGGAATTCCTGGCATAGCCCAGGCCCGTCGAGACCGGATAGGATCGCTCATGCCGCTGGACCCTGACGCCCAACTGGTCATCGACATGATTCGCATGGCGGGGCGCCCGCCGTTCGAGACGCTGACACCCGGCGAGGCCCGCGCCGCCTACAGTGCCAGCGGCAAAGTGCTGCAGCCGCCGGCGGAAGACGTGGCGGAGGTGCGCGATCTCGCGATGGCCGGCCCGGAGAGCGATATCAAGCTGCGGGTCTATCGCGGCAGCGGCACCGCAACGGACGCGAAACTGCCTGTGCTGGTCTACTACCATGGCGGCGGCTGGCTGCTGGGCGATCTTGATTCGCACGACGGCGTGTGCCGGCGCTTCGCCAATGCCGCGCGCTGCTGCGTGGTGGCGGTGGATTACCGCATGGCGCCGGAACACAAGTTTCCCGCCAGCGTCGACGATTGCGCGGCGGCGACGCAGTGGGTGGCGGACCAGGCGGCGGCGTTGCGCATCGACCCGGATCGCGTCGCGGTGGGCGGCGATTCCGCCGGCGGCAACCTGGCCGCGGTGATGGCCCTGATGGCACGCGACGGCGCCCTGCCGCCGGTCACCTTCCAACTGCTGATCTACCCTGCCACCGACCTGATGATGACCACGGTTTCCTCGCAGAACATCGGCGAGGGCGTGCCGTTGACGTCGAAGACGATGCGCTGGTTCATCGACCATTACATGCGCAACCCGGCCGATACGCGCGACTGGCGCGCCTCGCCGCTGCGCGCCGCCGATCTGTCCGGCACGGCGCAGGCGCTGGTGCTGACCTGCGCGCACGATCCGCTGTGCGACGAAGGCATCGCCTATGCCCGGCGCCTGGAGCGCGAGGGCGTGCGGGTGACGCTGTTGCATTTCTCCGACCAGATTCACGGCTTCATGAGCATGGGCCGCATCATCCGGGCGTCCGATGTCGCGATCGACATGATGGCGGCGGTGCTGAAGCAGGCGCTGTGGCCGCCGGCCCGCCCGGACTAGGGCCGCCCGAACTACGCGCGTCCTAACCAGACGCGTCCGGACCAGACGCGTTCGGACCAGACGCGTTCGGACCAGACGCGTCCCGACCAGACGCGTCCGGACCAGACGCGTCCGGAACGGCGCCCGCTAACGCGGGAGCGCGTCGAGGAAGCCGTCGATCGCGGCAATGAAGCCTTTGGTGTTCTGGCCATGCACGTTGTGGCCGCAATCGGGCACCGTCACCAGCGTGCCCCGCGGCAGCGCGGCGCGGAACCGCTCCGCCGCCTCCGGCGTCAGAATGCGGGAGTTCGCGCCACGCACCAGCAGCGCCGGCAGATCGAACTCGCGCGCGTCGTCCAGCGTGATGTTCTCCTGCGGTCCGCTGCCGCGCACCAGACCCAGCCGGCGCGGCGTGGCATCGCACTTGCTGATGTATTTCCCGTCGGCGCGTTGCAGCATGTTGTAGCGCACGGTCCGCTCGATATGTTCGCGGGACCGGTACGGATCGTATTGCCGCACGTTCTCGACGAACTGTTCCAGCCCGTCGAATTCCTGATTGGCCTGCACGAATCCCGCGATCACCTCGCGCCCGCGATCCGACAGCTCCGGGCCGACATCCACGATCGCCAGCGCGCGCAGCAGCGACGGATTGCGCCGCGTGAGCAGCAGCGCGTTCCGCCCGCCCATCGAATGTCCGATCAGGACCGGGCGCCGCAGATCCAGCGCGGCGATGAACGCCTCGGCATCGCGCGACATCGCATCGTTGGAGTATTCGGCATCGCGCGGCCATTCGCTGTCGCCGTGCCCGCGCTGGTCCAGCGCCAGTACGCGGTAACGCTGGGCCAGGTACAGGCTGACCAGGTCCCAGGAATGCGCCGACTGGTGCCCGCCGTGCAGCAGCACGATCGGCGGCATCCCGGGATTGCCCCATTCCAGGAAATGAAAGCGCAGCCGCCGGAGGACGATGTTGCGCGACCAGTACGGCGTCGCCGGCGCGTGCGGAATGCCGAGATCGGCCGCGCTGTCGAGCAATGACCGGAACTCGGCCGAGGCGGCAAGGTCGAGCGGGGCGCCCGTCTCGGCAAAGTCGTTCAGATACATGGCTCGCTCCCACCTGCGGTCGTTGCGGGGAGCGAATCGGCGCAGCAATCGCCCCGGGCGGCGCAGATTGCGTCGCCGGTCCATTCTCGGCGATGCGGCCGGTTCCCGGCAATGACCGGCTTTCGGCAATGACCGGCGTTCGGCGATGACCGGCTTTCGGCGATGACCGGCTTTCGGCGATGACCGGCTTTCGGCAATGACCGGCGTTCGGTGATGACCGGCTTTCGGTGATGACCGGCTTTCGGTGATGACCGGCTTTCGGTGATGACCGGCTTTCGGTGATGGCCGGCCTTCGGTGATGGCCGGCTTTCGGCAATGACCGGCTTTCGGTGATGACCGGAGCATGGGGCAAGCCGCCGCCGCCGACCGAACCCGGCCGGCATGACCGCGTTGCTACGGGGTTTTTGCCACCGGCAGCGGCCGCCAGGCGCGTCCATCGCCGCGCAGCAGCGTCTCCGCCGCATGCGGCCCCTCCGACCCCGACGCGTAACTGGGAAACGGCCGCGGCGGGTCGGCGGCCCACGCATCCAGCACCGGCTGCACGACGCGCCAGGTTTCCTCGATCATGTCGGCGCGGTTGAACAAGGTCTGGTCGCCGATCATCACGTCGTAGATCAGGGTTTCATAACCGACATTCGGCTCGCGCGAGAACCAGTCGTCGTAATGGAACGCCATCTGCACCGCGGCGAGGTCCACCACCGGGCCCGGCCGCTTCACTTCGAACTGCAAGGAGATGCCTTCGTTCGGCTGAATGTGCAGCACCAGCCAGTTGGGCGGCAGCGCCGCGACGGTGGTATCGTCGAACGGCGCATAGGGCGCCGGCTTGAAGCGGATCGCGATCTCGGTCATGCGCGCGGTCATGCGCTTGCCCGTGCGCAGATAGAACGGCACGCCGGCCCACCGCCAGTTGTCGATATGCAGGCGCATGGCGACATAGGTTTCGGTGTCGGAGGTGGGCGAGACGTCCGGTTCCTGCCGGTATCCCGGCACGTCGTGGCCCAGCACGGTGCCGGGTGCGTACTGGCCGCGCACCGCATCGTCGGGCCGCGCGGACGACATCGCGGCGAACACATCGGCCTTGCGGTTGCGCACCGCCTTGGCGTCGAAGCCGGCGGGCGGTTCCATCGCCACCATCGCCAGCAACTGGAACACATGGTTCGGTACCATGTCGCGCAGCGCGCCGGTGGTTTCATAGAACCGGCCGCGCCGCTCCACGCCGACCGTCTCGGCCACCGTGATCTGCACGTGGTCGATGCGGTCGCGGTTCCAGATCGGCTCGAACAAGCCGTTGGCGAAGCGGAACGCCATGATGCTCTGGACCGTTTCCTTCCCCAGGAAATGGTCGATCCGGTAGATCTGCTCTTCGCGCAGCACGCGCATGATGCGGGTGTTCAGCGCCTTCGCCGAATCCAAATCGTGGCCGAACGGCTTTTCGATCACCACGCGGCGCCAGCGTTGCGGCGTGCCGTCGCGCAGTGCCTCGTCGGCCAGGCCCGCATGCCCCAGGTGCTCGATGATCGGGCCGAAAAAGCGGTCGGCCACCGCGAGATAGAACAACACGTTGCCCTGCGTCTGCCGCTGCTGCGACAGGTCGTGCAGGTGATCGTGCAGCTTCTGGTACAGCGCGGGATCGTTGAAATCGCCGCGCAGATAGGACATCCCATCGGCGAGCGATTGCCAGCCAGCGGCATCGATCGCGTCGATGCGGCTCTCGCTGCTGGCGTTGCCGACGAAGCTTTGCAGCATGTCGTGCAGGCTGTCGCGCCATTTGGCGGCGTCCAGATCGGCGACATCGACGCCGACGATGGCGAAATTGTCCGGCAGCAGACCGGTGTGGCAGAGATTGTACAGCGCTGGGACGAGCAGGCGTTTGGTCAGGTCGCCGGCGGCGCCGAAGATGACCATGGTACAGGGCGGCGGCGTCCTGGCCTCGCGGCGTGGCGGCGCAGTGACGACCCTGGTGGCGGGTTTGGTGACAGGTTCTGACATGATGGGCAGGTTGTTGCCGTGGCGAGCCGGCGCGAGGCCATACACGACTTGTTGAGCGAATGCACGGCAGCGCATGGCCTGTAACGCAATCGTCGCGCAAGCGGTGGTGCGGCCGCGCGCGCCGCCCGTCGGACCGGTCGCGGAATTTGCGGTTTGCGAGACCGGCGCGGGTCAGGCGGCGGCTTGCTGCCTGCGGTGCTCGGCGCGGTCGGACAGCTCGCCCAGTTGGTGAATCAGCAACAGGGTGTAGAAGACCATCGAGACGACCAGCCGTACGATGCCGGCGCTTTCCTGCGGCCGCGCAATCAATTCGTGCACCAGCCGGATGATCTCCAGCACCAGACCGATACTGAGAACGGCGTTATATGGCCGCCCGAGCCGGCTCTTGATCGTCTCGTCCACGCGCCGCGCGGCACGCAATAGCTGAATGATCATGCTGTCCCCCTCCGACGCGGCAACTATATGCCCGACGCACCAGGCGCAAAGCGTGGCACCCGACACGACAATACCGCTCCACAGCCGCCCGGTCTGCTCACGCCCCGGCTGCCCGTCGTGCCGCCGGGTAAAGTTCAGGATCTGATCGATCAGCTCGCGCGCCGCTCGCCTGCGTCAGCGTTCTCCCCTGACAATAAGCCGGCCGTCCACACGTTCCTGCGCTGCGGCGTTCGCACGACCATGGCGGTGTTCGCACGACCATGGCGGTGTTCGCACGCTCGGAGTGGACAGCAAGACCAGGCTGATCTACGTGACGGTGACTACGGCGGCGAACCTACACGATGCGAAGCGGCTGGGCCAACGACTGCCCGGCGATGACACAAGCGTGTATGACGATGAAGCCTATCGCGGGAATTGCCGGCAGTCGGCCGTGCCAAG
>Ga0335072_10007669_pt1 | contig 15718 bp, 11 predicted proteins | sample Lox_Sample_21_FD_206725 | JGI IMG/M metagenome (GOLD analysis project Ga0335072, IMG submission 206725) | Soil microbial communities from Loxahatchee National Wildlife Refuge, Florida, United States - Lox_Sample_2.1 | ecosystem: Environmental > Terrestrial > Soil > Wetlands | place: USA... | reverse complement strand
CAAGTTCGGGATGGCGAAGGTGAAGCCCAGCAGCACGATGAACCCGACGGTAGCCGAGATGAGCTCCGCGAGGATGATCGCGCGCGGGACGCTGCGGAGCGGGTTCTTCGCCTCCTCGGCGAGGTCGGCCGCTCCCTCGTAGCCGGTGAGCGTGTACGCCGCCGCCAGGGAGGACACGGCCAGCGCGCCCAGGCCGGCCGACGCCGCCCCGCTGCCGTGGGAGGTCAGGAACGAACCGGTCGCGTTGGGCAGCCCCGCCACGAACGAGTAGATGAGCAGCCCGACCCCGACCGCGCTGATCCCGATGAGCTCCGCGACCACGGAGAAGTTGTTCAGCTGGGCGGTTGCCTTGATCCCGAAGATGTGGATCGTCATGTAGATGGCGAGCAGCAGGATCGTCGTGATGAGGATCGTCGACTGTGCGTCGCCCAGCCCCACGTAGGGATCGAAGTAAGAGGCGAAGGCATAGGCCACGCCGGCGGTGCCGGTGAGCCAGCCGACCAGGGCGAACCAGCCGGGGAACCAGCCGAACTTCGGGCTCAGCATCTTCGCCGCCCACTGGTAGGCGTACCCGGCCAGCGGCACGCGCGGCGCGAAGTGCGCCAGGTTCAGCGCGATGATCAGCTGCCCGACGCCGACGACGACCCAGGTCCAGATGAACCGCGGGCCGGCCTGGTCGAGGCCGAAGCCGTAGTTGGCGAACAGGCCGGTCGATATGGAGATCAGCGAGAACGATATGGCGAAGACCGAGAACCGCCCCATCGACCGGTGCAGGACCGGCTGGTACCCGTAGGCCGTTACGGTGGCGGCATCGGCGTCGGCCTGCTGGGTCCCGGTACTTGCGGCGTGAGTGGCGGACGTCTTTTCCGACATTGGATTTCCCTTTACTCAACAGGCTGGTTATCGGGTTGGTGCGAATGCGGGAAGTTAGCTGACCCGGTCCGCCACGCGGACCAGGCGTTCTACGACCTCCGCCAGCAGCTCGCCATCGTGAGCGGACGAGATCGAGAAATCGGTGTGGAAGTACACCCCTTCGCGGATGCACTCGGTGAAGAACCGGCGGGCCAGATCCGCGTCCAGCGCCCGGATGTCGGCGTAGCCCTGGACCGGCTCCCTGGTGCCGATGTAGAGGCCGAACATGCAGCCCAGCCCCTGCACGCGGGCTGGCAGCCGGGTGCTGTCGAGGGCTTTCTGCAGGTCGGAGTAGAACGCTTCGGCGCGGGCCGTGAGCGTCTCGTAGAAGCCCGGGCTGGCCAGCGCGTCCAGCGTGGCCCGGGCGGCGGCCAGCCCGATCAGGTTCCCGGCGAACGTGCCACCCTGCAGGGCGCGGTGGGGAGCAGAGGCGAGGAAGCCCTCCATGATCTCCCGCTTGCCGGCGATCGCCGATAGCGGCACCCCGCAGCTGAGGGCCTTGGAGAGCAGGGTCAGGTCCGGGGTCACGCCGTACCGGGCCTGGGCACCGCCGAGGCCGGTCTTGAAGCCCGAGAGCACCTCATCGAACACGACGATCGCTCCCGCGTCGTGGGTCAGGTCCCGGGCAGCGGCCAGGTACCCGTCGGCGGGGACGATGCAGCCGTTGTTGTAGTCGATCGGGACCATGACGACCGCGGCCACCCGTCCCTGGTAGGCGGCCAGTCCCGCTTCCAGGGCGGGCAGGTCGTTCCACGGGATCGGCACGACCGAGTCGACCACGCCCGGCGGGAGGCCATCCGAGGAGGGGATCGGCCGTGACGGGTGACCCCCGTGGTTCGTCGCGTCCGTGTTCGTCCACATCGAGTTCAGCAGCGCGTAGTCGCTGCCGCCGTTGAAGTGGCCGTCGATCTTGAAAATGATGTCCCGCCCGGTCTGCGCGCGGCACAGCCGCAAGGCGGTCGAGACCGCCTCGCTGCCCGAGGCCACGAACCGGACGGCCTCCGCCGAGGGGATGATCTCCGACAGCCTGGTGGCGATCTCCTCGCCGAGCCCGGTCTCGTAGCCGATCACGACCCCGTCGTCGAGGATGCGGCGCACGGCGTCCATGACCGCCGGGTGGGCGTGGCCGAGCACGGTGCTCCCGTGGGCCATGAACAGGTCGATGTACTCGTGGCCGTCAGCCGTCTCGATCGCGGCGCCCGATGCCCGCTTCACCGTCAGGTACTGCCCGGTGTACGGGTTGGTGCGGAACGAGGAGGAGATCCCTCCCAGGAGGTGCTGGACTGCGGGCGTGCTCAAGTGGGTTCCTTCCGTTTCTGCCAGGTACTGCCGCGCGGCGAGGGTCACGTGCCGGAGTAGGCGGGTAGCCGGGCCGCCGCCGCTACCTCGGCCGCCGCCGGATAGGCGGCGGCGCTTCCGGAACGGGTGACGCTGAGCGAGGCCGCGATGACCGCGTACCGGATGGCGGCCTCAAGCATGTCGCCGCCCCGCAGGCGCACCGCCAGGGCGCCTGCGAAGGCGTCCCCGGCGCCGTTTTTGTCGACCACGTCGACCACCGGCGCCGGCACCGACGCCTCGTTGCCGTCGGCGTCGCACGCGTAGGCGCCGGCCGCTCCCGCCGTCACCACGACGCAGGTGCCCGGGCAGGCCCGCTGCAGCCGGCGAACCAGTTCGGGGGGCGGTGCCGGCACACCCAGCAGCCAGGCCGCCTCGTGCACGTTCGCCACCAGCAGGTCGGTGAGGCTGAGGAGCTCCTCGGTCAGGTTCTGCGGTGGGGAGGGGTTCAAGATGGTGGGCGCGCCGACGGCTCTGGCGGCCGTGAACGCGGCCAGGGCCGCTTCCTGCGGCGCCTCGAGCTGGCACAGCACGACGGCGGCGTCATCGAACGCGTCGCGCATCGCGGACACCGCGTCGCCGTCAAGCTCGCGGTTGGCTTCCATGGCGGTCGCCACCGCCGCGGCGCCGTTCGGGGCCAGCAGGACGAAGCCGATGTCGGTGGGCTTGCGCGAGGTGATCGCCCAGCCCATGTCGATGCCTTCGCGCTCGAGCAGACGGCGCCACCGGCTCCCGCGCTCGTCGTTCCCGAGCACGGTCAGGAAGCGAACCGGCGCGCCGAGCCTGGCCACGCAGATCGCCTGGTTGGTGGCCCTCCCGCCATCGACCGGCTCCTCGAAGGAGTGGCCGAGGACGCTCTCGCCTTCCATCGGGACGGCCGACACCCTCATGAAAAGCCCCTGGATGTGGGCACCCACGACAACGATCGAGCCGTCCCCCGGCCGGGATGACGGGCCAGGGGGCCGGGTGGGCCGCCAGACGGCGGACAGGGACTTGCCGCTTCCGCTCTTCATCGCGCGTTCTCCTTCGCGGCCAGCGCGGAGATCAGGGTCGTCCCTTCCAGGGCGTCCCGGATCACCGCCGCCGCCGCCATCAGCGGGGCATTGCCGGCCAGCGGGGAGAACATGACGCCGAACTCCGCTGCCGCCGGCGGGAGGGCCACGTCCCTGACGTGGCGGGCCACGAGGTCCAGGAAGTTCTGCCCCAGTGGCCGCAGGCCCCCGTGCAGGATCACAACCCCCAGCCCGAAGGCGTTGACCACGTTGACCAGGCCGATGGCCAGCCGGTCCGCGTACGTTTCGACCTGCGTCCGGGCGAACTCATCACCCTTGCGCAGGTGAGCGGCCACCTCGGTGACGGTGGGCGAGCTCCCCGCCCGCAGGTCGCTGGCCAGCGCCGATGGGAGGTGCCACAGCGCCGCGCCCCGCTTGACGGCCTGAAGGAACGCGCGCTCGGACGCGTACAGTTCCCAGCAGCCGCGGTTACCGCACCAGCACCCGGGGCCGTCGAGCTTGACCGTCGTATGACCCAGCGCAGCCATGCTGTACGCCGCGTTGATCGGCGTCTCGCCGTTCGCGTGCACCAGGATGGTACTGAGGCCATCGTGAGTATCAACCACCACGAACGAGGTGCGCTGGCTCGTTATCCCGCAGCCGAACCACGTCTCGGCCACGGCAGCGTTGTGAATCCTGGGGGCCATGAGGACAGGCAGGCCGAGGCTCCCGAGCGCTTCCGACGTGGCCCCGGCGATCCGCTCGACGGCATCCGTCCCCGCGCCAGCGGCTCCCCGGCCCGCTGGCGCGATGTTACCCTCGCCCGGCAGGCTCACGCCTATTCCGATCACCGGCCGGCCGGCGCTCCTCGCCGCGCCGATCAGCACGCGGGCCGTGTCGGCCACCGCCTCGCCGAGGCGCTCCGGCTGTGATGTGCCGTCCGGCCCGGCTTTCACCGGCTGAACGTGCACGGCCTGGCTGGCGAGGCGAAGGTTGGCCGCTGCGCCGTGCACCGCCTGGCCGTTCGCGTCGATGCCGATCGCCCACCCGGCATCGTCGTTGAACTCGAACAACTGCGGGCGCTTGCCGCCCGTGTCGCTTGGCGCGCCGAGGGTCGTCTTGCGCAGGACGCCACTCTCGATCAGCTCGTCGATCAGGTTCGACGCGGTCGGCCTGCTCAGGCCCGCGGCCTGGCACGCTTCCGGCTTGGACGACGTCCCCTGCAGGTAGACGTGCTGAAGCACGCTGCGCTTGTTATCGATCTTCACGTCGGCCGGCCGCGAGCCGGTCGTCCGCCGCGCGACGTCGCGATGCACCAGACGACCTCCTGAGGAATGTTAGGTAAGTATCTTTACATTGCTCCCAGCTGTCAAGATCGGGTCGGCCTCGGTCACCTCATCAGGTTCCTCGAGCGGCTGGGTCACACCAGGCGGTGTTCACGCGTCCGGCAGGCGCCGCGTCCTCAGGCCGCCTAGACCTAATCGTGATTGATCACCATGTAAACCCACTTCGCCATGCAGGCGTCTTGTTACGTGAGTTGCCACAGGGAGAGACGAATCACTCCCGCCAATAGCTACCTTTTCGGTAGGTAACTCCTGACTTCGGCAGGGCACCTGGGAGGGCATCATGGCTGGTGAGGAAGCGGCGGCTACTCAAAATCCCGGACTATCCTCATCAGCAAGCGCTTCACGATTTACGGATCTGGAATTCGATCCTAAAGGCTCTGCAGAGGAGCTGACGCCGCTTAGTTCTTCCTCTGATATACCCTGGCCGAAAGTAAGTATCGTCATTCCTGCGCTTAACGAGGCCCGTAACCTGCCGCATGTATTTTCGCTGCTTCCACCCGCACTTCATGAAGTGATCATTGTCGATGGGCGTTCGGAAGACGACACCATCGCCGTCGCCCGCCGCCTGCGTCCCGACGCCCGGATCATCACGCAGAGTCGCTCCGGTAAGGGCAACGCCCTCGCCTGCGGCTTTGCCGTCGCGACTGGCGACATCATCGTCATGGTCGATGCCGATGGCTCGGCCGATCCGGCGGAGATCCCGCAATTTGTCACCGCTCTCCTGGACGGCGCAGACTTTGCGAAGGGCACTAGGTTCGCCGCCGGCGGCGGCAGCAGCGACATCACGCGTTTGCGCCGGGCCGGCAACTGGGTGCTCAGCAGCATGGTCAACGTTTTGTGCCGCACGAAGTATTCAGATCTGTGCTACGGCTATAACGCCTTCTGGAGACGCCACGTCCCGGTGTTTGGCCTTGACGCCGAGTCGGCTATCCCGGCCGGCGGCGGCAGGCTGTGGGGAGACGGATTCGAAGTCGAAACGCTGATCAACATCCGCATCGCCCAGGCCGGACTGAACATCACTGAGGTCCCGAGCTACGAGCATGAACGGATCCACGGCGTGAGTAACCTGAACGCCTTCAGCGACGGCCTGCGGGTTCTTCGCACGATTCTTGTCGAGCGCTCCTATTCGAGGAGCCGGGCCACCAGTGCGCGCACGCCACGCGCGCATGCACAGCGAGACTAACCTCCACTTTGCCCGTGACATATGGCAGATCGCGAAGGTAATCGCACCGGAGCGCCGGCCCGGCTACTGCCGCCGAAGTAACGTCAGACGCCCCGGAGCACGGCGACGGCTTTACCCATGATCGCGACTCCGCCGCCGGGGATTGGCGGATAGGCTGGATTGTGCGGCATCAGCCAGCACTGGCCGTCTGCTGCCTGCTGGAAGGTCTTGATTGTGGCCTCGGACTCGATGCCTTCGATCAGCGCGGCCACGATATCGCCACTGTCGACGTCTTCCTGCAGACGGATGACCAGAGGGTCGCCATCGAATATGCCTGCGTTGACCATAGAGTCGCCAGCCACCCTAAGCATGAAAAGGCTTCCGTAGCCGACGATCTTGCGGGGCAGCAAGAATTCGTCCTCGATCTCCTGCTAGGCGACGATAGGCACACCCGCGGCGATCCGCCCAACCAGCGGCACCCTGACGAGGTCCTCGGGGTTATCATCGGCCGGGAGGGCCTCGGCCTTGGCCGCAGCCTGGGTGGCCTGCGGCTGGCTTGCCTTGTCAGGTGGCGTCTCTACGGTGGTGCGCGGCTGCCCGAAATGACGGGTGAGGTAGCCCTTTTCTTCAGGACCGGCAAGTGGTAAGAGACGAAGGACGGGCTGGCGAGGCCGACTGCCTGGGCAATCTCGCGCTGGGAAGGTGGATAGCGCCGGCTCTGCGTGGACTCGCGGATGACCTGCAGGATCCTCTCCTGCCGATGGGTGAGCGGCTGACGGTGAGCCGGCGGTTCTGGCGGTTCCGCACTGGTCACGATCAGGCCTCCGCCTCCGTGCGCACCGACAGATCCGGCGCAGCTCGTACAGCGTCCCCAACCGAGATTCCATCAGTTCCGGCACGGAATCAAGCCCTCAGACTGCCGCCCGCTCCGGTTGGGCGGAAATCCGGGCATAAGCGCATAGTCCACAGTGCTGCCGATCTGCGTGAGAGAGAGGCAGGCATTCGCAAAGCAGAGCGGTTACCGGCCGATCCGGTCGCCGACCTTCGGTGCATTGCATCTGAGCCGCAATTTGCCTTAGTCTGGTGCCCGTCCACTGTTCGCTGCGCCGGTTGACGGCGGCAGGTCTTTGCTGTGCTATTTGGGGGGCGAGTGGCTGGTGGGGCGTTTCACGCTTCCCGGGTCAGGCGTTGACGGTGAGGTGCGCCGTGTTCGCCGGAATTTTATTGCGTTACTAATCCTGTCGTCCGCCGCGGCGATCATTCTCGCGCTTACTTTCCGACTCGGCGTTCCTGGCACAGTGCTGGATCTGATCGTGGGCGGCGGTGCGCCCGCCAGCATGTACATAACCTGGCGGCAAATAGCCAAGTCAGATGACGCGGGCGACACGTTAGCGAACAGTCCCCGTGCGCTGGCCGATTCCGGCCTGGAGCGACTGGCGAAGATCGTCTTAAAGCAGTGGAACAAGGAGTACGAGCACCGGACGTTCAACGATCCGGCTCCGAAATACCGAGACATCAGAGCTTCCTGGTCGGTGGCCGACGCCTCACTTGCGGTCGGCTGGGACACGCTCATCGAACTCGCGTGTGGCTCGGCCGGGTACAAGGAATTAGGCCCGCTCAAGTGGGCTGCAACCTCGCAGGGGCTTAGCGGGCTTGACGAAGAGGACCTGCGGGGAATCCTGGAGAAGGTGCCAACCGGCTGGCTGGTCGTGCTGGGCGGATCGGGGTCCGGCAAGAGCATGCTCATGCTCCGGACGGTCCGGGAGATCATCAACCACCGCAAGAGCGGCGATCCGGTTCCGGTATTCGTGCCAATGACCTCATGGGATCCGAAGAAAGACAGCCTGCGTACCTGGTTGGAGAAACAGCTCCTTATCGACTATCCGGGTCTGGGCGCTAGCGTGACGCGAGGCCATAAAAGAACAACCCTGCTCGCGATGCTGCTCGATGATCAGAAGATCCTGCCGATTCTCGACGGTCTCGACGAGATGCCGGTGACCGCCGGGGTAGAGGCGATCAACCAGCTCAATAGGGCGTTTTCCGCCGACGCCCGCCCGCTGCGGCTGGTCGTGACCTGCCGGACAGATTATTACCGGCGGGCCGTCCTGGGCGAGCCCAAGGAGAAGGGCTGGAAACCCAATCCGCTGGTCGCCGCGGCCGCCATCGAACTGCACAACCTCGACGCCGACAAGGTGTCGTCCTACCTGGCCAGGCGCGGCGAGGACAAGCGCTGGACCGCGGTGGACGACCAACTGCGGCAGCACGGTGAGCTGGCGCGGGCGCTGAATACCCCGCTGTACGCGAGCCTGGCGTCCGAGATCTACAACCCGAGCCGCCAGGAGGACCGCAGCAAGCGACGTGATCCCGGGGAGCTGTGCACATTCGCAGGCGAGGAGGCCGTCCATCACCACTTGCTCGATGAGTTCATCCCGGCCGTGTACGCGGATGCACAGGCGGAACTGTACGAGCGGGCGGAGGAGGAGTACGAGGAGCCGAAGCAATTGCCCGCCGAGCGCTGGCTCATGATCCTCGCCGATTATCTGACCAGGGGCCGGAAGGAACCCGCGACCAGCCTGGAGTGGTGGGACCTCAGAGGGCTGGCGCCTTCTCTCGCGGTCCGCGTCGCTCGCCACCGCAGACTGCTCGATCAGTTCGCGGGATATGAGATGGAAGGAGTGCCAGCGATACCACGAGAAGGGGGCAAAGTGGCCGGCGTTGCGCGTCAGCACGGAAGAATACTGGTGCGCTGGGGCGAACCCGCAGCGCTTGCCGAGCCCATCGATCGCCGATACTTCGGCGGCCTCGGCCAGGCCGCCGAGCCGTGTATAGCGCAACGCCCCCGGCAGGCGACGGCGTCTTCTCCGCTGGCCCCCGCCCCGGCGCAGTTCGCCGATGCTCCAGGAGCGCACCGACTGGATCAGCGGCTCCATGAACGCCGCCGGGGCGGTCTCGATCTCCCTGGGATGACCCAGGTAGTCCGGGAGAACATTCAACTCCCCGAGCGTCATCATCAGGCCGCTGCCGGGCAGTCGCAGCGTCTCCAATCCGGCGTGCTCGGCGCGGAGCCGTTCCTCGTCCACACCGCGTGGATCCTTCCCGAGTTCCTCCAGCAGCGCGCAGTACGCGCGAATCTGCTCGGACTCGTGTCCGTGACGGGACCGTGCTGTGCCGCGAGCAGCCAGAGCCCGAACGTCAGCGGCGGTGAGATCACCGAGCATGGCATGCTCCCAGGCCATATACCGCTGCACCACCGGCAGCCGGCCAGGCTTCATCGCGTCGAGGATGAATGGCCGGCCGGCGATGAAGGCATCGGCCGCAGCATCCGCCGCATGCTCCTCTGGCAACCGTGCCGCTGCGACGGAAACCTGACCAGACGCGCTCGCGCCCGCGGCAGACTGCTGGACCACGTGGGCAACTTCGTGCGCCAACAGCCACAGACCCGCGCGCGTATGCAGAGCGAACGCCCCATCAGCAAAGTAGATATCCGAGCCCACGGTGAACGCCCTGGCGTGCAATGCCCGGCAGGCCGAGTCGGCGCCGGTGTAGTGCAGCCGAATTGAAGCGAAGTCGGTGCTGTTTTGGCCGGACAGGTAATACGTCTTGAAAAGATCTGCCAGTGCCGACAAGGATCCACCCTCGAGTACACGGACAACCGCGATCCGCCCGACCTAACCGCCTAGACGGTAAGGCCGCTACTTCGGTCAGCGGCAGTGCCAGGTGACGATGTCGGCTAAGCGGATTTGTTTGCGAGGACCTTGTTCGGGTCGTGGACTACTATGGTGCCGGCCACGAGGTCATGCAGGCACCTGCGGTCCTGGCGGGTGAGCATGAGGATGAATGATACAAGCAGGGTGATCCCCAGGATGCCGTCGATGATCCGTCCGATGATCTCGCGCAGCGCCATGATTCCCCAGCCGGGGACGCGCCCAGTCTCCGGCCTCCAGCACCGCATGCCCAGTACCTGCAGTGCGGGAGTCTGACCGCTGCCCCATACGATCAGACCCCAGATGGCGTATCCAATGCCGAGAGTGACAATAGCCAGCGGAATCGCCAGGAAATAGGCGCCGATGCGCCGGCCGGTGCTGGCCAGTTGTACGCCCTCCGGCAGTGTCAGGCCACTGACCTGGTCGAAGTACATGCCCGCTGCCACTACCCCGGTGGCTGGCTGCCCATAGGCATATCCGGGAGCGGGCGGCGCCGGTGAAGGATAACCTGCTGGCGGCGGAGGACTGCTTGGCCGGGACTGCTGGATGCCCGGGTCAGGAGTTTGGTTCATCGCTTCTAATCCCCCCAAAAGAGACTCGATGCCGACGTCACCATGCAGTAGGTGCGTCAGCCAAGTGAAATAATAGCATAAGATAGCTATTTTGCTTCATTCTGTTTGGCCATTTGAAGCCGATTGCTCGGGCCGTCAGTCCGGCCGGGTGAGCGACTTCATCCCCACCAGGACGTCGCCAGGCTGACGGCGGCGCCCACACGAACCACGGATTGATGCCCTCCCCTCCCGACCGCTGGGCATGATCGAATTGTTGCTGGAGAAGACATCGACGGCGACTCGGCAAGCCGGCGCGCGGTCTTCTATCTCTAATGGACGCGAACCCAGCCCTTACGGTGGGCAAGGTTGTTATAGGGATTTCCCTCAGGGAGACGATCAACTCTGGCGGAGGCGTGAGCAGAAGCCTGGCAGGCGGCTCGGCTGCTCCCGCGGCATAGGATTCCGCAGGTGGACACGACCGCCCCGGCACCCCGAGTCCTCGTGATCGGGCTCGATCCGTATCGGGTTCCCGGGCCCTGGGACCCTAAGCCGGTAGCCGACGCCATCGAGGTGGGAATAGCCCGGTTCGCTGAGCACGGCGTCGGCGTTGAGACTTGCCTGTTTGGCCTCGACGGGAGCGACGACGTGGAGGCGGTGGTCACCGCTGCCTTGCGAGCCCGGCCATGGGAGTGCGTCGTTATCGGCGGCGGCGTGCGGAACGAAGATCAGCTCGAGCTGTTCGAGCAGGTGATCAATCTGGTGCGGCGAAACGCTCCCGGTGCTGCGATCGCATTCAACAGCACCACGGCGGGCACGTTCGACGCCGCTGCCCGCTGGGTTGATATTCCCGGACCCTAGCTATAGCTAGGCCCGTCGGCGGGCTAAACACACCCGGGCCGGATGGCTGAGGCGGCTCGACGGCAAGCTGGACACCCTGCGTTGGTTTTCAGTCATTGGCAATCGAATAACGAGGTTTTGATTACGTGCAATGGTGATGCCTGCCCCGGCCCCTCCGAACGGGGCAGGCACCACAGGGCCCCCCTTGGCTGGGCTGTCTCTCGCGGCTAGCAGTGCCCATGTCCGTAGCCATCGGCGACATGTTTCGCACCTATGAAGGGCGGCGTCGTGAAACATTGCCAGCTAAAAGTTCAGTCATTCCAGTGCTGGCCGTCTTGCCGCCTTCACCAAATACAGCCCGTCGGCCCGCCCAATGGGCGAGATTTTCCGCAGCGTGCTGAATGATGGTAGCTAATGTCCCTGCTGCCCGGAGAGTCCGAAGCTAAGGTGTAGGGGTACAGCTCAGTCCCCCTATTAAGTATTGCTGTTACTCGAGCGACAGACGGGATCATGGAGCATCAATGAGCCCACGACAGGCAGCGACGCGCCACGACCCGACGGCTCAGCGATTTCTGAAGGCCGCCACGCAACTGATCGATGCCTATCTAGACGATCAGCCCAGCCAGGCGCGGCCGGCCCGGTTACGGTCGATCCACTTCCCGGCGGCCCTCGACTGGCTGAGAACCGAGGATGTCATCCGCACCGCCGCGGCTGAAGGGGGTACGGGGCCAAGCCGGAAAGCCTTCTTCAACCGCTGGCCCTCGCGCGAGGAGTTCCTGCCTGACGCGGTCGTATACGCCCTCGTGTACGACAAGGTGCCAGAAGATCCCAACGAGCAGGCCAAGCAGGTTCCCGGCACGGCCGCCGCTCCCGTGCCGTTCTCCCAGGAGGTCATCCGCATCGCCGATGGTCTGCTCGGCTCGCTCCAACGGCATCCGCGCAGCTACCTGACGCTCCACATCGGCCCGCTACTTGCCCAGCATCCGTCCCTGTGGGAGGCACTGAAACCGGCCATGCGCGGCGGGATCCAGGCCTGGGCTGACGGTTACGCCGCACTCCTCCCTGAACTCGGCCTGGTCATGCGGCCGGGCTGGACACCCTACCGGCTGTCCCTTGCACTGCAGGCCGCCCTTGACGGATTCCTGCTGCGCTACCGGATCATGCCGGAGGAGTACCCAACCTCCCGCTGGGAAGGCGTCGGCATCTTCGCCGATACCGTGATCGCGTTAATCCTCGGCGTCGTCGACACTGACCGCAGCGGCATCAGTGGCAGAGAGGCCTTGGACAAGCTCATCGAGGCGGGAACTTAGCCCGGGCCAGGGAGCAGTGACTGCCAACGATCGTTCGGCGGTTCGCGGGCGTCAGCGGGGGCCGATGGGTCCGTTATGAGGTCGCTTCTTCGGGGATTTCAGCAGTGCGAAGCCTGGCTTGGAGCCGGGCAATGTCGGTGGCGGCTCTCAGCGAGGTATAGGTCTCCAGGGCCCGGATTAAGGCGGCTCGTGCCCGCCCGCGGTCTCCGGTGCTGAGGAATGCTGCGGCCGCGGCCTCTAGCGCGCTGGCGGATAGCAGCGGCCGGCAAGCTTGGCTATAGCGCTCCGCGGCGGTGAGGAGCCGGGTGGCGTCGTGGTCGAGCAGGCCGCGGCAGTAGAGCGCGTTCGCCTGGCGATGCGGGATGGCCGAGTCAGCGGCGAGGGCGGCAGCATGGCTGGCGAGGGTCTCCGCGGTGTTCAGGTCGCCGGTCCTCATGGCCAGGCGGGCGGCATCCGCGAGCAGTTCCTCGATTTCGTCAAGTTCTTCGGTGCTGTCAGCGAACCCGGCGGTCAGCGCGTGCAGCGCTTCTGCCAGCGCACCAGCCTGCTCGCGGTCCAGGCTGCGGGCCAGGGCCAGCGGGCCGATGACCCGGCTGCCGATCCGCTTGCTCCTGGGCCGGGCGGCGGCGAGGTGGCGCCGCGCCGCGGCGATCTTGCCACGATGGAAGCAGATCACCGCGGCAATGCCGAGATCGCAGCAGGCCACCATGGGTTCCTTCAGGTCGTGGTGCAGGGCCTCGACCTCGGCCATGGCCTCGTCCCATTGCCCGGTGTCAAAGAGCAGTTGACCGAGGGCACAGTGCGCCTGAATCAGCCGTATGACCGAGCCGACCTGGTCGGCCAGACGCCGGGCCTGCCAGGCCGTGGCCAGGGCCTCCTCGTACCGGTCGAGGTCGCCCAGCGTGACGGCCTTGTTGATCTGCAGCAGCAGCCGCAGGTCGGTGAGGGCCGGGTCGCCCTCGGTCACGGTCAGCGCGCGGTCGAACAGCGGCAGCGCGTCGGCCATCTCCGTCTGCACTGAGGTCACAATGGCCAGTACGTGCAACGCCCAGGCGGTCGCCCAGTTGTCGCGCGCCTCCGACGCCACTGCGAGCGCGGTGGCTGCGACCTGGCCAGCCTTCTCGGCCTGGCCAAGGTTGCTGTACGTCCGGGCGGCGAGCACCAGCAGCCGCGCCCGGTGCCGGGCCGAGATCCCCGGCAATGCCAGGGCCTGCTCCAGCGTGGCCAGGGACTCTGCGAACCGGCCTGACCGCATGCGGCATTGGGTCAGGGTCCAGTGCAGGTCGACGACCAGGTCAGGCTCTATGGCATACGCGAGCGCTCGGCTGGCCATCTGCTCGGCCTCGGCCGTATCCCCGACCCGGTAGAGAGCATCGGCGAGCCGGCCCGCCAACCGGTCATGCAGGGCCGCGCTGACCGGGTAGGCCGCGATGGCCTGGCGCAGGAGCTGTGCCGCCACCTGTGGTGCCTGGCCGGTCAGCGGCTCAGCGCTGCGGGCCAGCCAGCTCACCATCCACTCGTCCATCGGCTCAGCCGTGCCGTTCGTTCCGCAGACCGCCTGCAGGAGCTGCCGGGCTACTCGGTCAACGGGTGCACCAGCCTCGGCGAGGGCGTGCGCCGCCTCGCGGTGCCAGGCAGCCCGGACCGGGACTGGGATCTCGTCGTAGAGCGCCGCACGGATCAGCGGGTGCCGGAACGCGAGACCGTTGCCGGACTCGGCCAGGACTCCGGCGACGCGCGCCTCGTGGACGGCCGGGATCAGTTCCGTCACGGCGCGCCTCAGGACGATTGCCAGGTCCGGCAGCGTGAAGTCCATGCCGAGCAGGGCTGCGGCCCGCAGCACCTCGCGCACTGGCCGGGAAACAAAGCCCAGGCGGTCAGCGATGGCCGCCGACAGGGACCCTGGGGCGGAACCGCTGGTGAGCTTGGCCTTTCCCGCTCGGGTAATGGTCACACTAGAACTGCGGGTCAGGGCAGCGATCAGCTCGGTGAGGTAGAGCGGATTGCCCGCCGCGCTGCTGGCGAGCCGCAGCAGCTTGTCGTCGGGCCTGCCGCCGGCCAAGGCTGCGACCAGGTCCGCCACCGCCGCTTCGGTGAGCCCGGTGAGCCGCAGCCGCGCGGTCTCGTCCACCGCACGCCGCGGCGCTCGCAGGTCGTCCCGCTTCGGCACCGGGCGCATCATTCCGACCAGCAGCAACGGTGCCTGAGGTGCTGACCTGGCCAGCCGCTCCCACAGCGTGATGCTGGCCTGATCTGCCCATTGGAGATCATCGACGACCAGGATCGTCGGCTGCGCAGCGCACTCCTCCGCCACTAGCGCGAGCAGAAGCTCTGCCAGCATCGATGCCACGTCCGTGCCGCGATCGGCGGCGATCTCGCCACGCAGCAGGCGGACGATCGCGTTGCGCCGCGGATTCGCTGACGCCTCCCGCACCCGCAGTCCATCAAGCAGCGGCAACAGCGGCAATGCCTGCCCCAGCTCATCACCGGCGCCCCAGAACACCTGACAGCCCACATCGGCCGCCTCGGCCAGAGCCGCCCACACCAGCGCGGACTTGCCGATTCCTGGCTCGCCCTCGATCAGCACCGAACTGCCGTGCCCAGCCGCCAAAGCTCTCACCAGCCCGGTCAGCGTCGTTAGCTCGTTCTGGCGGCCGATCAGCGAGCGGATTCCGGCCGGCAATGGGATTGCGGCCGGTCCCGATGCCTGGAGGGCGATGGCCGAAGGGCGGCCGCGCGCCCGCGCCTCGAACACCGCTCGCGGCTCACCGGCCAGCCCCAGCGCGTCAGCCAGCAAGCGCGTCGTCTCCCGTCGCGCGGTCAGGTTAATGCCGCGCTCGAGATCGCTAATAGCCCGTGCGCTCAGGCCCGCCGACTCGGCTAGCTGCCTCTGCGTCAACCCGGCACCAGCGCGCAGCTGCCTGAGGAAGTCCCCAAACGATAAGCCAGACCGTTGTTCAGCCACCCCGTTGCCCCTTCCGGGCACCCCGCCAGAGACCGGCCGCCGACGCAAACTGCCCTCGCCAGCGGGCCGACCTATTCAGATTATTGCTCTATCTATGCGCGGAATGGTCGTTATAGGGGTTTGCCTCCCCTGGGGAGGTGGTCAACTCTGGCCGAGGCGCGAGCAGCACGGGCAGGAAGTCCAGCAGCTGCCCATGAGCTGGTGGTCCCGTCGCCGGATCGGCAGCAGCTCATTTAGGATCTTGAACGTTACGCCACGGCACCAGCCGGGCTAGCTGAACGGACCGATGCCCGACTCACCCGACGACAAGCTGGACGCCATCGCGCGGCAACCGTTCCGCGCGAAGTTCCACCTGCGTGGCCGCGACCGGGTCACCGCCGAACTGCGCGGGCCGTCCACGATCCGGCTGCACGCCCGGGACCTGATCGCCACGAGGCTCGCTCCCGCCGAGCCGCGTAACGACGGCAAGCAGACTCCGTACCGCGGTCATCCCGTTTTCGTCGCCCAGCATGCCACCGCCACCTGCTGCCGCAGCTGCCTGGAGCGCTGGCATCAGATCCCCAAGGGTCGGGAACTGAGCCGCGAGGAACGCGGCTACGTGGTG